>OCPI01000016.1_pt1 | contig 149739 bp, 143 predicted proteins | sample 1476291 | NCBI WGS metagenome assembly OCPI01 (sample SAMEA2580054, study PRJEB22360) | human gut metagenome | reverse complement strand
ACACAACCAGCTACAGGGACACTCGCCCCGAATCTGATTTATTCAACAACGCCGACTGGAAGCAACATTAAAGTGTATCCTCAACAATCCCACCATTAAGGTGAAAAGACGGAATGTGGCCCCCAAGGTCTTTTCAGCAAAAGCCATCTCAAACTTCATTTCTATAGTCTGAAATAGAGCAGTTTTGAGGGGCGCGGAATATACATGCCGCAGAGTATAAAACGGGGCTCAGGGCATGCAAACCCTCGGAATCGCGAAGCGATGACGCTCGCCCTGTAAGGGCCCTACTGTTCGTTAAGCTCAGGCTACCTCAGTGCAGATCAAAATTTCAGCGTACCGAATAGTTAGTGCACTACTCCAAAATGTAATGCTGCCTGCCAGCCTAAAGAGAGCAGTGACAGAGTGGCCACTAGGGCGGTTATCAGACGGTGACGATGTGCTGCTTTAAGCTGAGATAGTAGCAGAGCTTCTGCATTACCCTGCCTTTTATCGTATTCATTCTGGATACTGTTTAACCGGTTTTCGATCAGTACAATCGCTTGGCTCTGGTGCAGTGCCACAGTCTCCTGATGAGAGATTTTCTCCAGTACTGCTTGGCTATGTATCTGTAGCTGTTGTTCAAGACTGGCTTGAACAACGCTATTCTCAGCGATAATTCGTTCGAATTCAGACTGAATATGGTGGCTGTGGGTAGATAACGTCTGTTGCAGTTGTTGCTCAAGGGTTGCCGCGTATTGCTGCTGGGCTGACCCTAGCGATGTCAATTGCTCCTCAACAGCCGTTCTGTTTTCGGCGACCTCTGCGGTTATCTGCTGTAACTCATCCTGAGTTTGTTGGGAGAATGCCGTCAACTGACCGATGAGCTGTTGTTCAAACGTCTCCTGCTGGTTCTTGTGCTCTGCGACAGCGTGGTCTAGGTCTTTTGCTGATTGCTTGATGGCTTCTTCAAGGTTTTTATCAATATCCTGTTTCAGTGTCTGGTTGGCAGTACTGATGCGGCTTTCTGCCTCCTTAACCATCTTCACGCAGCCAACCAATTGCAGCGCTTGTTCCTGGGTGATCCCCTTTGCTTCTAGTAGCCCCTGATTTGCCTGATTTATTTCATTCTGTTGTTTTTCAAGAAGCTTTTGCTGAAGAAGGATTTGATTGTTTTGCTCTCCAAGAGTGTCAGCTTGACTCTTCAACATAGTCTGCTGTTCTGACAGAATGTGTTGCTGATCGTTTAGTACCTTTGAGATTGCAGTATTGACAATCAGTAGCTGCGATGATGTCTGTGTCAGACGTCCAATGGATTTATTCAGATCGAGCTGCGCATCCTGCACTTTGTCGTCCCGGTCATACAACCAGTTACTGAAGACATTTCCCTCTTTTTTCTCTTTACGTAGCGCTTCTAGGCGATCGGAGTCTGACTGCACAGAACTCTGTGCCACAGTCATATCACGGATAAGCTCCCTGATTTTACTCTCCCGCATGACCCGCTCTGGGACATTAGAAGAAGCAAAAGCCTGAATAATGCTCAATTCCTGCGTATTCAGTACGGTCATGTCGATTATCTCTTCAGTGGTTTTTCAGGAAATCATCGATTTCCGATTGGCTTTCATTAATAAAGTCTATCATTGCTAAACTTCGTTTTATCTGCTGACCGGTTTCCGCAACGCAGCTCTCCATGCTAGCTAGTGTGGTACCAGCCGCAAGACTTGCGGTGCCAAGAGCTATGCCTATGTGCTGATACGTTCCAATTGCGTTCGCGTAGTTTTCGATATTACTCAGCGAACTTTCAGACAGGGAGACCAGCTCACGGGCAAACTCATCACGCCGCCTGGCGTCAGCCAGTAACTCGTCCATGAACTTTTCGCTCAGAGAATGGCGATAGCGATCGAACCAACAGTCGATCTGATAGGCCAGAAAAGCTGATGCTAGGCCGGTAATAATCCCTATTAGCACGGGTGTGATCAGGCCGGAGATAGGTTGAAGGAAGGGTATTGTTGCCATGAAGGCAGAGACCGTTTCGGTAAGCAGGATGCCAACAGATGAGATAACAACGGTGGTCAGGATCTTCAGTCCTTCCTGCATTGCCTGGTCGTGCGTCATATTTTTAGGAGGAAAGAAAATCATTTTAAAGGCGCGGAACAGGCCTATAATGCCTTCACGGATAACTGTTACAAAGCGTTTTGCAGTGGAGAGAAAGTTATTGATCAGGAAGGTCAGCAGGTTACTCATAAAGCCGCTGACACCGCCTTGAAACATCTGCCCGACAGCTTCTGGAATTTTTTTTATCACTGATTCAATCGCTCGTGAAAGCCGCTGTTGAATCTCTTCAAATAGAGTTTTTCCTGTTGCAATACCCTGTTTTATGAGTAATTTGAATTCATTAAACAAGCTATTTACCAGCTCTGTTAGCAGCAGGCCGAAGGCCTGGCGCATCCCCATTAATGCTGCCTGCTTGCCGCCGGTTTGCAGGAGTTCTGTCGTCTGTTTTATCAGTAAGGCAGGCTCCACCGTGTTATCGATATGTTGATGCGCTTGATCGTGCTTCTCCTCTGTCAGCGAATTCTCAGTGTCGAATTTCTCTTTATTTGTAGTGCCGTCTTTCCGTTTTTTCTCAGCCCATTCCTTGAGGTCCTGATCGCTTTTGGAACCATTCAGCGGTTGGTTGGTGAGAGCCAGATTTTCATCATGATTGGCAAGGTCGCGAATACGGCTGACATCAACGTTTAGTTCACCTGTTTCCGCATTTTTCCTTACCTTTCCCAGCGCAAGGTGTACTTTGGGATTTGTATGGATTTCATGAACGGAAACCACATGATCTAGCTCAGCACGGACGATGTGCCCATCGCTAAGCTCGATTGTCCCATCAGCGGAAACGCTTTTTCCGGTGTATTCATCACGCCCCTGACTGATTTTGTCTGCACGTTTTTTTTCCCAAGTTTTGCCCCCCGCTTCTCCCGCCTTAGCCTGAGTATCAACCTCATACTCTGACCTGACCTTAGGACTGTACTCTTTGCGCGATTGCTTATGTAGTGCTCGGTCAGAGTCGGTTGCAATATAGTCATCGTCTGTACGCTCAAAATTATGCAGCGTAGTGACGTTGCCACCATTCTTATCCTCGAACATGGCTGTTGACAATCCAAAAGGTCCAATGATCTGGGATAAAACCTGTTTTTGGCAATCATCGAAAAGCTTCTGCAGGCGTTGCTCCCGCTGGTCAGTTATCTTTTGCTCCACTCTTTACCTCGCTGTTTCCGAATCAATCCTGCTTATTACCGACTAAATTTTCAAACCATGCGGTGAAACTGGTCGCCTCCCGAGTTCTGTCCTGGACGTCGTGAAAGACATTGATGACTTGGCCATACTGCCCAGAGGCGGACGGGCTCAGGTCAAGGCAGAGATAATTACCGCAGCCGTCTGTGGCAAAGGGGACCCACGCTTTTCGCCACCAGCCTGACTGTATACTCGCGTCTGGCCTAGAAACTTTATCATCCAGATCTCCTTCATCGAGTAAGTCATTCCATGCCGACCAGCTCATCAAAGTTTGTTGCGTTGACAGAAACTCCCTGTTATTGAACAGCCACCCGTCTCTTCCTTTCTGTCCGTTATGAATTTTCAAGCAGGCGATATAATCCGTTGGTAATGCCATTCCGAGCCTCTGCTCCAGCTCCAGGATGTCTGCATCGCTAGCCGGGGGATTGAGATCACCCAACAGTGAAGGATGATTGATCCTAAGCCAGGCTTCCAGCTTTTCCCATTGCTTTTTCATGGTAACTACACCTTATATTGCTTAGTGGCATGTTATTTGTAGTGGTCAACTAATTTGGACCACACGACCGTCCAGCTTAGAACTTAGCGCCCTTACAGGGCTAGCGTCACGGCTCTGCCGTTCTGATTGTGTTCATGCCCTGAGCTCAGGTCAGTGGCGGTAGATGTTAAGCAGGTATACTTGACATTTAGGTATAAAATTGGACAAGAGAGGACATTCTTGTACCATACCGACAAAACACTGTACTAACTGCGGACAACAAACATGAGTGAGCAAATAATGACCGTCAAGGATGTCGCGTCGTACCTCAAGCTCAACGAGCGTACTGTCTATCGCATGGCCACAGCAGCAAAGATCCCAGCGTTCAAAGTGGGCACCTCGTGGCGTTTTAAGAAAGAAGAGATAGATATATGGATAGCGCAGCAACACAACCAAATATCAAGTAATAAAGAGAGCTAACCATGCTAGGACTGAAGTTACGTGAGGAGTTTTCTGGTCGTCGTATCAAAGGAACGATGATCGAAATGCATAACCGGAATGGCACCGGTGCGCTCGATAAGTCTGCAAGTGAATTTCTGAAGATCACTTACCCTTCAATCGACATGCTCAAGACTGTGGAAGCTGTACAAGCTGGCCGGGCTGAGCCTGTCGTAATTATCGGTGCGCGGGGCCAAGGTAAATCACACCTTATGGCAGCACTGTCACATATGCATCAGGATAAGGATGCAACAGTAAACTGGTTGAATGACTGGTCTGCCCGACTGAAAAATCCTGACATTGCAGGTCTCAAATTACAGTATGGCATGCATGTCATTACCGAAAGCTTGCATCTTCAACGCTATAAGCATGTATGGGATGTTCTGTTCGACCAGCATCCGCATGGCAATATCATAAAGGCCAAGTGGGAGGTGCACGGCACCGAGGTTCCGGGTTATGACCTGATTCTGGAAATGGCAGAGAACAAGCCATTCATTCTTATTCTGGATGAATTTCAGACGTGGTTTGAAGGCTTAACAAACTCTAACCAGTTCAAGCGTAAGACTTGGGCCTTTAACTTCATTCAAATCCTCTCGGAAATATCTGCAAAGTACCCAGAACTCCTGACACTTGTCGTATCTGTGCGCGAAGGCAACTCCGACGCAGCGCAGCAGCTGTTCCGTGTGAACCCCGTACTGATTGATTTTAAAGGGCCAGAAGCCAAACGAGACAGACAGCGTTTGTTGCTCTATCGGATCTTCGAAAACCGGATGAACATTCCAGAGTCTGATATTGCTTCACTGATCAAAACTCATGTGGATGAATTCCTGCGTTTGAGTCATATCTCAGGCTCCGAGCATGAAAAACATAGACAGCAATTTATCGAGGCCTGGCCTTACTCGCCAAGACTCCTGCAATTGCTGGACGATCAGGTGCTTATCGCAACCGAAACTCAAGAGACACGCGATCTCTTGCGTATTCTGGTGGATGTCTTTAAGGAATCTGGTGACGACACAGCCATACTTACACCTGCCAACTTCAGCTTAACCAGTGAAAAATCAGGCGTTACCTCACTACTGGATTCGGTAGCGAGTCAGCTGCATCGGGATTTACGTGAGAATGCACTGCGCAACCTCGAAGCTGTTAAAAACGGTGTACCTGCTGCTCAGGTGCCACATCTTGAGCCCATTCTTTCCGCTCTCTGGCTTCGTTCCCTGTCATTGGAGAATCATGCCGGTGCTGAGCCGTCAGAATTGCAGCTGGATATTACTGAGCGAAAAGCGATTGATGACAACCTGTTTGCCGCTGAGCTTGCAGTCATCGAGGACAACAGCTTCAACATTCACCGCCAAGCCAACCGTTTGGTCTTCAAGAACGAGGTGAATCCACAGGCCAAGCTGTTAGCACATGCTAAAAACGACAAGCTCTTTCAAAAGGATGAGGATGTAGAACACCTCGCCAAAGAGATTCGTTACGCCCTGGTTGGGGATGGCAATCAGTCGAATATCTATCGAACCATTGTCTTAAAGAAGCAGTGGCGCACTTCGCCATGGGCGGATATTGAAGAAAAAGACCATCCTCAGCATTGGGATAACCGGATTCCAGTGATTGTTATGCCCAAGGCATCGCTGGACAACAAAGAGCTGGGAGAATGGCTGAAGACACATGTTGCCAAGGCAAGAAACACTGTGCGCTTCCTGCTGCCACGTGTGGGTACTGGCGACATTTTCTACGATAAGTCTTTGCTGGTATTAGCCCGTGCGGTTTATCTTGCTAGCGATTGGAAAAACTCCGAGCGTGAGTACGCTCAATTGCATCTGAAGTACCAGAAGGAACTGCGTGAGCAGTTGCAATCCCGCTTTGATCGTTTTGCAGTCTTGGTCGTATGGAATTTCGCAGACCCATCTAAATGCGAATTTGAGATTTCACAGCACGGCGCAGAAGGGTTACAGATCCTCGAAAAGCTGGATGCAAAAATCTGCAGCGAGCTGTTCATTCCCGAAGAATTCGGCACCATACTACTTGATGCCGCGACCAATAGCCGTAGCGTGGCCGACCTCATCGAACAGCTCAAAGAGCCAGCCCCAAAAGGTGCAGAAAGCATTCCTTGGCTTGGTGAAACAGCCGTTAAAGAGCGCATTGGGCGAGCCTGTGCAGAAGGCAAAATTGCCATCAACGCCAAAGGCAGTCTGTACGAGAAAAAGCCGTCAGAAACCACGGAAGATGCTTGGTTGCGAGTTCGTGGGAAACTGGGCAGCGGTAAAGATCTGGAAGACACGACACTGCACCTGCCCGGAGGCTCTGTTGGTTCAGGCGGTTCTGTCCCTGTTCAGCCTGTTCCAGGCGTGCCAGAAGAATTCACCACCGGTGGTGTTTACGAGCCAACCGCAGGCTCAGGCAATGGCGGCACAGCATCCGGTACGACACCAACGCCGGGATCGCTATTCGGTGGTTCCAGTGGCGGCTTCGTTGCTCATCACAGCGCCCATAATACATCCACATTGAGCTTGCTCGGTAAGCTTGAACAATGGGGAATTAACAAAGGCAGTAAGGTGAAGGACGTAAAATTGTCTACCTCGCAGCTCACTGGTGCACAGTTAGAGCATCTGCTGAAAAACTTACCGGATGGTGTTACTTACTCTCTGGATTTGGATAAAGAACAATAATCGACGAGCGAAAGCATATGGATAAGTCACTGATCGCTGATATACACAGACTGCCCGCACAGGAAGCATGGCCGAAAATTTTTTCGGCCCTCTGGCCCCTGTTTGCAAAACCGATCAGGCAGGATCTGGCGGATGCAAAAACAACCGAACGGGACCTCGCCATCAAACCATTGGATGATGTGTTGGCAGGCAGTGCCTGGGATTTGTGGGCATCGTTCGAGAGTGCTTCGCCAAAAACGGCAGATGCTCTGAAAGCATTCTGGCAACGCCAGACAACACCGAAAGCCATCCTGATTCTGGATGCACTGTCGCTCCGCGAAGCGCCCTGGATTCTCGAAAGTGCGCAGCAGCGGGGCTACACAGTTCACAGCGCCGGTGCGACCGCCTCTGAACTACCCGGTGATACCACACCGTTTGCACGGGCCATGGGGTTTGGACAGCGCACTAAATTGCAAAATAACCAGGGAAGTAGCGCAGCTTTCCCTGAAGCCTTCACTGAGTCCACCGACTTGCCATGGGTGGATTGTGCATCTCTGATCAAGGCTGACCCGAATATTATTTTCTGGCATCACTGGCCTGATGAACGTATGCATCATCTGGCAGAACAGGGAGCAGGTTATCGGGTGTTGGCGAAAGAAGCCGCAGCCGTATTAACCGGCGATGAATTCTGGGCCTTCATCGACAAACTAGCCACGGGTCGTCGTCTGGTTATTACTGCCGACCATGGGTATTCAAACCCCGCGTTGTTTCCAGATGTTTACCCGGAAGACCAAAAAGCCTATCTGAAAGGGCAATTCAAGTCTGGCCGCAACAGCGAAGTGAAAGACGCAAAAGCCGAACAGCATTGGGTGCCGCCATTATCTCATGTACTGACGACGCAGCATGGCAATTGGAACATAGTACTGGGCCGCAAGAAATGGCGTTCACAAGGGGGCTACCCAAGCTTGGCTCATGGTGGACTTAGTCTGCTGGAAGTAGCGGTACCTTTCATCGAACTATCGAAACAGAATAATTAGTGGTCAGCCTAATGCTGACCTATGGATAAGTAATTTTATGGCAACTAAAAAAACGAAAGCGGAACTAACGACTGAGTTAGTCGCAGAAGCTGTTGGTGCGGGTAAAAAGGCGCAGCTTGAAACGGTTGATTTTTCTGATCCCAATCGTCCCCTAACTTGCCTTGAGGTTGATTTTCCTATTCTACCAATCAACCAGATTGCGCAAATCGAAGGCAACGCAGGTAAGCCAATATATCAAATGAGTAAGTGGTGGGCACGCCGTCGCTCCAGTGTGTTCCGCTCGATGTTGATTGCGGCTGCGACTAAGGCTCCTGAAGAGCCTGCCGAGGCAGCAAAACTGGTATGGGACAACTACTACTCGAATCATCAAGATAACAAAGCTTTTAATGATCTCAAGGTCGCTGACATCTTCATGGGTGGTGGTACCACGCTGGTCGAAGGTGCCCGACTAGGTATGCAGATGACAGGCAACGATCTCAATCCGGTTGCCTGGTTGGTTGTAAAGAACGAACTTGCTGATGTCGATCTGAATGAAGTAAACAAACTGTTTGATCACATCGAACGGGAAGTAAAACCCCAGATCATGCCGTTTTACGCCTGTGAAGGCCCTAACGGAGAAAAAGGCAAATGGACACAGCGTTCTACTGGCAAAGTCATGGGCAATGATTTTGATCCGCTGGCTCTGACAACTGAAGAACGCAAAGACTACGTATACGAAGGCCCGGAGGTTATTTACACCTTCTGGGCTAAGCATGGCCCCTGTGCTGCTCCCGGTTGCGGACATCGTACGCCATTGATGACCTCCCCAGTTGTGGCGGTGAAGTCTCTCTCGGTTAAAACCTGGCAAGATGTTGAGTGCCAACACTGCGGTTCGAGCTTTGATCTTGAGCGCCAGGAAGCCCGTATGGCTCCAGATGTTCCGCTGGTCGTAAGCGATTCAGAAGCTCCTTACGCCATCATGGATGATGCTGGAAACTATCAATGCCCTCATTGCCAGCATCAATATCGTGATGAGGCGGCAGCGCAGAAGGGAGAGTCTTCGCGCTTACTCAAGAAGATGAGTAAAAATAAAAAGGTTGATTTGTCTCTGCTTGTTCATCCTGATTGGCTGAAAGGTTCTTCAAAAGCAGACGAAAAAGGAATATTTGGCGGCACCTCCCTTAGTGAGGTGGAAGCAACGCAGCGTTGGAATCTGCACAGAACAAAGGCACTTAAGCTGCTGGAAGTACGGGGTAAATTGCCCGAAGAAATTACCTGCCCTGATTCAGGTTTGGTGATAAACACTCAGCAAGGCACCATTCCTAAGAAGTCTAATTTCACCTGTCAGGAAAGCACTTGCGGTCGTCAACAAGATGTTCTCGACAGCATTAAAGCTTCTGGCCAGACCGGCCCGATGGCTGCTTACGTATTACAGTGTTATTCACCTGGACGTGATGCAACAGGTGCACCATACAATGGCCGCTACTTTGCTCCAGCTGACAGCAATGCTGCCAAAAGACAAAATTTGGCGGTATCTGAGTGGGCGCAAAGGAAAAATTCGGATTTGCGGGGTTATTGGCCCGAATCCGAATTGCCCTATGGATTTATGACACACCACTTGCAAGGCGGCGTTCCTAATCATGGTTTTACGCACTGGAACACCATGTTTAACCCGCTTCAGCTTCTGATTCATGCACAAATCCTGAAGGCTATTGACACATCCCATGGCTTCAGCGATTCAAGCAAAGAGATCGTACTGGGTGCTTTTCAGCAATATCTTCGCAATCAGAATCTCTTTTGTTTCTGGGATCGTGGTTACGACAAGCTTGTTCCAATGATGAGTAACAATAACTTTCACCCTAAGTCGAACATTGTGGAAAATTCCGTTTTTTCTAGCTTAGGGCGAGGCAATTGGGATTCGTGCAGAGCAAACACCTTGAAAGGTCTTGAATGGTGTAAGCAACCATGGGAAACCGTCTCTAACGAGATGTTAACCAATATGTCCGCCGACATTGGCAAATTGGTGAGCGGTAAAAGCTCAAAGGCCATGCCAAACGATCCTGTGTTGCCGGGTACCTTAGTGACCTGCGGCTCGTCGACGGAGTTAAAACAGTATGCCGATCAGTCGTATGATCTCGTAATTACCGATCCACCATTTGGTGGCTTGCTGCACTACGCCGAGTTAGCGGATTTCTTCTATGTGTGGCTACGTCTGCTGCTGAAGGATAAATACCCAGAGGTTTATGCTGGGGAATACACGCCAAAGACGCTAGAAGCTGTTTCTAACAAAGCACGCCATCCAGATGATCCAGATGCGTTTTATAAGCGCCTGCTGACCGAATGTTGGCGGGAGGCGAATCGCTTGCTGAAACCAGGGGGCATTTTGGCATTTACCTTCCATCACAGCGAAGACGAGCCTTGGTTGGATGTATTAGAGAGCTTATTTGACGCAGGTTACTACCTGGAAGCAACGTATCCTATTCGCAGTGATGAAACTAAAGGAAAGGGCGAGTTTGGTTCCAAGACCATTGAATACGACATTATTCATGTATGCCGTAAGAGTACTGAAGCGCCCAGTAAAATCAGCTGGGCTCGCTTGCGTCGCAAGATTCTTGCAGATGTGCGTCAGTTGCAAGAGTTGTTGGAACATCACCAGTCAAAAGGTTTGCCAGTAGCAGATATTCAGGTCATCAAGCGCGGTAAGGCTTTAGAATATTTCTCACGCCACTATGGCCAGGTATATGTTGAGGAAGGCCGCGAATTCACGGTTAACGAAGCGTTGGTAGGGATTAACCAAATTCTGGATGACCAATCAGAATCAGAATCGGGTGGTACCCCGGTGGTGTGTGAGCCAAACACACGCCAATTTCTGCGTATTTTTGCACGCCAACCTTCAGTCGAGCGCGATCAGATGCAGAAATTCCTGCGCGGTAGCGGCATAGCACCATCGACTTTTATCGCTTTGGGCTGGGCTACCGAAACCACACGACCAAAGGCTTTTCATTGGCGATCTCCGCTAGAAATTGCGCAAGAGCGAATGGCCAGCAGTCGCAGCGTGAGCCGCGACTTTGATCAGGCCATGTTGCTTGTGGGTGCCTGTTATCCGGAAAGCGGTATCAATACCAAGAAAATTCTGGATGATAACTTTAAGCCTCACCCGGCATTAGGTCATCTATTAGATTGGCTTGTTCACAACGGAGCCGACTTATCTATGCGCAGTGCCTGCACTTTGGCAAGGCAATTGTTTAATAGATGGGAAGCAGATCATCAGCAGGTTATGCAGGAACAAATATCATTGTTTGGTATGGAAGATGAAATATGAGCGATGTGCTGACCAACGACAAATGGAAGCGACGCGGTATCTCAGTGCTTTGGTGTGGCAAAACACTGGCTGAATTAAATGCTGCAAATCAGGTGATCAGTCTGCGTCAGTTCATCGGCTATTACGAAGCGGGCTGGCCGGACGATATGCCTCTGCTGAATGACGATGGCTTATACGTCGCAGGGTTGGACGTAGCCGTAGACGCTTTATCACCAGAAGATGCACTGGAATGGCTGGAATCCGAGATTTACGAAATGATCTACGACTTTCAGAACCATGCCGATGCCGCGTTGATTTTCTGGATGCCGGATCAGGGGCGCTGGAAGGAAGATCTGACCACCAATACCTACAACTGGTGCTTGGCTGGTAAATACGATGCGCAAATGTTCCCGTTGGGGCAATGCATCTGGAACGGCGCACAAAAGGACGTGCGCCGGATTGAATCCGCTTTTGGCGGAAAAACGAACGAATGGCTGGGTTTATACCTAGAGCGGATCAGCTAATAGGGGTAACCATGACTTTTAAACCCGGTGAACGCGTCAGCCATTTTGAATTTGGCCAAGGTGTTGTTATCTCGGCGGCGGGTGGCTACGCCCGTGTCTTCTTTCCCCAGGGTGAGCGACAAGTACCCGTCAGCACCTTGGTGGCGGCACTTAGCCATAATGAGCGCGTGGTAGCCAGCATTGGCAGCCATACAGATAGTGACACGAAAGCCTGGCTCTCCTGGAAGGCGCATGAATTACCCCTTCAGGATTCAGCCAGCTCGCTGACTTCAGCCAAGATTGATTTGCTACCCCATCAGGTGGTGCTGACTCATCGGGTTGCCTGCGCGAGCCCACGTCGCTTTCTGATTGCCGATGAAGTGGGTTTGGGGAAAACCATTGAAACAGCATTAGTGCTGCGGGAATTGGCCAGTCGTGGCGAGCTTAACCGGGCTTTAATGGTTGTGCCGGCAGGTCTGGTTAACAACTGGCACCGCGAGCTGAATGAAGTTTTCAATTTGAATTTTGAAGTATTCGGCCGCGAAGGTGATGTCAGCGACCGCCGCAGTAATGCGTTTGCTAAACATAACCTGCTGATTGCCAGCGTCGACACCTTAAAGCGTCCAGCAAGAATCAAGAAAATACTCGAAGCACCCCGTTGGGATTTGATTGTTTTTGATGAAGCGCATCACTGCACTGCCTATAAGCAAGGTGGCAAAACCCGCAAGACCCAGAACTACAAATTGGCGGAAGCCTTACGTGACCACAGTAGGGATATGATTCTGCTGTCGGCCACACCACACCAGGGCGATCATTTTCGTTTCTGGAAGCTGATTGATTTGCTTGACCCCACTTTGTTTTCCAGTGAAACAGAGATGGTGGAAGAACGTCACCGCCTGAATCCAATCATCTTCCGCCGCACCAAAGCCGACGCCTGTAAAGCCGATGGCTCCACGTTGTTTGCTAGGCGCTGGGTGCATACCGAAGCCTTTTCAATGTCAGATCAGGAGCGCGATTTCTATAACGCCTTGAATGAATACCTGCGCGACGGTTTTGCTCTGGCGAAGAAGCAAGGCGGCAAAGGAACGGCTCTGGGCTTTGTAATGACGATCTTCCAAAAGATTGCGGCGTCCAGCTTTGCGGCGGTGCATCGCACCTTGAGACGAAGACTGTTGGCCCTGACTGTTCATGAGGGCTTGATGCACGATGAAAACCTCGACATCGACGCCAGAGACTTTGCTTTTAATGAGGCGAAAGAACAGATTCGCGTTGAGTTCGATTTAGGTCATGACCGTCTTTCTGACCTTGAGATCGACCGTATATTGAATGACATCAAGCGTCGCCTCCTTAAAAAGATCAATGAAGAGCAGCTGGCCGCTGCATCCGATACGTTTACCGATGAGCTGGAAACAGCCGCCGCTGAAGATGCGGCCATGGATGCTGTGGCATACGCCCTGCCAGAAGAGCGATTCCGCATTAAAGAACTACTGGGGCTGTTCCCTTCAGCTCGTGAAACTAAAGTAGATAAGCTCATTGGGGCTTTGGGTGTGCTGTGGCAACAAAACCCAGAGGAACGTATTGTGATATTTGCCACCTATCTGGGTACGGTTGAAATGCTGGGCGACCAGATTGAAAAAGCGTATCCAGGCCAAGGTGTGGTTGTGCTTAAAGGTGGTGACCACGGAAGTAAGCTCGCGGCAGAACGGCGCTTCAAACAGGCCAATGGCCCTCGCGTAATGATCTGTACAGCTGCCGGTCGGGAAGGTATCAACCTGCAACATGCAAGGGTGCTGTTTAACTTTGACCTGCCGTGGAATCCAATGGATATGGAACAGCGCATTGGTCGTATTCACCGCTATGGACAGCGAGATACTGCACAGGTTTATAACCTTGTATTGGGTGATACCATTGAAGGTCGAATTTTCCTGCTGCTGGATGAAAAACTGGAGGAAATTGCCAAGGCGCTTGGCAAAGTGGATGAAAAGGGCCAGGTGGAAGAAGACCTTCGATCACAAATTCTCGGTCAATTATCTGAGCAGGTGAACTATCAGCAACTTTATTCGCAGGCACTGCAAGACCCAGAGCTTAAACGCACCCGGCTGGAGCTTGAAGCGGCTATGGATAATGCCCGTCATGCTAAGGATGCGGTATTCGAACTATTCCAGGACCTAGATGGTTTCAGTTTGGATGACTACGCACCACTCTCAGATACCAGGGAATCCATAGACGATCTGATTCGGTTTATGCAGAAGGCCTTGTCATACGAAGGGGAAGCCATTGAGATTCGCGGACAAAAGCAATGGGCCCTGGTAAAAGATGGTCTCGAACAAATGCTGTTTACCACGGTTCGAGAAGACGCGACCAATTCGGAAAAATTGCATTTGATTGGTTTGGATCATCCCGTGATTGCAAAACAGCTCGATAAATACCGCAATCTTGATCCTGAATACCTTGGTTTCTATTCCAGTGAGCTGAATGCTGGTGAAACCGTTTCTGTATGGGAAGTAAGGGCTGCCAACGAAAAAGGACACAATGTACACTCCATCATGAAACTTGCTGTCGATGTCGATGGTAATCGGGTACCTCATTTAGAAAAGCAAATAGACACCATATTTAAAGCCAAGGGGAAGAACGGCGCTCACGACGTAGATTTGCATAAAATCGAAGCCGTTTTGGAGCGGGAAATTCATCACCGGAATATCGTGAAATCTGAGCAGTCGTACTCAGCCAAGCTGATCTGCTTAGCGTGTGGTTGATTTGATAAAATTCGTTTTGAATGAGCTGGTGACAAAATTGAGCTTTTGTCACCAGTTAAGATGCTAACCTATGGACAATTTGGAAATCACCTGTAATGCAGAAAAATCCTTGCCTACAGCCAATGTCACCAGTAGTGAATGTTACGTGTGGTGCGGCACGGGCAGGAGCTGGAGCCGGAAACCCATGCGGTTTGTGTGGCCGGTATGCTGATCCGCCGTTTGGAGTCCGACCCTGGCCGAGATCTGTCGAAGAACATTCGTCAGGGCAGCACGCTGTCCAACGACCAGTTTGCCGGTGAGCGTTTCCACTACTGCCTGTCCAATCCGCCTTTCGGCAAGAAATGGGAGAAGGACAAAACCGCCGTCGAAGCGGAACACAAAAAAGGCGAGCTGGGCCGGTTTGGTCCGGGCCTGCCGAAAATTAGCGATGGCTCCATGCTGTTTTGATGCACCTGGCGAGCAAGCTTGAACTGCCGATCAACGGCGGTGGCCGCGCCGCTATCGTGCCGTCGGGGTCGCCACTGTTTAACGGCGGTGCCGCGTCTGGCGAATCGGAAATACGCCGTTGGTTGCTGGAAGACGACCTGATTGAAGCCATTGTAGCTCTGCCAACGGATCTGTTCTTCCGCACCAATATCGCCACCTACCTGTGGATTCTGTCCAACAAGAAGCCGCAGGAGCGCAAAGGTAAGGTGCAGTTGATCAACGCCACCGACCTGTGGACAGCAATCCGCAACGAGGGCAACAAGCGCCGTATTGTCAGCGATGAGCAGCGCCGCCAGATTCTGGACATCTACGCCGCAGGCGAAACCGGTGCACTTTCCCGGATGTTGGACTACAGTACCTTTGGCTACCGCCGTATCAAGGTCCTGCGCCCGCTGCGCATGACCCCGGAGCTGGATAAGGTGGGCATGGAGCGGCTGGAAGCCGAAGCTGCCTGGGAAAAGCTCTCTGACGCGCATCAGACATTCTGGCGCGAAGCCCTCAAGCCGTTGTTCGGGCAAACGCAGCCCTATAGCTGGGCAGAAACATTTGTTAGGAACTCGATCAAGTCCGACGAAGCCAAGCAGCTCAAGGTCAAATCCAGCAAAACATTGATCATTGCGCTGATCAACGCCTTTGGTCACAAAGACCAGAAAGCCGAGCCAGTCACGGATTCCAACGGCGAGCTGGTGCCAGACACAGATTTAACTGATTACGAGAACGTCCCCTATCTAGAGGATATCGACGACTACTTTACGCGCGAAGTGCTTCCTCATGTGCCGGATGCCTAGATGGATGAGAGCTTTACCGATGCCAAGGATGGTCAATTGGGCCGCGTTGGCTACGAGATCAACTTCAACCGCTTCTTCTACCAGTACCAACCGCCGCGCAAGCTGCAAGATATTGATGAAGACCTGAAGCAAGTAGAAGCCGAGATTGCCGCACTACTGGCGGAGGTGGCCAGCGAATGAGCCAGTACAGAGCATATCCCGCGTATAAGGATTCCGGTATTGAGTGGATTGGGCAGGTGCCGGAGCATTGGAAGGTAGCGAGAGTCAAGCTACTTGAATCGCCACGGATAATCTAGACACTTCCGAGCCGTTGATAATACTGTTTTTCATATTCTGTCGGTGACATCTGTTCGCTAGAACCATGCCGACGCTTACTGTTATAAAACATTTCGATGTAATCAAAAATATCACTGCGGGCTTCTTCTCGCGTTCCGTAGATCTTTTTCTTTATCCGTTCACGTTTCAACAACTGGAAAAAACTTTCTGCAACCGCATTATCATGGCAGTTACCGCGACGGCTCATGCTACCCTCCAGGCCGTGTGATTTCAGGAACGACTGCCACTCATGGCTTGTGTACTGTAAGGGGGCCGCTTGGAAAACGGAAAATATCCTACGTTAAGCCTGTTTTTTGAGTAGGAATGACGGGCAGCTATGAGCGAGGTATAGTCATTCGCACCCTGAGAATTACACTTTTAAGTGATTCAGGGTATGCGCTTACTGGTTACGAATATTGAGCGAGAATCACGTGATGATCGCCGCTTTTCTTTCGAGCCAGTAGGTGCTCCACGTTCGCTAACGAATACTCAGGGCATGCAGATAACTGCTGGCTATATTTCTTTCGAAGAGCGTGGAATGCATACCAATCCCCGATGAAAGGAGTTGGTGATGACTGCGACTAATCAATTTGCTGCACACGTTGGTCTGGACTGGGCAGATAAAAAACACGATGTCTGTGTTCAGTTTAAGAACGGCGAACGTGTATTCCATGTGATTGAACATACAGCAGAAGCGCTTGACGTCTGGCTTACCGAGTTACATCAGAAGGTAAAAGGCAGGATCGCTATAGCTCTCGAACTGAAGAAGGGCCCCGTGGTGTATGCTCTTCAAAAATATCCGTTTATCACCGTTTTCCCTGTCCACGCTTTGTCCCTGGCTCGTTACCGGCAGGCCTTCTCACCCAGCGGCGCAAAAGATGACCCACAGGATGCTGAGCTGGCATTAGAGTTAATGCTGCGCTATCCCCAAAAGATAAAGGCCATTGAACCCGATAATGCGGATATTCGCTTACTTCAGCAACTGGTAGAGCAGCGTCGTCAGCTGGTTGAAGATAAACGCCGTTTTGTGAACCGGCTAATCAACACGCTTAAACAGTATTATCCTCAGCCCCTGGAGTGGTTCTCACATCGGGGTAGCTTGCTATTGTGTGAACTGATTATGCGATGGCCCAGTCTGCAACAACTAAAACGAGCCAGGCACGACACGATCCGCAACTTTCTCAATGCCAAAGGAGGCCGCGCAATGGCCCTTTCCGAGCAGCGTGTTGTGAGTATTGATAATTCCATCCCGTTGACGACGGATCCGAGTGTTATAGAGGCTAATGCTTTGATGGCAACAGCACTGGCGACACAAATTAAAGTCGTGAGTGAAATTATCAAAACCTATGACGAACGAATCGAAACGCTGTTTGACTCATTGCCAGATGCTGGGCTGTTCAAATCACTTCCGGGTATGGGGCCGTGTATGGGCCCACGAATGCTTGCTGCACTTGGTGATAACCGTGATCGGTTTAACAGCGCCGAAGAAATTCAAAATTACGCGGGTATTGCACCGGTGACAGAACGAAGTGGCCAGAAATCCTGGGTACACTGGCGTTGGCAGTGCGCGAAGTTCGTCCGACAGACATTCGTGGAATGGACTGCGAAGACGGTTAACTCATCGTACTGGGCCAGACTTTATTACCAGGGCCAGCGAGAAAAAGGGAAATCTCATCAGTCGGCGATCCGGGCTCTGGCATTTAAATGGATAAGGATCATTTATCGCTGCTGGAAGACCAAGTCGGTTTTTTTACGTTCTTCGCTGAACGGGAGCGTCTCACTCAGCTTCAGTGGTGGTAGCTAATCACCACAAACTGTTAGATACAAGGGAAGGGGGTGGGATAGGCAGAACCTGTCAAAACAGCAGCCGGCTGCGCCGGGCGACGGCGCCATTTGCCCTCGGTACTCCATGCAGCTTCAGCTGGCGCCTCCATGCCGCTGACGCGGCATCCGGAAGTTTCCCATGCTGTAGACTTTAACGTCTGCTTTGTGCCAAGGGCGGACATTGCCAACATCGGAATGCACAAATCTATGGGGAGCAGGTCAGCATGGCTACTGATATGACCAAATCGATTTAGATACACCCTCAGAAACAAGTTAATTTTTCTTCAAATTTTCAATCAACTCACCAATTAAGTTAGGTAATTGTTCGTAGGGGCATTCTGCAATCAAATAGAACAGCTTGGCACACTTTCCTTTTCTGGCTTTGAGTCGTTCAAGTCTGAAGTTTTTTTCTATTTTTCCAATTCTATTGAATTTAAGGAATCTTATCTGCCTTGCCCCTTTAGGTGTAAGATGCTTGTAAATCCAACCTTTAGATATAACAATATTCTGGGAGTACTCATCAAAGTGCGGATGAACCCATCTATACGATTTTGGCGTGGATGGATATGTAGAACCAGCAGTTATTGGTGTAGAAAGGAAAGGAGCTACGTTATTTGGAAGTTTTAATTTTTTTTTAAGATTTTGTGAGTGCTGATTCTTAGCTGAGTTGCACTCACTGCAAGATAATGCAAGATTGTACACTTCATAAGTGAAATTACTGAAGAGTGCTTTTTCAACTATATGCTCAATGTCCGTATCAGACACTAGACCTAGAAAACGCCGACAATAAGCACATCTTCCGTTCTGAATAACCCTTAGTTGATCTTTGATATGTCTTTTAAAAATCGGAACATTACCCGATGAATTACTCCAGTTCCTGCCAAGCAACATATTTTTTGTTATTCCATCTGGATAGGTTGGAGTGGGTGAAATACATTCAAAACCTGCGTCGATTTGTTTATTAGTTAGCATGACTAATCACCACTTTTATAACTTCAATCATGGGGTCATTTTCGGACAATGCCGCCTGTATCTTTTGAAGTTCAGGGATGAGTTCTCTAAAATCAGACGTATTTTCTTTACCATTCTCAATTAAGCTTACGGCTTGTTGTAAAGTATCCATGACAAAAAAATTCCTTCCGGTTGCTAACCCGAAGTGGTTAATTAGTATTTCATCTGTTGACGCCCCGTAAAAGGATTGTTTTTCTTCCGAAGATTCACCATCACGGTTTAGGTCAATTATCAAGCAGTTATCAGTTACAGAACTGACAATCAGTGGCGAATGCGTCGATACGATTACATGAGACACTCTATAATTAGTGAATATTTCGCTAATTATAGAGATGAATTCAACCTGCCACTGAGGGTGAAGACTAACTTCGGGTTCGTCAATAAGAACGATAGAATGTTGCTCAACTGCAAATCCAAGTCCCAGAATTGAGTTAAGCATGTTAAACTCGCCAGTACTCAAATCATAGAGAGAAAATGTTTCATAGGTTGCTAATGAGGTAACCTCAGCTTGTGTAATTCTGAATGCATCGACCAGTAATCCCAGCCTGATCATTCTTCTCGTTTTTATATTTAATTCATTTATACCATCTTCGCTGAAATTAATTTTGATTTTTCTATTATATTCATTCTCTAGTTCGTAAAACTCTACTTCTTGAAATTCATTTATGAGATAGCTAGCTAGATCACTGTCAACCAACCGAGACTTTTCTTTTTTATGTACAGAGCGTAGAGATGAGGCATATACTAATTCATATAATGAACTGTAGCCCGACCGTTGTTTATTTAGAGGGTTTGGCGCAAGAGTGAAATATATCCGCGGTTGAAGGTTAACTAGGTTGAAAACGTTTTTAAAAAACGCTGCCTTCATACGAGAAACTTTATCAAACGAAAATGATTCCGCTAACATTGTTTCGAAAGGTTGGCGTCGACTAATTATATTTGCCCCCGCTTTTTGCCCCAGGTATGTATAGCAATTAGTGTTTGATGGTGATTTTCTTCTTGCCTTTTTAAGAGGGTAACGATCTATTGCTGCTCCAGAATAAGCAATTACTTTAAACCTCCTTGAATCACTAATATCAAAGTTAACTTCTGCAGACTCTTTTTTTTCAATTTCATCCATCATCGCATTTTCTGCGATTTTTTTTAAGATCATACTCTTATAGGAACCATTCCTACCAGTAATTACCGTGTATAATGGTCTGCTATTGTCATATCCGGAACCCATCAAATCTAACTCAAGATGAATTTTGGAGTGTGTATCTAAATAAATTGATTGAACTTTGTTCATATATAGCCCTTTATAAATAAGGTTGCAAGGCTGTTTTCAAGTTTTTTCGCTCTTAAATTTTTTCATTGAGCGTAGCCGAATTAGTTAGTTGGGAGTAGAAGTCATATTGTTGAATCATTAATTTAATTTGAGCGAGTTTCGGTTTCTATATGGAAGATTCTATTTTTATCCTTGTAAAGTCAACACTTCTCATTAAAAATACGTTTTAGCGGCAACAATAATGCCCCATCAGGCTGCCTGAACGTGATCTACTCACCATTGACTCACACAGAACACTGTTCGCTCACAGCGGACCTTTAATCCAGTAAACTCATCCGCTCAGTGCCAGAAGCGGACGAGTTTAAGTGGATTGTGAATGAACCGGGGCGCTCGTTGCCTTTGAAGCGCAACAAGCGCTAATATGCCTGCTATCAAAACTCCAACAATAGGAAATTATTGGATGCAGTATTTTCACATTGACAGCTGCTACAAACCAGCGGGCAAGCAACTCCTTGAGATTGGGCAAACTCTCAATACCAGCAGCCGCCCCTTTAACCCCTACTATGAGCAAATGTGTGACATTCATCATGTTATTCCCGTCTCAGGGCAGAAACGCAGGCTCAAGGAACTTCTTAGTAGCCACGACATTGAGCAATTTTCTAGCAGGGCTCTGGCCAATAATTTTCACAACGTTATTGATACCTACATCCGCTTGCTCAGAGAGATGGAGTTCGAGAATATACGGCGGGAGCAGTACGCTAATCGTCCATCCCGAACTCGATGCATATGGCTAACGGACAATCTCGATCAAGCAGTTTACTGGCGTAAACGTTTGGGCAAGGACGATAGAACGCGCATTGTACGGGTGGAAATCGACGGTACTCTTCACCAAGCTGATGGCCGTCACCTGTGTGCTGACTCAAGCTCCCTCCCGGAGCTGCGAGCGGCAGCACAGAGCTACTGGGAAGGAAAGCTTAGCACCAATCCAGAAATTGAGATTTTACTTGAAGGGGCAATGACAGTTGTTGCAGTCGAGGTGTGAGAATCTTCTACTTCCTGATTTATAGACTCATTTTTATCCAGTGGCGGCGTCTTCACATGCTCTGTTCTAGAAAGAGGAGGTCGCTGAATGTCTATAAAGTAAGGCTGGTTTTACCCAGTAATTATGAAGCCTAGTAGCCACTGGTTCAGTAGCTCCTTTGGTCGCTCGTTAAAACTACGATTGTTTTGCATTAGGGGATATAATTATCGAAAAAAAACACAAAGAGACATTTGATGGCTGGCCCTTTTAAGTTCGACTTTTTTACAAAAAACTCCATTCCGGACTGGTGTTGTCCTGCATGCGGAAGGCCAACTCTTGAACTTATTCCTGATAGTTTCCATGCAAAACGTACCTCTTATGCCCAGCATCAGTATGAGGCCGACGAGGGATTCTGTCCTGAAGACGATGAGGATGTATTCAGTTGTCTCTTGAGGTGTAGTCAAAGAAACTGCCTTCAGCCGGTATCAGTTTCTGGAGACGGATATCACGATCGAGAGTATGAGAACTCTTATAATGGTGAGTTTAACTATATTGCAATTTACCGCCCGAGGTACTTTTATCCGCCACTGTCTCTTTTCACACCTTGTGAGAGTTACCCTGAACAGATTAAATCCCAGCTAAAAGAAATCTCATCACACTTGCCGGGCCATCGTCAGGCCGCTATTAACGCGCTACGAACTACGCTAGAAAGCGTTCTCGACCATTTTGGAATACCTCGAGAACAGCAAAGTCGCTATCTAAGTCTGGATAAGCGCATCTCACTAATTCCTGAGCCTTATAGGTATATTGAAGCCGGATTCAGAGCGATGAAATGGCTCGGCAATACAGGCAGCCATAACCTCAAAGAGATATCAGATGAAGATATTGAAGGAGCATGCGTGATGCTCGATGATTTTCTTCTTCAAATTTTTCGTCAACCAACTGATCATAGTGAAACAATTGCCCGGCTAACCAAAAACCATGCTCCAAAAATGAGAGATACAGAGCAGTAACAATATTTCTCACGTTTAAATATCCAAATATAGGGCGGGATCATCCACCTGTGCGGAGCCAATCCAAATGTCCGTTCTTCGCTCATAGCAGACTGTGCTCACTAACCTGACCTTAATGGAAGGGGGTGGGTGAGGCAGAACCTGTCAAAACAGTAGCCAGCTGCGCCGGGCGACGGCGCAGTACTCCATTCAACTGCTGCAGGCGCCTCCATGCCGCAAAGCGGCATCCTGACCCCGGATCCACATCGATCACATCTTCTATAATTTCAGTCTGGCCAATGGAGGTTACCATGTGCGGACGTTTTTCTCAGTCAATGACGCGGGAAGAGTATCTTTCTCTCCTCACTGATGAAGCCGATCGAAATATTGCCTACGACCCTGAACCCATCGGTCGCTATAACGTCGCCCCGGGTACCAGAGTGTTACTGCTGAGCGAACGCGACGAACAGCTGCAGCTCGATCCGGTTCACTGGGGTTACGCCCCAGGGTGGTGGGATAAACAACCATTGATTAATGCCCGGGTTGAGACCGCAGCCAGCGGCAGGATGTTTAAACCTCTGTGGCAGCACGGCCGGGCGATCTGCTTTGCCGATGGCTGGTTTGAATGGAAGCGTGAAGGAGACAAGAAGCAGCCCTATTTCATCCACCGTAAAGACGGCCAGCCAATACTCATGGCCGCGATCGGAAGCACTCCGTTTGAGCGTGGTGATGAGGCGGAAGGGTTTCTGATTGTCACGGCCGCGGCTGATAAAGGTCTCGTTGATATCCATGACCGGCGCCCGCTTGTCCTGGAACCGGATGCCGCCCGGGAGTGGATGAAACAGGACGTTTCAGGTAAGGAGGCTGAAGACATTGCTGCAGATGGAGCTGTATCAGCTGATCATTTCATATGGCATCCTGTAACGCGCGCTGTTGGTAATGTGAAGAATCAGGGACCAGAGCTCATCGAGCCTGTTGGCTGATAAGATGTCGGAGGCTGAACCGTGTTTTAAAGCTAATGTACGCATACATTAGCTTTAAAATTAGACGTGCATCGTAACTAACAGCAATCATCAATATGGACAGCTAGCACGACAGCCAGATCTTAAATCTTACTGTACGAAAACGAATAATATGGTTAATTTCTAGACACTAGCGCTTCAGTACTGATACCGGAAGCCGCCCGGGTCTGGATGCGACAGGATGAACGTGCTACAAAAGCAGAAGAGATCGCCAGAGACGGGTTTCAAGAATTTGGTGACCTTAAGATTAAAAAAATAAAACAGTATTTTAAGTGGATAATTTTGATGATAAAATTCTATCAATATAGATCAGCAGAAATAACAAAGCTAACATTAAAAGAAAGTACTTTGAAATTCACAAACCCTATGGATTTCAATGATCCATTTGATTTTCATCCTACAGTTCCTGATGTAGGCTTGAACAAGTTCATTAAAAGAGTTAATGGTCAATATTCAAAAAAACGAAAACAATATCGTCTTGGGCATAAAGAACTAATAACTCATAGAACAAAACTACGTTCCGAGGATTTTAGACGGATATATACTGAAAACTTTTCAATCGCATGTTTTAGTAAGTCTCCATTTATATTACCAATGTGGGCACACTACGCAGATGATCATCAAGGCTGCGTGATAGAGTTTACGTTTGAAGAAACCGAAGGGTTTATTGATGAGTTTATAAACTTAAAGCCAGAAGAAGATACTGATACTCTTATACCATTAGATGTAATTTATTCAAACAATAGACCATCTCTTTTTGATAATGATGGACTAACTAACTCAGATACCACAGAGATTAATGCTTGCTTGGTTAAAGCAAAGGTTTGGGAATACGAACAAGAGGTTAGAGTTATAAAAAAGAAAAAATCTGGCATCTACAGTTTCGATAGAAAACAAATGACTGGCATCTACTTTGGTATGAAAATAAACAAGCAAGATAAAAAAATCATCTCTAAGTTGATAGATGACTCAAATAAATATACTAATACCAAAATTAAAAAGCATGATGTTCAAATTGCGTTCAATACGTTTGAGCTTTTTAAAATTCCTTTTAGAATCTAGATGGTGTCTTTCACCAATCTTTAGCCACTGCAGCACAACTGCGCTTAATGCGTTTTATGTTGAATATCAATCACTTGAATCATTAATTCATCATGTGTCGATGTGCTTGTCGTGTCGTGACAGCAAAATCAGGGATGTCACCCACTAACGAGATAAGGACTAAGGTCATGAACAAAACAGCACATGAAGTACAGACCCGCTGGCTTGAGAGCAGGCAGCCTAATGAGCGTAACGGTAATGAAGCGGAAAAATTTTCGGATGAGTGCTGGGTGAAGGGTTTGCGGCTGGATAAAAGCCCGTCTGTGCACTATCAACTTCTGATGGAAACATAACCTCCGCAAACTAATCAAGAGATCAACAACCCTAATGATTCTGTTGGAATTAGCACAATCAAGTGAGTGGTGATGTTGATTCTGGTCATAGAATCGATGCCACTTTGGCTAATAAATCCGTTGCGGGACTTTGATGGACAAAGCATAATTTGTCCCGAGCGAAGTCTTGCCCGTCCTCTCTGCTGAAAGAGGGGCGCAAAAAAACCACCCTGGCAGGTGGTTTTTTTGCTTTTAAGCATATGATTTACAAAGATATGCTTATATTAACATGGTTGACATTCACGGACCAACCACTTTGGCCACCAACAGGGTAGCCAAAGAGAGTCAGAACAAGAATGCATAAACACCACCTGTTCATGCTGCCTCCTTGAATCAGGGGTGGCATCCGACACTATCTGCGCTTCTGCGACGGAACGACTCATTGAGCGAAGCCTTGCCACCAAAATAATATCTCTGTTTTAACGCAAAGTGATCTGGCAGTATCACCGAACAGAGGCCCTGAGGAACAATACAATATGTTGTATGTCTTTGTTTCCGTAGAGCATTCTAAGTTCTATATATAGTGATTTGCATCAAAGATGTTTGCGATTTTATTGACCCAGAACAAGGTAAAAAGGTGGGAGTACAGACGGCACGCCATGGAAAGAAATGTAAATTTATCTGTCTGTTATTTGTACTTGTCCAGCCGTGTATGTAATGAACGTTCACCAGTAGCCTGCAGCCAACTTTTTTATAGACGGTAGGTCTTATACCGCTGAAAAACTCGAAAGGGATTACTGGCCGAGTTGGCCTGTTACAGCAATGAGTCCGGTGAAGTACCGGCAGCATCTTGGGATCACAACATAACAGTCCAGGAAAGCATCCGCAGCACCAAAAGTGACATTAGAATATGGGAGTTACAAAATTGGTGCGCATAACAAAGATTATGTTAAATATAAAAATAAAATACATGTAAATCAGTAAATTAAATTAATTGCGGCCACTTTTCTATCCAAGTAACCAGTCATGGAAGCTTAAGGAACAGAGTCCGCTCATGAGTTTGCGATGCCTTAAATCCATGGTGAGCATAGAAACCTTTGGCTTCTTCAGTAAGCGCGTGAACCATTATCGCACGGACGCCAATATTCTCAGCTACGCGATAACAACGTAGAACCGCATCGTGAAGTAAATCGGCGCCAACCCCTTTCCCGTGCAATGAGACATCTACCGCCAGGCGAGCGAGTATAATCACCGGTATAGGATCTGGCATGTTACGCCGAAGACTGCCTGTCGCTTCCGTATGGTTAACGCTACCGGTGGCCAGAGAGTAAAAGCCAGCTACTTGCTTCGTACCCGTCTTGCAAACAACGAACGTTCGGGCAGCCCCAATAGCTTGATTTTTTAAACCTCTCTGTTTTAGCCAATCATCGAGGACTGTCTCTCCACTGACAAACTCAGCCAGCTGATGGGCGCTGGATAACGGCTCCGGCGCAGTTATACGTCCCACTGCGGTTTCCTTGCCAGTAGTTTATTAATGGCGGTAGCATCCTCGACTGGTGCATCAAGCATATCGATGAACTCTGCATATTGTTCGTCGTTAAAATTGAAAACACGGCGATCAAGGATCACGTTCTCCGCAGCCTTGCAGGCCATCTCAAGAATGAAGTCGGTTCGCGATTTATGAAGGATTTCTGCAGCGGCATCAATGAGTGCCCTCTGAGACTCTTTAGCTCTTAGGTTGAGTTGAACATCTGATTTCATACACACCTCTCTTGTATAGCAATTGATATACAAGAATAACACAACACGAACGTATAGCAAATGATATACACATCAAAGTGCCGGCAATGCGTTTTATGTTAAATATCAATTAGTTACGTACACCACCCCCGGTTCACAGAAAAAAAACCATAAAATCCCATTTCAGGCGCCTTAGTGCCCTCGAGCCAAAAAAATTTTCGTTACTCTGGTCGTGGAGGTCAGCGGCAGGCGCTGATCGAGACAACTCACAGAAATGGAGTGCCCACGATGCACAAAATATTCTATACCCTGCAGGATAATGTTATGGACTCCCTCGGGTTCCAGGCCTCGTTACGACGGCAGATTAATAATGGGGTTCTACAGGCCAATAAACCTGATCGGCAGGATACGATCTGGCTACGCTCCGTCGTGGCCTGGCATTCCTGGCTCAGCTATGAGCAACATTGCATTCGCTACCTCCGCCCCGGCCACGACGGTGATTATGAATTTCTCGAGCGGCATATACCTCAGCTGGATTATCTGATTCAGACGACAGTGACTGAAAATTTCCGATGTGATAGGGCTCCGTTTGGGAAATGGAGTCCTAATAACCCGATCGATCGTGGTGCGGTAAAGTAAAAAAAGCACTTATTCTGTGCAATGCAGATGCAGCGAAAGTTATAAAACATTGAAAATTAGAAATTTCATAAGCTGGCACATCAATTGCTTTCATGTACGAACGTTCGTTCGGTTTCTAGGGGGTTGTAACCCACTCGACCGGGCCAGAAGGATACAGAACGCTACATGTAAGAAGCATCCATAATTCATCTGCGTGAGATATAAAAATGAGCCTGCAAACTAAAGAATTTATCGATCTACCGGCACCTGTCGGGAAGCATAAGCTTACCGGACAAATGGGGGCAATCAGTCTGGCACTTACGGTACTGGCATTTTCTGCCCCACTCACAACGGTTTCTGGCTATATTCCAGTTGCAATGATGTTTGGGGGCGTATCCGCCCCACTCATGTTCCTTATGACAACAGCTATCATTCTTCTATTTGCTGCAGGTTATATTTCAGTTATTGCAATGGCTAAACGTCCGGGTGATTTTTATTCTTTTATCAGCTTCAGTTTAGGTAAATCTGTAGGGCTTGGAGCAGGACTTATGGCTTCCGTATCTTATTTCCTCATTCTGGCAGGTGTTGCATCATTCTTTGGTGTTTCTGCCGCTGAGTTAATGAAATCGATCGCTGGCATACAACTTCCCTGGTACTGTTATGCGCTCATCTGCTGGGCTGTTGTTGCACTATTTGGCTATCTGCATGTAGAACTATCCGCAAAGGTATTGTCATGGGTGATGCTGGCTGAGGTGATAATCTGCCTGGGATTTTCTGGCAGTGTTATTGGTAGTGGTCATATTGCGATCCCCGCGTTCTCTCCATTCGCCGCATCTGGTTTGACCGCTGATGGTGTAAATGCCCCCTTTGCAATCCTGTTTGCTGTTTCCTTTTTTATTGGCTTTGAAGCGACATCCTTGTTTCGTGATGAAGTTCGTTCTCCGGAAAAGACAATACCCCGTGCTACTTATGGCGCTATTATTTTTATTGGTGTCATTTACACCATTTGTGCCTACGCATTGATTGCCGCCTATGGTCCTGATGTCCAGACGATCGCGCAAAATGCACCGGCTACGATGTTTTCCGATGCTCTCTCAAAGTTTATCAGCCCCAGAATCAGTCTGCTTGTTACGCTTTTGGTTCTGACTTCATCACTTGCAAGTGTATTGTCAGTACATAACGTGTTGTCACGATATTTGTATAATCTGGGAACTGATGGTGCTTTACCTCGAGCTCTGCGCAAAGTACACCCGCATCATTCCTCTCCGTTTGTCGCTTCACTCAGTGTTTCTGGTTTAACTCTGCTGGTGATGTTGCCATTTATCCTCACGGGAGTTCAGCCGGATGTTCTCTACGGCCAGCTATCTGGTGTGGGTACGGCGGGTATTATCATGTTGATGACGGTGGTATGTATTGCTTCACTGTCCTGGTACTTTCGCTATGGGCGTCCCTCTAACCTCAGCGTGTTTAAGCTTTTTGTTGCCCCGCTTATTTCCGGTATCTTCTTCGTTGGATTAACCGTGTTAGTAACTAAAAACTTTGACCTTCTTGTTGGTGGAAAGCCGGGTGAACGCCAGTGGATGCTGTTTTGCCTGTTAGGAGCGATGTTCATTGGCATGGCTCTGGCGCTTTACTATAAGTCCAGACGCCCTGATGTTTTTGCGCGACTGGGACGTTCACAATATTAAATTTTGGGGTGAAGTAACAACAGCCATGTGGGCTGTTGTTACTCATTACAGAAATGTAAGCAGGTCACATGATGTACATCTGTTTCAGAGTTTTAGAATTCCTGTTGCCACTTTCTGTGCATAGCCAATACACTCTTCGAGATCTTCCTCAGTACCATTCCAGGACCACCAACTGTTTGCACCGTCGAGTGATACCCGGATAAGCCGAGACTTTCTTTTTGCATCATCGGCGCCGAGGTCTGTTGCGATTGATTCATACATAAAATCACAAAATGCCATCCACTCGACCATTTCAGTACGGAGTGCATTTGGCAGTACACTCCCAAGGCGATCGGTTGCCATCAGCATATCGAAAAGATCATTTTCAGGATGTTTAATCTGTTGAGTTATATGCACGCGGATCAGTGCCGACCAGTATTCTTCAGGTCTCCTGCACGGGCCCAGCCCTTCCTTCACGGCAGTTGCAAATGTATGGTAGTGCCAGCGAAGCGCTGAAGAGACGATTTGATCTTTTCCATCTGGGAAATGTGAATACATCGTGGGTGGCTTAAGGTTAACGGCGTTAGCTAAGCCTCGCATTGAAACAGAGTCATACCCCTCTTTTGTCGCGAGTTTGAGAAAAGCCTGAAGAATGGAACGTTTGCTTTTAGTAAGGCTTTCCCATTCAAATGAAGTCAGATATGAGTCTAATCGGTGCAGCATCATTTTGGTCGTTGTGAGGTTAGACATTTTTATCTTTTTGAATGATGGAAAACCTCACTCTACAATAAAAAGGCCTTCAGCCTGAAACAAAACATTAATTCATTTCGAGCTGAAGGTCACTCAAATCAGGGTTACAAAGTATCAGTACTCTCTTCAGACGATGATGATTTACATCTCTCAAGACGTTTTGCTATAAACCATATCCCTAACCCGCCAAAGGCCATTACCGCACCAATATAACCTGTAGATGTCCAGCCGTAGCCAGCAGCGACTGCCATGCCACCTAACCAGGGACCAATCGCATTGGCAATATTAAAGGCTGCGTGATTGGATGCGGCGGCAAGAGAGGGGGCGTTACTGGCTACTTCAAGCAGCCTTACCTGGAGCGCGGGGGCCAGAGCCATCAGGCAACCAACCAGAAACACGCCTGCAGCAGCAGATAGAATGTTATGCATGGCTAATGGATAGACAAGCATGAAAATAGCGCTTAATGCCAGAATTATTCCCACCGAATCAAACCGGAAGCGAGTACACAAGCGGCCACCAATAACGTTTCCTATAACAGTTCCGACGCCAAACAACACGAGCATTAGCGGTATTCCGTGAGGGGTTAGATGAGTGATGTTAACTAGTGCCGGGGCCAGATAGCTATATATGCAGAACATACCAGCAAAACCTATCGCCGCTATACCCAGTGTCAGCCAGACCTGGATGTTCACCATGGCATTAAGTTCAGTTCGGGGAGCGCTGCGCTTTTCATGAGGATTTACTGGTAAAAGATAAACGATCATCACCAGTGTGATAAACGCAAGCAGACAGACCTGTACGAATGCCCAGTACCATCCAAAGAGTTGCCCGATGAAGGTGGCCAGCGGCGTGCCAACAACAATGGACAGGGTGACCCCAAGCATAAACCGGCTAATAGCTCTTGCACGTTCCTGTAGTGGAACTGCAGACGCAACGACAAATCCTGCTACACCGAAGTAAGTTCCGTGAGGAATACCACTCAGTAAGCGCGCTACAAAAAGTTCGTTAAAACCGGTTGAAAAAACTGTCGCCAGGTTACCCATGATTACCAGCATCAAAGTTACTAACAACAGCTTACGTCTAGTCATACTGGCACCCAACAAAGTAAGCAACGGGGCCCCAATTATAGCGCCAATAGCGTAGGCACTAATCATGCCTCCCGCACGAGTTTCCGTGATACCAGATGCATTCGCTATCTCTGGGAGAAGTCCCATTGAAGCAAATTCGCTGGAGCCAAGAGCAAAACCTCCGAGCGCCAACGCGATTTCAAGCAGCCGTGTCCGCTGCCATTGAGGGAAGTCTGATAATCTAGGCACGGCGACATTCACCTTAATATTGTTCAAATATTGTGTTGTAATAATTAGTTCGGCATGATTTTCACCGCTGCTCTCTTGACGGATTTCTTTCGTAGTTATAAACCACTAACCACAGGAAGAAAGCTGGTGCAGGCATACAGGCTTGCGATTATCAGCGTCGCCATACTGATTGATACGAAAATCAGGGAAATATTAAACATGGCATACTCGTTCTGTCAGGATAGATGGGGTGTCGGAGCGGTTAAACTCCGACAAAAGCTTGTTAAAGTCCTGGACTGTCGGTATTAATTCAGTAAATACGTAACGGTAGAGAGAGATAACCACGTACACGATCCGTATGAGCCAGCCCCGCCTCACCTGCGCTGAGGATACGTGTTGCTTTTTTAGCCACAGCATCGAAAACGGCTCTAATAGCTGCGCGGCTAATCAACTGACCAGCACATGCGTGGTGGCCTACGCCAAAGGTCAGGTTCATGCTGGTCTCCGGTGGTCGCTTATGATTAAATTCGTGTGGATTATCAAAGAAATCGGGGTCGCGGTTCGCGGCCGCAATGACTGAGCGCACCGGGGTACCTTTACTGACGGGAATACCGCCAATTTCAGTATCCTCTGTGGCATAACGGATCATAGAAATCTCTGCCGGATAGAGGCGTAACAGTTCATTAATAATCGCATCACGTTCCCCCGTTTGTGTCCTGTATAACTCGAAGGTTTCCGGTTCTCTCGCGAAGTGGTTAAGTCCTGACGCAATGACGGTAGCCGGATTAGGAGAGCCAGAACCATAAAAGAGCACCAGTGTTTCCAGAACAGTACGCTCGCTCATCTTTCCTTCATCTGCAAGCTTAAGAAAATCATCAACAAGTCCATGAGGACCCACTCCAGGATTGTGGCGCTTTTCCTCTATATATTTCTTACACCGTTCAAATAGATAATCGAAAGACTGAGTTGCTTTTTCAGTATCATCTCTCCCAACTCCATGGCCAAGTGCATCAGTACAGGTTAAAAAATGTCGATATATCAAACCTGCATCATCATCAGGTACACCCAGAGCACGGCACATGGTGGCATGCGGAGGAACAACCGCAAGTTCATAAAATGCATCCATCACGCTGCCGTCGCTATAACGATCCAGTGCATTCTCAGCCAGCTCTTTTGCGGTTGTGATATATTGGTTAACCAGTTTAGGAGTAAACCATTTATTGGAATATCGACGCAGTGTGGTGTGTTCAGGCGGATCGATGTTCAGTACTGTGTTATCAAAGTTATTCCATGGCCCATTCCCGAAATGGGTGGCGCCTAGTGGTGCTTTCAGCCATTTCATTACATCGTGATAACGGGTCAGTACGATCTCTCCATTCTCCATACGGTAAACGGGATGTTCAGCACGAGCCTTGTCATACCATGGATACGGATTAATACGGAACAGGCGGTCAGCCCACGGGAAATATCTGTCTTGCTTTTCCGGATGTGAAAACATATGAATTATCCTCTTAGCTTCAGGCAATAATAAACTGGCGGCTGGCCCAGCAAACGGCCATATCACTGACGGTATAAGGCAGCGCAGCATCATGGAGGCCTGTTTCACCAACCTGGCAGGCACCCAGTTCTGTCATCAATGCTATGAGTGTTTTAATGGCCTGATTGTAGGTTTCATAGGTACTGTCACCCAATCCAAAGGCCGAGAATTTGATACCGCTAAGGTTGGGGGAAAGTGTTTTTAGACTTTCGTAAAATGGTAGGGTTGTCATCGGCAGTTCACCCTCACCATATGTAGAAGTCATGAGGATCACATGCTCTTCATCAGTCAGTCCATTAACATCATAGTCATCCATCGCAACAGCCTTTGCTTCTATACCTGCTTCTGTTAATACAGCAGCCATATCCTCCGCCGCCATCTCAGCGTTGCCACTTTCTGTACCAAAAATAATCTTTAACATCTTAAACCTCAGCATTTTAAAACGTTGCTTTACATTGCACTCCGCAAACCTGTTGGTGTAACAAAAGGTGGTCCAGGTCATTACGGTAATGACGTTCCTGTTTCCATCACGGAAAGCATTTCTGCGATGGAGATTGCTTTTTTCCTGCATCGCCCGGAGGGAGCAGAATTAATTTCGTATCGGTCAAGGCATTGCCACTGTTCAAATGTCACAGCTTTATGCATAATTTTGTCTTCGACTGTTTTCAGACCGGCTTTACCAGTAGCAATACGACCGCATTCCAGGTCTTTCAGTATCGTCGCGCTGACTTCCGCGGCCTCTCTTCTGTTAGCGGCGACAGTACCAGTAGGTCCGCGGCGAGCCCAGCCAACAGAATAAACTCCGGCAACGGAGGCAAAACTCCCCTCAGGGTTATGGCAAAAGCCCACAGCAGTAATAATTGTGTCGTAGTGATAGTCCTGAATACTGCCAACACTTTTGTTGTTAAGAGTCAGTACCGCGGACATGTTTCGAGCGGTGATTAGCAAGGGGTTGGAATTAAAGCGAAAATTAATCTCTAAAGAGCCTTTCTTACCCACTGATGCCTCATCGGTGCTTGATAACAGATCTGCTGCAAGTCCATGGGAACCGTCATGTTTGTCCGGCCAGCGAATGGTTGCATTTTTCAGTTGGCATATTTCGCGTAGCATCGCCAGATCAAACTTTGCCTGCTCGATAGGAGAGCGACCTATGACATCAATGCATCTGACTTTATCTGTGCAGAGGTTTTTTCTGGCAATATCGTTGATGTCTGAACCCGCCAGTTCTTCTTCGCTTTTCGCAATCAACCGGACCACATCCATTGCCACATTGCCATTACCGATCACGGCAATCCGTTCCCCCAGGGCTTGTAACCTGTGTCCCATACCATTGCTGTCTGACTGTGGGTATCCGTTCAGCGACCGGAGAATTTCCCCTGCACCGTAGACGTAGCTCAGACTATCACCGGGAATTCCGAGTTTTCTATCGACATATAACCCAGTAGCCACAACAACCACGTCAAATGCATCGATCATCTCGTTTAAAGGAATGTCTTTTCCTATTTCTACATTTCCTACAAACCGAACATTACTGGTGCTGAACATGCGTTCAAATTGTGAGGAGATGTTTTTGGTTCCCTGATGATCTGGGGCCACGCCATACCGGAGAAGTCCGTAAGGCACTGGTAGTGCCTCAAACACTGTTATTTCGGCGCCCGGGAGCCCTTTTTTCAGGAACTGAGCACTGTAGCAGCCTGCAGGACCACTCCCGATAATCGCAATTGTAGGCATCAGCTTTAGCATATTGGCTCCTTGACCTGAGGTTTCTTCTCGTGCGAACGAACGGACGTTCGCTTTTTTAGGTTAAAAAAAACAGCCCAAGCCGTCATGATTAACATCCACCACAGAAAAGAAACAGTATATGAAGTGCCATTACACTTACATGTATATTTTTAACAAGGCAAGCCTTTTTTATAGTGAAAACATTAACCTTTTACTTAAACGGCGAACCAAGTTGGTGCGAATGATTTAGGGTGGTGCACTATTTTGAAGCATTGAAATTAAACTGATTTGACTTTTTGAAATTAGATGCAATTAATATTTTTGATAAAAACTTTTCAATCAAGCACTTAACAATCATAACCTTTTCATTGTCTTAGTGTGGATGAGTTAAGGTTAAACGTACATTATGCTCTAAATTGGTACATTACCTGGTTAACTTTTGTTAGAAACTTTTCTAAAAAGATCTTTGAATGTTGTGGCGCATTTCAGAAAAATAATCAATTTCTTATGTTATCGCTTCTGGGTATAAGTCCTTGCCATGGAGTGATGGTTCGAATTTAGTACTTTCTGATTGTCACGGTCGAGGCTGATAAAGGTGTCGTTGATATCCATTACCGACGACCGCTTGTCCTGGTACCGGACGCTGCCCGGAAGTGGATGAAACAGGACGTTTCAGGTAAGGAGGCTGAAGAAATTGCTGCTGATGGAGCTGTACCAGCTGATCATTCCTAATGGCATCCTGTAACGCGCTCTGTTGGTAATGTGAAGATGCTGGATCCGGGGCGTGACATTTGACTGAACTCGTCCCAGACGCCTGGCCGCTTTCACGATGCCATCTCCTCTGCGACAACCTGAAAAATTTCGAGCGAAGTAGGTTCATTATTTATTCTCATTTTGAAAACGATATTGACTTATTTGTCTCATATGGAGATTTTATGTCTACCCTCTGCACCACTTTAAGCAGGTAAATAAGATGAATAACTTACTGTGTGAAAAGCTGAACATTGCTTACCCTATCATCCAGGCTCCCATGGCGGGGGTGTTCACCTCCTGAATGGCGGGCCGCCGTCACTAATGCCGGTGCGCTGGGCTCCATCAGCGTGGGCGCATCCACGCCTGAGCAGGCTGAAAACATGATAAAAAAAACGCGTACTTTGACCGCAGGGCCGTTCAACGTGAACGTGTTCTGCCATGCCCGGGTTGAGCGTAATGAGGCACAGGAAAAAGCCTGGATCGAACGCTTCCGGGACGTGTTTGAACGTTACGACGCCGTACTTCCGGCCGCGCTTGAGGAGATATACACTACCTTTCATCAAAATGACGCGATGGCGGAACTGCTCCTGGAAACCGCACCTGCCGTTGTCAGCTTCCATTTCGGCGTACCGCCGGAACGGCTTGTTCGCGAGTTTAAAAACAGGGGGATCATCACAATCGCCACCGCAACCAGCGTAAGTGAAGCGAGGTTGATTGAATCTGCCGGGATAGATTTTGTGGTGGCACAGGGCGTGGAAGCCGGTGGGCACCGGGGCATTTTTGAACCCGGGCAAGAAGATGAACAGCTCAGCACTTTCACCCTGGTTCAGGCCCTGAGAAAGAGATGCGCGTTACCGGTGATCGGTGCCGGGGGTATTATGGATGGTGCCGGCATCGCGGCCATGATGAAACTGGGTACTACCGGTGTGCAGATGGGAACGGCTTTTGTCCTGTGTCCGGAATCGGCGGCCAATGAGGCTTACCGTCAGGCGATGAAAAATGAACAGGCGGTCAGTACCGTGATGATATCAGCGATTTCTGGCCGGCCGGCAAGGTGTGTCAGTAATGATTTTTGCAAACTCACCCGGGAAATTCCGGGAGAATATATTCCCCCCTATCCCCTGACCTATTCTCTCGGTAAGCTGCTTGCAGCTGCTGCGGCCGCAAAAGGTGCCCACGGTTATGGTGCCCAGTGGGCGGGCCAGGGCGTTAGCCTGGCCCGGGAGATGCCTGCCGCGAAACTGATACAGACGCTGGTGACGGAGTGGCAGGACGTGTGATTTGCTTCTGCGCATCACGGTACCTTTTATGCCCTGAGGTTTTCCGTAATTCAGTCAGAACGGATGAAGCCTCTTGCCCGGCAATGATACTGTCCCCCGGCATACCTGATTGCCGGGGGATGCCCCCAACCTTGCGAAACAGACAGTACGCACAGAGCATTATTTAACCATACTTAGCCTGTAAGTTTTTGATTTAGCGCCTGTGGCTATCGAGTTTAAATTATCGCCTTAGCAGTATCATAGTCAGGTTATCCGGTTACACAGTCTGTATGAAATAAAGGCGCATAAAGCGGGAGTAAGCCCTGTTGATACAGATAAATCTGTTCAAAAAAACAGGCAAACTGCCGATCTCCGGACTACAGCCCATCAGACGCGGCTATTTGGCTTTTACTTCCATTTTTGTCGATGCTCCATAAGGAAGTCGATAAAAACTCTGACACGTAGTGGAAGATGGCGATTAAGTGGATATAAAAGGGTATAAGGGCGAGAGCGCCCTTGATACTGGGTCAGTACTTCTGTGAGGCTGCCGTCGGATAAATAACGTTCTGCAACAAAGGCATAGGTCTGGAATAACCCTGCACCATTTACTGCAAGCGTCAACCCGCCCAGGACATCATCTGAGCAGCAATAGCTACCTGTAGTCATTATTTCGCGTTCTTTACGTTCATCATAAAAGAGCCACGAAATTTTACGACCGCTACTTGGCAGTTCAAATTGAATACATTCATGGTCAGAAAGCTCTTCGAGCGTTTGCGGTGCATGATTGTTTTTCAGATAAGCTGGCGATGCCACCACGACTAACCGTGCATCTTCAAGTGTACGGGCAATAAGTGTTGAATCGGGTTGTGACCTGACCCGAATTGCGATGTCATACCCCTCACTGACAAAGTCAACATTCCGGTTGCTCAGATGGATATCAACCTTAACCTTAGGATACTGTGCCCGAAACTGGGGCAAAAGAGGAAGAATACGGTAATGACCATACGTAGTAGGCAAACTGATTCTTAACGTGCCCGAAGGATCATTTTGTTTTCCCATAACATCCCGTTCTGCCTCTCTTAACTGGAGGAGAGCCTGATAACACTGCTGAAAATAATTTTTTCCAGCTTCAGTCAGATTGATGTTCCTCGTTGTTCTTGTAAACAACCTCACCCCTAAACGTTCCTCAAGCCGGGATACTGAGCGGCTCACAGCTGCAGGCGTGATACCTGCTTCCTGTGCAGCCAGAGTAAAACTGCCGCATTCAGCTGCCAGGCAAAAGAGTTCAATGCTACCCAGCAGAATGTCATCAAATTGTCTTTTCATATCGATTGATTACACCATGTATAAATTCATTTTCTAATAAGCCTGTTTTTCAAAAGGCATTAATAAAATATAGTCTGTTTCAGATTACTACCAACCGTTTTTTATGCAGTCAAACACAGTGCCTAACTGGCATTTCATTTATAACAGAACAGGGGTTCAAGTTATGAGCAATTCGACTAAAGTTGCAATCATTACAGGCGCATCACAAGGTATGGGGGCAGATCTCGTAAAAGCATACCGGGAAGCAGGATATAAAATTATAGCAACATCCCGCTCCATTAAACCGTCTATTGATGAAAATATTCTGACAGTAAACGGTGATATTTCTGAGCCAGGTACAGCTGACCGTATTATAGAGGAAGCCATCAAGAATTTTGGGCGCGTTGATACCCTTATCAATAACGCAGGGATTTTCATGGCAAAACCATTCACTCAATTCACTGAAAATGATTGGGAAAAAAATATTGCGACTAACCTGGCAGGATTTTTCCACATTACACAGCGTGCTATTGAGGTGATGGAATCCCAGAAATCAGGCCATATTGTTCAAATCACAACCACCCTGGCTGATCAGCCTATCAACGGGGTACCAAGTGTACTGGCTTCTTTAACTAAAGGCGGACTGAATGCTGCCACCCGGTCTCTGGCCATTGAATATGCATCTAAAGGCATTCGTGTTAATGCCGTATCTCCGGGTGTCATCAAAACGCCTATGCACCCACAAGAGACGCATGCTGCACTCGCTTCTCTCCACCCTCTTGGTCGGATGGGAGAGATCCAGGATATTGTAGATGCTGTCATTTTTCTTGAAAAATCACAGTTTATCACAGGTGAAATATTACACATCGATGGCGGTCAGTCAGCTGGCCATTGGTAAAAATGTTCAAGTAGATACGAGGTAGCTATGCCGTTCGTCAGCGTAAGAATCACACGTGAAGGAAATACTCCTGAACAAAAAGCGAAAGTGATTAAGGAAATTACTGATACTCTACAGAGAGTATTAGGTAAAAAACCTGAATTAACTCATATCGTTATCGAAGAAGTGGATATGGACAACTGGGGTGTTGCCGGTAAAACAGCTTCTGAAATAAATAAGTAACTCCATATTACAGGAGGAGCATAATGCTCCTCCTTTTTCTCTACGGCATGATTACTGCTGTGATATGTGTTTTATTTCCCATTCTTGCCTCTATTATTTTATAAGACTCTCCGCCTTCTTCTTTAGTGAGTTGTCGGATTTTGCTTTCTGCATTCTCCAGTGAATCGCCAGTAGCTGTTATTGTTTTTGCGGATACGGTAAATGGTAATATTAAAAAAATAAACAGCACAGAAATTAATGTTTTCATGATGTATGTACTCTCTGTTTATGATATTAAAGAGCCGCTTTTAACCAGTCTTCAACACTTTCTGTTTTGATATTATTTTTGACATTAAACGTTTCAGTCATTGGCCACCAGACACCTGTTCCCCGTGCAAACGCAGTACGGTAACGAAGCATTTGATTGTCCGGGTCAGCCTGAAGTTCATCCAGTAATGCAGGAAGGGTAAATACGTTTTTGGTAAACGTTTGTTCTGTCATCCTTTCGACTGTCTCAGCAAGCTTACCGTAGTTAATTGTTTCTCCTGCAATAAATACCACTTCATTCTTTATACGAGGCTGATGCAAATAGATTGCGGTTGTCAGGCGGCCAATATCTGCAGGTGTTGTAACTGTGACTTGCGTATCCCAGCCTCCCAGAGCATTAATCGTTTTCGCCGCCAGGTTGACCACATTAAACTCAGGTTCAAACAGAAAATTGGTAAACATGCCCGTGGAAACGATAACCCATTCTGTTGAATTTTGTTGGCGCAGCAGGGTCCTGACATCATACTGCTCATCCCATACCGGTTGGCCGCTTCCTTTACCCACGACATCATAGTTAACACCAAACTGCCATGGAAAGTAACGTTTCACTTTTGCTGCCAGGACAGCCTTTGTAATTTTGAGTTGCGTGCCAGAACCCGCAACGAAGCCCATACAGTTTATAATGGTGTCATACCATTTGAAGGTTTCCTGTAATGATTCAATTGTGGCTCCTGCCACATCCATTGAAATAAATTGCGCACCTGCAGCGGTGTGCTTTTTATGCGTTTCCGACCTGAGTTTTCCTTGCTCATCCCATGAGCCGGGAGAAACGATCACCGTAACTGAACCATTGAGTTTTTCTACAGCCGGCACCAGTGCGCTCAGCATAGCGTCTCCCAGTTGTCCCGCTCCCAGCACCAATACTTTCTCAGCTGTATTGAAATCTTTAACTTGCATTTTAATTCCTTCCCCCTTCAGGGGGCTTGTCTACTAAACGTACCAGAATTTTACTGTTGATTAGATGTTTCGATAAGTATATGAATACGGGTTAGACTGTTAGCTGAAATGGTACAATTGCTTAATGATCAGGAATAACTATGGATAAACTGAATTCAATGCAGGTTTTTGTGCATGTGGTGGATACGCATAGTTTCGCAAGGGCATCAGAAATACTGGGCTTACCACGATCAACGGTTTCACGTGTTATAAAAGACATGGAAACCTATCTCGGGCTTCAACTTCTGCAACGTACCACCCGAAAACTCAGTGTCACAGCCGACGGCCAAAGATATTACGAGGAATGCAAGAGAATTCTGGCAGATATCGCTACAATAGAATCTTCATTTCCAGGCAGAGCGCGACAGCCGAAAGGCCGGTTTAAAGTTGGCATGCCCCAGACCCTCGCAAGATACAGCGTTATTCCTAGAATATATGAATTTCTGGATCTTTATCCCGAACTGGATATGATCCTCTGCTCAAGTGATAACATTGAGGATCTGGTCCAGGAAGGGTATGACTGTGTGATCAGAACAGGTCGGATCGAGGATTCGACTTCCCTGGTGGCCCGCCCTCTCGCAAAATTTAAATGGGCTGTTATGGCCTCTCCAAAATATATAGAGGCGCATGGCAAACCTGAGAGCCTGAACGATCTGGATAGACACGGAGCCGTTGGATTTCTGAACCACAGAACCGGGCGTACCACTGACTGGTTATTTTCGCTGGATGGCGAAGACAGAGTGGTTCGCATGAAGGAGAATTTCGTTGTTGATGATACTGATGCCTACATTCAGGCTGGTATTGCCGGAATTGGATTAATCCGGGTAGCGAGCTATCTGGTTATTCCATTTATAAAAAATGGATCTCTTATACCCTGCTTAAATGAGTATTCATACGACTTGCCTTTGTCATTGGTATACCCGCAGAACCGATATCTTCCACCTTCGGTTCGCTCGTTCTATGAATGGAGCAAATCAGTTCTTAACCCCCCGGAAAATAACTAACGCTCCCGGGTGGTTAAGACGTAAAAATCAGCCTTTCCAGTGTGACTGGCGAATGATTTTACAGAAATTGAATGGTGTAAAACTTGGGTCTTTGTCCTTAAGGACATCTGCTTTCACGTTCCCAAATGTGGTTTCTGGCCGATGCTGAATGCCATCATAAAAGGCCTGAATTATGTCCTCCTTGAAGTTTTCAGTGCGGGGATGTTGGTTTACAACGGCAGTTCTCTCCTCATCACTGTATGTATCATAACCAATACCTAAAACATCCATTTCAACCCCGGTCGTTAAAAAAGCGATTTCTGGGGCCATAAATTCTGGTATACCAGGCGTGGTGTGCAAGGCAATTGCAGTCCACACTTTATCAATATCTTCCTTTGTTACACCATAGCTTTTCATAAAATCACGAGCTGCATTTGCGCCATCCACTTCGAAACGTTTATCACAGCTGCAGTGCTCATGAGTTAAACCTATATCATGGAACATACATCCAACGTAGAGAAGTTCATGATCGACATGTATTTCCCGTTTCTGAGCAGCCAGGGCTGCCCAGTAATAAACCCTGCTGGAGTGGTTGAAGAGTAAATCCGATTCAGTATCACGAATGAATGATGTTGTATCCCGAGCCATCTGCGTGTCAGGAATTCGTATACCTTTTACGGTCAGTAACATGGTTAATCTCCGGTAAGTAGTGTCGCTGCTATTCTATGAGATCATGTTGATGTCTATAATGGCATTTTACGAGCAATTATGGACATAAGAGCAATACCGGACGTGGGGGAAAATGAAAGTGCATAACATCGTCATTCTTGGAGTTCCTGGCGTGCAGCTTCTGGACGTGGCAGGACCGCTTGATGCCTTCGCTGAAGCAAATCGAATCCTTCACCGGGAGATCTATCACCCGATTGTCATGTCTCTTGAAGGAGGCACTATCCCTGCGTCTTCAGGCGTAACCCTCCATGCAAATACCAGCCTTTTTAGCTTTTCCGTAAGTGGACCGACATCGTTTCTTATCGCAGGCGCTCCGGATATTGCCGAAAAGGAGTTATCTGAAGCGCAAATCAAACAAATTACAATGATTTGCCAGGAGAGTAATCGTTTCGGTTCAGTGTGTACTGGAGCCCTGCTACTGGCAGAAACAGGGTTAATCAGGCATCGCCAGATCACCACACACTGGTCAGTCGCTGCTGAATTCGCCAGACGTTATCCAGATATATACGTTAATGCTGATGCTCTGTATGTCTCGGATGGCCCTGTAAGAACTGCTGCAGGAGTAACGTCAGGTATGGATCTGGCCATCAGGTTTATTGAAGAGGACGTTGGCCGTGAAATTGCAAGAGAGGTTGCTGCGAACCTTGTTATGTTTTTTCGCCGTCCTGGAGGACAGGGCGAATACACTCGAAAGCAGAAAATATCAACTACCGGACGTACCGCCTTGCAGGATTTACAACGTTGGGTGCTTACCCATCTGGACACCACGCATAATGCTATGGAGATGGCAACTCATATCAATCTTAGTGTTCGCCATCTGAACAGGATCTTTCAACAGGAAATGGGCGTCAGTACAGGGGAGTGGCTGGAGCAGGCAAGAATATCGCGCGCCAGAGAGCTTCTTATCGAACAGCTACCAATAAAAGCGGTAGCTGCGAGTTGCGGATACAGTAGTAGTGACGTCATGCGAAGGGCGTTTAAAAAAATTACAGGAATGAGTCCGGCGACCTATCAGAAAATATATGGCGTCACTAAATGAAAATGATGCAGCAATTGCTTGATATAATTATGATCTTTCAGTGGCCGCTTTTTGTCTGAACTTGGCAATTTTAATCCTGTTTCCACAAAGTGCCATACTGCACCAACGCCTTTTATGCGCTTTGGTACGATCGTAAAACCAGAGAGTACAGTCCGGATGCTCGCACTGGCGAACGTACTCGAAATTACCCTCGGTAAGTAGCTTTGCTGCCGCTTCTGCAACAGCCCCAAGAGCATGGGCTGGTGAGGCTGTCTCAAAACAACGAATAACCTGGCATGTACCTTCACTGTCAGTAACTATTTTGGGATAGCTTACATTTTTTCTTAGGTATTCATTAAGGCCATCGGGATCGAACTGTTGACCTTTTTTTTTCCTTTCGACAAGACTGCGTATAAGTTCCCTCAGTGTTCTGGCAGACAGTAATAACTCACCAGAGGGATCATGCAGGGGCACCTGAATTTCAATTCCTGCTTTGTGCAGCCAGTGCAGAACATCAGCGTCAGTCTGGAGAAAATCGTGAGCCACCTTATCGGTTATGGCAACGGTATTCATAAAATCTAACGCAATCTGTTCTGCGAGGAACCAGGGGCCTCCTCTGTCCGTAATACTGGATGGACTGGTCATAATCACTCCTGCTCATATCTGACATCTTTACTGTAACCTCTTTACGTTGTTTTTAATAGTTACTTTGAAGGAAATATTTTGTTACAAAGGAGTTTGTCTGATCCGGGTGTTTTCTAATTGATTGATTTTCAATCATAAAAAATGAAATGCAATGTGGGCAAAGTAAATAAATTCATGTAACCAGTAAAATTGATATTTACAGGTTACACAACTAAGCTAAGATTACTTCATCACGTAACGACACAACATTAGTTTTCCTGTACAAAAGAGGTGATGATATGAATAGCAATGTGCATTTCTCAGTTGAGTACAAATACGCAGAAGCAGATGGCGTTAAGGTTTTTTACCGTGAGGCAGGAAATCCTGAACATCCGGATCTATTGTTACTGCATGGTTTCCCAAGTTCATCCCATCAGTTCCGTGAATTGATCCCCTTACTAGCTGATAAGTTTCATATTATTGCCCCAGACCTTCCCGGCTTTGGTTTTACAGAGGTGCCACAAGAGCGGGGATATATCTATACCTTCGACGCACTCGCTAAAACGATCATTTCATTTGTAGATACCCTGCAAATGGAAAAATTTGCAATGTATGTATTTGACTACGGTGCTCCGACAGGCTTACGGCTGGCACTGAAATACCCTGATCGTATCACTGGCCTCATTTCACAGAACGGCAATGCATATCTGGAAGGACTGGGTGATGCCTGGGCTCCTATCCGCGCCTATTGGGACGATGCGACTACTGAAAACAGGAAAGTTATCCATGATGCGATTCTTCATCTGGAAGGCACTAAATGGCAGTATGTTCATGGTGTTGAGAATCCCGAAACCATTGCACCAGAAGCATATTACCTTGATGCGTTATTACTGGAACGTCCCGGAAATAAAGATATCCAGTTAGATCTCTTTTTAGATTATGCAAATAACCTAAAACTTTATCCAGAATTTCAGGCTTTCTTCCGCAGCACTAAGCTTCCATCACTTATTATCTGGGGAGAAAATGATCCATTCTTTATTCCACCGGGTGCGCAGGCCTTCAAACGGGACAACCCTAATGCGGTAGTGGAACTGCTGAATACTGGGCACTTTGCTCTGGAAACCCATGTTGAATATATTGCCAAAAGAATTAAGGAAGTGATTAGCGCTTGATTTTACGTCAGTTTTGTTTAGCGACAAAGATGCAGCGGGATATTTACGTATCCCGCTTTTTTGTTTAAAAAAGAAGCTTCTGGCAAAGGATCGAAATCCAATAAGGATCGCAGGATAACTCACCGGGTCTTTATCGTTCTTCTCAACATCATTCATCTTACCGATAAGCCAGTCGCGGCTTGCGCGCGCGTCATCGGTATCTGCCTTTTTGAGATTCACGGTACCTTTCATAAATTCGTTAAAGGCAGCTATTACTGTGGTCGCCGTGTTAAGTCCTTTAATTATATATTGCAAAAGGCGCAGGACTCTGTCGTACATCTGAACACCCCAGTACCCTGGAAAAGTCGGTACAGTTTATTCTTAGTACCGCATGTTCACTACTGTCTCGCTCTCTGCAAAGGCATATAATTTACACGGGAAATAAGAGCCTCGCTATCTTATTGACAATAATGCAAAGCATTTCGATTTTTGATGCCAAATAAGCAATAATGCAAAGCATTTCGATTTTTGATGCCAAATAAGCAATAATGCGATTAAGTTCAATATTCATTCTTAATGTTGCATTATCAGCACAAATCCTTCTGCATTCCTCCTGAGATCCGAAAGCTCCCGTAGTCGGATCTTCTCTGAAGAAGGGAAATAAGGTTGCTGGCAGGAACAAATTGTCCAGGCCGGGGAGCAGCAGGTCAGACTCAGGTAAGAGTAGCGAATGTCAGGAGATAAGGAAGAGGCAGGAGATTCAGGGACATACTCAATAAAACACGTCATGACTGGCTGACTGTCAGCCCCGGCGCAGGCCATGCAGATGCCGGTTCTGTCGTGTGCGTGCACCCGCAGACCTGAATCACCCAGCGTCAGGTATTCGTCCAGCGCGCGACTTTTTGGCCGGAGGGGGCCAGTGGCCAGGGCCCCTGGCAGTGCTGAAGCGGCCATGATCAGCGCAGCAGACTGAATAATTCGTTTCATAAAAATAACCTTAATAGATTTAAGTTGCACCACGTTCTTTTGAAATGGTGGAGTTGATTATTAATTAATATCCGTCACTATTTTAATTATCGTTGTCACTACGGATTTCATCGCGGATTGAACCATATGAATCTGTTGTAATTGTTGTACCGTCGCCAGCATCGGTTGTAACTTCCGTGCTGCCGTCGCTGGTTGTGGTTAAATACGTGCCATTTCCCATATCAGTTGTTACGGTGGTTTCATCGCTAGGATGGAATAAATTTGCGCTTGCCGAGCCTGCAAATGCCATTGTGCTTAAAGAAATAATTATAACGCTTAATACTTTTTTCATTACAAAAAACTCCAAAATAGAATCGTTTACGGGTAATACTTTTGCACCCCAAAGATTTAAAAGCCGCTTGTGATTTAATGATTGGTACTCATACGGCGAATGAAAAACAATCTTATTTTTATAAACAACTACCCAGCGAGCGCCCTTGTTTAAATAGGACTGTAGGGCGGCCTGCCATTTTTGCGCAGCATTAATGCGATAGACCATAATTTATGCCCGGTCAGTTAAATGAATAAACTTCCCCGCGCACGTCTTCATTTAGAGCGTGCACAATTCCGGCATGGCTATATTTTTTGGTCATATCTTGCGAGCTATGGCCTACAAAGTTTTGGGCTTCATCCATATTCGTATAGGAAACGCCATTATCAGCCGCCACAAAGTGTATTGACGTTTTACGCAGCGAATATAAAGACATTTGGAGCAAGCGCATTACACGATTTCCACCACGTTTTAATTGCTGTGTGATGGTTGTTGCAGTTAACAAAAGTGCATTTTCGATACATTGGCGCATGTGACGCCAAAATGTTGTCCGGCTAACATGCGAGTTGCCATTTACGATCGATGCTGATTTTGCACGTGGTGATTTTGTAATGTAGGACGGAAAAACATAATCACCCGGTAAAGGCTCGATAACAAAGGATTTTTTGTACTCAATCAACGCATTTACCAGGACACGCGGCAATACGTTTTCCTGCAATTTGGCTTTAGCCTCTTTATCAACGTGATTCTCGGCAGCGGCGGCAAGTGGCGCGTAACGCTCAGCCGGCAGCGAATCAACCCAATCGTCAACGCTCATCCTCTCCAGCTTATCCCACTCATCAAAATCGCGGCGGCGCTTTGCCGTCTCGATATCGCGCTGCATTTCTGCTTTAAAAAATGCCTTGCGTGCACGGGATTGCGCGGCCTGAGTTTGTTTATTAACTATGACGCTCATTTCACCAGTGTCTAAATTGATGTTCGACCATTTAAGCGCTGACAGATCGCCGGGGCGGTGAGCAGTTTCGACCGATAAAGCGTAGAAAACACGGAAGTAAAGCGGTTGTGTGGTGGAAATGTAATCCCGCAATTTGTTCTGGTCTACAGTTTCGCGTACTGGCACCTTTGTATAGGATTTTTCGGCCTTTGATTTCTCAATTTGCGCTGCGGTTACTTCTTTTTTGATGCCTGTTAATTTTCGGCTCATTTCATACCCTCCGCTTTTAACATTGCAATCATTTCCATAACCTCAGCCAATTCTGCGCCGCTCATTTTAGGCATGCGAAAACGCTCACCCTTGACAATACAAATTGCTATATTCAATAATAAACACGCACTCATGATTAGACCTCATGTGCAAAAATGGTTTGTTGGATGGCCCTCAGCGCTCGCAACGTTGGGGGCTTTTTCTTTATGCGGCGTCGATTAACTGGCGCAAAATGTCAGCCATCGAAACCCCTTGCTTTTCAGCCATTTGACGCAATTTTTCTAGTTGCACTGGAGATATTCGCATCTTCAAAGATTCAGTATTAACTTTTGGTCGTGCCATTTCATCACCTCGAAAAGCATTCTATGATGACCCCACTTAAAACACCATTTATGAAATGTAATTGTTCAATAACCACAATAACTTGTGTAGATCGTCGTCTACGCTAGTATTCACATAAATGATAATTGCACAGACTCAGCATTTACAGATTTGTGAGTGTGCTGCATTGGCGGGGGATTTTCTGAGGGCATAAAAAAACCCGCCGAAGCGGGTTTAGTGGAAATCTTTTAATTAAGCGGTGGCTTTAGCAGGACGAGCGTTAAGCGTGCCTTCTTTTGTCGCCCGATTGAAGGATGCTTTCAGCTGACGCATGGCTTCAACCTTACGTTCTGCTATAGACATTTTTTTAAGTTCGGAAATATCGCGTTTTGAGTACATATCCTCGCCCTCCTTCACCGTATCCGGTTATGATTTCATATAGTACATCATCGTGAGGTGTCTGTCGTAGTACCGCTGTAGCTTGTCATTCTCAGCCACTGCAAGATAGGCTCTGGCTCGATACACATTATGATGGAGCGTGATTATGGTCTCTAGCGCGTCTGCAAGCTCCAGAGCAAAACCATACCGCCTTGAAAATTCGCCGGGCGCGGGAGGCTCATAATATGTTTCATTAACAAAATTCTCTTCACGATCAAATTTTAAGTCATAACAACGAGATGGGATACGAAAACCCGCTTCTTCGCTTCTAAATTGCAGGTAATCTTCATCAGTCGTATCTATCGGACTAAACACAACCACAAACCTATGATGCTCAATGGAAAATCTATAAAGGTGAGCAGTAAATGCGCCGTGCTGAAACTCTTCAAATTGTTCCGATAGATAAATAGGCATCATCTGATTTTCCATAAAATGACAGCCGGATTTTAACAGGCTTACCGCATGAGCCAAAAGGCAAAAATTGCCGGGGTCGCCGTTTTTACATAGCTCCGCTACTCCTTGCGGAGCATCACAAAAAATGACGCTCAACACAAAGAGTAGCGAGGCCGTGCCAACTTTGAGTTACTAGCCGTTACCAGCTAGCGCACCCCTGTATGCGTCCTGACATCACACCCGCCGTCCTATTTCGCAGCCGGATAACCGCTCTTTCCAATCTGGGGGCGGTGTCTCACTCCTCCCCTATTCCGGTACTGCCTGACCTAATGCGGGCGCTCGCTCCAACGCTGGGCCTTTTATACAGGGGTCAGTTTGGATATCGAAAATTATTGTACGTTAAGGTCATTTTTTGTACTTCTAGGCTGCGGTAAGGGCGATCGACCAGGTTGACAGGCAGCTTTGAGCGAAAAGCGGAAGTTCTCCTCAACACGCCTTATGATGACGAGAGGTAGTTGCAAGCGGAAATATTTTGGTGGTTTACTAGTGCTTTCAGTTAGAGGATCTGTTTTATGCATAGCGCGTTATCCGTCACTGGAAATTGGTGCTATGATCGTCATCGCCCAGTCTGGTTGATGAATTGTAATATTTGCCGATGGAGCAGATCATACAACCCGGGCTGAGTTACCTTCAAATGATCTACTATTTTGCGTACCTATGTAGGATAAAACCCTAATTTTAAATTGTTGATATAACAGAGCGAAAAATGATATTTGACAGAAAAAAAGATATAGAAGAAACATATGATGGTTCTAAGCTTTTATGTAATGGGTACAACTACACGCCGATTTTATACGCACTAAACATTGCTGAATCGCTACACAAAACCCCTCCAAATGGTCGCTATACTTCTAGACGCGAACGTTTTATATTGAGTTTGGATTTGAAGCAATATAGCCAAAGCTCTTCTTTGCCTGATGCTGTAAATGATTACATAATTCTTGCCGTTAAATTCTTGAGTGAAGAACAAGTAATTATAAAAAATAAATCTAGGAATTATTTTGTCAAATTATATGATCAAAACTATTTGGTTGAGTGTTACCATGATAGCCTAGTAAATAACGCCCCCCTACCAAATTTATTCACCAGATTTGCATGCGGGTGGTTTGTGGATTTTCCCGGCTACGCCTTATGCTTTCTTGACAGTACGCTGAAAAATAAATATGAAGAACTTTCCGATCTTTTCAAGAAAAATTTAGTTCTGTGCATTTTAAGTGAAGATTTTTCAGATGAGGAAATTCTGAAGCTTTACACTTTAGGACCTATTTCAAAAGTTATTTGGATGAGTGGTAGTGGGCATGTATCTCATTACAGTTGCACCGCTTTGTTTGACCTTTTTTGCAGAAACATGTACAGGCTTGAGTGTAGCGTAAAAAATAATAATAATGCGAGCTTTATTATAGAAGATGAATTAAGAAGCAAAGTGGTATCCAGAGTTAAACTCCTAATCAAAAAGATTGAACTCAAAAAATATAACATTGGCATATACTTTGATTATGGGATTAAATCTGAGTATATAGATTATCATTTGAGCCATCTTCGCTCAATTTGCGAAAAACTTATGAGTGATTTATTTTCAGATGCATTCCACGAACATAGTAGTGCTATTGAGACCATCCAGAGATTTGTTGATAACTGTAACTATAGGATTGATACCATAAATGGAATAAATTCATTAGTGAACGACCTTAACAAGTGTGTTTATGTCATTCCACAGAATAAATATCTTTATAAAATAGAACATTCAAACACGCTATTTCACGAGACGAACATCGCAGGGATATACAAGGAATTATTATCAATTAGTAACAAAAAACCTTATATTGATTTTACTCAAGAAGAGTTAAACGGCAATGGAAGGACAGATATACAAATAAAGCACAATAAGGAAACCATCGGCATTATAGAAGTCAAGCTTTTAAAGCAAGGAGATGAAAATAGAACCGAGGTTATTCGCAAGGGATTGGATCAGTTATATGAACGATATTCACAAAATCATTATAGGAGAATAGAAAATAACATAATCCTCCAATTGGTTCTTTTTTGTTATGACCCAAACATGACAAATTTAATTAACACTGTGACTAATGCTATCGAAGAGCATGAGAGAAGAGTTAAAGTTAAGTTTTCTGCTTATGATACAAGCAGGAGAAATGTAATCAGGATTAAATTAGAAGAAAGTTATTATTTATTGAAAACAAGGGTTGAGTATATTGATATAATTATTGTGAAGCTAGAGAATAAATATAACAACGATAGATTGGCTAAAAAGAACTATAAAATATCTTAATGTGTACCCATAATTCAGTGTTGCTGCAATCGTATCATAAGTGATCGCTCAGGCGATCACCTAACTCGATCCTAAAACGACTCATCGCCAGTTTAGGATTGTGATCTGCTCCCCGTTGCTCCACACAGACTATTGTTAGCTACTTCCGCTTTTGGCACATAGCGGACAGAAAGCAAGGTCCCAAGGTCCGCTATGAGCGAACAGCAGACATCGCCCCTGCCAGAGAATTGTACATGATATGTTCAGGGTAATTTATTCTTTGCATTAGAATCTGAAAAGCGTTTTAGCACAATGGGCCGTCAAACAAGCCATATCTGAACTGGCTTGCTGGCATCGTCAGATTATATTATCTGTTATCGGCCGACAGTCTTCTTTATTTTTTAACAAACACCGTTAACAATCTCGACCTGAACCAGGACCAGCCGCTAACTATACTTATGCCACTCAGGATTAGTATCGTTCCTAAAATAAACCCTGACTGTAGTTGTTCTCGCAAAAAAAATACTGCCGTAATGACTCCAAATACGGGCGTCATGAATGAAAGAACGCCGAGCTGTGATGCCATATATTTGCGCATCAAACTGAACCAGGCTAAATAACTCGCAAAGCCAACCATTACACTTTGGAATATTAAACTGGCAATCCCGACGGTACCAGGTTCAAAGTGATTCTGGCCAGAAAAGTATGAATAAGTTGATAAAAGTAGAAAACCTCCTGCAAGTTGACAGAAGAGTGTATGTGAGGCGGGAGACTCACCAAGAGAAGAGCATCTGACAACTATGGTAGTGGCCCCCCATGAAAGTCCTGCAAGTAATCCCATCATGTCTCCTGTCAAAGTCAGGCTGGAGCTACTAACCGGAGCCTTACCTGACAGAAACGCGACACAAATCCCTGAAAAGGTAATAGCTATCCCTAACCATTGTGGTGCGCACAGTCGTTCATCGGATCTAAAAAACTGTAGCCCTATAGCAGCAAAAACAGGAGCTGTATAAAGGAATACTGACATGTGTGATGCCGAGGTGTATCGCAGGCCTTCAGCAACAAACAGGAATTGCAAACCAAAAAGTATACCCACAACTCCCCCGGGAACTAAGCAATTAGCAAAATTTCTGAGTGGCGTTTTTTTAAGAATCATCATAAAACATATAAGGCCCGTAGCAGCTCCACTTCTGATTGCTACTTGCAGAACCGGGGAAATTTCATCAGCTACGCCTTTAATTGCGACCTGCTGAATTCCCCAGACTATACACAGCTAGGTCATGACCAGTGTGGCATATGTGTCAACCGGTTTTCGTTGTACCGTCACTTAATTCTCCATCAAATCGATTTTTTTAAGGTACCCTGGCCATTGTGTAACCCGCTCGCAGAGGGCCTCATAGTTTATGCTTTGAGCATATAGATACATGATTGCACTGTCTCACCGGTAGATGTGGTTACCTCTACCGGAACACGTTCATACTCTGCCCCTTCGAATTCATCGAGAGTGTGCCAGTGATTATGCAAATCCTCTGAAGTGAAAAGAAAACCCTGTACACGATTACCTGAGTCATCCAGTACAATTCCAGGATAACCCATCACTGCCCCCCAGCCTTTCTCTAATAAAGAGCCGCCAACGTGGCCTTCCTGCCATGTTCCTCCGATATTTTCAAGAATATGAGCATTAGGTCGGCCAGGACCGAGTGTCCCATAAACAAACAAACTTTCCATTGTTCCTCCGGTATCGCTATGAAAATAGTTATCTTCTTTATGTTAATTTTGATTTTCCGACTCTGACCTGACAAATCATTTGTTTTCACAACATGCGTGAATTATTATCACGCGTATGATGTTCGATCACCTCCCCCCATTGCAGACTCTGCGCGCTTTTGAAGCAACTGCCCGGCTCTCAAGCATGACGCTGGCGGCAGCGGAGTTGCACGTTACGCATGGCGCGATAAGCCGGCAAATCCGGAAGCTCGAAGAGCATCTGGGGTTAAAACTATTTTTCAGGCTGACCCGACAGATAATACTGACTCAGGAAGGGGCTCAATATCATCGCACTGTCACCCGCCTTCTGAGTGAGTTAATGATGGAATCTGAGCGTCTGCGCGGAAGGAACCCTGCCAAAAGTTTACGTATAAGTACAACGGTTTCATTTGCCAGCAAGTGGTTAGCACCGCGTCTCAGCCGTTTTAGGCAGAGATATCCTGAATTTGATATTGAACTGGATGTTACTGACATCAATGTGGATCTTAATGATGGTCAGGTAGATGCTGCCATTCGGTACGGCCTTGGCAATTATCGAGATGTTTCGTCTGAACGTATGTTAGATGAAACAGTTACCCCTGTCTGTAGCCCAGATTTTCTTCAGAAACATAATGGACTGACAGAGATTAAGGGACTTTTAAACTGCGTTCTTCTTCATGAGTATAGAATGCTGGCTAACTGGAAGGCATGGTTTGAGATGGCCGGAGAAAAAAATTATAGCTGCCAGCAAAGGCCCTTATGGACTCTTGGCAGCATGGCGACAGAGGCTGCTATACGTGGCGAAGGTGTTGCTCTGGGACGCAGTGTTCTGATTGCGGATGATGTAGCTGCTGGAAGGCTTGTTGTTCCCTTTCCCCAGTACAAACTTAAGGCGGAGCGGGGATACGATTTAGTCTACCGTTCAGATGATCAAGATTCATTTAAAATATGCATTCTAAAACAGTGGCTCTCTGAAGAATTGAGCTCTATGAGAGATTGAATGCTGTCTAAAAAAGTCCGCTATTGGCACAGAGCGAACAAGCTCACTGGGCCAAAGGTCCGCTGTGAGCGAGAAGCGGACATCGCGGTTAAAGTCATCACCAGCCCCCCAAAAAAAATGTGCTTAAATCAAAAGGAACCCTCTAAAAAACAGACTGTTGGCCTGAGAGCCTGGGAGATAAAATTGCGAATTCAAACAAATCGGTTATACCTTCGCCCTGTAATCTCATCAGATGTAGACGATCTCTTCAAAATCTATGGTGATCCCGCGACAAATACGTTCAATCCGGCGGGCCCCTATCCGAACATTGATCATGCAAAAACGGTTCTGAACGGCTGGCTCGATCACTGGCAAACTAAAGATTTTGGAAACTGGGCAATTTCGCTTCTTGCTGAACCTGAAAAAATTATCGGTTTTGGCGGGCTGAGGATTCGGAGTTATGGGGATCTCATTGTTAATAATCTTGGATACCGTTTTTCCACAGAGGCCTGGGGCAAAGGCCTGGCCACAGAATTTGCTTCACGCGCGATAAAATTTGGATTTGAGGAGAGCAAACTTACGGAGATTTCAGCGGTTGTCCGTGAGAACCATCTGGCGTCGCAGAAAGTGCTACAGAAAACGGGGTTCAGATTTATCAAAAAGATCTATGACGTTGAAGATGCACCGCCAAGTTTTCTCTATTCGATAAAAATGCATGAGTGGTTAAGCGACTCGCAGTGAATGCGCCCGTTCACTATCACTAAGGTCAATGCGAGGATTTCACATACTGGCTGGGCTACGTCCGCTCCTGGCATTCAGCAGACATTCACAATTTTCTTTCACAACAGACAGGGCCAAACTCATACCTGTGTGTCCTTGAACCAGGAGCAGCCCAGAGGGGCTTCACATTAGCCCCGCTATCATTTACCACTCCACGGTAATTTTTCCAAAGTGCTTTTTGCCTGCCATATGGCTTAAAGCCTCTACTAAGGAAGACAGGCCAGTAAACTGGTCTGAAATTACCGGACGAATCCCGGTCTGGTTCATGGCGCGGACCAGATCCTGCTGCATGCGACGGCTACCCACGATCAGCCCCTTTAGGTTGGCTTGTTTCGCCATTAGCATAGCAGTTTGCACTGTGCCTTCAGTACCGGTCAGCACACCAATCAAAGCAATATGTCCGCCAATCCGTACCGCCTCTATCGACTGCGTCAGCGTCCCCGGGCCGCCAATTTCAACGATAACATCGGCCCCCCGACCGTTGGTTATCTCTTTAACTATTTTCCCCCACCGGGGGTTGGTACGGTAATTGATGAGGTGATCCGCACCCAGTTCTCCAAGGCGTGCCAGCTTTTCGTCTGAGGAAGAGGTGGCGATGACTTTTGCCCCCATACTTTTGGCAATCTGCAAAGCTGTAACCGATACGCCGCCCGTTCCTAAGGTGAGAACCGTGTCGCCCGCCTTTAATTTTGCATCAACAACCAGAGCTCGCCAGGCTGTCAGCCCCGAAGTTGTCAGCGTGGCGGCTTCCGCATGGCTCCAGCCCTGAGGAGAATGCGTAAAATGCGAGGCTGGCCGGATGACGTATTCTGTAGCAAACCCATCACATCCATCACCGGGTGTAAGCTGGAAGTCACCCACTGATTCAAAAGGGGTGCCGTCAGGCCATTGAGGAAAGAAGGTTGAAATTACCCGATCGCCCGGTCTGAATTCACTGACGCCTTCACCCGTTGCTTCGACGATTCCGGCACCGTCGGCCATCAGAATGCGCTGATCTGCTGACGGTACCGCTCCGCTGGCAACCAGCAGATCGTGGAAGTTTAACGAGGTTGCGTGTAGTGCTACACGAATCTGACCATAACCCGGTTTTCCGGGATCCGGCAGCTGTTTTAATCTGACATTTTCAAGCCCGCCGGGGGAGTTCAGTACGACTGCTTGCATAATTTACGCTCCGCAATTGCCAACAACTTAGCTGTTGTGACGCTGTCTTTGATAACAGGCCAGATCCTTGTCCCGGCCTATGCCTAAGCCGATGCAACCTGTAATGTTAATAACGTTTAAAGAGGCTGAACGAAAGGGAAGTCTATCTCCGTGTCGTTAATGCGATTAATCATATTAGTGAATAATATGGCAGTAACGACGCCCACTGTTTCAACAACCTGCTGGTCGCTGAAACCCGCCTCTTTAAATGCACTGACATGCTGTGCAGACACCGTGCCGCGTGTAGAGACCAGCAGTTGCACGAATTTTACCAGTGCATCAATACGTACATCGTCCACCAGAAAACCCTGACGCAGCTCCCGCGTCTGGGCTTCACTGTAACCGGCCTTTACTGCCAGCGGGGTGTGCGCTGCCAGGCAGTAATCACAGCCGCTTTCTTCACTGACCGCGAGGTTTATTGCTTCTCGCTCACGTGCATTCAGGCTGCTTTTAGCCAGAACGGCGTTGAGCTGCAGGGTCTGGGCCAGAAGTGCTGGGGCATTGCTGCCGATAGTCAGGTAGGCATTTGGTACTTTACCCATCACCTGTTTGATACTGCGATAAAGTTCGTCGGTTTTCCCACTTGCTTCGTTAACGGGAACAGTATGTAAGCGACTCATATATTCGTATCCTGTTAATTAATGTTTTGATGAAGGTGTGAGATAGCGAGCCGCCGGCACGTTGTGTGAAAAGTCTTCCATAATGGCCTGACGCGCCCGCTCCCAGCCCTCAAGACGACTTTCATCATGCAGGGAGGGAATTGTGATTAGCTCCCCCTGCATAAACCCTGACAGCGCCGCATCGACCATATTTTCAGCCTGCATAACAATGCCGGGATCAACCTGACTCAGCGGAAGGCCGCCGTTTTCCCAGAACGGTGTGGCCGTGGCGCTGGGTAATACCGCCTGAATCTGAATACCTTTATCGGCTAATTCATGGTGCAGTGAACGGGTGAATGCCAGTACGTAGGCCTTGCTGCCACCGTATACGCCATTCAACACTTCCGGCGCTATTCCGACAATGGACGCAATATTGATGACAGCCCCACGTCCACGCTCAATGAAGCCTGGCACCACGGCGTAAGTCAGACGGGTAAGAGCAACCACGTTCAGGTTAATCATGGCGGTCATCTTTTCAACATTACTGTCAACCAGCGGCGTGTGTGTCCCTATTCCCGCGTTATTGACCAACAGCGTAATGCTTGCATCATTGCGCAGCCTGTTTTCAAGCGCAGAAAGCTGGCCTGAATCATTCAGATCGGCCGCCACCACCTCCACGTTACGCTCGCTGTCAGCTGTGATATGGCTGGCCATCTGGTTCAGGCGGTTGTGATTACGGGCCACAATAATCAGGTCATACCCCATTCTGGCCAGTTTTGCTGCATAGAGCGCCCCCATACCGGTTGAAGCACCTGTTACAACGGCCGTTCCTTTTGCTGATTCACTCATCGTATTCACCTTATGTGACGTGTGGTATGTAATGAGGCTACGTTAAAGATCAGAAAAGAAACTGACGTATGAGGGTATCTTTTCAGACATGCTGCGTTTTAGAGATAGGCAAAGCAAAATTGATAAGGCTTAATTTGAAATTGCTTTATTTAAACGGATTAAATGGGTTATATCCTGTGAAAGCGCAGCATGTGGTCTGATAACGTCACTGAGATAAAACGTTATCAGAAGCCGATTCAGTTAATGGAACAGGAGAAAGTATTCATGCATCGGGTAGGGCTTCTTATTGCAGATCAGTTTCAGTCCCTGGCGTTATCGACCCTGACCATCTTTGAATTTGCTAATCTTGTTTTGAACGAGCCATTTTATAACTGCACGGTATATTCGGAAACCGGCGGTGAGATAGCCTCCTCCTATGGGATAAAAGTTATCAGCAAGCCGATCTCTGAAGATATGACAGTTGATACCTGGCTGATTGGCGGGGTACTAACGCCCGCGCAGTTGCCGGCATCACCCGGCGTAGTACATTTTTTACAACATCATGCTCAGCGCGCGCGACGCGTTGCGGGTATTTGCACGGGTGCTTTCGTTCTTGCTCAGGCGGGATTACTGAAAGAGAAACGCGCCACAACGCACTGGGCTTATACCCAGAGTTTAAAAGCTCTCCATCCAACCGTAAGAACCGAAGACGATCTGATTTATATCATTGACGATCATTTGTGGACCTCAGCCGGAATGACTGCGGGTTTTGACATGGTACTGGCGATGGTGGAAAAAGATCATGGAACTGATGTCGCGAGAAGCATTGCACACCGGATGGTTATGAATCAACGTCGTTCGGGCGGCCAGCGCCAGCATTCTGAGTTGCTAATGCTATCGCCTAAAAGCGATCGCTTACAAATTGCCATAGAGTATGTGCGAAAAAACCTCAGTAAAACTTTATCCGTAGAACACCTTGCGGATGCGATACATCTAAGCACACGTCAGCTTAACCGCCTGTTTTTGAATGAAACGGGTAAATCACCAGCACGCGTCATTGAGCGACTACGGCTGGAAGCAGCCCGAACGATGATAGAACAGACGCGTTTGTCACTTGATGTCATTGCGCGAGAGTCAGGATTCAGAGATCGCCGGCACATGCGCAATGTATTTGTTAAGGGTTATGGAATTCCCCCACAGTCGCTACGTACTGGAAAAAGTCCGGTTACCCCTTAATGTAATGTGCCCGGCAAAATCAGTTCGCGATTGACCCCCTTTAAATGCACATCGCCTTTTTTAATGTCCGTTAATGGCACGAAGCGGACCAGATAACTGGGCTGGAGGTCCGCTGTGAGCGAAAAGCGGACATCCAAGAATTGATGAAAAGTACAACATCTTCAGGTAATAAATAAATTTCGCCGAAATAATGTAATTACCGACCCGAAGGCCGGTAATTGTTAACACTGATAACCTTTTACCACGCGTAAGCTTCAGGTGCCTCTCCGCCTGGCCCCGGCCAGATGGTATCCAGCCTTTTGAGCGTATCGTCTGAAAGAGACAGCGTCAGGGCATTGAGATTCTGACGGAGCTGTTCAACTGTACGCGGACCACTGAGCACGGCGCTAACCACCGGGTTCTGCAGTAGCCAGGCCAGCGCGACGTCTGATGGTGTTTCCCCCAGCTCATCACACAGTGTTTCCCAGGCCTCCAGTTGTGGCCGCAGGCGGTTGATTTGTGCCTGCAACTGCGGTGATGCCCGGCGGCCACCGGCAATTTTCTTCAGAACACCGCCCAGCATCCCCATCCCGACCGGGCTCCAGGGGATCAGGCCAATGCCGTAATGACGCAGCGCCGGAATGACTTCCAGCTCAATCGTGCGCTGGGTCAGATTGTACAGGCTCTGTTCCGATGCCAGCCCCAGCAGGTTGCGCGCGTCAGCCTTGCACTGTGCAGTGGCAATATCCCAGCCAGCAAAGTTACTGCTGCCAACGTAGCTGATTTTACCCTCACGGATCAGCTGTTCCATGGCCTGCCAGATCTCCTCCCAGGGCGTGTTCCGGTCGATATGGTGCATCTGATAGAGATCGATATGGTCCGTTTTCAGCCTTTTCAGGCTGGCCTCACAGGCCCGGCGGATATGGTAGGCAGACAGGTATTTGTCGTTCGGCCCCGTGTCCATCGGCTGGTAAACTTTCGTGGCCAGCACTATCCGGTCACGCTGACCACTACGCGCCAGCCAGTTACCGATGATTTCTTCGGATGTTCCGTAACCCTTTGCCATATCCGGTGACTGCGGCCCGCCATAGACGTCAGCGGTATCGAAAAAGTTGATACCTGCATCCACGGCTTCATCCATGATCCTGAAGCTGGCAGACTCATCCGTCAGCTCACCGAAATTCATGGTACCGAGACCGATGCGGCTCACCCGCAGACCGGTACGCCCCAGATGTTTGTAGTTCATGTCAAATGCTCCTTAACTGAACGTGTTATTGCAGATTTTTACGGAAAAAGTCTTTCAGCTTGTCAAAAGGGATGACGTCGGTACGGTCATACAGATCGACATGCCCTGCGCCCGGTACGACATACAGTTCTTTAGGCTGACCGGCGCGTTTGAAAGCGTCCTCGCTGAACTCTTTTGAGTGAGCCTGATCGCCGGTAATAAACAGCATCGGGCGCGGCGAGATGGTTTCAATATCGTTGAACGGATAGAAGTTCATAAACTTGCCAATACTGCTCAGCATCGGTTTCGTCGTCAGTTCTTCTTTCTGACCCTGTGGGGTGTAGCCGCCGCGTTCGGTGCGGTAGAAATCAAAGAACTCGCGCTGAATATCCGGTGTGGAGTCATCCAGTTTGTTCACGGTGCCAGGGATATAAGCCGTCTCGCCGCCCTTAAACTCGGCTAACCGTTGCTCAATGGCTGACTGGATAAAGGCCTTACGTTGTTCTCCCGTCTGGGAATGATTAAGGCCATTACGGAACGCGCTCCCCATGTCATACATGCTGACCGTGGCAATGGCTTTCATACGCGGGTCAATCTTGGCGGCACTGATAACAAAACTTCCGCTGCCGCAGATACCCAGCACACCGACGTTATCCGGATCGACAAACGACTGTGTACTCAGATAATCAACCGCCGCGCTGAAATCATCTGTGTAGATTTCCGGTGAAATCAGGTGCCCCGGTTTGCCCTCGCTTTCTCCCCAGAAAGAGAGATCGATAGCCAGCGTGACAAACCCCTGCTCCGCCAGCTTCTGCGCATAGAGATTCGAACTCTGTTCCTTAACGGCTCCCATCGGGTGACCAACGACGATCGCCGGGTGTCGGGTATTCTGGTTCATCTTTTTCGGGATAAACAGGTTGCCGACCACGGCCATCTGATACTGGTTTTTAAAGGTGACTTTTTGCTGCATCACCTTATCGCTTTTATAAAAATTATCGGCCCCACGGGACATATCCGCCGCAGAGGAAGCAAATGCACTGATCAACAGCCCCAGCGCTAACGTAAATTTTTTCATGATGGTCTCCTTATCATTAAGCCAGGGTGGCGTTATCAATGACAAACCGGTAATGCACATCGCCCCTGAGCATGCGCTCATAGGCATCGTTAATCTGGTCGGCGCGGATAAGCTCAATGTCGGCGACAATGCCGTGTTGGGCGCAGAAATCGAGCATCTCCTGCGTTTCAGGAATGCCGCCAATCATCGACCCGGCAATCGATCTGCGCTTCATGATGAGGCTGAACACTTCTGGCGAGCCATGCGGCGTGGCCGGCGCACCCACCAGGGTCATCGTGCCATCGCGTTTCAGCAGCGCAGTGAACACGTCGAGGTTATGCGGCGCAGCAACGGTGTTGAGGATAAAATCGAAGCTCTTTGCATGGGCTTCCATTTCGCTGGCATGACGGGAGACCACCACCTCATCTGCACCAAGCGCTCTGGCGGCGTCACGTTTTGACTCAGACGTGGTAAAGGCCACGACATGCGCGCCCATGGCGTGCGCAAGCTTGATCCCCATATGCCCCAGTCCACCGATACCGACCACTCCGACCTTTTTGCCGGGGCCCGCCTGCCAGTGACGCAGCGGTGAGTACGTTGTGATCCCCGCGCACAGCAGCGGTGCCACGGCGGCCAGCTGCGCTTCCGGGTGAGTAACGCGCAGGACGTAGCGTTCATGCACCACAATCTGCTGCGAATATCCGCCCAGCGTGTGGCCCGGCGCATCCGGCGTCGGGAAATTGTATGTCCCTGTCATATGGTCGCAGTAGTTCTCCAGTCCGTCGTCACAGTCACTGCAGTGCCGGCAGCTGTCGACAATGCAGCCGACCCCCACCAGGTCCCCTGCACAAAAACCGGAGACGTGATCGCCAACGGCCACGACACGACCGACAATTTCATGTCCCGGTACGCAGGGATAGAGCGTTCCAGCCCATTCAGCGCGTACCTGGTGGATATCCGAATGGCATACTCCGCAGTACGCGATATTAATCTGCACATCATGGGCACCGGGGGCGCGACGGGTGATATCCATCGGCTCCAGCGGCAGTGTGCCCGCATGGGCACCGTAAGCTTTAACTGTCATGGCATTACTCCTGGGTTTATGAATGGTCTGCGGCAGAAGTGTCTGCCCGCGAGGTCAGAAAGATCAGTACGGTTGCGATAATCAGCATCGCGGCGCTGGCCAGGAAGGTGCTCTGGTAGCCGTGATGGTCGAAAAGCAGGCCGCCCACCGTCGAACCGAGAGCAATGGACAGCTGCACCATCGCCACCATCAGTCCGCCGCCCGCTTCGGCATTCTGCGGGAAGGTACGCGGAACCCATGCCCACCATCCCACTGGTGCGGCAGTGGAAATCAGCCCCCACAGCCCGAGCAGCGCCGTCACGATGGCTACCTGACTGCCGAAGGCAATCAGTGCCAGCGCGGTGATGGCCATCAGTACCGGGATGGCCATCAGGGTCGGGTAGAAGCCGCGTTTTAACACCCGGCCAATCAGGGTAGTGCCGATGAAACCCGCGACACCAATAACCAGCAGGACCAGGGTCACCGTTGCGGCATCCACCCGCGTCACCGTCTCAAGGAAAGGCCTGATGTAGGTAAATAGCGTGAATTGCCCCATAAAGAAGATCCCCACACCCAGCATGCCCAGCGTGACCACCCGGCGACGAAACAGCGTGAAAACGTTGCGGGAAGCCGCCGCCTGACGGGTGACCGACATGGAAGGCAGACTGAGTAATTGCCAGACAAACGCGATGATGGCGACCGGCACCAGGCAGAAGAAGGCCCCCCGCCAGCCAACAACCGATCCGAGCCAGCTGCCCAGAGGAGCAGCCACGACGGTAGCCAGAGCATTGCCGCTGTTGAAAATAGCCAGCGCCAGCGGAACACGATGCACCGGGACCAGACGCATTGCCGTCGCGGCCGACATCGACCAGAACCCGCCGACCACAATGCCAATCAGGGCCCTGCCCGCCATATAGGTCAGGTAATTGGGTGCCATCGCAATAACAGCACCGGAAATTGCCATAATGCAGGTCAGGCCGAGCAGCAGCGTTTTCCGGTTAAGCGTGCCTGCCAGCACGGAAATAAACAGGCTGGTTACCACTGCAAATGCCCCGGAAATGGCGATGCCCTGCCCGGCCATGCCTTCGGTGACACGAAGGGTCTGCGCCATCGGTGTCAGCAGGCTGACCGGCATGAATTCGGAGGCGATCAGGGCGAAGACGCACAGCGTCATGGCAAAGACACCACTCCAGTGCGCAGGCTGTTTCCCGCTTCCGGTGTTTTCTTTTCTGTTTTCGTCTGTCTTATTACTCATTCAGGGGTTTCTTTTCAGTAGATAACATGAAGTCTGCGCCCCAGGGCCTTCAGCGCTGCAGGAAGAGCTGAAACGGCATACGGGGACGTGACGGGATAAGAGGGATAATCGCGGTGCGGAAGATGCTATGGGTCAGTTGGCGACCCTGATCTGCACCGCAAGAGGTCCGTGGCGCTGCAGGACCGGCAGTCCGGAATCCACTTTCCCTAACGGGATCAGTGAACGAGCGTAAGCCCTGCCCCGGGCAAAAATCGCCAGGTTGCCCCAGGGCGCGTAGTAAGTGATATCTCCGGCTTCCGGCGTTATGCCGTCCGGTGCCTGCACCGTGGAAAGCCTGCGCGGCAGGTCGCTTATACGCTCAATATCGTCATAGTCTTCCAGCGTCAGGCTGAGGGGAAGCAAAGACGCAAAGTCCCGGCCTGTCGGCGTATCAAAGAGGGTGGCGGTGGCGGTTTCTCCCTCCACAATGATCTCAATTTTCATAAGCGTCTCCTGCGCCACTCCCCGGTCGTTGTCACCCGCCATAGCGGACTGCGTGATGAAAAGCAGGCCGGCAAGGAGCAGCAGTGATGTTCTGCAGTAAGCGTTTTGCATAAGTGTTAGCGTTGACTTTTTCATCGCATTATTGTTACCAATATGCAGCGGGTTAACTAGCTAATGAATACTTAATACCCTTATAAGTAAAATTTATAAATGGACCGGAAACGAGCATGGCCAGACGCAATCTTAACGACTTACTCTCTTTCGTCACCGTGGCGCGTGAGGGCAGCTTTACGCGCGCTGCCGCCCAGCTCGGCGTGACCCAGCCCGCACTGAGCCAGGCGATTTCCGGGCTGGAAGAACGGATGCAAATCCGCCTGCTGACAAGGACCACGCGCAGTGTGTCAGTGACGGCAGCCGGGGAGCGCCTGCTGCAGTCTGTGGGACATCGTATTGATGAGATTGAAGCCGAGCTGGACATGCTGACGGCACTGCGTGATAAACCTGCCGGGACCGTCCGTATTACATGTGGACCTAATGTTCTGAAAACCACGCTGCTGCCAAAGCTGACGCCACTGTTACGCGAATATCCTGATATTCATATTGAGTTTGATGCCAACCACGGGTTCCGGGATATCGTTGCGGATCGTTTTGATGCTGGCGTGCGGCTCGGAGACACTATTGACAAAGATATGATAGCCGTACCCATTGGCCCGAAACTGCGCATGGCGGCTGTAGCTTCCCCAGAGTATTTCGCCCGGTGCGCCGCCCCTCAGACGCCACGCGATCTGATGCAACACTGCTGTATTAATGAGCGCATGGTTCAATCGGGGAAAATTTACGCCTGGGAGTTTGAGCAGCAAAACGGCAAATTTCACGTTCGGGTTGAAGGTCAACTGACGTTTAACACATCGGAACACGTCGTTGATGCAGCTCTTGCCGGACTGGGCATTGCCTTTTTACCTGAAGAGGAGTTCGGCACACATCTGCAGGAAGGAAAACTGATCCGCGTGCTTGAAGAATGGTGCCGTCCTTTTCCCGGCTACTATCTTTATTATCCCAGCCGTAAACAGCCTTCCCCAGCGTTTTCACTCGTTGTGGATGCGTTGCGTATTAACCGGAAAATTTAACGCTGAATTATCGGGCCAATATATCAAGAACGGACGTGAACGTCCGCTTTTGGCACTAAGCGGACTTTTCAACATCAGGACATTTCTAACGAGCCAGTGATTAGACAATTCCAGTGAGCTTTGACAAGCAGTGTAGCAGCAAAGTTGTAATGTCAGTTCTGAGATAAGTTAAGATGTCCGCCACGTAGATTCACCATTGAGGGATTCTGATGACGGCTCATCTAGTAATGATAGAGTCTCTCAGCATCCCCGGTATATTGCTTAATCATGTTTCTTATCCTGAGCCTTATGACGCTCTGCTTGAGGCTCTGACCACCAGTTCCGGCATTTGCCCGCAGCTACCGCTCACGTGATGGCCGGCCAGCACTTCAAACAGCAGCGCGACGGCCTGACGAGCGACCTTATCGAGGTGCATATTCACCGCCGTCAGCGGCGGCTGGGATTCCCGGGCGCGAATACCGTCATAGCGGGTGGCTAAGCGCATCCGCTGCGGCATGGATATCGACGCATCGTGAAAAGCGCGCACGGCGCCGCTGGCAAAGGTATCAACCACGACCAGGGCGCCATTGACTTCGGGATGTTCCTGCAACATCTGACTCGCCGCCTGATAGCCAGCTGCTTCCCCTTCCTGCTCATCAAGATAATAGATAACCGGCGCCTGCCGCCCTTCGCACCAGAGGCGATAGGCGGCCTCCGTTTCCTGCGCGGAAGTCCGCGGCGTATGCCCGACAAAGAGCGCGCAACAATCGGCGCCTTCTGTCTGCAGGTGGCTCAGCAGCAGTTTCGCCGTCGCCGCCGAATGCAGATCCACCCACGGTACCGGCGTCGGCGTACCCGGCGTGCGGCCGATGGTGATACAGGGGATCCCCGCCTGCTGCAGAGCCCGCAGCTGCGTATCGTTTTCGGCGGGTTCCAGCAAAATGGCGGCATCAAAGGTCACCATGTCCAGCGGGTTCTTCCCCGGCGGGACCAGGATTAGCGCATGCTGCTTCTCCAGCGCGATAATCGCCGCCGTAAGCGCGACCTCCATCATAAAACCCAGCTTTGACGCTCCGGAAGCAATGGTCAGCGGTAAGGAAGAAAGAAGCGCAATGGTGTTAGTTTTCCCGGTACGCAGCTGGCGGGCGCGAATATTTGGCGTGTAGTTCAGCGCCTGAATCGCTTTCTCAATGCGCTGCCGGGTCTCAGGTTCGACAAAACGGGTGTGATGTAATGCATTAGACACGGTGCCGGGCGATACGCCGGCAAGGCGTGCAACGTCAATGAGCCTGGCGCGTTTTTTATCGTGAGCAGTCATCTGGCTGGCGGTTCCTCCCGAGATTTTACGCTCAGGGTAGCACATTTCCAGGGTATGAATTTCGGCACTATTACATAACAAAATCATATTAATAAAATGGCCGTTTACCGTAGCTCTCTGGCGAGCATTCCTATTTAATGTTGCTTCATTAAAACGTTTTAATGGAATATTTCGCCAGGAAATCATCTCTTAAGGAGGCTACGTGGCGCACTTATCTCAGGATCCTACCTTCACCCTCGGGCGTCGTCCGGGCGGGCTGACCCTCGCCAACATGGAGAAAAGCTTCGGCGGCTATACGCTCTTCGCCCCACAAACCGCCGAAGGCCGGGTCTATCTGGTTGATGAGCGGGGAGAAGTGGCGCACCAGTGGCAGCTCCCGGTGCGAGCAGGACGCGATGCCGTGCTGCTGCCTAACGGTAACCTCGGTTATAACGGCAGCCACCGCACGTCGGCCAGCCTCTACCCGGCCTGGGATCTCTGGCACGGTGGCGATTTTTATGAAGTCACTCCGGATAACGAAGTGGTCTGGCATTATGAGGATATCTTCCATCACCACGACGCGCAGTGGCTGGCGAACGGTAACCTGCTGTATACCGCGGCGGCTCCGCTGCCAGCGGACATTGCCGCCCGCGTCACCGGCGGCGATCCGCGCCGCGATGCGCCGGACGGCATCATACAGAGCGATGTCGTCAAAGAGGTCAATCGCGACGGTGAAGTAGTATGGGAATGGCGCGCCTGGGAGCATCTGGCTCCGGAAGATTTTCCTGTTCATGAGATCTTCGACCGCCGCCACTGGCCGATGATCAACGGTCTGTCGGTCACCCGCGACGGACTGGTGCTGATGAGCCTGCGCACCACTTCCGGAGTGATTGCCGTCAATAAAGAGACCGGCAGCGTGGCCTGGCACGCGGGTCCGAACGTTGTCGCCCAGCAGCACACCCCGATCGAGACGGATAGTGGGTCGATTCTGGTATTCGATAACGGCAACCTGCGCCCCGGCGTAACCTCTCCGCACTCCACGGTGCTGGAGTTCGACCCGCTCACCCAGGCTATTCGCTGGCAATATCGCGATATTTTCCCGCCGGCCTTTTTCTCACCCTACATGGGAAGCGCGCAGCGCCTGGACAACGGCAATACCTTTATCTGCGAGTCCGCCTTCGGCCGCCTGTTTGAAGTCACTCCGCAGGGAGAAACGGTGTGGGAATACATTATTCCTTACTTCAATGAGTACCCGGAGCATCTCAGCAAGGGGATTATTCCCGGTAAGCAAAACAGCGCCTTCCGTGCGCACCGCTACGCCGCCGATGCGGTACCGTGGCTGAAATAATCGCTCTTCGCCGGCACGGTCGGCGGGGATTTCTCACGTCTTTGGGAGGCATTTATGCCCTATTCTGACTCCGTCGTGCCGGAAAACGAAGCCTTGCGCTGGCAAACTAAGCTGCTACTGGCCCTGCAACACGTGCTGGTCGTCGCCGCCACGCCGATCGCCGCCGTTTTTCTCATTGCCCAGGCGCTTCACTTCAGCGATGGCGTTACAACATCGCTGCTGAGCGCCACCTTTCTGATGTGCGGGCTGGGGGCGATCCTGCAAAGTCTCGGTATCGGCAGCTTCGGCGCGCGTCTGCCGTTTATTATGGTTCCGGGCGGTGCGCCGATCGCCCTCTTCATCGCTATCGCTTTGCAGACCAATATTCAGACGGCAATTGGCGCGGTGATCTTAACATCGCTGTTTTATTTTATTGCCCTCCCCGTTTTTCGCCGTTTTCTGCACCATTTTCCACCGTTTATCATCGGGATTATGCTGCTGCTGGTCTCCATCAACCTGATTCGCCTGTACGGCGGGCTCATTATCGGTCAGCCAGGGAGCAGCCACTTTGCCCAGCCAGCAAACATTATTCTGGCGCTGGTGACTATCCTGATTACGCTGATCTTCGCCCTGACGTTCTCCGGCATCCTGCGTCAGCTGTCGGTCATGTTCGGCATGCTGGCGGGTACCCTGCTCGCAATCGTGCTGGGCAGCGCCGATTTCAGCGGCGTCAACCACGGGCCGCTGTTCAGCCTGCCTCAGCTGTTTCCTTTCGGCTGGCCAATCTTCAACCTCTCAGCGTCGCTGCCGCTGCTGATCTATGCGGTGATATCTATGGCAGAAGCTACCGGGCAAACGATTGCCACCGCGGAGATAGTCAAATCGACACAAAACGTCCATCAGGCCATTCCCCGCACCATCCGCGGCGATGCCGTTATCTCGTTGCTGGGCGGCGTTTTCGGTACTTCATTGATTATCACCTCCGGCGAGAATATCGGCGTGGTGCGGACTACTAACGTCAAATCACGCCACGTCACGGTGCTCGCCGGGCTGCTGTTAATCCTGATTGCGTTATTCTCTCCGCTGGTGCGCTTTGCCGCCTGCCTGCCCGGTCCGGTGGTCTGCGGGACGGCGGTGATTGTCTTCAGCATCATCGGGGTCATCGGCATCGATATGATTGCCCGCGAGCCGCTGCACAAGCCGGGTAAAACCTACGCCTTAGCCACCGGTTTAGCGATGGGGATGCTGCCGATTCTCGTGCCCGGTCTGTACCAGAATTTTCCCGCCGGAGTGCAGATGGTGCTTGGTAACGGCATGGCGGCCGGTACGCTCACCGCGATCGCCGTTAACTCGTTATTCCTGGTGAGCGAAAGGCGGGCCGCCGTGCGACTAAAAGGCTGAACCGATACCCCACTGTGACCTGTTACTGAAGCAGTGGCACCTGCTGGGCGTCAGTGCAAAACTCGCGAGTAAGCAGGACCAGATATGGGTTTTTACGCCGAAATTCCGTGACTACCGTTTCAAGACGGCAACCAGTGCATCTAGGTTAATAATTTCATCGCTGCTCTGGAGGTATAATTTGCCCCTGCAAAGAGGGCTGAAGCTCAACCGTACGAAATCGTACGCTAAGTGTTTTTGAGCAGAATAGGGTCAGAAAATTATTGTACGTTAAGGCCATTTTTTGTACTTCCAGACCGCGGTAAGGGCGATCGATCACGTTGACAGGCAGTTTTGAGCGAGGAGCGGAAGTTCGGAATGCATACTTACTTCGATACGTGTTAAGCAATGGGGAGCAGGTCAGCAATTTATTATGAAAGCGATAACACTAATAGCATTAGTGAAGAGGCTAAAGATTTGTTTAGAACCCGCCCCCTTAAGAGGCGGTATTCTTGGCAAACATTTTATTTACTGTTTATCAATTGCAATAATGGGATCTCAGCTACATCACTAGGAATATAGGGGTCATCTTCTTTTAAATTAACTCCAATACAATCAACATCATTTAACCCAATTTCCCAAGCCCACCTAACATCTAACGTACTCATTTCTATCCCTAAACTATCTCTTTTTGGATGCTCAGGAATAATATTTTTTAACATCGCATCACATCCAAGATAGAATTTTCCACAGGCCTGATACGCAGCAAGAAATCTTTCTAAATTGACATTACTATCAGGAGTCATCGTATTAATTCTACTGATCACTGTCATTCTTTTAGTTAATGGCGTTGTCATCATATTTTCAGATATCAGTACTCTATAATGAGTTGGGTTTTTAACTGAAATACCCTTGACAATACAAACCCGTAATCTGGCTTTACTGTCTACCAAGCCTACTGATGATATAAGATCTTTAAAAATACCCTCACCTCTATCGGGGTGTTTAAATAATAGATACAACCCAGGATAACACGATTTTAATTGAGCGAAGCCTACTCCTTGCCAGCGTGTTCTATCCCATAGACGAGGTTTGATTAGACTTTGTATTGAATAATCTTTATGTGTTATATTTTCGGAATTAAGTTCCTCTTCAGGTATTCTTCCTTTACCGGGTGTTGGAGCATTTATATCCTCGATGTCCAACACTTTCGGAAATTCACTATCCCAGGATTCATCTCTTAAAAGAGGGTAAGTTTTCTTTTCAGCACTGGTGGAATAAATTTTCTTAATTTGTTGATCAATATCATTTCCAAGAACATTTTCAATAGCTTTGATACAGGCACCGAAACTAATTGCTCTGTCAAATGCAGCATCTTCGAATATCATTTTTTCAATGTATTCTGTATTTTTTATAAAAAATAACTCAGGGAGAAGATCAAATACTATTTTCTTGAATTCATTAGTAATTTTTTGTTGAGCATCGATTCTAAAAGCACTTTTTTCAAAACCATTGCAATTTATAGTAAGGTTTAGTTTTCCACTATTGCTATTTATTTCATGTGATAAGGATAAGTCATCTCCATCATCTGCTATTACTTCAATAATTAAAAATGCTTCTTTGAGATGGATGTTATCAATCGTACAAGTTGCAAAAGCGCTCTCTAAAAGTGCTAAGATACTAGTTGAAAAATCTATAAATGGTGACCGATTCGGAAAGTTAACTTCTATGGTGCATCCAAAAATGAAAGATGTATATATTCCTCGTTTATCATAGTTATCTTTTATACCTTTAATATTGAATCCAACATCAAAGTCACGTATTTTTTGCAAGAAATCATTATGATCTTTGTCGGCAGTAACTTCGTACTCACGTTCAAAATCTTCAATATAACCTAAAGTATATTTAAGACATCCCGATGATACAAAAAGACCTAATCTATCGAGTTCATCAGGAATATTACTCTGTCGATTTATTCCCTTTAAGTCAGTGTTCAAAATGAGTTGACTTATGTAAAAATCAACTTGCTGATTTTCTTTATCGCCGAACGAGCTATCACTGATATTTTGGTTAATTATTAAAAACAGTTCATACCATAAAAGCGCATGTGCTAATTTCCCTAGTTTTATTTCTGTTAGGCATAAACTATAATAAATCTCAGCCTGTTTTAATGATATCTCATCATACTTCCAGTAGTTATCTGTAATCAAAGAAGCGGATAGAAGCAAGCATGAACGTGAACTCCATAGCAACCCAATGGATTCGTAAGCATAAGCAATAGCTTTTAATGCTAATATAAATTTATCTCGTGATTCCTCTTTATAGAGGGGAATAAAAGATTTTCCTAAATACTTGATTGCTTGATAAGGGTGACCATTTTGAATCCTCTTTATGCCTCTTCGGAGATTTAATAATGCCCCTTTAACTTCACCATCTCTAACAGCTGATAGCTCAGTCATATAGTCTAATAAATTTTCATATGCATCTACCTCGAAAAAAATGTCATCTAATTCGTTCAAAAGTTGGAAGTTTTTCTCAAAGGGATAGCCTATTAAATTCCCACTATTTTTAAAAATTTCATGTAACGCTTCAAATACAACCGAAGCATCTTCTATATCTGAAAACGTTGTCAATTGATAAATAGCTTTGTGAGTTCTCGCTGTGAGTGCATTACTGGGACGTGATTCATCGTCAGCTATCTCATCTAGTTTAGCGAGCATGTTACGTTCAATATTCTCAATGTCGATTGTAGATGTTGCGTTGTTAAGTCTAATATAACTTTTATGAACGGTTACTAAATTTAAAACCTTCTCCCACTTTGAGGAATTAGTTGATGATGCAATACTTTCATATGCAAATTGAAGATTTTCTTCGAAGAGATTAAAATCTTCCATCCAAAAATTAGACTTCCAGGCATATTGATAATACGCATCTAGCAATTGTTGATTAGTTCCGAATTTTTTTGAGATTTTTATAGCTCTCTCAAATAGACCTTGTGTTTCAATTAGTGGTTTCTCAAGTTCAGCGCTTAACTCTGCGATTTCTAAAAATATACCCACCTCTTCATATGAAATTTCAGCAGGGTTTATTTTCTCTCTAATATACTCGGTTAATTCTTCATATTTTTTATGCTTTTTATAATCATTTTCTCCAAAAATAACTTCTCTTTTATATTGTGTTGGAACTGACAATGAATCAATGGCCAATTGCTCAAAATTATTTTTGTAAATTTGATCTAATAGCCAATTAATATCTAATATACGAACATCTACTCCAGTTTTTGTTTTTAGTGTATCCTCAACCTCTGAACGAATACTGGACTTTGCAGATTGATTCGTTACGCAAAATACTTTAGTATACCCACGATCTGTTTCTTTTATCTTAAGTACATCTTCATAGCATTTTTTCTTCCAGTCTTTACGTGTACTCACCGCAAAGGCCCAACGTTCTTTATTTGATGCCTCATTAACACCTTCGAACCAAAGAAGCTTATTCTGTTCCGAAACAGGGAATGTTTGTGTGTCAGTTTTACCATCCCCCCCTGCTACAGGACCAGTTTGTTCAAGGAGATTAGGGCAAATTATTTTTTCACATATTTTTTTGGCAAAATCTTCGAATTGTAGTTCTTGATTTCTTGTATTTAGCGTAGAGAGGAAGTGTTCCAGTACAACTCTATCTAAAGTACCAGTCTCTCTGATTGTTGAATCAGAAAATTTCTCAGGGCGACGGCGTCTTAGAAATTCTTTAGATGAAAATTTGGTTTCCTGTACATTCATGATTGTGACGCTCCTCTTGCTATCGACAATAAACCTTTGTATTCATCAACTAGATTTATTGTTCATACTGCCTTTTTTGAAGAAAAAATTGCGGAAGTTTATTTCTAGACAAGCTATCTACATAATCACTATACCACTGCATCATCTGTTGTCTCCCTTCCAAATACTGTGCATGATTGTAAGCCCCGTGAATAGTGTTCTTATCCACATATGCAAGCTGTGTTTCGATCCATGCAGAATGGTACTCATTGTGTGACGAAGACCATGCCCCGTCAGCCTTCTTTGTATCCTAATAGCTCAATTACCTGATTATTGCTTTCCTTTGAGATCGGCTTAGTACGATCATTACGTCCAATGAATACGATCGGATAGATGCACCTAATCTTATAACATCGTGTTTTCTATGTCCGTTCCTGGCACAGAGCAGACAAGCTACCTGAGTTGAAGGTCCGCTATGAGCGAAGAGCGGACAGTGGCTTTACCCTTTCGGTAAAACTTAACTGGAAGGTTTCGATACGACACCAGACCCGCTAAACAACATGCGGATACCGAGGCCTATCATGACAACGCCTGTAAATCGTTCCTGCCATTTGATAAAGCCTGGGTGTTTACTTAGCCAGTTTCCAAATGTCCCTGATGCCATCGCGACTGACCCCAGGGAAATAATTCCTGCCACCTTCTGGATACTACCCAGAACAAGCAATTGCAGCCAGACAGGACCCGCGGCAGGATCGACAAACTGAGGAAGAAAAGCGAACATGAACAGCAGGGATTTTGGGTTGGTCAGGCTGTTCAGGGCGCCTTCCTTAACGGCACTCCAGTCAGAAATTTTGGCAGTTTTTCGCAGCCGCGTATCTGTGCCTGAAGTCGCAATCATTTTTATGCCCAGCCACATCAGATAAGCCGCACCAGCCCACCGTAACAGATCTAGCGCGACTGGGCAGGCATGAACAACGGTTACCAGCCCCAGGACCAGAAATGAAACTTGCACAAAACCCGCTACAAATACATTGCCCAGTACCGTAAGCAGTGCGATACGTCTTCCCTGACCGACGCCTCTGGCAATAGTCAACATCATGTCTGGCCCCGGAGAGATCTCCAGAAGCGTTAGCGCGAGGAGGAAAGTTATAAACGTTTCGATAGAAGGCATCGTGGTGGAGTCCGGAAAAATATTTCCGCTACGTTACCTCAGTCCGATTCGAGCCGAAAGCGGAATGTACTGCAGCGTCAGCTTCTGGCACTAAGCGGACTTTTCAACATCAGGACATTTCTAACGAGCCAGTGATTAGACAATTCCAGTGAGCTTTGACAAATGATGCCAGCACAAAGCGTTATTGTCGTCTCAGCACAATTCACACGCGTCGTGTACGCTAAGCCTTCATTTTGCTCAGCACAGGACCGCGATCTTATGTTGGTGACTATGACAGACAAAGAACTTTACCGGCTTGGCATCATTCAGCGAGTATTTGACCGGGCTTTGCTTCAGCGCGACGCTGCAGATATTCTTGAACTCAGTGTTCGTCAGGTGCAGCGTCTTGTGCGCCTGTACCGGACAGATGGCGCAACCGCGTTTGCATCTTCCCGCCGTGGACGTCCTGCAAACAACCGGATCGATGAAGAAACACGCTGTAAAGCCCTGGATTTGATCCGGTACCACTATTCAGATTTTGGCCCAACGCTCGCAACCGAAAAACTGGCTGAACGCCATCATATTCATCTCTCTGTTGAAACCGTCCGTAACTGGATGACAGCCGACGGTCTCTGGCGTCCTCATTCCCGCCGGCGAACCCGGGTTTACCAGCCACGCTATCGTCGCGACTGTCTCGGCGAACTGGTTCAGATCGATGGCTCTCACCATGACTGGTTCGAAGGCAGAGCCCCAAAATGCTGTCTTCTGGTCTTCATGGATGATGCCACCGGTCGCCTGATGCACCTGCGATTCTGTGATTCAGAAAACGCGTTTGACTACATGATGGCTACCCGGCAATACATTGATATACATGGTAAACCTGTCGCATTATTCCCCTCATACAAGTGTTTCGCCAGTGCTCCCGTACAACACCAAAACCATTTAACTGAGCCTCCTCAAACGGACATTTTTCAGTCAAGTCCTCCCTCGAGCATTGACCAAACCCCGCCCAAAATCATCTGACTTGAGGAAAAGGAATACCCTCCCTGCATAAATGCTTCCTGCCTGTCGTTTGAGGCGAGAACCAGAAGCAAATCACAGTCGCTTCTCGGGTTAAGTGTCATGATTTTACCCTTCGGTGCGTTTCAACTTCGCCCGTAGCTGAAGGACCTCGCTTTTGGCTTCCAGTAAATCGCTGGTATGCTGCTCGCTGTTATCTGGTTTAATAGTCCGTAGCCACGTGTAAAAGCTGTGTGCGGCAACGAAATAGCCACATTCCGTGATTTGACGGACGGCTTCCTCTTTTCAGATATTTGCTTCACTGTATCATATGGTCTAAAGATTTATCCGCGTCACTAGACAATTTTTCTCACATCTGCCGCAGACATGACACCGATCTGTACTTATAATTTATTGTAAATTGGTGGACGTATCACCCAATAGGATAATTATAATGCTTGACGATTTAGGTTATGAGTTTTTTCGAGAGTTTGCTCGCTACGAGTACTGCCTCAAAGCAATTGGTCTCCTAGAAGGCACTCGTGCTGCAAAGGCAAGCTGGAGCAAGTATGCGGCCGAGGTCACGCAAATCATTGACTTACCTCAATCCCCAGATCTTATGGAATCAATAAACTACTTTATGGAATATCCGCCTAAAAAGCAGATAGTTAGAGATGGTGTTCTAACCTGGGATGAAACCTTACCGGCTCACAGCAGCAAAGCTGAACTTATCTTGCTGTTGATATGTCGCGTAAGAAACAATCTTTTTCACGGAGGAAAATTCAACGGCCGATGGTTTGAGCCACAGCGAAGTGAGGAGCTAATGCGATATGCACTTATTATATTAAGAGCTTGCGGTCAGAGTCATGATAAAGTGAGCAACGCGTATGCTGGCAACGTCTTCTAATTAGTGAATAAATTCTTTTTTTAAGGAGTGGGATCATGACATTTAACAAGAGCAGAAGTAGCACCTGCCTTTGTGTCGTTACTCATTTTTGACTACAAAGTTTACATAGTTGGCACTGTGAGGTTTCAAATGAGTTCAAATAAAGTTCAAGAGTGTGAGGCGGAAATTGATAAGGCTTATGATAGCAATTCTTTGAATGGGATTTCATATTCTCAAGCACTCTGGACCATTTTATCAGTAATGGAAGACAAGTTTCTGAAGTTTACTTACATTGATGAGCTACCGTCAGAGCAAAAGCGCGCTCATGCCGATGTATATTTAAATGCGCTGACTCATCCATTGAGATCAATTGTTAGAAATAATAATAATCCCAGCACAAAAATAAAGCATGAGATTATAGATGAACACTATGGCTTTGCTGTGGATTGGCTTGAGAAATCTATAACCTATAATACTTTTTGTTCTATATTCCCTCTCTGGTGGAATAAAAAAATAAAACTCACTATAGAAGGTAATGTACTAAATACAAATGACTATAAAAGCAAAGAAATTGCATATGAAGTATACAATCGGCTAAATGGTAAAGATGGAATAGCCTATGATAAAGCTGTTAATCCAAATGATGTTCTTTCAGCAATTATGGCCAATGTATCGTCTACAAGTAATAGATTTAAACTGAATCTAACCCCTAAATTAGCTTCTATATTAATAGAAAATTATCATTCTGTATCGCATGAGCGATACAGATTTCCTGATGACTGGCAGTTCGATAAATTTACACTTGGTGAATATAAAAAGATATTTACAACGCTTCAGTCCTTACTTTATGGGCGTTTTATTGCCAGAACAAAACTGGCAAGTGAGGGATTGAGAGGAATTGGCTATCCGGACTCGGTTTGGGTACTTTCTTGCTCTGAATTAACCTCTCGATTGTCTAGATATACATCTTTAAAAAATGAAACTATTGAATCCATTCTCGATTATTTAACATTCGGAGGCGTTGATGTTCGAAATCCAGATATTGCCATCCAGCCGATTGTTGACCTTAAAAACGGCTATCTTGCACTTTCCTCATTCGTGTTTATGAATTCAGATGCAGAGAGAAATTTAAGCGTTCTATTGAATCAGGTCGAAAATGATCGAAATCTATACTCTAACTTGGTCCAACAGAAAGAAGATATTTTACGTGATTTATTGAAAAGTGAAATTGAACCACTCGGCTTTGAGGTTGTCAATGGAAAACTTGTCGATACCGATCTCGATCTCGCAATTATAGATAGAAAAGAAAAGCTATGTATTGCGTTCGAACTGAAATGGTTCATCGAACCTGCGGAGATTCGAGAAGTTATTCAGCGATCAAAGGAGCTTCAAAAAGGTGTCGAGCAGGCATTGAATTTCATGAGAAAATTTGAAAGAAATGACGAAGATTTGCTCAATAATCTATTGAAAATAGACCAAGAATACATCTTTAAGGTGGCTGTGGGTTCAAGAAATTGGATCGGGCACTTTGATGTACAGAACCCGATAGTTCCGATAATAAAGATTCGTCATTTCACCGATGAACTCAAACAGAGGAAAAATTTAAAATCCACTGTTAAATGGCTAGAGGAGCGTCAATATCTTCCAAAAAATATGGTTGACTATGAGATAATTGACATACCGTTAGAGTTAGGGGGCTGGAATAGTTCTTGGTATGGAATCAAACCCAAACCCAAAACTGAATAACTATAAGTACTAGGACAAATTTTATGCTTTACTCTAAGTTATAGTTGGCTGTCTTTAATAACGAATTAATATACCTGATAATTTTAATGTGTAAAAATCAGCCCCCTTGGCGTACGACTGCAATCTACGGAACAAATTTATATGTCACACAAAAATCTCGAAGCCAAGAAGCGACATCATTACGTCTGGGCGAAGTACCTCACCCGCTGGGGTAAAGGGACGAAAAACGTTTTCTATACTACGAAGACTGGCAAGATAGCCTATGACAGCGTGCGTGCCATAGCTGCTGACAACTATTTCTACAAAACTACAATGCTGACAAGTAAGCATGTTGAAGTGATAAAAAGCTTTTCCCGGCAAAGTCCCGAGCATCTTCAACAACAGCACATGTCGTATCTTAATGATTTCCTTAAAATGCAGCGTTTGGAGGCCATTTATAATGAGTCTGATATTCAAGATCCGGAAGCTGAGACTCTTCTCCATGCAATGAAGTGTAACCTAATGGAAAATCTCCATGCCTCCCACGAAAAAAGTGTACTACCGATTTTATCAGAGTTAGCTGATGAGCAGCTTGATATACTGCAAGATAAGCAGCAGATGATAGAGTTCATGATGTTTTTGGGTCATCAAATCGCCCGGACGAAAGCTTTTCGAGATGGTGTGCTCAGGGCTCAGCCTCGCCGCAATATTGTTGAAATTGAAGTAGCCGATGCGATGACACACGCATGGTGGTTCCTAAGCTACATGTTTGGAATGAATATCGGATTCAGCCTCTACTCAAGTCGACACGACACCAGACATGCATTGCTGGTAAATGACACAGAGCATCCTTTCATTACGTCCGATCAACCGATCGTCAATGTACATGCGTGTATCTCAGAGACAGAATTCTCTGCACCTGAACACGCTGATTTCTATTACCCAATTTCGCCTCGCATTGCCTATATCATCTGCGATTCCAAACGATTTTTACCAGGCAAAAATCAGGTTGATGAGGCCACTGTTACTGAGTTCAATACTAAAGTGGCGGCCCAAGCTATGGTGCATATCATCGGTAATACCGAGAGCGCCATTCTACCCTTTCAAAAACACATTGGAAGCCGTTATGCAAGTAGAACACCCTTTTATGAGGATAGAGATTAACTACTTACCTTTAAAAATTGTTGCACGATTTACCTGTCTACTAGGTAATAACCATTCAGAATAAATTACCTCCCACTTCAACACATCGTGTAAAAACGTCAATTTTTTACATAACAATATGTATATAAAGAAAATAAAATTAAAACCTTTAAATGTGCTACAGCGGGAAGATGCCTAGTAAATAGCTGACCTTCTCGCCCTTGTGCAACATAAGTCTGCGGGTGTGGTATCCACTTCCCTTCAGCAGTTGGACATTTCTAATGAGCCAGCAAATAGACATTTCTATCGAGCCTTGACATGAGGTGTAACAGCAAAGTTGTAATGTCCGCCTCGGGCTAAGTTAAGATGTCCGTCGTGTATAATCAACAGGAAGATTCCCATGACGGCATACGCAGCGGAGTTTTTCACTTTGGATGAAGTTAACCGACTCAAAATCATTCAGGACGTTGTCGACCGGCGTCTAACCACACTGATGGCCGCGCACCTTGGTATTTCTGATCGTCACTAGGTATGGCTAGCCGTCGTCGTGGAAAACCCAGCAATAACCAACTACCTAGGTGTAGCCGTGAAGAATCAGACCAGGCGAATACCGGCATCGATAAAAAAGAGCGCGCCTGTACAACCACGTGCGTCATCGGAGGCGACAAACAGCGCCATGGCAGCGACGTCCCGGCCTTCAAGAGTGATATCCAGAGACTGCATAGCCTGAATTTCCTTTTCGGATTCCGGCGTGCGCCACAACGCCTGTTGGCGAGGGGTGGAGACCGCCCCCGGCACGATGCAGTTAACGCGAATACCAGACGGCCCCAGTTCGCGCGCCAGCGTCTGGCTGAGCCCGACAATCGCCGCCTTGGAAGTGGTGTAGCCGGACATGCCCGGTCGCCCCTTCATAAAGCTGGTCGAGCTGGTCAGAATGATGTTCCCGCCCTCGCCTTTTTGCATCAGCGCGGCCGCCGCCTGGCTGGCAAAAAACTGGTGATCGAGGTTCACGGCCAGGCTCTCGCGCCAGCCCTCCGGCTCTAAACTCAGGGTATCGGTTCGGTCGTCGCGGGCGGCGTTATTGATCAGCACATCAATGCGCCCTTCCCGGGCGGCAATCGTGTCGATGGCTTCGCGCAACGCGGCAATATTGCGCACATCGACCGGGTGAAACTGCGCGCCATGCTCATCAGCCAGCGCCACGCCTGCGGTCATATCGATATCCAGAAAATGCACCCGGCACTCCTGCTGGCGAAACGCCGCCACCAGATCCGCGCCAATCCCGCTGGCCCCGCCGGTGATCACAACCACTTTATTGGGCAAACTCCCGTAACGGGTATAACGATGCTCTGTCATCTCTCAGTCCTGTCTGGTGCAAGTAACGCCAGCATTACAGAACCGTCGAGGGTATCGCGTTTGACGCCAAGCAAGTAAGCAATGGTTGCGCCGGGGTCCGCCATCCGGTACGGGCCGTACTGATGGCGATCGTGATAATAGCCACGGCGAATACCTGCACCGTAAGCCAGCAGCACGCCGTAATTCGAAGCGTGCGCGGTTTCTGCTGTTGGCTTTTGCGGGCCGTGATTGGCCCCGGGGGCCACCACCGGACAGATATCCTCCCCGCCCGCGCTGATTCCCCAGACAAAGCCGCTGTCGTAGGTAAAGAGCACATCGCCTGCAAACTCGCCCCAGTACCCGGCACTGGCGGCGTCTTCTTTGCGCAGCGCCCAAGCGACGGCATGGTGAATTAGCCCATTGTGTTCGATATGCCAGTTACGCAACAGGTGCAGCAGCCGCCCCTGAACGCTGGCATAATCCTCCTGCGGCACAATGCCGTCCGGCTCACGCCCCTGTAAATTGATATAAATCTCCAGCCCGCCGCGTTCGTCTTTCAGATACACTTGGCTTTGACGGCGGATCGTCTGCCCCCGGTTATCCAGCACCACCAACCCGTGTTTTGCCAGATAGCGCTGGATATCGCACATAAAGTGATTGGGCACCGCGCCGTGATCGGAGGCCAGAATCAGTGTCGTTTCCTCATCCATACCGTTGATGATGTGCCCCAGCGAGCGGTCAAGAATTTTATAGCAATCGCGGATCACCGCCTCATAACGCGCGGCCTGCTGCGGGTCGTAAAACGGCGAACTCGGGTCGTACTGTCCCAGACAGAGATGGTGTGATTCATCAATCAGGTGATGCACCGCCGCCCACAGGGAATAGCCGTGCTGATGGGTTAAGCGCAACGCACTGTCCGCCAGCCATAGCGACTGGTGCTCCGCATCCTGGAACGTCGACGCCAGCAGCGTCTCGTCCGGCGAGGCCTTCACCGCCCACTGGCTGTAAAACGGCCCCAGTTCAGCGATCAGCGTTTGCGCAAGTGCGCTGTCCGAGGCAATGCGCTGCGGGAAGGTCACTTCGCTTTGGATGATCTCAATATGCGGCTCCAGGCGTGCCAGCCAGAAGCGGGCTTTTCCCCCTTGCGCGGCCTCACCCAGCGCCAGCCAGTCGCTCCACGCCCCCAGAGTTAAGGTGACAAGCCCGTCAACTGAGCGGAGCGTCAGGGTTTCAACATTAAGTAACAATGTAACGTCATGGCCGTGCGGCGAGTATATCGTCAGATGCCAGTCGCCGCCCTTCTCCTGCTTCAGCGGCTGCCACAACCCTTTGTCGTGATAGGCCAGCGGGGAAGATGGTGGCCAGCCGAGCGTTTGCTGACGCGCTTGTGGCGGTGCATCCAGACGCTGGCGATCGGTGGTAAAAATAGCCGGGGCGGCAAAGGTATACGGACTGGGCACGGCGGCAGACCAGTATGGCGACAGGGTAAAATGCGGAGCGGGTGACCCCACGCTTTCCGGAAAATGGACCAGCGCGGCGCTTAGCCCCTTATCTTCAAGTTGTTTCAACAACGGCTGCGTCGTTGCGTAATCCGCCGGTAACGCCTGCCCATACCACGAGGTGCCCGGTGCCTGTCCGGAGAGAAATGCCGCCCAGTTTACATCGCCCCATGCGGAAATATAGGGCAGCAGCTCGGTAGCCGCCCCTTCGCTCAGCATGCGGCTGATATAGGGCAAGTCCCCTTCTGCAGCAAACTTCTTAATCAACGGCATCATTAATCCATCGACGCCAAACACAATCACTTTCTGACTCATGGTTTTCCCTTCGCGTTAATTCAGTCGCAGTCCACTGGCAGCATCAAACAGATGGGCATGACGGGCATCCGGCAGGATTTTCAGCGTTTCCCCCGGCTGCGCCGCCACGCGCTGATGGAACAGCGTGGTTACTTTTTGCTGGCCGATATTGAGCAGGATCTGCGTTTCCGAACCGGTCGGCTCCACCACGTTGACGTGGGCATCGATCGACGACCCCGATGTCAGCACAAAGTGCTGCGGACGCACGCCGTAGAGTACCCGTTGCCCCACATCCAGCGCCAGCGTCTGGGCCACTGGCAACGCAATGCCGCCATCGGTCATCACGATGCCCGACCGCTCCACGTGCCCGGTGAACAGGTTCATCGACGGTGAACCGATAAAGCTCGCCACAAAAGCGTTGGCCGGGCGGTCGTACAGCTCCAGCGGCGTGCCGACCTGCTCAATATGGCCGTCACGCAGCACCACGATGCGGTCGGCCATGGTCATGGCTTCAATCTGATCGTGGGTAACGTAAATCATGGTGGTCTTAAGCCGCTGGTGCAGCGCTTTAATTTCGGTACGCAGCTCCACGCGCAGTTTGGCGTCGAGGTTAGAGAGCGGCTCATCAAACAGGAACAGACGCGGATGGCGCAGGATGGCGCGGCCCATTGCCACGCGCTGGCGCTGCCCGCCAGACAGCTGCGACGGTTTGCGTGCCAGCAGCGGCGTCAGCCCCAGGGTGTCGGCGGCCTGTCGCACCTGGCTGTCAATTTTCGCCTTCGCCACGCCCTGCATTTTGAGCGAAAAGCCGAGGTTATCCGCCACCGTCATGTGCGGATAGAGCGCGTAGTTCTGAAAGACCATCGCCATGTTGCGATCCTGCGGCGAGAGATCGTTAATCACCTCACCGTCCAGAATCAGCTCGCCGCCGTCGATATCTTCCAGCCCGGCAATCATACGCAGCAGCGTGGATTTTCCGCAGCCGGATGGCCCCACCAGCGCAATAAATTCGCCGTGGTGAATGGTCAAATCCAGGCCGGGGATAATGGTCTGCCCGTTAAAATGTTTTGCGATGTTATTGAGTGTCAGGGTTGCCATCATTAATCCTTAAGTCCACCAGCGGTTAAACCATGTACCAGATATCGCCGCACCAGCAGGGTAAAGGCGACCACGGGCAGCATCACCAGGGTGCCGCTGGCGGCGATTTTGCTCCACTCCCACCCTTCATATTGCAGGAAGTTCACAATGGCGACCGGGGCGGTAACGGCGTTGGTACGGGTTAAAATCAGGGCGTAGAAAAAGTCGTTCCACGAGAAGATAAAACAGAGAATGGCGGTCGCCGCGAGGCCCGGTTTCACCAGCGGTAGCGACACGTGCCAGAAGCTGCTCCACAGGGAACAACCGTCCATCCACGCCGCCTCTTCCAGCGTGACCGGAATAGCCGAAAAGAAGGTCTGCATCAGCCAGATAACAATCGCCAGGTTAAAGGTGAGATAGACAATCGCCAGCCCGATGACCGTGTCCTGCAGCCCGAGCCAGCGGAAAGCGAGAAAGAACGGAATGGTAAAGGCGATGGGCGGTGCCATGCGCGTGACCAGGATCCACAGCGCCACATAGCGGCGGGCACGAAACCGCCAGCGCGTCAGCACCCAGGCGGCGGGCACCCCCAGCAGCAGCGAAAAAACCGTGGAAAGCACGCTGACCATCAGGCTGTTGCCAAACGGCTGCAAAAAATTCCCGGCGATCAACTGGCGGTAGGCTTCCAGCGTTGGCGTAAAGAACAATGTCAGTTCGAACGCATCCATCGACGGGCGCAGCGACATGATGACCATCCACAGGAATGGCGCGAGGAACAGCACCAGCAGCAGTAATGCCGCCAGCGTGCGCTTGCCTGTGAAACGCCACGTTTTACGCCGCTTGACGGTGAACGCCAGCAGACGGCGTTCATCAGTGTGTTGTACTGTCATCGTTCCACCCCGCGCGGCCAATCAGCCAGCTTAAAATGAACACCCCGACCAGGATCACCACCGCGATGGCGCTGCCGTATCCCCACCAGGAAAAGTTAAAGGCCTGAATAAAGCCGTAATAGTTGGTGACTTCGGTCACCGAGCCCGGGCCGCCGTCCGTGAGGATGTAAATCAGCGGGAAGGCTTTGAAGCTGTCGATCAGGCGAAACAGAATGCACACCGCCAGCACCGGTTTAAGGTGTGGCAATACGATATAGCGAAAGATGTTGAACGACGAAGCCCCGTCCAGGCTGGCCGCTTCGTGCGGTTCGCTGGGCACCATTTGCAGCGCTGCCAGCACCATCAGCATGGTGAACGGAAACCACTGCCAGACATCCGCCACCACAATCGCCCACAGCGCGGTGTCCGGATTGGCGATCAGCGAGCTTAGCGGCAGATTGACGCGCTCCAGAATCTGGTGCAGTGGGCTAATATCCGGGGTGTAGATAATTTTCCAGATCAGCGCCACGATAATCGGCGGCAGCACCATGGGAATGAGCAACAAGGTGCGCACCCCGTTAAGCAGACGCGACGGACCATTGAGCAGTAACGCCAGCAGCAGCCCAATCAGTACCTGGAAAAAGACGCTCACCACCGACAGCTTAAGCTGCGTGACCAGCGAGTTGAGAAAACGGTCATCATGTAGCAACTGCTGGTAGTTAACCAGCGGGTTGCTAAAAGTGAATGTCGCTTCTGGGTTAGTGAGGCTGAACGGCGTGAGGCTGGTGACCAGCAGCGCAGCCGCCGGAACCAGGGTCAGTAACGTCAGCACCATAAGCGACGGCGATAACCCCAGCAGCCAGGCGTAACGCTGGCGCTGATGCCAGCTTGTTGGTTGTGCTATCCCCATGCTTATCCTCACTTAGATCTTTGCGCCAGCGCGTTTTAGGTCGGCGAGTGTCCCGGCCTGCGCCTGAGACATCGCCTCTTTCGCCGAAAGCTGGCCGGAGGCAATCAGCGCAATGGCTTTGTTCAGTTGCTGGTCAACCTGCGGATAGAACTCCACTGTGCGGTATTTCATGTAACCGCCCTTACCCGCCTGGTCGATGGCATCGATAGAGAGCTGCGCCAGATCCACACCGTTGATCACCTGCTTAGAGCGGAATACCTGCGAGTCGATATCGCTGCGACGGGTCGGCGAACCGTATCCAGCGGCCAGTGCGCGGGTGGTGTTCTGTTTCGAAAGCGCCCACTGGATAAACGCCCACGCCGCCTCTTTGTTTTTCGAACCCGCTGGAATGCCCAACGCGTGGGTCGCCATGCCTGGGAACCACCCTTTCGGCCCACTGACCATTGAGCCAAAATGGGCAGTTTTAAGGGTGCGCGAGGTTTCCGCATTGCCCAGTTGCGCCAGATAGGTCTGGCTGGCGTCGGAGAAATTCACCCTTCCCTGCTTCAGGGCCTGTAAAGACTGGTCTGCGGTATAGGTTAAGCCTCCGTTGGGGCCGAACTCACGAATAAGACGGGCAAAATAGTCTGCCGCCTGCACCGCTTCCGGGGTATCCAGCGTCGGGAACAGATCGTCCGGCGCCGCGCGAAACACATTACCGCCAAAGGCCTGCAGATACGGGATAAAGGTCCAGCCGTAGTGGTTGTCGGTAACATACCCGGCGACGCGCTCTTTCTTGTTCACCGCCTGCAACACCTTCACCAGGTCATCAGTGGACTTCGGGAATTCCAGCCCAGCCTGTTGAATCAGGTCATAACGAGAAGCCCCCGCCAGCATGGCTTCCACTACATAGGGGATACCGTAGAGCTTGCCGTCGTGCCCGGTCTCCGCGGCCAGAGTGGCGGGCAGAAAATCCTGCAGGCCCCAATCCGTCGGGGTGAGATTTGGGTTGGCGATAAACTCATCGAGAGGTGTCAGCCAGCCCGCGTTAATCCAGCGGCTGGTGTAAATAAAGGTGACATTGACCACATCATAGGCTGATCCGTGCGTCGATAATTCGAGATCGGCGCGCTGGTTGTAGACCGGGAAGGCAGGTGTATCGAGCTGCACTTTTGCCCCTGTCAGTGCTTCAAATTCCGGTAGCCACTGGCGGATCAGCTGCGGCCAGGCGGTGCTGAACGTGGACACATTCAGCGTGACGCCATCATACTTGCGAGCGACATTTGCCCCGCGCGCAATGGACGGGATCATGCTGTAGACCCCGAACGCCGCCATGGCTTTGAGTAAATCACGACGCTGCATAGATCACTTCCCTGTTTGGGGTATCCGATGACGTTTCGTTAAGGGTATCCTGCGGGCGGGCAACAGTACGGCTGCGGCTACCGTCAATACCGACAGCGGCGTCGCCTTCGATGGTGACGCGACGGACCAGGCGTGGCTGGTTTCCGTAGTCATTGACGGCGTAATGCTGGGTGCTGCGGTTATCCCAGATAACCACATCGTCCTGCTGCCACTGCCAGCGCACGGTATTTTCCAGGCGGGTAATTCGGTTTTGCAGTAATTCAAGAAGCTGCGCCGATTCGCGGCTGTTAAATCCGACCAGTTTTTTCACAAAGTGGCCGAGTAATAAGGCGCGCTCGCCGGTGACCGGATGCACATGTACCACCGGATGTTCCGCTTCCCATACAGAGGAAACGAAGACATTTTTATGGTGATTAAGGCGGCGCTCTTCGGTAACGATACGTTCTGCACCATAGTCATAATTATTACTATGAATAGCACGCAGCGTACCGACAAATTGTTTTAATGATTCCGGCAATAATTCATAGGCTAATGCGGTATTTGCCCAGACTGTATCACCACCATATTCCGGGATGGTGACACCGCGCAGAATAGATATTTTTGGGAATGCATCCAAAAAAGTGACATCAGTATGCCAGGAATCTGCCCGACCGCCGCCTTTTGAGGCGTCCAGCTCGAACAGCTTCGTGCCCGCAGGCGACGGCACCGTAGGATGTGCCACAATCTTACCCAGACGCGCTCCGAAGGCCTGATGAGCTTCGTCAGTCAGATGACTCTGTTTACGGAAGAATAAAACCTTAAATTTTACGAGTGCATTTTCAATCTGCTGTATATGGTCATCATCGAGATCATCCGAGAGCAAAAGATTGCGCACCTCCGCACCAATGTTTCCTGCGACGGGGTGAATCTCTAATAAATCAGTATCATGACGGGCAACGCGATTAGCTAAAGTCATTGTTGTTTTCCTTCAAGATTGTCCTGAAATCAACACTAGTAACAAATAAAGCATGACTAAAAAGACTTTTTGGTAATAAACATATTAGCAATGCCCGACTAAGGTAAGTTAAAAATTGCAATTAGCCGAGCCACTGGTGGAATGCATTACATTTTCATATTAAGCACTGAGAATGTTTTTATTTCCTGCTAGTCAAAAGGATTATGTCACTCCTTCTTCTGCATATGCGAAATACGGGAATGGGGCGGGAAGTCCAAAACACAGAGAGAACTTTCGCACTTGAATATCTGAAATACGCATAACTGTCAGGATTGATTTTATTAACAGTTAATCATAACGTCACTAACACTTCATTTTCATACATGCAATTAATAACCAGATGATTTAGCAGTCAGTAACTTTTGGTCGTTATGTGTATTTTTATCAGGGTAATTATGAGTAAACAAAGAGTGGCTGAGCCAGACGTGGCAGTCGCCGTTTATGCATTAAAAGCAGAACTGGACAAGCTGGCCGTTACAGCGGATCTCCACAGTGATTATCAACTGGCGCGAGAGGCATTGCGCCGCTCGGGCCTACTGGCACTACGTGTTCCAAAGGCTGCCGGGGGATGGGGTGGCAGTCAGGCGCAGTCGATTGCTGCCAGCCGTATTCTGGCGCAGGCGGATGCCGGTATTGCGCAGTTGCTTCAACCCCATTACGGCTTTACCGACACCATCCCTCTACTCCCTTCAGTTGATGCACAACAGGTGCTGTATCAGGATGTGCTGAAGGGTGAACGTATCGCCAATGCAGCCAGCGAACGCGGCGGTAAACATTCAGCGGATTTTGCTACCACGCTGGTGCCAGAAGGTGATGTTTACCGCATTAACGGGCGCAAATATTATGCCACGGGCTCCATTGGCGCCCGCTGGATCACGGTGATAGGCAAAAGCGATCATGGCGGTCAGGCGCTGGCATATATCCGTACCGACTCTCCTGGTGTCACGCTGCTTGATGACTGGAATGGCCTCGGTCAGCGCGGCAGTTCCAGTGGGACACTTATCCTTGAAAACGTCACGGTACCCGCAGATTACGTTATCCCGGTATGGGACGAAGCGCATCGCGGCATTGCCTGGCATGAAAGTGGACGGCTGATCCATGCCGCCATCGATCTCGGTATCGCCGAAGGCATCGTGGCGTGGGGGGCGCAAAGTGTGGCGACGGATAAGCGCATTCCCTTTGAATCACCTTATCCGACGCTGGCGGAAGATCCCGTCCTGCAATACCAAATCGGCCTGTTGAGCGCGCGGATTTTGTCCGTCGCGGCGCTGCTGGAAAATACCGCTCGTCTGCTGGATGAAGTGCAACAGGCCGATGCCAGCCAACAAACGCAACTTTATTCGCAGCTCCAGGCGCAACTCTCCGCCACCAAAGCACTGGCGGCGGAAGTCAGCCTGGCCGCCAGCAGCGATGTTTTTTCCTGGATCGGTGCCCGTGCCGCTGACCGGGCCCTGCGACTTGACCGTTACTGGCGCAACGCCCGCACCCACACCCTGCATGACCCGGTTCGACTGCGCTATCAGGAGCTTGGCCGCAGCCAGATTGCACAATTTGAGGAACCTCAGTCATGAGTGAACCACGCCCGCTGATTTTTAACGCATTTGAAATGAACGGCGTGGGCTACTACGCCCAGGGAAGCTGGACGCACCCGGATAGCCAGCGTCACCGCTACAAAGACCTCGACTACTGGGTGGAGCGCGCGCGTTTCCTCGACGAAGCCGGATTTACCGCACTGTTTTTTGCCGATGTTCTGGGGGTGTATGACGTCTACCGTCAATCTCCCGAACCGGCCATCGAAGGGGCGGTGGATTTCCCGCTCAATGATCCGTTTATGGTGATCCCGGCGATGCTGGCGGCCAGCAAAAACCTCAGCTTTGCGGTTACGGCTTCCACGACCTACGAACATCCCTTCACCTTCGCCCGCCGTTTCGGCACCCTGGATCATCTGTCAAAAGGGCGAATCGGCTGGAACGTGGTGACATCTTATCTGCCGAATGCTGCGCGCAACTACGGCCTGCCGGATCAGTTGCCTCATGAAGTGCGTTATGCACGGGCGGAAGAGTTTCTGACGGTGTTCTACAAACTGCTGGAAGGAAGCTGGGAAGAGGATGCCGTACTGTACGACAAAACCGCCAAACGCTATGCCGATGCCAGCAAAGTCCATCGTATCGACCATCAGGGCGAACATTTTTCCGTACAGGGGCCAGCGCTGACGGAGCCGAGTGTGCAACGCACACCGGTGATTTTCCAGGCGGGGGCGTCTGCCCGTGGGCTGGCCTTTGCTGCACGCCACGCCGAAGTGGTGTTCGTCAATGGCATGAACCCGGATGCCCTGCGCATCAACGTCGATAAACTGCGCGCCGCCGCTGTGGAGGCCGGGCGCTCGCCAGATGCTATTAAAGTGGTGACCGATCTCTCGGTGGTGACTGGACGCACTCAGGCGGAAGCGGAAGAAAAAGCCAATGCCATTCGTGCCGCGCAGTCACCGGAAGCACAGTATGCCGCGTTTGGTGGTGCCAGCGGCTTTGACCTCTCCCGCTATCACGATGACGACACGTTAACTTCGGAACCACACAATTTCTCCCGTTCTGAATCGGCCCGTTTCACCAGTGAAAAAGCACGCCCGGACAGCATCGCCGCCATCAAACAGCGGCTGGTGAACTTAAGCCCCTACGCCAGCACGCTGGTAGGTACGCCGGAGCGCATCGCCGATGACATTGAAGAAATCGTGCGTATCACCGGTGTGGATGGCTTCAACCTGCACGAATTCGTCAGTCCCCGCGACTTTACCGAATTCGCCGAACAGGTATTGCCTGTGCTGACGGCGCGCGGCCTGTTCCAGCCGCCGCAACTAGCCTCCTCCCTGCGAAACCGGCTATTTGGCCAGGGCGACCGTCTGTCCGCTCCGCATCCGGCAGCCGGTTATCGCGGGCGTTTTACAAAGCAACAATAACAACAAATATAATTTAGGGGTAATGACATGACAGCATCTGCAAAAACATCGTTCAGCCTGGTGGCAGGCCTGATTTTCACTGCGACAACGGTATCCGCCGCCACCATTCCGGCGGTGGAAAACCTGAAAGCACCGGAGAAAAGTATCACCCTCAATTACTTCGGTGGTGCGATTCCGGCTGAGCGAGCCAACAAGATTATCGCGGCGTTTGAAAAACAGTACCCGACGATCAAAATCAGCTACCACGCGGTGCCATTCAACAGTTACAACGAAACGCTTGGCGCCCGTTTCGCCCAGAGGGATGTGGATATTTTCGATATCGACCAACCCCAGAGCGCCAGCTACGCCGTGCGTGGCTGGGAAGCCGATCTGACGGACGCCTTCGCCGCTAAACGTAACCTGATTGATCCACCCGCGCTGAAAGAGTCCACCATCAACGGCAAACTGCTCAATTTGCCGTATCAGATTGGTACCACCTTCCTCTATTACAACAAAAAAGTGCTGAAACAGATTGGTGTGGCATTCCCGTCAAACAAAGCCGGGGAAGCCCCGACCTGGGAGTGGGTGGAAGCGACAGCACGTAAAGCGGTGGCAGCGAAAGCCGCGCCTTACGGCATAACCTTCTCCACGCCGGATATGTATTACTACCTTCAACCACTGGCAGAATCCCTCGGCGCGGGCACGGGTGTGAAAGGCGACAATCAGTTGACCCCGGACATCAACAACGCCGGATGGGTCAAAGCCCTGAGCTGGTACGGCAAACTGTATGCTGATGGTTTGGCGCCGCGCGGCGTGCGTGAAACGGCGCTGGCCTTCGCCAACGGAGACAGTGCTTTCTTCTATGGCGGCATCTGGAATTCGCCAACCATCACCCAAAATGCCAGCCTCGATTTCGGCATCACCACCGCCCCGAAATTTGACGGTGGTCAGGATGCAACCACCAGCGGCGGCTGGGCGTTGGGTATCAGCGCACTGTCCAGCCCGGAAAAACAACAGGCCGCCGCGCTGTTCCTCAACTGGTATCTGTTTGGTGAAAACGGCGGTTTTGTATCTGCTGACCCGGAAACGGAAAACGTACCGACCACCGACGCCACCCGCACGGTGTTCTGGAAAAACCCGACTTACGCTGATCCGCGCCTTAGCGGTTTGCAGGATATCCTGACCTGGCAGGCGCAGCACTCGGCGCGGATCCGTCCGCAAACCGTTGGCGGTGCGGAGTTTACGCAACTGGTGGGTGCAGCTATTGCCGACATTACCAACGGCGCCGATGCGAAGAAAACGCTGGATACCACTAACGCGAAACTGAACGCCGCGTGGAGAAAATATCAGTGACCAGCCGTGCCGCCCGCCACGAATCACGCACCGCGCTGTTGTTGCTGGCTCCGGCGTTAGCACTGTTGTTGTTGCTGCGTATTATTCCGACAGGCATGGCGGTGGTGGAATCGTTCTACACCTCGGTGCCGGGTAGCGTGATCCCGCCGAAATGGGTTGGCTGGCAGAACTATCTCGACCTGTTTGACGATCCCGGTTTCTGGGATTCGGTGTGGCGCACGCTGCTGTTCGCCGGGCTGGTCAATCCGCTAACGATGGTGTTCGCCCTGTTTCTTGCCTGGCTGCTGACGCGCAATGTGGCATTCACTGGCGTGTGGCGCACACTGGCCTTCCTGCCCACGGCTCTGCCGCTAATGGGCACGACCGTGGTGTTCGGCGTGTTGCTACGTCCCGAAGGGGTGGTGAACAGCCTGCTGACGCTGGCACATCTGCCAGCTAGCGGCTGGTTTACCGATGTCAATGGCGCACTGGCCGCGCTGGTGATCCTCTCCACCTGGACAGCAGTGGGCTACTGGATGATTTTCCTGATTGCCGCTATTCGTGATGTGCCGCAGGACTATTACGACGCAGCGATGCTCGATGGCGCTGGGGAGTGGCGGCAGTTTATTAACGTTACGCTGCCGTTAATTCAGCGCCAGTTGCTGTTTGTACTGACCGCCAGCACCGTGTGGAACTTCATCCTCTACGCGCCGATCAGCGCCCTGACCAAAGGTGGGCCGCAGGGTTCCAGCAACTTTTTAATGTACGACATCATCACCCGCTATTACGCCCTCAGTTCACCGGGCGCGGCGCTGGCGGAGATGACGATGCTTTTCGTTTTAATGGGAGCAACGGTATGGCTGCAATTTCGGCTGTTGAACCGCATGCGCAGCGCGCCATGACGCGGCGTGTTGTTTTGCGCCGTCGTCAGTGGCGGCGTGTGCTGGCAACCAGCGTGGCGTTACTGATTTCTCTGCTGTTTGCCGTGCCGTTTATCTGGCTGGTGGCCTCGGCCTTTCGCCCGGCAACGCAAACCTTTCAGGCCAGTGTGGATATATGGACCTTTATCCCGCGCACCTGGACGCTGGAAAATTTCACCTCCGCTTTCAACCGGGGATTCATCACCAATCTGTTCAACTCGTTATGGGTGACCGGAGTATCCGCGGTGATCGGCACGCTACTGGCAATTCTGGCCGCGTTTCCGCTGGCGGTTATGCGTTTCCCAGGACGTGACTGGCTGTTTGTGGTGGTGGTGTTTGCCTTCATGATCCCGTTTGAAGTGGTGGCGTTACCGCTGACCACGGTGTTCACGCAACTCGGGCTGGCGAACACCCTGACGGCGCTGATTGTGCCGGGGCTGGTACATGGCCTGGCAATCTTCAACCTGCGCCAGTTCTTTTTAAGTATTCCGCGCGAGCAACTGGAAGCGGCACTGCTGGATGGCGCCTCCTGGTGGCGCATTTTGTTCCAGATTTACCTGCCCCTGGTACGCCCGGCGGTGATCGGCTCGGCGATGATCCTGGCAATGGCACAGTGGAACGCTTGGCTCTGGCCGTCGCTGATTATCACCGACAACAGTAAACAGACCGGCGCAGTGGCGATTGGTCTGTCGGACTCCGCCTACACCCAGGACTATGGCCTCGCTTTTGCCGAAGTATTTATTCTGGCGCTGATCCCGGCGCTGCTGATCTTCTTTGGTCAGCGCTCTTTTACCCGTTCGCTGAGTCATACCGGCGGCAAATAACATGAATTTTGCAGGAGAATATGATGACACAACGCGTTGAATTTCTGGATGAACGCCCGGACCCGAATACCCCGTGGGCCGCGCCGGAGAACCGCTTTAAACGTTATGGCTACAATCATGTCGGTAACAGTGGCCTGATTGTCTCGCCGATTGGCCTCGGAACCTGGTACAACTTTGGTGACACCACGCCGTTCCAGCAGCAGCGCGACATTCTCCGTTTCGCCTTTGAAAACGGCATCAACCATATTGATATTGCCAACCAGTATGGCCCGCCGCTGGGTGCCGCTGAAGAAAATATCGGCCGCATTCTGCGCAAAGATTTTCGCCCGTACCGTAATGAACTGGTGATCACCACTAAAGCGGGCTGGCCGCAGTGGCTGGGACCGAACGGGCGTCTGGGCGGCAAAAAACACCTGCTGGGCAGCATTGATGAGTCGCTGGAACGTCTCGACCTCGACTACGTGGATATTTTCTATTCACACCGTTTTGACCCGGACACACCGTTGTATGAAACCATTGAAGCGCTGGATACCATCGTGCGTTCCGGCAAGGCGCTGTATGTCGGCATTTCTTCATATTCGGCGCAGCGATCCCGTGATGCTTTCGCCATTGCCCGCGAACTGGGTACGCCACTGCTGGTCAATCAGTCCTCTTATTCGCTGATCAACCGCTGGATTGAAGATGAACTGCTGGATGACCTCGGCGAATTTGGCGGCGCAGCGGTGGCCTTTACGCCGTTGGCGCAGGGACTGCTGGCAGATCGTTATCTCCAGGGCTTTGATAAGGTGCAGCGCGCGCAGCATCGTCCTTACATTTCCGCCGAGGCGCAGTCCGAAGACAACCTGAACCGCCTGCGTGGGCTGGCCGCGATTGCTGCTGAACGTGGACAGAGCCTGTCACAACTGGCGATAGCCTGGACGCTGCGGGACCCGCGCGTGGCCTCGACGCTGGTGGGCGTCTCCAGTAAGGAACAACTGGCGGAGAACCTGAAAGCGCTGGACAACCTGGCATTCACCGCCGATGAGTTGTCACGGATTGATCAGTTCGCGGTGCATGATGGTGGTGTTAACCCATGGAAAATTTCTTCCGAGCTATAAAAGGATAAGTGACGTGGCAGAGCAGCAGTTTGATGTGGCGATCATCGGCCTTGGCGCACTGGGCGCAGCGACGTTGTGGCGGCTGGCGGAACAGGGTGTAAAGGCAATCGGCATCGATCAGTTTACCCCCCCCCATGATCTCGGCGCGACGCACGGTAAAACCCGTTTATTTCGCACTTTCTGCCTCGAACATCCGGCGCTGAGCAACTATGCCCGTTTATCGCGCCGCCTGTTTCAGTCACTGGAACAGAGCACCGGTGAATCACTGTTGTCGATCACTGGCGGCACCATTATCGGCCGCCCGTACTCACAGGCGGTGAGCGGCACTTTACAGGCAGCACAGCGCCTTGGAGTGCAATTGCCGGTGTGGTCGTCCACGGAGCTGGCAGCCTGTCAGCCGCAGCATCTTGGGTTACGGTCTGATGAAGTGGCAGTGGTGGATAGCGAAGCAGGCGTGGCGAACCCGGAGGGCTTTATTCGCGCGGCATTGCAACGGGCGCAGCAGTTATCGGCGCAGGTGCTGACGCCGGTACGGGTGGATGCGGTGCAGGATCACGGCGCTGCAGTGCGTATTGTCACATCTGCAGGTGAGATTCGCGCCAGCCAGGTGGTGATTGCTGGCGGTGCCTGGCTCACGCGTTTCGCACTGGATCTGCCGCTTGACCCTGTTCGCACAATAATGACCTGGTTTGATCCCGTAGCGGGCTACAGCCTGGACGCCTTCCCGGTATTTGTGCGTGAAATCAGCCCGCAGCTGACGCTGTGGGGCCACGGTGCGCAACCTGGCGGCTTAGTGAAACTTGGGCTTGGCGATGTCGGCGTTCCACGTACCGCGCTGAATCTGGATAACCCTGACAGGCATATTACCCGCGAAGACACAGCTGAACTGCGCGCGGCCGTTCGTCAGTGGCTGGAAGGTATCAGCCCTGAACCAGCAAGTGCGCATCCGTGCATGATCACCCGAACCCCGGATGCGCAATTTATTGTCGGACGTTACCGGGGCAACATTCTGGTTGCAGGGGGCGACAACGGCCATGCTTTCAAACACGCACCTGCCATCGGCGAGGTGCTGGCCCGCCTGGCGCAGGGCAGTACCGTGGAGCTGGAAACGGCATTTATTGATCCGCGACGATTTGCACATTAACAGGAATAAAGATGGGACGTTTAGTTTTACAGGATGCAGGAAAAACTTATCACGACCTGAATGTGGTACAGGATATTAACCTCGATATTGAAGACGGGGAATTTGTGGTGATAGTCGGCCCATCCGGCAGTGGTAAATCCACCTTATTACGCATGATTGCCGGGCTGGAAGATATTAGCACCGGGGAAATGTTTCTTGATGGCCAGTTAATTAATGACACCCTGCCGCAGGAGCGCAGCATCGGCATGGTGTTTCAGTCGTACGCCCTTTATCCTCACATGACGGTTGAAGAAAATATGGCATACGGCCTGACGCTAGCGAAATGCCCGAAAAAGGAAATTACCCAGCGTGTGCATGAGGCGGCAAATATTTTGCAAATTACATTGCTGCTGGAACGTAAACCGGCGATGCTCTCAGGCGGGCAACGACAGCGAGTAGCGATTGGCCGGGCACTGGTCAAGGAACCCGCTTTATTGCTGTTCGACGAACCCCTCTCTAACCTTGATGCTGCCCTGCGTGTGGAAATGCGTGTGCAGATCGCCCGCCTTCATCAGAGACTGAGATCCACCATGATCTACGTCACCCACGACCAGGTAGAAGCGATGACGCTGGCCGACAGGATTGTCATGATGTCCTCAGGCCGCATCGCCCAGGTGGGCACACCGCTGGAATTGTACCATCGCCCGGCCACGCTGGAGGTGGCGACGTTTATTGGTTCTCCGCGTATGAACATCCTGCCAGTGACGATTGAGTACGGGGATAAGCAGCGCGTGCAGGTACGCCTGCCAGATGGCGTGCATTTAATCGTGGAGGTGGATGGCAGTAATGCTGCCGCTGGTGAACAGGCCTGGCTGGGCGTACGCCCGGAACACCTGGTGGTGGGAGAGCAAGCCGATGCGCAGTTGTCTGCCACTGTGGTGCTCAGGGAAAATCTCGGTCATGAAACACTGGCGTATTACCAGGTGGAAGGTATTGAGGAAACGCTGACTCAGCGCATAGCCGGAGATTCAGCGCTGGAAACCGGTAGCACGGTACAACTGGGGGTTAATGGTCGTCACAGCCATTTATTTACCACTGACGGCAGGGCGTATTGCCGATTGTGAGTACCGGGTATTCCCCTTCATCCAGCATGGACAACCCTGTCTTTCCGGTGATTGGTCACCTGTCAGTCACAGAGTTGTCCCCTGGCATTACATTGTGCTGCTGAAAGTAATTGAGAATAAGGTACTGTTGGCAAGCAGACTTCCAAAACTAAAATTACCATGCACTTTACTTAAACGGCTTAAGATCTGCTCCAGAAACTGCCGGGTTCGAGGATGTTCCGGTTGACTGAAAAAGCGCTCCGGCGGCGCAGATTCGACAATCTTCCCGTCAGCCATCAGAATCACCTTATCCGCCACGGTACGCGCAAATCCCATCTCATGGGTAACGACAATCATGGTCATTCCGCCTTCCGCCAAATCCAGCATCACATCAAGCACTTCTTTAATCATCTCAGGATCGAGCGCTGAAGTGAGCTCGTCAAACAGCATAATTTCCGGCTGCATGCACAGGGCACGGGCAATCGCCACGCACTGCTGCAGGCCGCCCGACAGCTGAAGAGGAAATTTATGCGCCTGATTGCCAATATGCACTTTCTCCAGGTAGTACATCGCCAGCTCCGTCTCCTGCTTCTGGTTCATCTTGCGTACCGCCGTGGGCCGATGGTGAGGTTGTCCAGCACGCTAAGATGCGGGAACAAATTGAACTGCTGAAATAGCATACCGATGCTCAAACGAATGCGGTTGATATTGCGCACGTTGTCATTCATTTCGATGCCGTTCACCAGAATTTGCCCCTGCTGATGCTCTTCCAGCCGATTAATGCAACGTATTAACGTGGATTTTCCCGAACCCGACGGACCGCAGATCACCACTCGCTCCCCTTTCGCTACGTTCAGGGATACGTTATCCAGCACCTGAAATTTTCCGTACCATTTGCTGACTGCGTTCATTTCTATAATCGGGTTTGGTAACACGATGGACATTAAGCGACTCCTTCTGAGTGGTGGCTGGCATCAATGCGTTTTTCTACCCAGATGGCGTAGCGGGAAAGCATAAAGCCGAACAAAATATAAATTGCTGAGATAAAGACGTAGGTTTCGATGTAATAGCGTCGCCACAACGGGTCCTGCATCACCGCACTGGTGGCGGTAAGGACGTCAAACAGGCCGATAATAATTACGAATGAGGTGTTTTTCATCGCGGCGATAATATGGTTGGTTACCGCCGGCAGACAGATGCGAAGCGCCTGCGGCAGAATAATTTTCGTCGTAGTGTGCCAGTAGCCGAGGTTCAGCACGGTCGCCGCTTCATACTGCCCACGCGGTAGGGATTGCAGGCCGCCATGGATGACTTCCGCCTGATAGCAGGCGAAAAACAGCGCGATTCCTGCCAGGTCAGAAACAGCCTCAGACCGCCCAGAGTTATCACAACCTGCGCGTTATCGGCCTCGGGGAAATATATCCCGGCGATCGGACTCTGCCAGCTGCGGGCGTGATCCTGATCTGCGGCCGAGCGGGCACGGAACAGGCGCCACAGGCACGAGAATGTGATCCTGTCAAACGTCTGGAGAAATCGTCCATCCCCCACGGTCAGTGCAAACCAGGGACCGAGCAGGCTGCTGGCGTCTGCCTGTGCCGTCTGGTTGCCGGCCAGACAGAGTTCGACCGGGAGTCCGCCGGCCAGGATTTTGCGGATAAGATCCGGCATTCGCTAGCCGGTTTCCTGGGCGAACCGGTCCCGCTGCTCCGGCGTGTGGCGGCGCTGACGGACTGCCAGCGGCAGCAGTTTTTTCAGGCGGGCCGGCGTGCAGATCTGTGCCAGACACTCTGCAGGATACCGTTCCAGGGGGAATGCCTGCGAGGCCAGCGGACGCAGCAGAAATTCGGCGCTCAGCGCCTCGATATCTGGTCGCAGACTCCCCAGACACTGTGCGGCAGCGTCGGCCCAGCTGGTTTCGGCCTGCACACGCAGCTCGCGGCGGACATAGAATTCGTCGAACGTCAGCTGGTTTTCGAGGGACGCCGCCGCCAGCTCACAGCTGATATGCAGGGCGGTTTCCAGGTTGACAGGCAGCTATGAGCGAGCAGCAGACCTTATTTGGCCCCGATAATGTATTCAAAATGGCGCCGACACAGGATTTCAACTTTACTTGCTCTTTGAAGAATACGGCGGCTACCGTACAGGCCTTCATATTTTAACCGTTGCTCAATGTAAACTCGTAACGTTCAGGACGTATGAAGAAACGCGAGCTTTCCGCACACGGGCCGTTTTCAAACCAGGATGTCCTCTCCAGCAGGAAGAGCGGTGAGTTTTTAGCGATGCCCAGCACTTCGGCAAGTGCCTTATCGGCAAAGTCCAGCCGGATGGCGATATCAGAGCGACTTATCGCACTCTTGGTTGCTTTTTCCAGCAAAGCCCAGGTGGGTTCCTGCTCCGTCTCTTTCCAGCTCAGCGCATGAGGGAAAGCCAGAAAATGGCTGTAACCCACGGCAATCGGCTCGTTATCCACCAGATGCAACCGTGAGATAAAGGTCAGAGACCGGGCCATCTCAAACAGGGTGAGTAACGGCTCGGGTGTGGGGATCTGTTCTTTAGCCAGCAGACGCATACTCGCGTTCAGCCCCTGCTGCTTAAGGGACTCATGAAAGCTGCGCATAACGTTGATGCCGTGCGCTACTTTTTTGCCTGACACGTAGGTGCCTTTCCCCTGTTTACGCTCAACAATACCCTGCTCAGTGAGCATCTTAAGCGCAAGCCGGACCGTGACCCTGCTGACGGAGAAGCGCGCTTCCAGCGCAGATTCAGAGGGCAGCTTTCCGCTTGGCTGATAGTGGCCGGCTGCAATTTCCTGCTGCAGTGTATCGGCAATCTGCCGGTACAGCGATGTCATGTTTTCACGCACCAGTGTCATTCAGGTTCTGTCTCTTGTATTCCGTTCGGATCTAGTTTAGTCAGAAGCGATCTTAGATCAACTTGTATTAATACGTATTATAACTACATCTCATTTTACTTACACGTGATGCCCAGCATGACAACTTCTGCCTCATCCGCACTGGCGGTAGACAATATCACTTTTCGTTACCCCGGCAACGCACCGGTGTTCCGCAATTTCAGTTTCCATGCGCGGCAGGGCGAATTTGTTGTGCTGCTGGGGCCTTCCGGCTGCGGCAAGAGCACCCTGCTTAACCTGCTGGCGGGATTCACCGAGCCGGAAAAGGGGGCCGTTAAAATTGACGGGCAGCGGACTACGCCCGAGAACAACCAGCTGGGTTACGTGTTTCAGCAGCCGCAACTCTTTGGCTGGCTGAGCGCGCTGGAGAACGTCCGGTTCGGCTTGCGCATGCAGAAACGTGGAGACGTCGCTTCCCAGCGCGATCGAGCGCTGTCTTATCTGAAGCGGGTGGGGCTGGCACATGCTGCCCATCAGTTTCCGCATCAGATGTCCGGGGGAATGCAACAGCGCGTGTCGCTGGCGCGTGCGCTGGCACTGGAGCCTGACGTATTACTGATGGATGAGCCGTTCGCTGCCCTTGATGCCATTACCCGCGGTGATATGAACGAAGAGACGTTGCGCCTCTGGTCTGCCATCGGACAGACCACCGTATTTATCACGCACGACATTGAAGAAGCCGTCTTCCTGGCCGATCGCGTCATCGTCCTGAATCGTGCTCCGGGCGGCGTGCACAGCGAACTCATCGTTTCTTTGCCGCGTCCGCGCAGCAATCTGGAGACGCGGCAGCTTCCGGCTTTTGCTGCGTATCGCAATGAATTACTAAAGCGCATTACGGACGTGATGCAGCAGTCCCACAGTCACTCACTCTAATAAAACGGAACGCCAAATGGGTAAATTATTTCTTGCTGTGCTGATATCAGGGGTTTTATTTAACGAGGCTGACGCAGCGGAGTCGCAGCCGCTGCGCATTGGCTGGGTTTATGCGCTGGCAAACGCACCGGCGCTGATTGCAGAAAAAGAAGGTTTTTATAAGCAGGAAGGGCTGAATGTCGAGCTGAAGTCCTTTGGCGACGGGCCGGTTATCAGTCAGGCACTGGCCGCGCACGAGCTGGATGCGGCGTATATCGGTGCGACCCCGGTGTTTCAGTGGTTCTCTCGCGGGCTGAAGGGGCAAATCATTGCCAAAGTGAACAGCGGGCAGGCTGCGCTGATCGTTCCTGCAAAAAGTGGCATTTCAACGCTGGCTGACCTCAAAGGCAAACGTATGGCCGGGGTGAAAAAAGGCAGCGGGATGGATGTCCTGCTTCGCGGAGTCGTGCTGCGGCCAGCCGGGTTAATCGCGGATAAAGACGTGCAGGTGCTGACTATGCCGGCTGGCAACATGCCTGCTGCATTGCAGCAGGGCGTGGTAGATGCCGCCTTTACCTGGGAACCTTTTATCAGCGAAGCGCTGTTGCGCGGTGATGCAAAAGTGCTGCTTGACGTGAATAAGATTCAGCCGGGTTATCCGTGGTATGTGCTGATGGCGCTCCCGGAGACGTTAAAGGATCGCCCTGACGACGCGGTGAAACTCATCCGCGCGCATCAGAAGGCGGTGGACTTCATCAACCAGCACCCGGCAGAAGCCGATCGCATTATGGCAGACGCGTTTAAGCTGCAGTCCATCAAAACCACAGATGGCAAAACGCTGTCGCCGGAGGCACTGGTAGAGGAGGCGCGTAAACGCATCCAGTGGTCAGTGTCACTGACGCAGAAGGACGGGGCGTTCTTTGAACAGCTGATGAAGGATTCCCGGTCGCTCGGCTATATGCAAAAAGCCCCTGCGCTAAATGAATTTGTTGATACGCAGTGGCTGAAAAAGGCAGGGATCCCGCAGTGAAGTTAACGCCAAACTGGGGCTGGGCCTCGTTGCCCGCTCTGCTGGTGGTCTGGATAATTGTAGCCAGTCACTATCCTTCTTACGTCCTCCCGCAACCCTGGGATGTCTGGCGTGAAGCCGTGCGCTGGTTCAGTGACGGCTCGATATGGGCTCATCTGGGCGCGAGCCTGCTGGAGGAGTTCGCCGGGTTCGTTGTCGCCGTAGTGCTGGCGATGATCCTGGGCGTCAGCGCCGGGCTGTCCGATCGATTCAAGGATTTTCTCACTCCACTGAACAGCCTGTTTATGGCCATCCCGCCCATTGCATGGGCACCGCTCATGCTGCTTATTTTTGGCCTGGGCATCGTCTCTATCGTGGTGGTGATTGTCATCGCCGCGCTCTTCCCGATGTGTCTGACCATTCAGGAAGGGATCCGGGGCATTCGCGGCGGGGAAGTGCGCGCGGCGCGCACGCTGGGTGCCCGTCCGGCTCAGTTGTTGATCCATGTTTATCTGCCCAGCTCATTGCCGTTTATCACTGCCGCTTTGCGTATTGGATTCAGCCAGGCGTGGCGTGCACTGGTGGCGGCAGAAATGCTTGGGGCCTCCCGGGGCATTGGCTGGATGGTGGCGATGGGCGGTCAGACGGGTAACAGCAGTCAGGTACTGCTGGGGATCTGCCTGATCGGGCTCATTGCCTGGCTGATGGAAAATCTTGTGTTTCGCCGCATCGAGCAGCGCTACCAGCGCTGGCGTGCCCAATAATTGTACGAGGTAATATGAGTCAGTTTGATATCCGTGATGCAGGCGATTACATCGCCCCAAAAGGCCTGTATGAGCAGAATAAAGCGCGCCCGTTTCTGGGCAGTGTCACCAGTTCACACAGTCAGCTAACGGCAGGTGCCTGGGAAGAGATCCAACTGGTGTACACCGTTGGGGCCAGCGGCCTCGCGGATGGCGCGTGGCTTAAGCTTGCCTTTAAATTTTACTCGGACTGGGCGCTCTTTCAGACCAGTGACCCCGCTGGAGCAAACTATGTCAGTGCCGAGTATCAGGCCGGCCCCCTGTTGCCGGGACAGAGCCCTGCCACAGTGCAGCACCTCAAAGTGCGCTTCGACCAGAAAGGACATGAGCGACCGTTCCAGAAAGCGATTCTGATTGATATCGTCGACGGCTACATCAACCCCGGGGATAAAATCATTATCCGTCTGGGCGACCGCCGCCGGGGCGGAGGTGGGACCCGCGTACAGAGTTTCGTCGAGAAAGATTTTCGTTTCCGCCTGTTTGTCGACCCGCTGGGCAGCTCAAAATTTGCTGAAGTGCCGGGGGACACGCTGCTGGATATCGTACCCGGCGTACCCGGATCCCTTTCCGTCATTGCCCCCCGGTTACTGGCTCCCCGCACACCGTTCTCCGCCATCATCCGGCTGGATGACCGCTGGGGTAATACCTGCCGGGAACTGCCATTGTCAGGACGGCTGGCACTGACCTCATCGGAAGGGGAAACGCAATACCATGACTTCCAGCTGGCCGGGCAGGGCTGGGCGATTGTGCGCATTAGTGATTTGCAGCTTTCTGCAGGAGAGTGGTCAGTCAGCGCGACACTGGATGCACTCCCCTTGCTGGAAGGAAAAGCATGGGTCACGACCGAAGAGACCGCGACAAGCCTGCGCCCGCTGTATGCTGATCTTCATGTGCATTCTGATGACACCGTCGGCACCAATGATACGTTGTATAACCTGAGTTACGGACGAGATGTCGCCGGTCTCGATATTCTGGGATATACCGCAAACGACTTTAACGTCACCGAAGCGCGCTGGAAACAGGCGGTAAAGCTGATTAATGAGTTGAACCAGCCAGAGAGCTTTGTCTGCTATTCCGGTACCGAGTGGTGCGGCAATACCTGTGCAGGTGGCGATCACAACGTGGTATTTCTTGAAGATGATGAACCCCAGTTCCCGTTTGATAATCAGGGGCGACTGGTACGCTCTTTCGAGTGGAACGAGTTTACCGCCGGCACCATCAAACCGGGAGCGTGGCCGCTGGATGAGCTCTATGCTGCCTACGCGCGCGAGCCGCACAAGCACCTGCTTATCCCGCACGTCGGAGGGCGGCGCTGCAACCTCGACTGGCACCATCCTGAACTTGAGAGACTGATTGAAGTGGGCTCTGCATGGGGACAGTTCCACTGGGTCTACGCTGAAGCGCTGGAGCGCGGTTACCGACTGGGCGCGACGGCTAACAGTGATGAACACCAGGGACGCTGTGGGGGCGGCGTGCCCGCCACGGCGGTATTCGGTTCACGTGGGGGACTGACTGGCGTACTGGCAGAGCATTTTGACCGTAAGGGCGTGGCTACCGCGCTGAGGGCCCGCCACACTTTTGCCACTACCGGTGAACGCAGCTATGCCGAACTGCGGGCCGGAAATGCACTAATGGGTGACGTGGCTGCGTACAGTTCCGCTGAGAAGCTGAGCTATCGCCTTTTAGGCGATGCTGGCTGGGAAGCGATAACGCTTTATGATGGTGAAAAAGAGGTATGGCACCGGGATTTGCACGCGGAAATGGGCCGTTCTCAGCGGCAGTTCCGTGTACGCCTGAGTGGCGCTCGTATTAAAGACCGCTATCGTGGTGCGTACTGGACAGGACATATTGATGTCATCGGGACGCCTATCAATGGCTTCTCCCTGACCGGCGCTGACCACCCTGAACAGACAGTATGGCGCGAGAGTCATACGCAGATTGGGTTGCGGACGGATACCAATGGAGACAGCGACACGGTGACAGTCAGCACGGGTGGGCTGAATGGGGCAACGGTACGCGTGCATCTTGAGATCTGCAGCTATATCAAAGTGGGCGATCCGCTTACGCCTCAACCTCATACATGGGCCCCCGTTTTTGATGCTGAGATTGATGGCAAAGCCCTTCTGTTATCAGGCAAAGAGACCTTCACGCTAGCGGGCACTGAGCTGCAGGTTGAGATTGAGCTGGTGACAGAACAGCCGCTGCCACGTGACCTCCGGGGTGATGTACTTCTTTCAGAAATCAATCTGCCCGAAAAGTCTGAACATGCTCTGTTCATCAGTGCGAGACAGAAAGACCAGTCGCGTATCTGGACCTCGGCTCTTTTCCTTACGCGTTAGCATTCTTCGGCGGCGTCTGAGGCGCCGCTATAATCATTTTTAAAGTGCAAAGTCCGCTGTTGGCCCATTGCAGACGTTAAAGCCTACATCCGGATGCCGCTTCAGCGGCATAGAGGCGCCAGCTGAAGTTGAATGGAGTTCCGCGGGCAAATGGCGCCGTCGCCCGGCGCAGCCGGCTACTGTTTTGATAGGTTCTGCCTCCCCCCCTTCCCTTGTATCTGACAGTTTGTGGTGATTAGCTACCACCACTGAAGCAGAGTGAGCCGCCCCCTTCACTTAAGGTCAGAAAAGCAAGCACCGCTGAACCTTGATTTGCAGCATATGGCCCTCCGCCAGCACATCAGGTTTCTAGATTGATGGCTGTGAGGATCGTGGTCCGGCCTGCATGCTGCTAGTTAGTGCTTATGCTGTAAGCAACTTCTCTCTCGAAAAACAGTGAAAAAAGTTGGTTGCACATGTTGAGTATGCAACTCACAACCGCTATATTGTGTGTACGGAAAGATTCCGTACACAATCTAGAACGTTTTGAATAGGTGATTAACCTAAGTATATACCGGTCGAGTGACCAACATAATGTAGTAATTAACTTTTTTTACAGAAGCCTGTGAGAACAGCTTGGAGAACAAATGTATGTCCGCACTGAGAAAGCAGCGCATAGATCTAAGATTAACTGATGACGACAAAAGCTTAATCGAAGAAGCCGCGGCAATGTCAAACCAGACTATTACACAGTTTGTAGTTGCCAGTGCCTCAGAACGTGCAGCGGAAGTGATTGAACAACATCGCAGAATGGTTCTAAACGAGGAGTCTTGGAACCTTGTCATGGATGCGATCGCAAACCCTGCTGCGCCGAATGAGCGGCTGAAGCGAGCAGCGAAGCGTCTACAAAAAATGAGGTAGCTTAAACGTGATGCAAGAGCTGGCGATAGAGATGATCAACGACGAATTTGACTATGACATAGGCGAATTCGATTGTGGAGAGGAAACCTTAAATACATTTTTGAAAGACCATCTCAAGCGGCAGCATGATGGGCAAATTTTAAAAGGTTATGTATTAGTAACCAAAGAACAGAAGCCTAAGCTGTTAGGCTATTACACATTATCCGGGAGCTGTTTCGAGAGAAAAATGCTCCCGTCAAAAACACAGCAAAGAAAAATCCCTTATCAGAATGCGCCAAGCATTACTTTGGGACGCTTGGCTATTGACAAATCAATTCAAGGTCAGGGATGGGGTGAATTGCTAGTAACTCACGCAATGAATGTCGTCTGGGATGCATCTAAGGCCGTAGGAATATATGGTCTCTTCGTGGAAGCTCTGAACGATAAAGCTAAGCGCTTCTATACCAGATTAGATTTCATACAGCTCGTTGGTGAGAATAGTAATCTGCTATTTTACCCGACAAAATCTATTGAAAAAATCTTTACCGAAGAGTAACTAGAGAAAGCCTCTGAATCTTCAGAGGCAGTTTTATATGCAACAACAATAAAATAACAACAGCTAAGATTAAGGTGGCTGAAATGTTAGAGTTTTTTAAAGAAATTTATGCTTCAGTAAAATCCAACTCTAGTGAAAGAGTTAAAAATTACTATATTGGAGCATTTATATTCTCGTGGCTCACTATTAACTGGAAATTTGTTTTAACGATACTTTTTAGTGAAAGTAAGATTGAAGAGAGAATAGATAAAGCAGGTTTTTATCTAACCACTGACAAGTGTCTGACTCTCCCCTTTATTGTATCTGTTTCCATTTGTTTATTGCTGCCCATTATTAATATGATTATTGCTTACGCTCAAAGAAACCCTAATAAGTATTTGCGCGGCGATAGTCATTCAATAAAGGTTAATAGACTGCAAAATGAAATTGAAACCGAAACACTGAGAGCTGAACGTGACATTGCATACCATAAAAAGAGCGTCAGTGAATCCCTTGAAGTTCAGACTCTTCAAGCTCAAACCCAAGAGTCAAAGGACATAAGCTCTAAACTGAGTGAAGAAAACTCAGCATTAACTGAGCAATTAAGCAATGTTAATAACCAACTAAGTGTATATACGCAGGAAGTTGAAAAATCAGCTGCTGTCTGAGGCCCTGAAGTACGATCTGGTGCTTGATCTTCACTGTGATACTGATGCTGTTCTGCACCTCTATACCAACCGCTTACATACCGAACGCGCACGCAAGCTTGCCCATGCTCTGGGGGCCAGCGTGGTGTTTGTCGAGGATTTTGCTGGCGGCCAGCCGTTTGATGAAGCCATTTTAAGGGCATGGAAGTGGTTTTCCGACAGGCAACTTCTTGAAACAGAGGCTATTCCTTTCTCCGTTACTGTTGAGTTACGCGGACAGGCGGATGTGAGTGATGAACTGGCGAAGCAAGATGCACAGGCAATCATCGACTTTCTGATAAGTGAAGGTCTCCTTTCAGCGCAACCTGTAGCTTTTGAAAAGCCTGAGCGGGTAACGATTTTTCCCCTTGAAGGCGCAAGCCATCTTCTGGCTCCCGTAAGCGGCATTCTGGCCTGGCGGAAGAACCCTGGGGACCCGGTAACCAGAGGGGAACACATTGCTGACATTGTTTCTGTCAGTGACAGACAGCGGACGCCCGTATGCAGCAATGTAAATGGTGTCATGGTAGCGCGCCCGGTTACGAAGATGATCAGGTCAGGCCAACGTGTTGCGCTTCTGGCCGGTAATGATCGCCTTGATGATCGTCAGGATGGTGTACTGCTCAGGCATTTCTGAGATAACATGCCATCCTCAGGCTATAGAAATCACTGTGGATACTTATGCAGCACATAGCCGGGTTATATCCGATGAGGACGGTCTTCGAACGTCTGTTATTGGCACAGAACGGACGAGGCGCTTAAGATTCGTTAGAGGGAGTAGCAGACATCGATCAGGACAAAGAATCATGCATAAAGGTCTAAGAATCGCTTGCTAAAGATGCTTTAGCCATCGTGTAGTAGCTCACAGCTGGTCTCATAGTTTATGCTTTGAGCATGTAGATGCATGATTTTACAGTCTGTCCGGAAGATGTCGTTACTTCTACTGGTACCCTTTCATACTCAACACTTTCGAACTCATCGAGTATGTGCCAGTGAAGAAGCAAATTCTCTGACGTGAAAATAAAACCCTGTACACGATTACCGGAATCATCTAATACGATCCCCGGATATCCCATCTCTGCACCCCAACCTTTATCTAATAACGAACCACCAACGTGGCCTTCCTCCCATGTCCCCCCAATCTTTTCAAGAATATGAGCATTAGGCCGGCCAGGCCCCAGGGTTCCGTAAACAAACAAGCTTTCCATCATTCCTCCGCTTATCGTAAAACCAATGTGAGTTTTCTATGTGCTAATGTTGATTTTCGGACTCTGGCCTGACAAATCATTTGTTCTCACACTACGTGTGAATTATTATCACGCGTATGATATTTGATCGCCTCCCCCCATTGCAGACTCTGCGTGCTTTTGAAGCCACAGCGCGGCTTTCCAGCATGACGCTGGCAGCAGCAGAGCTGCACGTAACGCATGGCGCGATAAGCCGGCAAATCCGGAAGCTTGAGGAACATCTGGGATTAAAACTATTTTTCAGGCTGACCCGACAGATAATACTGACTCAGGAAGGGGCTCAATATCATCGCACTGTTACCCGCCTTCTGAGTGAGTTAACGATCGAATCTGATCGACTGCGTGGGAGGAACCCTGCAAAAAGTATACGAGTCAGTACAACGGTTTCATTTGCCAGCAAGTGGCTGGCACCGCGTCTGAGCCGGTTCAGACAGAGATATCCTGAATTTGATATTCAGCTGGATGTTACTGGCAGTAATGTGGATCTCAATGATGGTCAGGTAGATGCAGCCATTCGTTACGGTCTTGGCCATTACCGCGACGCTTCGTATGAGCGTATCTTCGATGAAACAGTTACTCCCGTCTGTAGCCCGGGTTTTCTTAAAGAACATAATGGTCTGACAGAAATTAAGGAACTTTCAAACTGCATTCTTCTTCATGAATACAGAATGCTGGCGAACTGGGAGGCGTGGTTTGAAATGGCCGGAGAAAAAAATTTTTGCTGCCATCACGGCCCCTTATGGACTCTTGGCAGCATGGCGACTGAGGCTGCTATACGTGGCGAGGGTGTTGCTCTGGGACGCAGTGTTCTGATTGCAGATGATGTCGCAGCGGGAAGGCTTGTTGTCCCGTTTCCGCAATACAAACTTAAGGCTGAGCGGGGATACGATTTAGTTTATCGCTCGGATAATCAGGATTTATTAAAAATACGAATGCTAAGGCAATGGCTTTCTGAAGAAATACGCGTGCTGAAAGGATGAACGGGGATCAGAACGTACGCCTCTCACACGCAACCGCGCCTGTAGCTGAGCGCGGGAAGCGCCCTCCTTCACCTGCAGAAGCTCGTAAAAAAACCTCTAACAGCGACCTGGGACGATGACCTGTTCAAAAGAAGGCGGGCAAGTCCGGCTCGGGGCTGAGGGATACATAACGGTGACGGCGTCCGGGCAGACCGCATCAAACATGCGGTCCCTTCAGACATGTCCCTGCCTCGCCTGAATCACATCTCAACGGGATAATATTTTGTCCAGTTATAGTTGACCCGCGCTAACGCCATTTCTCCGGCCACCTCGCCGAAACCGCGTTCCTGGCGTTCGATAAAAAATTGACGCACGGCCGCAGGTAAAAAAGCCGCACGGTAGCGCAGAAGCGTGCTGTGCCAGAACGGGGCGGGTAAGGGACTGTGGTTATGACGTAACAGCAGCTCCTCTCTCCACGGCGTTTTAAGAAGTTTCTCGCAGAATGACTGACGCAGGGCTGTCGCCGGCTCATCCGGGATCCCCGCCAGCAATAACTGACTGGGCAAAGCCACTAAACGTAAGCGTCTGATAACAATCTTTCTCCCGTGAAATTCACGCCAGAGTTGTCGCAATTGCTCCATGTTCTCAGGCAACGGCTCGTTGACTTTATAGCGCGGCTGAGTCAGGGGAAGAAAGGTGAAATGGAAACCGTGTGCTGGTTGGATATCGGCAAGCGGGTCAGTACCTGTGACGTTTTTCAGCTCATCAAGCAGACGTGAAACCATAAAAGGGATGGGCGGTTGTATGCCCGTTGCAAGTGCAAGCTTAACCGGATCGTAGTAGTGTTCGCTTCTGACCTCTCCGATGCCTGCATTATCCTCCCACATGGCGAGAGTGTTTGCGTTCGTTGAACGATAAATTTTTTGCAGAGTCTTTGCTGTCATCGCTGACCTCATGGCGTGGGCAGGAACCCGGGCTGTACATTCCCCTTCTGTCGGACAGTCCCGGTGACGTTGTTATGATTTCAGCGTTCATTCAGACGCCGGGCTGAAGGTGTGCCGGATAAGGGGGATCGCGGACAAGGCGCGCGAACACGTCGCAGCCTTGTCCAGTTCACTTCCGCCCTTCCGCGAATCCGGCCATCACCGAACCTTAAGGAGATCGGCATAGCGGGTGGTGTATCGGGGGGAGAGCATGTCACGCTTCATCTGCCATGGCTGATGTCTCCCCTGCCCTGCAAAGTAGAGTGTCTCTTTTCCGCCTTTGGCGTTCAGATGATCCAGCACCGCCATCAACTTTTCACTTTCTGCCCTCGGTGCATTTTCGTCGAAGAGGTGAAGCTGGGCAACGCCCTGGCTGAAAAAGTCACCCAGCATAATGCCGGCCTTCTGATATCGCTGACCCGTCTTCCAGATTTTGTCCAGACACGCCACGGCGGCATTAATGATGTCGCGGCTATCCTGCGTCGGCGTCAGCAATTTCACCGATGCACTGTTGCCATAATAGGGTTCATTCAGCGCAAAGGGGGAGGTTTTTACAAATGCAGAAATAAACCGGCAATACTGGTGCTCGCCGCGCAGTTTTTCCGCGCCACGGGCCGCATAGCTGCAGATGGCCTGCCTCATCTGCTCGTATTCTGTGACGCGTTCGCCGAATGACCGGCTACAGACAATCTCCTGTTTTGTTGGCGCAAACTCCTCCAGATCCAGACAGGGTTCACCGCGCAGCTCCCGGACCGTTCGCTCCAGCACGACGTTGAAGTGCTTGCGAATAATCCAGGTACTCTGCTCTGAGAGGTCCAGGGCCGTTTTGACCCCCATGGCGTTTAACTTCTTGCTTATGCGCCTTCCGACACCCCATACATCCTCCACAGGCACGATAGCCAGCAACCGGCGCTGGCTATCGATACAGGATAAATCCACCACGCCCCCGGTCTGGCGCTGCCATTTCTTGGCTGCGTGGTTGGCCAGTTTCGCCAGGGTTTTTGTCTGGGCAATGCCGACACCGGCAGTCAGGTGCGTACGTTTATGAACCGTCGCACGGATCTCCTTACCGAAATCAGTCAGATCCCTGCAGTTGCGAACGCCAGTCAGGTCGCAAAAAGCTTCATCAATGCTGTAAATTTCAACGCGAGGGCTCATTTCCTCCAGCGTGGTCATCACCCGGTTCGACATATCGGCGTAAAGCTCATAATTACTGCTGAAGCACACAACCCCGGCGCGCCGGAATAAATCCTTTTGCTTAAAAAACGGCTCCCCCATAGTAATTCCGGCGTCTTTCGCCTCGGCACTGCGTGCAATGACACACCCATCGTTATTTGAGAGCACCACGACCGGCCGCCCCTTCAAATCAGGACGAAACACCGTCTCACATGATGCGTAGAAAGAATTCACGTCACAGAGTGCAAACATGCTCAACTCGCCGATTTCACGATGAAAGTCACGACGCCGAAAACGTCCAGCGTATCTTCGCTGCCGACGACGATCGGTGAATAAGCGCTGTTCATCGGAATGAGCTGAACGGTCGGGCGCAGCTGCAGGCGCTTAACCGTGAACTCTCCCTCCACCGCCGCGATGACGATGTCTCCGTGCCCGGCCGTGCGGGAACTGTCCACCACCAGCAGGTCGCCGTCGCCGATCCCGGCCTCGGTCATCGAATCGCCTGTAGCTTTAACGAAATACGTTGAGCTGGGATGAGCAACAAGCAGTGCATTCAGATCAATACGCTGTTCAACGTAATCCGCCGCGGGGCTGGGGAAGCCGCACGGTACTAAATCACTGAAAAGTGGAAGCGCGATTATCTCGCGTGACTCTGCTGGCCTGATAAACTCCATCGTGAACACCCTCCATACTGTTTATATATACAGTAGTTTTTACACCGAAACAGATCAAGCCAGCAGACGGCTGCTTGATGGCTCTTTAACCGCTTCGTATATAAGTACACGTCTTTGCGCGTTTTTTTATTTGTAAATATTTCGGGAGAGGGTTCATCGACGAAGAAAAACCGGGTGCCTGCCGACATCAGCCAGGCCCCGTAAGCACTGAGGAAAAATCTTGAAAATACGCACCTTTTCCATGGTGGATATGGAGTTATAGACACTCAGATTAGCGCAGTCATTGATATGTGTGATTGATTTCTCAAGTCTTTAAGGCAAACCAACGCATTGAAGCGTCACTTAAAAGATGATTTTTCCATACTTAACGTAAAACGTTCAGCCTGATGAACGCCGTCATTATCTCCGGGGCATAAAGCGACATATCTTCCGTCGTTTTTTCTCGAGGGAATTACCGCGGAAAGAGATGCGCCCGGAGGCTGATGGGAGGTTGCACACCACGATTCTTCCGGGCAGGTACTTCAGACGGAGGGCGAGGCGGTGACCGGTGTGTCAGAGCGCAGATGATGCCCTGGCTCATGGCACACTCGCTTTCACACAATGATGTTTCATATTTCCGGTTCATATACTTGCAATAACAGCGAAAACTCACATAATTTCGTCAACGCGGGTCTTATCATTCCTCCGGACTCATGGCTTTAGCAGTCGATCACACACGCATCGGATTTGCCGCATTCATCAGTCGGTCAGCGCCGTGGGTTCGCCTGAATTCCTTCCGTTCTGATAATCATGCTCACCAACCGCCGTTAATGTTCTTGTCTCGTGTAAATCTTGCAATGAGGATTTAAGCTCATGAAAATTGTATAGCTATCAGGATATTGGAAGCATTAAGGCCAGCCTGGAGTGGATTGTGCATCAGGCCTCCCCGGCCACGCATTTGCCGGCCCGGCAGGACCAGAGAGTCATCAACAGCCTTCTCGAGCTCATTCAGACGTATGACCTGCTGCTGGCTTTAATCCTTCAGCACGGCGTTTCCGTCATCGATGGCGACATGGCCCGGGGTCTGGCCGAAACAGAAACGTACATTGCAAAAGTGAAGCGGAATGCAGGGTCAATGTAGAAATACGTCCCCCGCGGCCCGATATTGACTCAGTTCCAGTAACGTTACCTGTCAATGCCGGGCGCCTGCCGGTGAATGTGCCGCTGCCGCCGAGATCACAGGCTTACGTCCGACTGTGGGGATTGCCCCAAAAAGGCGGGCTATCTTATCTGGCAGGAAGATGAAATTCCGCGCGCTCGATATAATCTGATGCGTCAAATGCATCCTTACGGCAGTAAAATGTCTGTAACCCTGCCTGAAAGATTTTATGACGAAATAAGTTGCAGGGTAATTAAATCGCCTTTAGTCAAATGTTCTAATACCGCAGTTTTTTCACCGATGATCTTATACAGTCATGACTCCCTGTAATGCTGACCCGTTTGGTCTCCCTTCCGAAATGTCGGATTTCACTTCGTAAGGGATTTTTTTAGGCATTTTCAGGTGAAATGCCCCTCTTCTGCCGGCACGATCGGGACGACTCATTCAACACGGTCTTTTGTGGATGTCATTCCGCCGTTGATTGCCCTGACGACAGAAAACGCACTGGCAGCGTTCACTGATGCCCTTGTCCTTCAGGCGAACACGACGTCATCAGCGCCATATTCAGGAAGACATCAATAAAATGAGCTGACGGTATTTGCTGCTGACGGGTCAGTTCTGCTCGTTTTTTTAACGAGCGCCGCACCACGCCTTCCTCGCTCTGCGGACAACGAGTGTTGGACATTTTCCCCTTCCGTCATGAAAGCCGCGACCTGAAAGGACAAAAAAAGCCCGCTTTAGCGGGCGGGCGAATAAGTTGACTAAGTATAAGGTAGGTGTGAGTTGACCTTTCCTGCCGGGTGAGGCTGTATCGGCTGATTCACTGAGGTTCAGAAGAACCTGCGGCAGGTCAGTTTTCCCACCAGTCAAAGCGTAGCAGCAGATAAAAAAAGGCCTGCTTTTCAGGCAGGCTCTCAGGGAATTTCAGACCAGTATTATTGTTGTCACGGTGCCGGGTGCCTCCCGGTGCCTCTACCCCAGTCAGTAAAGACGCGTGCATACCTGCAGAGAGCAGTGGACTGGAACGCCCTTTCGCACAGAAAGGATTCACCATACAAATACTTTACGTGCCAATGATTCAATGGGTTAATGATTTATGCCTGTGCATCAAAACGCCCGCTCAAAGAGCAGCCAGGCAGAGGCTGACAGCAGGCACGCTGTCAGTGAAAAGCACAGAATCCTTCAGGGCCCCTTCCGTTGGATAGCCTGAAGCGAAGTGCCGGAAGGATGAAATGCCACACATTCAGAGAACAGGAGGAGAAAGGGGGCCTGCGAGGATCTCCGCTTCTCCGTTGTCGCAGAGGTCGTCCCCCTGCGTCAAATGCCAGACACCGTGAATGGTCTGTCCCGTCTCAAGATCGTCAGTCGTACCGTGGCGGTAATAAGCCACCTGCACCACGCCGTTATGCTGGATCCAGCAGAAGCCCTCTTTCATTTTTCGCTCCTCACTATGCTGAGGAAATTCAACGTGGGTACAGAGCGGGTGGGTGTAGAAATACTGAAAATGCATTTAAGGAAGTTGCCAGAAGAGGGGCAATGCAGGTCTGTATCCCGGCGTGTACCCGAATACTCACGTAACCGCACTGAAGGATCCAACAAAATCCCTGAAAGGTTTAACGTGACAAAACCGTTCTCAACATCTCATCGGCTATGCTCCCGGTCGGTTCACACCGAGAGGAGCAATGTGATGATACACCGTAGCCTTTACGCCGGTATCCTGCGGCTATTCTCACTGTTTACTGCTGTGCAGACCATGCCACTGTGCGGCGTTCTGCCTGCCGCCGACACTCGTCCTCATTTTCAGGTCCGGAGCACTGACACGGCGGAGTTGCCCGATGAAAAAATTCAGCCCCATGTCGCTATCCCCTCTCACTTTCCGGGGTGAGAAAAACGGCCGAAAGCGGAACTTACCGCTTCCGGTGGAGGCGTCATCGCGGCAAGGACATCGGGGGTGATGTAGCGCACAAACTCCACCAGCTCGCGGCTTTTGCGGGATTTTGGCCAGCACAGTGTCAGGGTCGTTACCGCCCCGGCATCCTCAAGGGAACAATAACAGACATTCGGCAGCGTGACCGAGCGCTGGGTTTCCGGTACGAGGGTGACCCCGATCCCCAGGGAGACCATACCGATAGCCACCGCCACATCCCGGGTATAGTGAATTTTTTGCGGGACAAAGCGGGCCTGATCGCAGGCGTGTAAGGCAGACCAGCCGAGACCCACCCCAGGCGGATCCTGCTGTATCATGAAGGTATCCCCGGCCAGCGACGCCAGTGCAATACTCTCAACGGCAGCCTGCGGATGGGTGTGAGGTACGGCCGCGATCAGTGGCCGGGTGGCAATATTCAGGTAATTCAGGCCGGCATAACGCGGCACGGGGGAGCGGATCAGCCCCACATCCAGCTCATGATCGAGCAGAAGGGTAAGCTGATCGCTGACGTTATGCTCCTCAATGACGATCTCCACATCGGGCCGAGTCCTGTGGTACCCGCTGGTCAGGTACGTCAGCGCCGGGTCGAGGATCGCCGAGCCCACATATCCCAGCTTGAGCTGACCGCTGAACCCTTCCCGCAGGCTGCGTGCCCGTGACATCAGTTTCTGGTAGTGGCTGACGAAGATCCGGGCGGCCTCAGCCAGACGCCTTCCCTCCGTGCTCAGGACCACATGGCGCCGGTCACGGATAAACAGCGGCATGCCGAGGTGCGTTTCCAGCACCCGGATCTGGCGACTTAATGCCGGCTGTGTGATATGGAGTCGTCGTGCGGCGTTACCGAAATGCAGCTCCCCGGCCAGCACCACAAACGCGTGCAGATACCGATAGTCCACCCTTTCCTCCTGACAGTTCTTCCCATAACAATCCCATATATAAACAAGGGGAAATGTGATTGGACCAGAATTTCGGTTGCCCCGCACACTGACAGGTGTCACGGGACGTTCTGCCGGTCCGGCAGAGGCCCCGCATCGTCCTGCCGGGAGACGGGTCTTCCGGCCACGCCAGGAGGAATGCTTTATGTCCCATATCCACAAGGTCACCGACCTGCGCAGTGCGCTGGCGCTGCTGAGCCAGTACGAAAATGAACTCATCGAAACCGATGAACCTGTCGACCCGAGCGCAGAGCTCTCGGGAGTCTATCGCTATATCGGCGCGCACGGGACGGTCATGCGCCCCACCCGTGTCGGCCCGGCGATGTTGTTCAACACCATTAAAGGCTACACCGATATGCGGGTGCTGATTGGTCTGCTGGCCTCCCGCAAACGCGTGGCCCGACTGCTGCACAGCACGCCGGAGAAGCTGGCCTTTTTACTCCGGGACGCCGTGAGCCATCCTGTCCCGCCGGTCGTCATTCCCCCCGAAAATGCCGTCTGTCAGGAGGTGGTACACCTGGCCACCGATCCGGATTTCAGCATACTCAGTATCCTCCCGGCCCCGACCAATACGCCGGAAGATGCGGGCCCCTATTTTACGCTGGGGATGTGCTATGCCGCCGATCCGCAAACCGGTGAGCACGACATCACGATCCACCGCCTCTGCGTGCAGGGCCGGGACGAGATTTCCATGTACTTCGTCCCGGGACGCCATCTGGATACGTTCCGTCAGAAGGCAGAGAATGCCGGGCTGCCCCTGCCCATCTCCATCAGTATCGGGGTGGATCCGGCCATCGAAATCGGTGCCTGTTTTGAACCGCCCACCACCCCGATCGGCTATGACGAGCTCTCGGTGGCGGGCAGCCTGCGCCAGCAGCCCGTGGAGCTGGTGGACTGTCTGACCGTGAAGGCGCGCGCGATTGCCAGTGCCGAGGTGGTGATCGAGGGCGAACTGCTCCCGGACTACCGGGTCAGGGAAGATCAGCATACCAACAGCGGGAAGGCCATGCCGGAATTCCCGGGGTATACCGGCAAGGCGCAGCCGCGGGTGCCGGTTATCAAAGTGAAAGCCATCACCCACCGCCGCCATCCGATCCTGCAGACGTGCATCGGCCCCAGCGACGAGCACACCAACATGGCGGGGATCCCCACCGAAGCCAGTATTCTGCAGCTGGTTGAACGGGCCCTGCCCGACTTTGTCCTGAACGTGCACTGCCCGTCCCCCGGCACCGGCAAATACCTGGCGGTCATCCAGGTGAAAAAAAGTCAGGCCAGCGATGAGGGCCGTCAGCGGCAGGCCGCCCTGCTGGCCTTCTCGGCCTTTTCCGAGCTCAAGCATGTGATGCTGGTGGACGAGGATGTGGATATTTTCGATCTCAGCGATGTGATCTGGGCCATGACCACACGCTACCAGGGCGATGTCAGCACTGTCTTTATTCCGGGTGTCCGCTGCCATCCTCTGGATCCGTCTTCCGACCCGGCCTTCAGCTATTCCGTTCGCGACCACGGCATTGCCTGTAAAACCATTTTTGACTGCACGGTGCCCTTCAGCATGAAAGACGCCTTCCGCCGCAGCGCGTTTATGGACGTGGATATCCGGCGTTTTCTGCCCGACGGTGAACGGCGTTAAGGGGGCACGATATCCAGTACAGCGGTATCGCCGCCAGCACGCATCATTATTGGCATCAGCGGCGCATCCGGGTTTGGCTACGGCGTGGCGGCCCTGCGGATGCTCAGGGCACTTCAGGTGGAGAGCCACCTGGTCATCTCCCCCGCCGCGCAGCTGAACCGACGTCATGAGACCGCCCTGACGGAAGAGGCGGTTATGGCGCTCGGGGATGTGACGTATGACATCGGGGATGTGGGAGCCGCCATTGCCAGCGGTTCATTTCCGGCGGCCGGCATGCTGATCGCCCCCTGCTCCATGCACACCCTTGCAGCGGTGGCGACAGGCCTTGGCAGTAACCTGCTGACGCGGGCAGCTGACGTGACCCTGAAAGAACGCCGCAGGCTGGTGCTGATGGTCCGCGAGACGCCGCTACATGCCGGACACCTGCGCAACATGCTCCAGGTAACGGAAAGTGGCGGCATTATTTTTCCTCCGGTCCCGGCCTGGTATGCCCGCCCCACCGGCAGCGAAGAGATCATCGCGCACAGCGTGGCGCGGGCGCTCAGCCTGCTGGGCCTGCCCTGTCAGAACCTGCCCCGTTGGGGGGAAACGTATCATCTGACAACAGGAGAACATCATTATGATCACAGGTCCCTGGATTAACGGGTCCGCCGGGGTAATCGGGGGCGGGGGGGGAGCCATTATCAGCGCCCGCCTGCCCGAACGGCTGCGCGTCTCCATGCCCCTGATTTTTGGGGCCGCCTCGCTGTGCATGGGGATCGTGCTGGTCACCCATGTCAGCCACATGCCGGTGATGGTGCTGTCTGTCCTGCTCGGCACGCTGCTGGGCGAGCTCTGCTACCTGGAAAAAGGCATCGGCCATCTGGGCGAGAAAGCCCGCGGGCTGGTCGCACTCGTGGTCAGAGAAGAGCCGGGTGACGCCGACTCCCGGGCCGAGTTTCTGCAAAAATACGTCGCGATCATCGTGCTCTTCTGCGCCAGCGGCACCGGGATTTTTGGGGCCATGCATGAAGGCATGACGGGGGACAACAGCGTGCTGATCGCCAAAGCGTTTCTCGATTTGCTCACGGCCCTGATATTCGCGACCACTCTCGGCTATGCCGTGGCGCTGGTTGCGGTTCCGCAGCTCATTATTCAGCTGGTGCTGGCCTGGAGCGCGGTGTTCATTCTCCCGATGACAACCCCGGCCATGCAGGCTGATTTCTCGCCCGTGGGGGGTGTCCTGATGGTGGCAACCGGCCTGCGCATCGCCGGGATTAAGGTTTTTCCGGTGGCGGGCATGCTGCCTTCCCTGGTGCTCGCCATGCCGGTCTCCTGCTTCTGGACCGCATATTTCTGAGCGCAGCCGGATAGCTGGCGTTCTGTCCGTCATGAACAAGGAAAAAAGACGGTGCGTCCTGGCTCTCATCCTTGCCAGCTTTTGCGTGCAGGCAAGCGATGCCGGGCGGCTGCACCAGGCGCTGCGTCACTGGCATCCGCTTGCCGTCACTCGCCGTCACGACACCGTGACCGTCATTCTCAATGAGGACCGGGTGACCCCGGCACGGTATGAGGAGGTGATCGGCAGGGGCGTCTGCGCCGGTATCTGGCGCAGGCGGGCACCGTCACGCTATCTCGCCTCCGTCAGCCAGATGCAGGTGTTATGTTCTGGTGGGGCCCGGCGCGCTGTGCAACAGCATGCGGCTGGCAACCGGGCAGCGTGCGTTGCTGATATTACAGTCACACACGCTCCTCTATTGACCGCGGGCCGGGGCGGTTAACCGTCCTGCAGCGACCGGGGCATCGCGCTGGCCTTCCCCCTTCACTCAACCCATCTCAGGCAACTTCAGGAGGTGGGTGGCGATCCCCCAGCGGAGGGTGATATCCTGCCCTCCGCCCCCCTCCAGCACGGTATAGCTGGCGTTCGGCTGTGCGTAGCGGTTGAAATGCTCCAGGTTTCCGTCCCTGAGCAGCGCAAGCATCCCCTGTATGACCTGCCCGTGCGAAACCACACAAAACGTCTGATGCGTTGCTAGTGCCATTTTCTCGTGCACGAAATGGAGAATACGCTGAGAAGCACAGGCAAGCGACTCGCCGCCGGGAGGGCAAAACGTGGCATCCTGTGAAAATAACGCGAGGAAGTGATCGGGGTGTTCACGCGCCAGGCGCGCCTTCGTCATGCCGTCATACTGACCGAATGACTGTTCTTTCAGTGCCGCCTCGATCGCCAGCGGGCACTGAAAATGGCCCGCCAGCGCCTGCCCCATGTGTCGCGCACGCCCAAGGGGTGACGTAAAGACACCGTCCACGGGATAACCGGCATCCGTTAAGGCCGTCAGTAACGCCGATGTCTCCAGCACGCCACGGGCCGTCAACGGGCTGTCCTTGTGGCCCTGGATAACCCCGTTCCGGTTCCATTCTGTTTCGGCATGTCGCGTAAAAATGAGTTTCACTGTAATGACACGGGCTCCGGTGGCAGGATCGTCTTGATATAGGGCTTTGCCGTTAAGGCGTGCCAGGCGTTGCAGATGGATACCCCCCTGCTCTCATCCGCAACGATAACTCAGAATGACGTGTCTTATAAACTCGGTCAGGGTCATCCCTGGCTTTTTCTGTCTGGATCATCCTGCCTGACCGACTGCGCCCCCAGCCCTTTACAAACCCGCAGAAGGCATTGCGCATAGCCCATTTCTTATCAGGCGGGCGAAGACAGGCTGATCACGCCCTCTTCCAGTTTCAGCAAGCCCGCAGAGAGCAAGATTTTTATGCGCCAGTGGCACAGCGCATCAGTCAGCCCGGTTATCGCCATCGCATGACCGATACCACGGTGCAATGCCAGCGGTCTCTGGCTGAACAGGGATAAAATCGCCGGATCGACGCTGTCAATGGCGGATTCGGTGAGGACGCCATTTTTCAGCGTACGGATGCCTTTCCCGTTCTCCCGCCAGTCTTCCCACTCGCTCGCCAGCTGGCGTTGTAACCCCGCCGACACAAGACGTCGCTCCTGATAGCGCTGACGAAGAATATCAGGCGGGATCGTGGCAATCGGCATAACGCCGGTCACCTCACCCGGTTCAGGCTGTCTGTCATCCCGTCCGGGCGGCACTTCGTATACGGGGATACTGGTCTCCCGAAGCCATCCGTGGATCCGTCGACGAAGGAGCTGTTCTGTCGGATGATGTCCGGCCCAGATCACAATCTCATCAGCCTCCCTGAGCAGGGTCGACAGCTGAAACCGGATCTCACCAAGCTCACGGTACCAGTCCATACCCGCCATATCAGGATCACCGTCATAGACGGCCTCCCAGAAAGCGGCCCGCAGACGGGGATCGAGTAAATCTATATCCTGAAGCGGCCCCACAGAGGCATCGTCCGCAATCGCAAGCACGTCCCCTCCCGTCAGGGCGTGCACCCGCTCAGCGGCCGTTCCGGCCTGACAGACATGGTGAATTCGCTTCATCGCTCTACTCCTCAGTTAACCCCATCCGGGCGTGCCCAGCGCAGCGCTCTCCGCCCGGGAAAGAATACCCTGCTATTATCCGGTTTCAACGTTAAATCACAGGTCAACACACTGGCATCCGGTCTGGCTACCACGTCAGGGATGAGGAAACCCAGCCTGCCATACCCCCCAGCTCCGTTGCCCGTTCAGAGCGCATGCTTATCTTTCCTGACGACGTTCAGACGGGTTAAGTCTATGATGTGAATAACTGGACGCATTTCGGGTGACACATAGCGTACCCGCACCTGTCAAAAGCCATCTGAGCGCCACGCACGGAGTCATTCAAAACAAGGAGACGCGCGATGTCAGAGCATCTGTTTCGTACCAACCGACTTCATACCCTGTATGAAGCACTTGTGCATCATGCCTCCTCGCCTCAGGTCGCCTTCATCACTCTCCTGGAAGAAGGCTTAGCGGCGTTTGATATGAAGCTGGGGATCATCAGTCAGATTGTGGATAACCGGTATACCCTGCTTGCCGTTTCACCCAGCCTTGAGGGCTTGTCGCCCGGCATGACGTTCGATCTTCAGGACACCTACTGCCAGCTGGTGGTGAAAAAGGGACACATCATCAGCGTCCTCAATGCGGGCAAGCACCCTGATCTTAAAACCCACCCTGTCTACCGTCAGATGCGGCTTGAGAGTTACATATCCGCACCTTTGTGGGTGCGGGGAGAGATATGGGGAACGATTAATTTCTCCTCCACAGAGATCAGAACAGAAGATTTTACGGACGACGATCGTGACTTTATCGGCCTGATGGCAAAAGGGCTCGGCTCATTACTGGAGGTCCGCATACTGACCGGGGAAAAAGAGAATATCATCTCTGATCTGCGCAGGAATAATGACATACTCGAAAAGATCTTCGATAACTCGGGGATTGGCATGGCGCTGGTTGCCCCCACAGGCCAGTGGAAGCGAGTGAACAGTTCTCTCGTCCGCATGCTGGGCTATTCAGAGTCCTATTTGCTGTCGATAGATTTTCAGAAGATCACACACCCGGAAGATTTAACCACGGATTTACAGTTGCTTCAGGCACTGTCTGCGGGTGACATTCCGGGCTATCAGCTGGAGAAACGATATCTGACGGCCAGTGGGAAATACATCTGGATCCTGCTCTCGGTCTCGCTGGTCTGGGAAGATAATGGGGAAGTGAAATACTATATTGCCCAGATCCAGGATATGGATGAACGCAAAGCTATGGAAGAAGCCCTGCGCACGCAAAAAGAAGAACTCCGTAAAGCCAATACGGCCCTGCAAAAAATGGCTTCCGAGGACAGCCTGACCGAAATCGCCAATCGGCGTATGTTATGGCCTGGTTTGAAAGTGAAGCATCAGCTCACAGAAGACGCCCTCGCCCTTTCTCACTGGCCATTGCCGACATTGATTTCTTCAAATCCTATAATGACCAGTATGGCCATCCCGAAGGAGATGTAACCCTCAGAACCATTGCCCAGGCACTGACGAGTCGCCTGCGTCAGCAGGATAAAATTGCCCGATTCGGTGGCGAAGAATTTATTTTTCTGTTCCCCGATACTGACGAAGCGCGTTGCTATCAGATCTGCGAGGGCTTGCGTCAGCACATTGAAAAGATCACCTCACTCAAACGGCCCGTAACCATCAGCATCGGAGGCGTCACTGTGGCTCCGAAGGCAGAACGTGCGCTGGACTTTTACATGTTATTCAAAATCGCCGACGCAGAGTTATATGAGGCCAAGCATACCGGGCGTAATCAGGTACGGGTGAAAATGACTCAAAATAATGATCATTCCGACAACGGGTGAGATAACCGGATTTTCGATCCTTCATAATCCAGGACAAAAGGCCCCAGCCTGAAGCACGTCAGAGAAAGCACGTTGAAACCGCCCTCGCTGGCTTGACGGATCGTATATCGATGTAACGACGTCCCCCCTCTACCACTTTCACAACGCTCAGGATAACGTTGCTGGGAGACGTATATCCCTCAGCATATCTGCTTCTGCACGCAGGCCAACCCGACGCCGTCCGTTCAGTCAGAGCCCCCCGTTAAAGGATCGCTTCACACCATTGAATAATCTTGACTGCGGCATGTAAAATTACATACCACAGTCAAGGAAATCTGTTTTTCAATCACTTAGTGCATACTGCAGTCAATTTTTTAGGCTTTTTGGGCCATCTCTCATATCGCAGTCAATTATGTAAAGGGATCCAGACGAGAGAGATAAACGATCCTTCTGCGATCGTGTTGACTGTGGTATGCAGTGATGGGGCCTTAAAGATGAGATCAAGGACACATTCTTCCGCCGGTTCTGCATACCGCAGTCAATATGCTATTTCAAGCATACTGCAGTAAAGATTCACACACCGCAGTCAATCTTCCGGTTTCATTTTTGCCAGCACATCCGCGAGCTTTTGCGGATCGATGCCAGCAGCCTGCAGGGCCTTGATAACATCTTCGTAATTCTGCTCGGTTTCCTGCCCTGCCGGGACCTCTTCTTTTTTCACGGGTTTAGCAGGGCTGCTGATGAGCTTAGGATTACGATAATGGACGCTGAAGTAGGACGAGCGGCCACGCTTGAACTCCGTATAGTCGAGATAGCCGATGTCTTTGAGCTGCTCCATCGCTTTACGTACGGTATGGTTCTGCGTGTAGACGTTGGAGGTGAGATTAAGTCGGTCGCGCATACGCTTCATCGAAATGGGTGCAGGGTTCTGCGGAAGGCTCTCAATGAACGTGTAAAGCGCCTGGGCGGATTCTTTACGCTGTAGGGCATCTATGGCCTTCAGACGCAGCAGAACGCGTCTGTCCATGTGGTAGAGCTCAAATAGCTTAGGTTCTGCTTTTATCTCGATGACGTCTTCATTAATATCGTAGAAAGCCGACTGAACCAGGTGTGTGGTCCACCCTTTCGTCTCACTCTGAAATTTGAGGGTAACGGAGGCGAGTTTGAAAAGTGAATTGCTGATACGATCGCGCATCTTCTTGTTAGAGCGTCGCGAATCGAATCCGCACATTTTAACGAACTCAACAAAGGAAAGTTCCAGGGTATCTTTTTTGACACCATACTCTGACATGGAACGGATGATCCCGAGCCAGACCTTGAAGTCGGTATCCATGTCCAGACGGGATCCGGTGATCTTGACGTCCGTATATCCTTCGCTGCGGGCAACAGAAAGCTGGATCAGTTCATCGGTGGCGTCAGTCACGTTTTTCCGGTTGGCTTTACTTTTCCCTGTGGACTTGAGGGTTGGAACAAAGAGGCCGAGACGCATGAGCGCTACGGGCTGAACCGTGCTGGTGCTGTTAACAGCCAGGTTAACAACTTCACCGGACGACTTATCAACTTCCTCAAGATTAAGAGGTAAGTCCTTATTTTCACTCTTCATTTGTTATTCCATGAGTTATCCACAATAGAAGGGGCCATTACATAGCGCAGTCAATGGAAATCCATACCCCAGTAAATGTGTTTGCATATCACAGTATGAGTAATCGCACCCTACAGTCAATATAATACATACTCCAGTAAAGATCGATCCTAACCTGGACCAGTCATGGCGCAGCCTGCAGCGAAGCGGGGATCTTTATAGGATCTCTATAGGATCTCTATAGGGATCTTTTATTGGATCGTCCCTGTGAATAACGAGCATAACCCAGTTCTCCCCTGTAGATCCTCCTGCGATCAACAGCCAGGCGTTCAGCAGTGCAGAATAGAGTCTGCTTGGACGACGGTACACAACAGTCATCTCTTTTCCATACCGTAGTCAATATAAGAAACTGCGAACCTGTAACTTGCTGTTTTCCTTGTCCTCGTGAAGTTAAATCATGACTGCGGTATGTAAAAGCATTTCAGTATTTCAGCATGTCTCCACTGAGAATGCATACCTCAGTCAATAAATCCATTACCCTTCTTATTCCCTATCCGTTAGATTTTGCATATCGCAGTCATGACATGATGCAAAAACCGCCAGAATGCGTCTTATATCCCCTCGATTGCCCCGTACTGCAGTCACTGAAGCGACCTTCTCCACACTTCACAGTAAAGATGACATCATTTTTTCTTCACTACGGTATGCAAAATGATGACTCAGGTATGACGTACCCCTCTAACAGATACGGTAAAGTGTATAAAACACGATCAACTTTGCAGCTTTAACACAACTTTGCAGTTTTATTGATGGTTTGCATATAAACTGATGCTTTGCATTAATATCCAAGATTTAATAAAATGGCGCAAAGCGATGATTAAAGGATGTTCACTATGGGACTGATGGATACTCTGAACCAGTGCATTTCGGCTGGACATGAAATGACAAAAGCGATTGCTGTTGCACAATTCAACGATGACAGCCCCGAAGCCAGAAAAATTACGCGACGCTGGCGTATCGGCGAAGCAGCCGATCTGGTTGGTGTCTCGTCTCAGGCCATCCGGGATGCGGAAAAAGCCGGGCGTCTCCCCCACCCTGATATGGAAACTCGCGGCCGCGTCGAACAGCGTGTTGGATATACAATCGAGCAGATCAACCACATGCGGGATGTGTTTGGCACCCGACTGCGACGCTCTGAAGATACGTTTCCCCCGGTGATCGGAGTTGCCGCCCATAAAGGCGGAGTTTACAAGACGTCAGTTTCCGTTCACCTTGCTCAGGATCTGGCGCTGAAAGGGTTACGGGTTTTGCTGGTGGAGGGGAACGATCCGCAGGGAACGGCTTCAATGTATCACGGTTGGGTACCCGATCTTCATATTCACGCCGAAGATACCCTCCTGCCTTTCTATCTGGGTGAACGGGATGATGCCAGCTATGCCGTAAAACCGACCTGCTGGCCGGGCCTGGACATTATTCCTTCCTGCCTGGCACTCCATCGTATCGAGACCGAGCTGATGGGTCGCTATGATGAAGGAAAACTGCCCACCGATCCTCACCTGATGCTGCGCCTGGCCATTGAAACGGTAGCCCATGACTACGATGTGATCGTGATTGACAGTGCCCCTAACCTCGGGATCGGCACCATCAACGTGGTTTGTGCGGCCGATGTTCTCATCGTCCCGACGCCGGCGGAGCTGTTCGACTACACCTCTGCCCTGCAGTTCTTCGACATGCTTCGGGATTTGCTGAAAAACGTGGATCTGAAAGGGTTCGAACCGGATGTCCGTATTCTTCTGACCAAATACAGCAACAATAATGGCTCCCAGTCTCCGTGGATGGAAGAGCAGATCCGCGATGCCTGGGGCGGTATGGTGCTGAAGAACGTTGTCCGGGAAACCGATGAAGTAGGTAAAGGCCAGATCCGTATGCGCACGGTCTTTGAACAGGCCATCGATCAGCGTTCTTCAACCGGGGCCTGGCGAAACGCGCTGGCCATCTGGGAACCTGTCTGCAATGAAATTTTTGACCGTCTGATTAAGCCTCGCTGGGAGATGAGATAATGAAGCGTGCACCGGTGATCCGTAAAACAACCGTCCCTGCAACCCCTGTTGAAACGGAACAGGCGCCAGCTGCGCCCATGGTGGATTCTCTGATTGCACGCGTGGGGGCGATGGCGCGTGGAAACTCCATTGTGATCCCTGTCTGTGGCCGTGACGTCAAATTTACGCTGGAAACGGTCCCGGGCAATGTCGTGGAAAGCACCACCCGTGTCTGGTCAGGCAACGAGCGCGATCAGGATTTGCTCACTGAAGAATCTCTGGATGACCTGATCCCCTCCTTTCTGCTGACCGGCCAGCAAAACCCGGCCTTTGGTCGCCGTGTTGAGGAAGGCATTGAGGTCGCAGACGGCAGTCGTCGTCGCAAAACGGCGATCCTGACCGCCAGCGATTACCGCGTTCTGGTCGGCGATCTGGACGATGAGCAGATGGACGCGCTGTGCAAGCTTGGAAATGATTATCGCCCGACCAGCGCGTATGAACGCGGTAAACGCTATGCCACCCGTCTGAGCAGCGAGTTTGGCGGCAATATTACCTACCTGGCGGCGGCAGAAAATATCTCCCGGAAAATCATTACGCGCTGCATTAACACCGCGAAGCTCCCGAAGGAGCTGATCGCCCTCTTCTCTCATCCGGGTGAATTGTCTGCCCGCGCGGGGGATGCCCTGCAAAAAAGTTTCAGTGAGAAAGAGGATCTGCTTCTGGAGCAGGTTCGTCAGCTGGCCGAACGGAAAACGGCTGGGGTGATTTTTGAAGCCGATGAAGTGATTCAGGCCCTGAATAACAGTCTATTGGCCGAGTCAGTTCGGCGCACTACCCCAGCAACCCGTCAGGAAATTGTCAAAGGCGCCACGGCTATCTACAAAGGGGATAAAGTTGTTTTCCAGCTTGACCGCTCACTTCTGCCTGCGCATGTCATTGAGCAGATTGAAAATCTCCTCCACACACTGAAGTGAGTCATGGTCACTTTTAAAAATGGGTCCTCAGGGGCCCTTTTTGATGGCCTGAAAAGACGGTCTGCTCTACGACTTCTTGTTTTCTATGTAGCCTGGGACCGCGGTCCCACCTGTTCCCTCCCCTCCCCTTTGGACCCTGTCAGATACTGGCTTTTCTGTAGTCAACATCGCCTGCGCTGTTCGGGGAATGATGCCAGAATTAAAATCTTATGTGCTCTGTCCGTTGACATTACATTAAGACGGGACCGGTTATGTCTACACCTACACGATACTGGGACCGTGGTCCCAGCTGAAACCTATTGTGTTATCAGAGTATTTAAACCACAGCGATGCACTGAAAAAAGGTGTCCGGCGTAATGCTCTTGTCTTTAGGATCTGCGATCTTTCCTTCTCGCTGGCTGAGAACCGACAATTTGCTGGTGTCTGGCGAGACGAAACGGGATTAAACTTCCCCCTGTCTTTCTCTTAAGAGTATTTACTGCGATTCGGGAGTCCCGGCATGGTCACTGGAACCGTGGTCCCAGTGACAAGCCCGGCCGGTCATATTATTCAAACATCGAGGACAGCTAACCGGTGTCAAAGGTAGTTTGGCCCCTTCCCGATGGGATGCAGAACATCAGATATTCAGATGGTGGAGCCCACTCTGTCTGACTCACAGCAGCGTACTGCTTGATGAAAGCGCGTTATCTGCCCAGTGATAGGGATACTCCGACATGATGCGTCCCAAAAAAGCCGCAGATCTTGTCATTCAACTGGGACCACGGTCCCAGAGTGTATGTGGCGTAAATGAGATAACGTCATACTTATCATTTTCTGAAAGTTATGACTCTCCAACGGTTACCTGCTTGTGTTGGCGCAGCGTAAGATCAGCACTTGATACCCAAGCCTGTCGCGGTGTACAGACGGTAACGGGTCATTTGTCAGAAGATTAAAACCGGGTAAGTTGTCAGCCCTCTGGGACCATGGTCCCAGCGGCCACTACCGACACGTGTGGATCCCGATGGGATAGGTATTGGACTGGCCGCAACCTGATTGAGATATTTTAAAAGTTCAGACTGTTGCTCTGCGAGGCTTCCACGCATCATCGTTTTTTCTGAGGGCTGTACGACGGAATACAATATATAACCCCGGATTGTCCTGAAGGCGACTTCATCATCGCAACGTGCCCCATCAAAACACGGCGGAATATTCATATCTGCCGGGACCGCGGTCCCAGAGAGTATGTAGCGTAAATGAAATACCGTCATGCTTATCATTTTCTGAAAGTTATGACTCTCCGACGGTTATCTGCTTGTGTTGGTGCAACGTAAGATCAGCACTTGATACCCAAGCCTGTCACGGTGTTCAAACGGTAACGTGTCATTTGTCAGAAGATTAAAACCGGGTATGTTGTCAGCCCTCTGGGACCATGGTCCCAGCAGCCACTACCGACACGTGTGGATCCCGATGGGATGGGTATTGGACTGGCCGCAACCTGATTGAGATATTTTAAAAGTTCAGACTGTTGCTCTGCGAGACCTTCCACGCATCATCGTTTTTTCTGAGGGCTGTACGACGGCATACAATATATAACTCCGGATTGCCCTGAAGGCGACTTCATCATCGTACCGTGCGCCATCAAAACACGGCAGAATCTTCTTATCCGCCGGGACCGCGGTCCCACATTGTGTTTTGGTATGCACTATGATCCCGGGCTGGCAGGATTTTGCTGTATCACGGTTCTCCACCTACCTTTGACGTACCCGCGTACTGTGCTGGATCTGATATCAGAAGATACGATTGTTGATCTCACAGCAACGCATCCCGTTATCGCCTAAGTTGATAGAGCATTTTACTGAGGCCGGGACCATGGTCCCGGATGGGAAGCGTATCCTGAGAATCGTCACCTTTATGTGACTGCCCGGACGATACAGTATGGTCTTTGTCAGAATTGCGTCTCATATCTGACTGAGAGAAAACATTTACAGTGCCACGCTGTAGCAGAGGATGTTGCAAAATCCTGAGCCTGTTAAGGACTGTCTGATGTCCACCTGAACAGATAGCATCACAATCGAGAAAGTAAGGTAACCTTTCTGTGCAGGGAAAAAACAGTATACGGAGAAGCTCGTAACCTATAATGACCTCAAGGCGACCCCGAAATGGGCTGGGACCGCGGTCCCACCGGAGAGTCATAAGTTTAATCCCTCCAAAGGTTATCTGCTGGTTAACCACCCTCGGCCTCTGTTGTGTATTTCCATCACTTGCAGCAAACCAGGAGGGATATTTAGCAGAAACTCACCCCGGAAAGGAGTAATGCCATCAGAGGTTTTTCTTGTGCTCGTGTTAAAGTCCGGCACCGGTGAGCATGGCAGAAACACACAGAAAGATTAAAACGTACTGACTCACCGTATGTAGGAAGGTGAGGGGGGACCGGGGGCCAGCGCTGCGAAGAGCGTATCTTTTATATTTTGGATCCGTTCATGCGGTTCAGCGTACGTGTGCAAGTCGTTGTTGAGAGATAATACACCGCTGGGACCACGGTCCCACCTTTGCGTTGTCTTCTGGAACAGCTGCACCGCACGTACGCGCCGAAAAAAACGAATAAAGGGACGTGCTGTCTGAAAAAGTGTTCCGGACCGGGATTCACCAGACACCTGGTGCCGTCGCCTGATACGTGGTTCAGGATTTCACAGCCTGTGTGTTTACGGCCGCGTCAAAAGCCGTCCAGCCTTGTCCTCTTGCCGCTTGTACTTGTTATGGTTGTCCCCAGTATCTTATTGAATTTTATGATAATGGAGTGTTTTTTCATCAGGGGGGTGATATGTTTCTGCGAAAGACTCCTCCGAATGACGGGCACAACACTACTTCTCTGAAGGAGACACTGAGTGAGAGTACGGAGGGGGGGATACCCGGAATGAAACCACATCATCATGACTGGTTACAACTTCCGGGCTCATGCACCGGGAATGTTTAGACAGGGTTTACCTCCGTTTTGTTATCTCTGGGACGTTTTTTGTTTCGTTAGAAATAAAAATTAGGCTAAGGATTTCTGTCCCTGTTGGTCATTATGGTGAAGTTTGAGATGTCGATGTGAAGGGGATAACTGTGTTTGTATCGAAGGCCATGGCCGCGTTTGTGACGGTCGCGCAGGAAAAGAGTCTCAAGAGAACCGCGGAGAAACTGTGTCTCACCGTGCCGCCTGTCTCCAGAATGCTGAAAAATACCGAAAACTGGTTCGGTGAAAAGCTGGTCATTATTGAACGTAACAGCGTGACGCTGACCCCGTTTGGCATCAACATCTACCGTCAGATACTGCCGCACTATCTGTCCCTGCAGAATCTCTCGAAGCGGAAAAGTCGTGCACCGGTCACCATCTCCTCGCCGGTGGTACATGCCGCATTTTTTGATGAAATCCTGCAGATCGTGGTGCCGGACATCCACGAATGTCCCGTCATCAAATACGCCGAGCACATTCATGAAGACGACGATCTCTTCATTCATCTGAATCCTGTGGCCTGTCCGGCCTGTTTTGAAGAGTCGGTTCGTTGTCTGGAACTGTACCTGACCTGCCACAACGCCGCCGAGACGCGCTGGCCGGAACTCAATTTGCTGGTCGGGAGTGAACTGCTCTTTTCTGAGGCGTTCCATGACGCGCTTGAGAATTTACGGGCACAGGGATTTAAGGGAGAGGTGAGGTTACTGGATAATGCGAAGATACGCGCGCTGCTGCAGCAGAGTGGGGCAGGGTTAACCTTCCGCTGCAAGCCTGATAAATATGAAACCGTGCGTCGCGGGGATCCGGTTTGTTACCGGCAGCCCCTTTACGTCTATCGGAATAAATATTCACGTATCCGACTCCCGGCACATGACAGGTGTCTGCCCGTCCGGGAGGAACACCCTGCCGGGGTGGCAGGGGAAAGTAGCTAAAAAATAAGGCGAAATGCGCAGCCTGTTTTCAGGCCTGGTACACCCCTGTAACCCTGCCATCTGACAGGCTGCGCAGTTTTGCGAAAACGATAATTAATATCGTAATGTTATCATAGCCGTCAAATGAGCTTCTGTGTTTTCTGATGGTCAAACATCAGAGTTACGTGTTAATCACCCTCTCAGGCAATGACAACTGAACGCTGATCACCCATATCGCTCGGAACCTGTGTCAGGCAACCTGAAGACGCTAAGCGTCCAGGTCAGGAGGCACCCTTAACGTCTGTTCCAGGTTTTTGATCTGAAACGTGAGGCGATAATTTGCTGTGATCACAACAGAAAAAGCCGGGTTGAGAAAGCCTTTTACAAAAGATGAACAAAATTGCAAAGGCGGAATTTTCTCCGCATCATAAAGTACCCGAGGGAAATCACTCCTGCAAAATAACGCGAAGCGCTGAACGTATCGCAGACGAAGCTAGCCGCTGCGCTGAATGTTAGCCAGCCTTCTCATGTGAAGATAGAAAAGGGTGAAACCGGCCTAAACGGTTAACGCATAAACGGATGTTAAGCCCGCTTTCAGCGGGCTTTCGATTGGTTTTAGTTAATGATTAAACCTGTCTATCCCGGCTGCGGACACGCATAATGACCCTCTTTGAACCTGGGGAAGCGTTAACCGAACTCCATTGATTTGCTTGTTTTCGTCCGTAATTCATCTTTCAAAATAATGCCGCTCGTATTTGGGGCGGATAGCTTTTTGAACTGCTCACCGGATTTCTGCCTACAACAGCCGATGCAACTGCTGGCGTTGCCGTCGTCACCCCGCGGCCGGTTTTAATGGCCTTAGTCAGGGCAGGTTCGGCATCGTTACTGAAGCGCTTGACCTTCAGGTCATCATGAGAGATATGGGGCCGCATGCTACCACCGAGACCCTTTTATGCGGCATCAACACCTTCGGTGGTGTGGCCAAAGAGAGGGGCACGGTTATCGCCAGTATGCCTGGCGCAGGCACCTGGTCTTCACTCTGCTGCGTCAGCGTGAGAATCGCTGTAGCGTCCTGATCATCATCCGCTTTGTGCAACCGTTTGACACCAGGCTGCAAGCAGGACTAAATGATGGCAGCGTGTTACCGGTCAGGTGTGTTCGATTTTAAAGGCCACCACCGACAACTCAGAAGCGCACCCTCCACCTTTGTTACTCATTGCTTCTCTCACGGCGGGGTACCCTCCAGACGGACTCTCGGGCGAGAGAGCAGGATCATGGCCAGTCCCTGCAAGCTGACGGGCCTGAAATAATAGTAACCCTGCATAAACACCACGTGATTGTGTCTGAGGTAGTCAGCCTGCCCCCGGGTTTCCACCCCTTCCGCCACGATACGAATAGACAGTTTTCTCGCCAGGTCCAGGACCACGTCGAGAATAACCGTTGACTCGGCGCTGGCATTCACCCGGCTGACAAAGGTGGAATCGATTTTGATGTAGTCGATGTCCAGCGTATCCAGATAAGACAGACCGGAGTAACCGGTCCCGAAATCGTCGAGTGCGATCCCAAACCCTTTTTCATGCAGTCCGTTCAGCGTGCGGATCGTATCCTCACTCATGTCGAGGGGTTCACGCTCCGTGACCTCAATGACGAGGTTGAGATCCTGGCGGGAAAACCCGCTGCGAAAGTGCAGACACTCCTCCACGAAGGTTGGAGAGGTAATATGGGATGCGCTGAAGTTGAGGCTGATATGGAACCCGTCCGGCAATTTTTCGGCGAGGATATTCATATGGCCGATCACCTGAGTCATCAGACTGTGGGTCAGGGGGACGATCTGGCCGGATTTTTCGGCCAGCGGGATAAACGCTGCCGGAGAGATATAGCCTGCAGTCGGGTGTTTCCAGCGGGCCAGCACTTCCACGCCCCGGACCGTACCGTCCCGTCCCGACCATCCACCACGGGCTGATAGAAGGGCACGATCTGCCCGCGGGCAATGGCAAGGCGCAGCGTTTCCTCGGGGAGGAAGGGTTTGTTCATGTACCGGTACAGAAGGTAAGCTGCAAACCCGGAGACGATCAGCAAAAACGCCAGGATAGCACCGCCGTTCCGGAAAAACCGGTCTGCGCTGAAGAACGGAGGCTTACTGAACGTGATGGCAAAGGGATAAATGTCTGAGGAAACCTGCCCGGTGTGGTCTCTGGAGGCACTGACGGGCCGCAGAGGCCCGGTGCCACCCGTCTCCTGTTCGCCGACGCGAAGGAAGTAGGTCATGCTTTTCTGCACGTCCAGCGCATCCCGCACGTGATCAGCGCTGATGGTCACCAGTATGCGGCTTCCGGCATAACGAGTCTGATAGACCAGGACTGATTCCCTTTCGGCGGTCTCTTCAGCCGACACCAGCTGCAGGGGACTGTCCGGCAGGTCCGGAACATGTTTCAGCAGCGCCCGGTTACCCGCCAGGGACGAGCAGACCACGTTGCCCTGACGAAGGATCAGGATAGTACGCAGATGGGGCCGCAGCGCGGCCTCTGTTCCCAGGCGGAACTGGCCATCCTGACTGCAGCCGCGATCGACGACGGCTCTGGCGGTCTCCTGAGCATGACGGGCTTCATCCAGAACGGTATTCATATTGCTCAGGGCGTGCCGGGCAGCGGCCTGGGCATCGGCGCGCGCGGACAACCACAGCTGGGTATTGAGGATCCCCGCGCCGGTGACAAAGATGACAATGGCCAGCAGAGCAGGCAGCAGGCGACGCATTCAGTTACTCCGGGAAGAAAAGGCGGTCAGTCAAAAGTGTCTGTTTTCTCGCTACTTTCAGCATGGATGAGCGATGAGAAAATAACCATGCGCGGAACAACAATTTTACGAAACGGTACTGCCGTCAGGATGAGGAGGGATCTGTCCGTCAGGTCAGCGACAGTGATCCCGGGAGACGAAAGCTGCATCAGGCTTGGGGTGCTCATAAAGTCCTTCAAGTGCACGCACTCGGGAAGACTTGATTCCGGACGGCAAGAGGAGCAAAACTGGAGAGAGTAAAAGGTAAGGTTTGGCAGACCCTCCCTGACCACAAGCTCTGGAGGAACGTTTCTCGTGCATTTTAGCTATATTTGTGTGTGCTCAAGGTTTATACTATCACGGTAGATAATCGGAGGTTCTCTATGAAACACACTCCACAACGTAATGCAGCTGTTCTCAATCTTCATGCTCCTACCATGCAGATCAGCGGTTCTGTTGACGAAAAGGTTGAGCAGCTGCGCAAGATGTTCGCTCAAAGTTCAACACGAACTAAGGATGACGGTAAGCGCCGTGGGGATCGAGAGAAGGTATATTACGAAGGCTGAGTTTAGCCAGAGCTTTGTTGAAGCCAGTGAAACGTTTAATTATCATCATGATATTTTAGTAAAAGTTAATGTCAGGACTGGACAGTCGCTTTTACACTTCGTCGCAAGGCTTCATGAAAAATGGAACAATGACCAGTGCATCGATGTTTATGACGATGATAGCGACAGGTCATGGGGCCGTGTCAAAGCGATGGATTCTAAAGATGATGCAGGTATTAACTGGTATCTTGGTTTTTTTCATGGGCGTGTTGAGGCATGGAAAAACGATCCCCTCATAGTTATTTCTTTTCGTAACGAAATCATTCCTGCACCAGACGGCTTTGACAAAGGTTTTGAGTTAGCCGTCATCCACGCTATTTCAGATCATGACACGCTGTTCGGTGAGGACTGGGAAAAGACTTTTCCCGATCACATGCGTACCAAGCGTAAACAAAACGCTACTATCCTCAGCTTTCATGCAGATATTAACCAACCGGATGCAGAGGGCACGGATGAGCCTTAAGCGCTCGTTGTAGAGCCTGCTTGATGGCACGCCTCCGTCGTGTCTGTGACTCAGATGTTTTGGATCAGGATTGCTTCCTGCGGTTCGGTCGCGGTTTTCTGGGGCAGGGAAATGAAGACGTTAGGTATCTGCTCATCTTCGGAATAACAGAACGCTCCCCGTACGCCCCATCCTGCTGACAAAATACGCTTTGAGGTAGTGCATCGGATCGTGCGGGGCACAATATTGCAGGGGCGTATACGCCCCTGTAGTCAGTCGCCGCTTCCCGTTGACGTGCAGACGGTTGTCGTGCGGGCTGGTCACCCGGGTCATACCCATCACCACGTGCTCATACATCGCCACTTCAGCACGCCGAAGTGAAGCGGGTCCGTCAGGCCCCATCCCTCGTTCACTCCTGCCTCGGGATAGTGCACGTCGTCAAGCACCGCCCCGGTCATGACCAGCGCTCTTTTGATCCGTCCTGAGGCAATGCCTGGAACATGGCGTTGTAATGGTATACCGCGATGCGTGCGTCACGCTCTGAAAAAATCTGATTTTCACCCATACCCATGTACTTTGTGTGCATTTTAAGGAATCGTTAAGCACTTACAGGTAAGTCGCTTCCTCTGTGAGGACGACATTAATCATCAGTAGCATTGTATGAAACACACTCACTCCCTTCTGGCTGGCCTGCTGATGCTGGCCCCGGCAGTACCTGCGCTCGCAGCCAACCCGGCGGCCACCGGCTGCGAGGCCAAACGCCAGGATATCGAACAGCAGATCCGGTATGCCCGGTCGAACGGGAACGATCACCGTATCGTCGGTCTGGAGAAAGCGCTGTCTGAGGTTAACGCGCACTGTACTGACAGCGGCTTACGGGCCGAACGCGAAGCGGATGCGCGCGAAAAAACGCGGAAGGTGACGGAGCGCGAGCAGGAGCTCGCTGAAGCTCGGGCTGATGGCCGTGCGGACAAAATCCGCAAAAAAGAGCGTAAACTGGACGAGGCCCGGGCAGAGCTGGAGGAGGCCAGAGCAGCGCTGACACAGTAACCGCCCCGCTCTCCGGAACCAGAGTGGCATTCCTGCCCCCTCTGGCTCATGATGCGGTTAAAAGAAGATGTCGCGAGAGGGCTTCAGGCGCTCTCCTGACCGCTTCAGGTTTCGGGTAACGGTGAGCACGGGCATCTGTTTGTCCGGCTTACGTCTGACAGCCCGGAGAGAACCTGTGGTGAGGCATATCGCCAGTCGGGAGTGAATGCCCTTTTTGCCCTGTGTTCACCCGGATGCATCGCCAGTGATGACATTTGCCCGGATAACAACCGCCATTCTGTCAGCACTGAGTGGCCGGTGTTTGCAGGGCGAAAAATCAGCCAGCCGCGTGCGGTGGCGAAAGTGTGCTGCGAGACCCTCTTTGAGGCGCTGAGCGCCGCCTGGCCGGGAACGTCGCCCACCAATGTCTGTGGCCAGCGTTGCGTCAAGGAAACAGGGCAGCAGCGGGTACGCGTTTTCAGACTTCGCCACCAAAACAGGTCAGACGCCGGAGAAAGGGGATTTCGCACGCCGTGTCCCGCGCGAGTCAGAGAAGGAACAGAGGTAACACCTTCAGGAGCAGGCCGGCGCTTGAGTGAGATCCGACTGCCCGGGAACGGGCGTGTTGATCCTGCGCACCCGTCACGGACGGGCCCGACCTTCTAAACCGCAGGCCCGCAGGCGGAGCCGGGCATCCGCGTTTTGCGGGCATTGCCCTCTATCCGGTGTGATCCGCCTTATCGCATCCCCTCCCGGTATCGGCACCCTGCAATGGGTCGCGGACAGGATATGGTGTGGCTCCGCCTGCCAGCAAGCGGAGCCAGGTTTCAGATGTGTTGGGTCAGGATCGCTTCCTGCAGGTCGGAGGTTATGTTCACGGTGTTCTGACTAAGGGAGATGATGACGTTACGCATCTGCTCGTCTTCGGGATGCAGGTCAATCACGTACACGCTGACGACCGTCCGGGCTTTGGAGCGGATTTTCAGATAGCTCAGCGAGCCGATGGGCGGGTTGGCCGGCCCGGTCAGCTGATGGAGCTCCGCATCCGGATCGCTGCAGGCGCAGTGGATCTGGATTTTCTTCTCCGTCAGCGTGCGGAACGGCACGCTCACCGTGCGTCCCATCCGGCTGACGAAACAGTCCCTGAAGTAGTACATCGGATCGCTCGGATCATAGTTGCGCAGGGGGGTGTACCCGCCGGTCGTCAGGAGCCGCTCGCCATCGACGTGCAGGGTGTTGTCCAACTGGCGGCGGTGCGGGTTGGTTACCCGGGTAATATCAATCACCATGTGCTCATACACCACCACTTTCCGCCGGTAGACGATGTCCCGGTAGGCGTGGGTGTTCCACTCGACGCGGGTGAGGCTCGGCACGTCGGCCGGGGGCTCTCGCCAGTCGACTTCGACCGTGACCTCCGCGTAATCGTCGGTCTCCGTAAAACTCAGGGTCCGGGGATTGACGGGGGGCTGATTAAACTCCTCCACGCACAGCACGTTGTGGGAGAGCGTGTTTTTGTAATAGCTGTAGTGCATCGGCGCACCGTAGCCGGTGGTGCCCATGTCCGGGAGGAGTGGCACATGGTTGTTGTAGATAATGAGCCCCGGTTTGTCGTAGTGGTCGTGCTCGCCCCCGTACGGCGTGTGCTTGAGCACCACGGCGCGGCCCTGCTCCGGGCGGCGGATGATGGTGATGCCGTTGTCCGGATCGTGGTAGTTGCCGGTCTCCCGGACCGGCTCCGTGAGGCGCAGGCGCGGATCGCCGTAGAGAAACGCCGTCAGGCCGGTGCGCGGTTCCCGGTCGTAGATGATGGAGAGCATTCTGGCGCAAGTTTCATCGCCGGTACAGGCGTAGGCGAATTCATACAGGTCCGGGTATCTGACCGTGTCCTTGAGCGGAATACAGTCGTTAAAGGTGGGTTCCGTGTCATCGGGCATCAGCAGGTGTAAGGGCAGGGTGAGCATCTTCCGGTATTGCGGCATGCTCATCAGACTGTACTCCTGGTGGGCATAGCGGATCATGCGCTCAAACTCGAAGAAGCCCTGCAGGGCATAGTGGTGGTAGTGCAGGGAGCCTTCGAACCACAGGCCGCCCTTCAGCACTCCGCAGCGGAGCTGGTCGCGCAGTCCCCACTCCTTGTTCACCCCGATGTCCAGATAGTGGGTGTCGTCCAGCACCGCCCCGAGCATGGCCAGCGCGCTGTTAATTCGCACCTCATGATTATGCAACTGCTCCCAGCGCTTGCTGAGGAGAAAATCGGCGCCAGCGCGAAGCAGGTCTCGCTCAATGATCAGCTGCTCGTTCTCCGTCAGGGCGTCGAAAATCAGATCGTACCCCTTCACAAATTCGCTCAGACACAACGCGTCGCAGAGGGTCTGGGCATTCATTTTGCCCGGACCGTTGTAGGGAATGCCGCCATGCTCGGCATAGCCGGGGTAGTACCGGGCATACTGCATCAGGATATCCCGCACCCTGTCAAAGTAGGTTTTATCTTCGGTCAGCATCCAGGCGATGCCGAGCTGATAGCAGGCCCGGGCGTTGAGATCGTTGAGCTTGCGCCACCATCCTCCCCGGAACGGCTCGCCGGTAAACTCCTCGCCGTCAATCGGGCAGCGGTAGTGCTCAGAGGCGTGCCGGTCCCAGATGAGCGGCACGCCGTGGGTGGGACAGTAGTAGAAGAGCTCCCAGCTGGCACAGCCGGTCTCCGGTACCAGGACCGGATTATTCAGCACCACCGCATTGTCCTCCTGGATTTTGCTGAGGATGCGGGGGTCGTCGTGATACGCCTGTCTCAGACGCTGGATGTCGGCTTCACTGAACTGTTTCATGGTGGTTTCTCCGTGTGGGGTTACAGACCCGGGTTAAAGGCGTTGTCGCGCGCGGGGGCAGGACGGGGATGACTGAGCAGCGTCCAGAGCAGGATGGCCCCGATGAGATCGAGGAAGCCCAGGACGTCGAAGACGAGGTTGTAGCCGATGCTGGCCACGGCCGCGCCGATGAGCAGCGTGCCGGTGAAGCCGCCCACGCCGCCGATGAGTCCGGCAAAGCCGGTGACGGTCCCGACCTCGCTCTCGTCGAAGTAGTCCCCGGACATGCTGATGACGGTGATGGAGGCGCACTGGTGGGCGAACCCGGCGACGCAGAAGAGGGTGATGGCCATCCCGGCGCTGGTGACGTGGTTGATGAGCGGGACGAGAGTCATCAGGAGGGCCGCAAAGGTGAAGGTGATCCGCTTGGCGTTAACCAGCTTCACCCCCCAGCGGTTGAGCATTTCCGCGCAGAACCCGGCGAAGAGGCAGCCCACATCGGCGGTGAGGAACGGCAGCCAGGCGAAGAGGGCGATCTGCTTCAGGTCAAGATGGCGGACGGTGACCAGATAGAGCGGCATCCAGAATCCCAGCGCCGCCCAGGTGGGGTCGGCAAACATCCGGGGCAGCGAGATGGCCCAGAGGTCGCGGCGGGGCAGCAGGGTTTTCAGCGAAACGTGGCGACGGACCACCGGCGTGATGTCCCGGCCAGTCAGGGCCAGCTCATCAGGTCTCAGCAGGGGATGCTTCTCCGGGGCGCGGTAGGCCACGCACCAGAGGACGGCCCAGAGGATGCCGAAGACGCTGGCCACGACAAAGGCGACCCGCCAGTTGTAGTGCAGGATGGACCAGGCGACGACGGGCGGGGCAAGCATGGCCCCCGCCGAGGTGCCGACGCTGTAGATCCCGCAGGCGAGCCCGCGCTCCCGGGCGGGGAACCACTGGGCGGAGACCTTCATCCCGGCGGGGTTGAAGGTGGATTCGGTGAGGCCGATGCCGAGGCGCAGTATCATCATGGGGATCCAGGAGCTAAAGAAACCGGTCAGGGCGTTAAACACCGACCAGAGAACGGCCATGAGGGAGAAGACCGCGCGCACCCCGAACCGGTCCATGATGTAGCCGGCGAAGACGCCGCCGACGGGATAGGCCAGGTTAAAGGCGGCGGTGATCCAGGAGTACTGCTGCTCGGTAAAGCCGATCTCCTTCAGCATGGTTGGGGCAGCAATCCCGAGTGTGTTGCGGGACAGGTAGTTAGTGATGGTGCCCAGCATGACCAGGACAATAATGTACCATCGCAGGTTTTTGATTTTCATGGTGTAGCGCCTCCTTTTCTGAGGGGTAGGGAACAGATTTTGTTGTGTTTTCCGGACGCGAGCAGTTCCCGGCATATGCCGGGGGACCGCCAGACATCGGTGTTCGGCGTCGGTACAAACACAGGCGAATCGTGATAGCCAGGGGCCTCCCTGTCGTCGGGTGAGCCAGATTCAGGCAACAGTCATCCCCACCCGGTGAAGGATGTTGTCAACGTGTACTGTCAGGCCCTTACGGGCCCCCGCTCCGGCGATGCCCGGACCGTCAGGTCCGAACCGTCATCTGCCCGGCGTCAGGTGAAGAGCCCCGTGGCGCAGGCCCAGCCGATCACCACCGCCAGGGGGCCGGTCAGCTGGCGGGAGAGCAGAAAGGCCGGGACCCCGGCGGCAATGGTGGCCCGGGTGGCCCCCTGGGTGGCGAGCCCGACGGGGATGAAGTCGCACCCGACCTGGACGTTGATGGCGAACAGCGCGGGCAGGGCCAGGGCGGGCGGCAGCGTCCCGGCCCCGATCTGCGTCCCGATGATGACCCCCACCACCTGGGTAAAGGCCGCCCCGGGGCCGAGCAGGGGCGAGAGAAAGGGGAAGCTGCAAATGACCGAGAGCAGGACCAGCCCCCAGACTGAGCTCACCAGAGGGGTGAGCAGGTGCGCGAGAGCGGTCCCGACCGTGGAGTCCTCGGCGAACGCCATCAGCAGCGCAATGAGGGCCATAAAGGGCAGGATGTCCCGGAGGGCCACCTGGATCGCATCCCGGGCGGCGTCGCGCAGAAGGGGTAGCATCTCCCCGAGCAGGGCGGCGAGACGCACTTCGGTCGCCACCACGCGCCGCACGCCCCGGGGCGGTTCGGGCACCTGATGCACCACCGTGTCGTTTACCGGCAGGCTTCGCGGCTCCGGGTCGGGAAGGGTCTGTCGGTCCGCCTGAGCCAGCTCGGTGAGGGTGACGCCGGAGACGAAGGTGTCGTCGTCGATAAAGCAGGCGAGGCGGCCCCGGTAGCTGCCCGGCCGGACGTTGATGACCGGGATATGCTTCTGCGGGTACAGGCCGCAGAGGAACGACCCCGGATCGTCCAGGACCACGCAGAGGACCTGCTCGTCCGGGGGCAGGATGGCGTAGCCGTTGACCAGCTCAGACTCGGTGAGGGCCGCGAGCTCGATGGCCACCGGGTGAAAATCGCCCCCGGTGAGGCAGAGAATGACGCGCCCGCTGCATACCGGCAGCCAGAGGCCGGTCCCGGTGCCGCCGGGACCGGGCCGGACGTGGATCAGATCCATGGGTATCCCTCCTCGATGATGAAATCGCCCCGCAGGCCGTTCATGTCCGGGGCAGGGCCGCCCAGGTGCAGGGCGGCGTCATGCAGGGGAGTCAGGGCGTGGTCGAAGCACATCACCAGCAGCCCATTCCGGTAAAGTGACTCCCGGGCCCGGTCTCCGGTGGCGGTGATAAGAAACAGGCGGTGGCCGAGGCGCAGCGCATCGCCGGGGCCGAAGGGCTGCTGTTCGGCCCGGAAGGTACACTCCAGCGGCAGGGCGTATGCCCGCAGCCGCCCGTTCATGCTGTCCGGACAGGCAATGAGGATCCCCCGGGAAAGCCAGCGTTCGACATACGTTCCCGGCTTGCGAATGAGCGCGCGATAGAGCTGCATTAGGCTTTCCTCCTTGCCGCGAGCCGGAGGAAAATCCGCTCGGTGACGATACCCCGGATAAGCCCCACCACCACGGCCGTGAGCACGTAGCGCAGGGCCAGCTGGGTGACGGAGAGCCCGTGGGCCCGGAGACCGGCGCAGATGCTGAGCCAGGCGACAACCTCCGGTGTGACTACGCCTGGAAAGGACGCTGAAAGTGGATGAGAGAGGGTGGTAAGCGCATCCTCGAAACCCGGCTTGCTCTTCTCGGGCAGCACGAACCCGAGCGCCAGCGCACCGTAGGTTCGTAGCAGCAGCCAGCCAATGACGGGCAACAGCCCGTAGGTCAGGATGCGTGAGCGCCCGAAGGTTCTGGCCAGCGCTTCGGTCCTGGCGGTCCCGGCAAGGCGCAGGGTGACCGTCAGGAGGGTGCGTAGCAGCACAAAGGCGGGCAGGACGGTCACCGCCAGGGTGACTAAATGACCGTAGGCGCAGTGGATAAAGCCAAACACGCCCCCGGTCAGGCTGAGCTGTGTCATGTTCAGTCCTCTCTGGTTGGAAAAAATCCGGGGTGCCCGGGCTAACCGGACGGGAGGAGCGAGCATTGACGGTAACAACAGTCAGAGCCCCCGGGAACAGTGGCGGTACAGACTTCGCCTGCTTAGTTTTTTTCAGGGCGAGCGCAGGCGTGGCATTTCAGCCCTGTTTATGCGATTCTCAGGAGTTAAATTTGCAGAGCTTAATTGCCTGCGGTTTATACAATTTAGTTTATCGAAAAATAATGCGTTTTCAAGCCATGAATCGCATCATTTTTCGATTTGTAGGCATTTAATTATTGAAATCTATTCAAAAACAAAAGGTTGTTGATAATGGCTATGACGAAGAAAAACACTCAGGAACTGCTAGGCGGTAGTGAGGACTCTTTCGGAGTGAGATTATCAATAGCTATGAAACTTTCAGGTGATACTAAAAGTTCTTTAGCTCGAAAGTCTGGTCTTTCAGAGGCTGCTATTAGGGGTTACTTAAAAAACGAATCATCTCCGAGTATTGCCCAACTTCTTAAGTTATCTAAAGCGTTGGGTATTAGAGCTTCTTGGTTAATAGGTGAGGGTGACGATCTTCAGTCAAAACCCGATATAGAACAAGATGTATCTTTGCTGGTAATGTTGTTCAGGCATTTGTCAGGAATGCATCGGCATATGACATTAAAGCTAGTGTTATCTGCATTAGCAAATCAATATCATGATGTTAGTGAGAAAGATTTAGAAAATCTCACATCTCCGGTTATTGACATGGCAGTAAAGATCAACACTCTGAGCCAAGCCGATAAAGAAAAACTCATACAAAATCTCGGAATTGATCTTAATGTTGATACAACATCTTAAATAATACTACTAATGCTATTATAAAAATGGCTTCTAGAACGGCTGATATTTCATGAAGATGATGGAGGACTTTTCCAGCATGTCGATAAAAATGAGAAGGAATCTTGAATTACTTAACAGCATGTCATCTCGGTGACATTATGGCAGTGAACAAGAGTTTTGAAACGAGTACTTGACGGCTTATCTGCTCAGTTGGAAAGAGAGATTAGCGAGAGTGGGGAAGTGGAGAGATGATAATCTTTGTCATGTTATGAAATGCTAACTTAAAAAATTTTCTTATATAATAAATGAATCTAATAATATAAAGATACATGTTGTAGTCTAAATTAAATGCAGCATTGAACATGCTACTTTAAAATAATAACTAGAGGCCTGTGAGACCTCTAGATGATATTTAACATAAAATTACTCAATAATATTCATAAAGTGGAAAAATTATTGTTCTATATCTGGTTGCCCTTGTCGCGCATAATAAGAAGAAAATCTCGCGACAATATCTTTCAAAAAAGGAGGAGATATTTGATATGAAGGCGTGTCAAAGTTATCATCAAATTCTTTTTGCGTATGTGTTGAAATTTTTCTGAAGTTAATAAAGCCACCTTTAAAGAAATTCGTTTTAGGCAGCCAATGGTAATAAAATGTTTTATGCTGGCGAGCAGAACTAAGAGCAGATCTTTTTTGATCATCAGTTAAAGATTCAGTATTTGGATTTCTTAATTTCTTTTTGATCAACTCCTCTTCTAAGAAAGTCTCTTCGAAATCTATTTTGGCAAGTAATGCTCTATCCGTATTGCAACCGCCACTAATACGTTCCGCGAGATCGCATGCAGGGTTCATTATTATATAGAACTCATTAGAATGCTTATCTTTAACGATCCCGCCGGTATTGATTTTTAGAGATACAGGAGGCCAGATATACATTTCCTCAGGGTAACATTTATCGACGTCACCATCTAAAAGTTGTATTAGGTGGTTTAAAGTATGTCTAAGCAAAGCTTTCTCGGTTTTTAAATTATCTAATTTACCATACTCAGACCATTTTTCTCGCTGTGGGAGAAGGTTATTGATAAATATTTTACTTAGGTTTTTTTCAATTTCGCCTTTTCCACCCATAATTTTAGTAAGGCCAGTTGTATATATTTTATATATTTCATTTATAATTTCAGAATATTTTGCTTCGCCTTTTTTATAAACCTCTATTAGAGGGAATCCAGCAGTATTTGCAGCGTCTGGTGTACCGGTCATAATTGCAACTGGTATTCGTCGGAATGTATCTTTTATTCTATCAATAACATCATTTCCTTCATTACCATCACCAGCCAGTCTCATATCGACGATTGCACCATCAAAATGGGATTCATTTAACGCAGCTAATGCATCTTCAACCTTTGCGCAGACTCTGATATTAATCATGCAGTTATTATCATCTTGAAAATCATCTGCGGCATGCTGGCATGTTTTCTGATCTTGTTCGTCATCTTCTACAAGGAGCAAATCAATTTTATTCATTATTGGTTTCCTTAACTTGAATTATAAAGTACGCACCATTAGTTGATTCTAATGCTTTTAATTCTAACTGGTTTCTTTCTGCAGCTTCTCCTGCAATAGCTAGGCCTATACCATTGCCAGAAGGCTTTGTGCTGAATTGGGGCTCAAAGATGACTCCATCACTGATTAATTTAGGTTCTATACCTGGTCCGGTATCTCTAAAATTAATGTATGAGAGTTTTCCATTCTCTTCAAATATTTCAACATTGATATTCCTAGTGCTAGATTTTGTTTTCAACCAAAAGATGCTATTGTCTATAAGATTTGTGAATAAAGCATGTATATCCTGCTTCCATGCTGAAATCTCCAAGTCTTCTTTACCATCAACATTGAATGTTATACCATTATCCTTCATTTCTTGTCTAAAAATAGAGAAGGCGCTGGTGATTTCATTCTTTATATTCAATAGAGATCGAGCTGATCTTTTCCCCATTGCTAATGGGTCTAATCTTTTGAATAATTCTGATAAAACTGCAGCATTAGACTCAACCCCACTAGTAATATCAAGTATTTTATCCAGGTTGTCTTTTTCTCCAGTTTGTTCTAGTCTCTTTTTAAATCGGCTTATCCTAGGAACTTCATTACGGAAATAATTTAAAGGACGACGACCTTCATGGAGTACTACGTTTATTATTTTACCAAGCGTCGCTTGGCCTTGATATGTGGCTACTGCTTGCCTAATGTCTTCTGCAGCTTTGGCTTTTTCCTTTTCTTCATTTACGATAAGAGCAATTACTTCTCCTGCGGTATTTTCATTCATCCCGCCACCTATCAGTTTTTTTCTGATCTGTTTTTTCAAGTCATCAAATGAAAAAAGTCTCTCTAATTGTCTCTCTACCTTTAAAGCTGGTTTACTCATGCCAGCTTTGCGGCGATAGCTAAAACGTCTTTCTTCTAGTTTACCTATAACTGTTCTGGCTATTTTTTTTAATTGTTCATAAGCAAAATTTTCCCGAAGCCCGTCCCGGGCGCTTTTTTCTATCAAATTTGATTGTTCTTCTGACTGAATTAAAACATATCCAATGGCTTGATTACTACCAATACGAAGAGATGGGTTTTGGACTCTTTGTTCGTTTAATTTAAGCCAGTCAAAGTCTGCATCTCCTAACGGGCGAATTCTAAACCCATTACGATAAACTCCTATACCATTGGATTCGTTTAAAAGTTGTCGCGCTTGGAGTTTGCCTACATAGTTTCCATATTCATCTTTTAAGCCTCTGCTTATTAAAGACTCTATAGCATCTGCTTCACGATCATAAACACGTATATCAAAGGTAAGCTCTCCACATTCTGTTGGTTGACCGATATCAATTGTAATACTCTCGTCTACTGAGTTTCTTGTCTTTTGCAAAGAGAAGTTAAGGTCTCCTTTACCGTTAGGAGCTACCTTCCCTGAAATACGATAGTCATAAAGGTCAAAGATGGGATAAGGTTCAACTATCTCATCAATATCATCCGTGTCGTTGAAGCCAGAAATTTTTAAATTGATTTGAAAATCAAAAGATTGTTTATTAACTATGGAGTTGACAGGAGATATTAGTTTCTTGAGTTCAAATCTCAATTTATCGAACTGTTTTTTGTTCCAATCGATTAAATAATCGCGCCCCCCACTTATTGTTAATACTGTCCCAGTAGGCTCATTAGATGGTTCACTATCGACTAAAATCTCTACATCATCTAAATAATCTGCATTTTCGAAGCTTGCCCATTCAACAAAAACCGTTGTTTTTTCGCGTTCTAATGACACCGTTTCCAATAAAAGATCAGCACCAAGTACTGAAGCAGCATACCGCCCAACACCCTTTCGTCCTTGCATCACCCGGCCTCTAGGACTTACCTTTCTCTCTAGCTTATCTCTAGTAGATGGGACCATCCATTTATTGACGACGGTATCTCTTGTCATCCCATGCCCATAATCCCTGATCGTAACTATATATCCAGACTGATCATTTTTAGCTATGAAGCTAATCTCGACGTTTGTTGAGTCTGCATCGTAGGCATTTTTAACCAATTCAACTACAGCAGCATAACTGTCTTGAATCAATTCACGACCTATTGTGAGCAAGTGGCGACCTGCAGGTCTTATTTTGTATGCTCCACTTTCATTCATAGGATTTAATCCTTCCATTTTAAATAATTAACATTATAAAGATTGTTTTGCCTCATTCGCCTTCATTCTCTTTATTCAACTGTCACCGTCAATATAGATATTTTACTTTTGGTAGATAAAAACTGTTCAATGGTTTCACGACTTCGAGCGAAATGACTGTAGACAGAGGAGTCGGTGATCGAAGGTTTTAATGTAATCTAAGATTAAAGCTTGTGCCAGACCCTTGTTTAACGAAAAATTAATTTTTCAGTAAGTTTTTAGTGATTTTAACTGTACATAACTGTCTTGTCCCGCAGTTCGTGACCTGCATCCAATGATTGGTAATGCCTTTGTTAGCAACGTGAGGACTTCCCCATCCAGAAAAGTTCTTCTGAAGCAATATCTCTACTCGCTGTAAAAAATCTGATGACAAAGCTAAGTCACGGTCAGACGGGTGAAATAGTTTAGAATCAGATAAAACACATCACTTTTTCAGGGCGTAAATTCGATCTGACTGGCGATGAGCGTATCCACTTTACTCTGTACCAGCGTCAGCGTCAGCGTCAGCGGCTCGACATCGGTTTCGGTCAATGGTGAGGGGCAATTTGGTTAGCAGTCGGGCCCGGTAAACACTGACCTCAGCGGAAGACACAATCTTCCTCTCACGTTATCCCCATATGACACTGTGAGATGCGACCCCGCAGATTTTGCGGAGGTAGTGATACGCGTTGTCTGACGTATTCAACCCCTTAAGTGGATGATGCACGACCAAATCGCTCCTGACCACATGCCAGTTACTCTGACTGGAGAATGCGGCTTTACCCCGTTTCATCACCTCAAAGCCTTTCGTATAATCGGCTGAAACGCGCCTCTGCAAAAGGATGTCGTCATGGATCTCTTCCCTGATATTGAACAGGCTGTGCCCTTACCCCATGAAGAAGTGCTCCGTTACATGGTATGTAAAATCCGTGATAACCAGTCGGAAAAATGGCTTACAGAGATGTGCAGGAAAAATAACCTTTCTGATGTCTATCAGGATTATCTTCAGAAGGGAGTGCTGAAGGCTCTGGAGGGTGAACCTGATGTGAGCTTTTATCCACCAAGGCTAACGATTGAGCTGGTGCCCCGGTCATGCTGGTTCGATAACGTCAGAAGTGCGGTCTCTTCATCGGACTGGAAACGGTTACGGCAACAAACGGCCAGAACAGCAGGGTGGAAATGCCAGATCTGCGGCGGGAAGGGACCCCGATGGCCTGTGGAGTGCCATGAAATCTGGCATTACGATGATGACAGGCAGTGTCAGACCCTCACCGGACTCATCGCGTTATGCCCATCCTGCCATGAAGTCAAACACATGGGGTTCAGCGGGCTCCGGGGTAAAAAGGACGAAGCGGTGGCGCATCTGGCGCTCGTCAACGGCTGGTCCCTCCTGGGCGCATTTGACTATGTCGATGAGGCTTTTGACGTGTGGCGGGAACGCTCTCGTCATGCCTGGCAGCTGGATATCACGTGGCTCGAAACCCAGGGGATCAAACTTCAGGATGAGACAGCATCAGAGGGCGACAACATCCCTGCTGAGGATCAGCTTTCGCTGGCGCTTGAGGTTCCGCCTGTCGCGACGGAGAGCACTGCAGTGCCCGCCGTGGTGGAACAACAGAGCATCTCCCGCGATGAGAGGCCAATTCTAAAGAACAACCCTGTATCCCGCTCATCGTCCGTAGGGTCAACGTTCTGGTCAGTCTGCCAGCGGGTTTTCTGCCAGGTGAAAAAGGTGATACGGGAGCAGTGGTGATTAACCCCGTGGCGACGCATTCCCGGTGAGAGAGGCGAATGCGTTTAGCGCCGGATGAAAACGCATCACTTTTTTCAGGACGTAATTTCGATCTGGTTGGTGATGAGCACATCCACGTTAAACTGTATCGGTGTCAGCAGATCGACATCTGTCTCCGGTACGTGGAGAGAGATGATTAGGCTGCAGCGCGCTTCAGAATCATAGCGGTTCAGAGCACGCCGTGTTTTCCACCAGCCCTGGCCCGGGGAAACGGCGAGGTACCCACAGTTAGCCATATCTGCCGCAGTGCCTCGCCAAATGTCCTGATGCAAAGACCCTTTATGACGCTGGCGGTACCCCTGGAGCCAGTTTTTGTCGCTTCCCGACGCAGCTGAAACAGCTTCGCTCGTCTCTACTGCAGCGTTGATTCGTGCCTGAATGCTTCCAGCCTCTCCGTTGGAGGTTTCATAGCAAATCGTAAACGGTGTGAAGGAGCGCTGAACTTAGATGCTGTAACTTGGGCTGTCCCGTTAGGCTCAATATACCAGGGCAGGGTGATGCGCATGTCTACGGACAAAATCTGCGGTACAAGCTGTTTGATTGTTGGCAAGGGAGGGGAAAAGCTTGTAGGAGCTATGTCATAGCTGCCTGAGCTGACCTGCTCCCCATTGATTAACACACCGGGGAGCCTATTTGTTTAGCTCTTAGCTAATATCTGATGTCTGATACCACTTGCGATACTTAATAGCTGGTATCAATGGGCGAGATTTGTGTGTTCTATTAATAGATCGTAGTGTGTCGAAATAATCTGTTTATGGAACAGATCTAATGGACGCTGAAGCAAATAATTTTGCTTGTTCTATAAAAAGGATATACTTGCGAAAAATGATCTATTTATGGAACAAAGAGGTGTGTAATGGCAAAACCATCTACTCGAACCTACTCTCGTTATAGTCGCGATGCTGCGCGACTGCTGGGGCTGATGATTCGTACTGCGCGTATTGAACGTAAACTGACCGTTGAAGAACTGGCTGAACGTGCAGGTGTATCGCGTGGACTCGTTTATCGTGCCGAAGAAGGTGACATGGGGTGTGCAATTGGCGCGGTATTTGAACTGGCTACTATTGTCGGTGTTCCACTTTTTACACCTGATCAGGCATTGATGACGTTACATATCGCGAACGCAGAGAAAACTTTATCGCTGATGCCACGCTCGGTGTATCACTCCAAAAAGGTGATAAACGATGACTTCTGATAATAGTCCCGATCTGGCATATGTATGGATCTGGTTGCCTGGTGCAACTCAACCAATTGTTGCAGGTGCGCTAACTCGTGATGGCAACAGGTTCATCTTCAACTACGGGCGCAGTTACCTGGAACGGGAAGATGCTATCCCTGTCTATGAACCGGAACTTCCGTTGGTTCGGGGTGCGATATTTCCCGCACCAGGTCTACAGCAGGCGAGTGCATTACGTGATGCTGCCCCGGATGCCTGGGGGCGTCGTGTTATTCTGAACCGGCTGATGGGGGCTCAGGGCAGGGATGCTGATCCTGACAGACTGGATGAACTGACATATTTGCTTGAGTCCGGCTCGGACCGAATTGGGGGGCTAGACTTCCAGCGATCCGCAACGGAGTATGTGCCGCGTGTGTCCCAAAGCGCATCTCTTGAAGAGTTAATGCAGGCCGCATCAATGGTTGAAAGTGGCGTACCGTTAACTCCGGAGCTGGAACAAGCGCTTTTTCACGGTAGTTCATTAGGTGGCGCACGACCAAAGGCAATGATTGAGTCCGGGGAGCGTAAGTTTATCGCAAAATTCTCCTCCTCCACAGATACCTATAATGTTGTTAAAGCTGAATATATCGCTATGCGACTGGCTGCCTGCGCTGGGCTAAATGTTGCACTTGTTCTTCTCCGCCATACAGCGGGTAAAGACGTCATACTTATTCAACGCTTTGACCGCATACAAAGCCATGCAGGGTGGCAGCGCCGCCTGATGGTCTCTGCGCTGACCATTTTTGGTCTTGATGAGATGATGGCAAGATATGCGAGCTATGAGGATTTGACGGATATTATTCGCCAACGCTTCGATGCACCTAAAGAGACATTACGGGAGCTGTTCGGGCGTCTGGTTTTTAATATCATTTGCGGTAACACAGACGATCACGCCAGAAATCATGCAGCATTTTGGGATGGTAAAAAACTGAGCCTGACGCCCGCTTATGATATTTGTCCCCAGGGCCGTTCTGGTAATGAAGCAACGCAGGCAATGCTAATTATTGGTGAAAACCGAATGAGCAATCTTGCGGTTTGTCTGTCGGCGGCGGCTAAATTTCTGCTGAGCGAACAGGAAGCTATTGACGTTATCACACACTGTATCCGGACGGTTCACCAGAACTGGGAAGAGGTATGTAGTGAGGCTTCATTGAGCGAAGTGGATCGCAACTTCTTGTGGGGACGGGTGTTCCTCAACCCGTTTATTTTTGAAGGTACTCCAGAAGCGATCGTACATCTGCGTTGAACCGTTATCATTGCCTATTAATTAACAGTGAATTGATAGGTGTTAGGGTGATGCCATTGGCATCACCTTTTTGCCTGTTGTTTAGTGGCTGATTGATAGGTGTTGACATGATGCTGTTGGCATTAACGTTATTTCTCTATCGGTTTCAATGCACAGCGTTTTTTTCATGTTAGGGGCATTCAGCATCTGTATTCGATGCCGCTGGCATCAGCCGCACCCCAGACACTGCGCCCGAATCTCCGCGACCAACTTACTGATATCACGTTTTTTACGCGGCTCAACCGATATTTTCGGCTATGAAACTACAGGCGGCACAAACTCCGGCACCGTCGCTTTGCCGCGTCGATACTGATTAAACTCACCTTCCTGAGCTGTGCGCAATGTCGCCAGCAAATAGGCGAGCGGCTTTTGTATGCCGCCACGGGCAACGCGTTGGGCTGCGTCTTCAAGCACGTCCTGGCGCAGTGGGGTTGTAAGCATCCCGGGAAAGCGGACCATTCACATTTAGAGATCTTCCTGCATACTGATTATGTTCCTGGAG
>OCPI01000010.1_pt1 | contig 170933 bp, 151 predicted proteins | sample 1476291 | NCBI WGS metagenome assembly OCPI01 (sample SAMEA2580054, study PRJEB22360) | human gut metagenome | reverse complement strand
ATATAATATTTTATTTTATTGATAATAATACTAAAGTATAATAAAATAGAAAACAGAGTGGGAGAGAATGTGTGTTTCAGTCTTTAGTCTTGTCTTTCCTTTTAGGAGGGGTTATTGTTCTGACCTTTGCATTGGTAGATGAAAAAATCTATCAGGAGCATCGGTTTATGTTTATCTTTCTGCTTAGTACCTTTGTTCTTCTTTTTGAGAGTCTTCTCGTATTTTTAGATTTCACTTTATTTTCAGGTATTCGATTATCAGATTTAAATATGCTACTGTGGCCTGTTTATCTCTATCCTTATTATCATTATGCCAATCGAAATAATCGCTTATGTTCTATTTTCTACTCTTTTTTTACTTATTTAGCAGTTGAAGGAACAGCTACTTTTTTGACCATTATCGTTTCTTCAGTTTTAGGAGATGCTGTTGTAGAAGCTTACTCAATTATCTACAATATGTTTATTCGTTTGGTTTCTTTAGGAATCATTTTGAAGCTAATTGACTTATTTGAATTTGATTTCACCCCTTTTTACGAAGAAGCATTTGAAAAGTATTTAAAATTATTGATTTCTGTCTATTTTGCTATATTTGTGGTAATCAATTTTGCCTTATGGATTAGTGAACAAGCACAATATAAAAATTTTGGGAGTATGTTAGCGACGATTTGTTTTTTCTCATTTGTAGTCAGTTTGTTTCATATGAAGATTGAGAGAGATCAATATCGTAAAAATTTAGAACTGGAATACAAAGAATTTTCCGAGCAACAAATGAGTCGTTATATGGCTGAAATTCAAAGTCTTTATTCTACTGTCAGAGGGGTTCGTCATGATTTAGGGAACATAGTGATTTCTATGTCACTAGCTATTCAAGAAGGAAATATTCCAGAAATTCAAAGAATTTATAGAGAAGTATTAGAAAAAAGTTATAGAGAGATCAATACCGAAAAATTATCAGGCTTTAACTTGGTGAATATAAAAGATTCTGCCTTGCGAAGTATTCTAATTCGGGGTTGGTTAGATGCCAGAGATGCTGGTGTAGAAATGACTTTTGAAACGAGTGAATCCATTGAGCAACTACCAGTTGACTTATTAGATATTGTCAGAATTGTTGGCATTCTAGTAACGAATGCTTTAGAAGCTTCAAAAGAAGCGGAGGAAAAGAAGGTTCGTATTGCTATTTTTTCTATTTCAAAAATGGTTTACTTGGTGATTCATAATACAACGAATGAAATAACTTTTGATGTCAGAAAAATATATGAGGAGGGGTATTCAACAAAGGGAGAAAATAGAGGATTAGGCTTAGATAATGTGAGGAAAATATTAGCCAACTATGGAAATATGTTTTTGGAAACAGAATTGCAAGGTAATTGGTTTTTACAAGTGTTGAAGATTGGAGGGTATGAAAAAGAATGAAGATTTTTTTACTAGAAGATGAACTACAACAACAGCTACGTGTTGAAAAACATATTGCAACAATTGCTAACGAATTGGATTTAACGATTGAAATGATTTCTACAGGTAAGCTATCTGAGTTTGAAGAATATATACAACATTCTGATCTCCACCAATTATATTTTTTAGATATTCATATTCAAGACAATGAGTATTGTGGGCTCGAAATTGCTCAAAAAATACGGGAAGCAAATCCTTATGCAATTATTGTATTCATTACTACAAAATCTGAATTTGCCTCTATTACTTACCGTTACAAAGTATCTGCTTTGGACTTTATTGATAAAAATTTGAATGAAGATTTATTTAAATCTAAGTTACAAGGTTGTATTGAATATTTGACAACCATCCAGATTAAAAATGATGACTTGACGGATTATTTTGAGTATGACTTTAGGGATAAAAAAATTAAAATTCCGTTCAAAGATATTCTTTATATTGAGACGATTGGAACTGCTTATAAATTGAATTTAGTTGGAAAAAATTTTCAAAAAGAAATTGCGGGAAGCTTATCCGATGTTTTAAATAAGGATGAAGAAGATAGATATTTTAGCCCTCATCAATCTTTTATTGTAAATAGAAGTATGATTATTGGAATGGATAAGAAAAATAAGCAACTTCTCTTAAAAGAAGGATATTCTTGCCCTATTTCAAGAAGCAATATCAAGCGCGTTAAAAAATTAATTGAAGAGCAAAATTTAGAATATAATGCTTGACAAAGTGCTAATTTCTGATATAATGGGATATGTTCTGTTAATGAATATATGGTCCGTTGGTCAAGGGGTTAAGACACCGCCTTTTCACGGCGGTAACACGGGTTCGAATCCCGTACGGACTATATCTCATTCCGCCATAGCTCAGTTGGTAGTAGCGCATGACTGTTAATCATGATGTCGTAGGTTCGAGTCCTACTGGCGGAGCTAACACGACACCCATTTGGGTGTTTTTTTGTTTCTAAAAAAACTAGGATAACCATCATCCTAGCTTTTTATTTGTTACTGAATGGAGTGAATAGTTTTCAACTTTTTTCTCTTTATGATTTGTATCCATTCGTAAAGAAAGAAGAGAACAATTCCAGTGAAAAAGGCAGTAAGTCCTTCAATGAAGCCTTGGGGAACAAATGTTAAGGTGACTGTTCCGGTTCCTTTTGAAACATCCACTCCCATCAATCCTTTCTGGATGCGATGAATTTTGATAGGTTTTCCATTTTGCTTAGCTGACCATCCTTTATCATATGGAAGTGAGAAAATAAGGGTCGTATCTCTATTTGCATTATAAGTTGCCACGACTTTATTTTTCTTTTTGTGAATAGCAGCTTCTTGCTGACGAATAGTGGTGATAGCTTGCGTATATTTGTTAAGATCCAGCGCAAAAAATTCTGGTGTACGAAAAGAAACGGTTGAATTTTCTGGAAAACTCATACGAATAGTGATCGTTTTTTCTGCATCAAAATGTCCAATTGAAAAGAATGGAAAGGCATTATCAATAGTATAACGCTGGGTCTGCCCATTATAGGTGATTTCAATGTCTTTTTGATCATCATTTGAAAATTCTAGATTTGGAACATTAACATAGAGTTGGCTATGGGCAGGAATTGTTACTTCATATTCAATGCTTGCATAAGATAAGTGACTATCTTTCTCTATTTTTGCAGTTTGCATGGAAGATGTGGAGTTTTCTGAGTGATTTGAAAGAAACTTTAATTTTTTATAAAATTTAAATTTTTCACCTGTGAGTTGATGGATCAATTGTGTTTGGTTATCGAGTGTCAGATTTGTAAAGGATGTATTCTTATAAGGCTTAGCTGACAAGAATGCAATTGGCAAAGCGTATTCATTTTCTGAGAGTGAGATTCCATTTTTAGAGGCAATCTCTTTAAATCCAAATTTTTGAACAGGTTGTTGGCTTAAATTATAGCGAACACCAAATAGGCTATCCATTAGAATGGAATTATTTTGGTATCGAAGGTTGAGGTTGGTTCCTTCAGATTTAAATCCAAGTTTATCCAATATTGAACTAGCATCTGTATTTCGAACAGATGAAAATTGAGAAATTCCATTATAACCATACTTCATACTATCATTGCCAGTTTGTGGATGTAGAATTTCAGTCCGATAGTTTGAGTCTGTGTTTCCACTTACCAAGGTTTGAATAGATTTTAAGTCGCGTTCGTAGGATGATCGAGAAGCAAATACCCATTCTTTTGCAATTCCTTCAATCTGATAATAACTATTTACAGATAGTTCAAATAGAGAAAGGAAAAGAATGGAAAAGTAGAATAATCTTGGGGGTATTTTTTTAAAAATAAAGGCAAGAGAGAGTAAAAAGAAAACCAGTAAAAATTCAAAAGTAACAACGAAATTGATAGAATCTAAAAATTTATAGTGATGACTGAAAAAAAGTGTTCCTCCAAATCCTAAGAAGAGTATGAAGCTAGCAATACTAAAGCGACCCCAAGTGATCTCCTCGATTCGATTTAGAACTTCTCCTGCCATTATAATAATCGTCAAAGAAAAAATCCAGGCGTATCGATGGAGAAACATATTTGGCGCGTGCATACCTTGCCAAAGAAGGTCTAATAGTTGTAAACGGAAACTAAAAATGAGAATTGTTAGAAGTAAAAAATAGCAGAGTTTCACGTGAAACTTGATTGATTTTACAAAGAAAAAAGTGATTGCTAGTAACAATGGAAACAATCCTACATAGATCATCGGAATAGATCCATATTTAGTCGTATCAAAACTACCTACGAAATTTTTGGCAAATACGTCGAGATACCAGCTTTTTTCTGTAAAGATACTGTCAACCTTTGAAAAACTTTCTCCATGAGTACGTAAATCTAAGAAGGTAGGATATAACATTACTAGACTTGTTATAACCGATAGAAGAGATACAATCACAAAATGGAAAAAACGCTTTCCAATTTCTTTGATATCCCATGACAGTTGTGTCAAGTACCATAATATGAGAAAAATGGACATCATAAATCCAAAATAATAATTTTGGATAAACAAACAGGTTAAACTGATAAAGTAGAGAATCTCTCCCTCATTGTAAATTAGTTTCTTGAACCCATAAACAATTAGTGGTGCTAGAATAAATACGTCTAACCAAGTTTTAATTTCAATTTGGCTGATGGCAAAACTCATCAGAGCAAATGATGTTGAAAGGGTAAGAACCAGGGTTCTAGGGATTTTAGAAAACATCCCGTGTATACTGATGTATGTACTAAGACCAATTGCTCCAAATTTCAAAAGTGTGATGAGGTAAACAGCATCCGGCATGGATTGGGCATCAAAGAAAAATACAAGAGGGGAAAAGAAACTTCCTAGATAATAGCTACTGAGTGCATAGAAATTAAGGCCTAATCCACTTTGAAAACTGTAAAATAGGCTATCTGTTCCATGTAAAATATTTCGAAGTGTGGTATCAAAAATGACATACTGATGATAACCATCTCCTAATAATGGGGATGTCTCACTGTTCCAGTAAATTCCTTGTGAGAGGTAAATAAAGAACATTATGATCACTGGAATCAGAAAGGAAGATATCAAAAAAAGGGATATTTTTAGCTTTGTTTTGTTCATATATTTCTACTGAAAGAGCCTGAAATAAGGATTTCAGGACTCTTAATTTTTCTGATTAATTCCAAAGTTCTTTCACTTTTGCTTGAACTTCTTCATTTTCAAGAAACTCATCATAGGTTTCATCAATGCGATCTATCACGCCGTTTTTTGAAAGAACGATAATATGGTTGGCGAGTGTTTGAATGAATTCGTGGTCATGGCTGGCAAAAATAATCGATTCTTTAAAATTCTTCAATCCGTCATTCAAACTTGAAATAGACTCCAAATCCAAGTGATTGGTTGGATCATCCAGTACAAGGACGTTTGACTTGAGGAGCATCAATTTAGATAACATGACACGAACTTTTTCTCCACCTGACAAGACGTTGACAGACTTGTTAACTTCGTCACCAGAAAAGAGCATGCGTCCTAGGAAACCACGAAGGAACGTGTTGTCATCCTCTTCTTTACTTGCAAATTGACGAAGCCAGTCAAGAATCGTTTCTCCACCTGCAAAATCTCGGCTGTTGTCTTTTGGTAGATAAGATCGACTAGTTGTAACTCCCCACTTGACAGTTCCTTCATACTCAATATCATCCATCAATGCACGGATCAAAGCGGTTGTTTGAATATCGTTTTGTCCGATAAGAGCGGTTTTATCACCAGGACGTAAGATAAAATTGATATTGTCAAGGATGGTTTCTCCATCAATCTTGACAGAGAGGTTTTCAACTGTCAAGAGATCGTTACCAATTTCTCGTTCTGCTTTAAAGTTAATAAATGGGTATTTTCGACTAGATGGAACAATTTCTTCTAGCTCGATTTTGTCAAGCATTTTTTTACGGGATGTGGCTTGTTTTGATTTTGAAGCGTTGGCTGAGAATCGTGCGACAAACTCTTGTAATTGTTTAATTTTTTCTTCAGCTTTTGCGTTTCTATCTGCTTGTAATTTTGCTGCAAGTTCAGAAGATTCTTTCCAGAAATCATAGTTTCCGACGTAAAGTTTAATTTTTCCAAAGTCGAGATCCGCCATATGGGTGCAGACTTTGTTCAAAAAGTGGCGGTCATGGGATACAACGATAACCGTATTTTCAAAATCAATTAGAAAATCTTCTAACCAGGTAATGGATTGAATATCGAGACCGTTGGTTGGTTCGTCTAAAAGAAGGACATCTGGCTTTCCAAAGAGGGCTTTAGCAAGGAGGACTTTTACTTTATCGCCATTAGCTAATTCACTCATGGTTTGATAATGAAGGTCTTCTGAAATATATAAATTTTGAAGCAATTGAGAAGCTTCACTCTCTGCTTCCCAACCACCGAGTTCGGCAAATTCACCTTCAAGTTCAGCTGCACGGACGCCGTCTTCATCAGAAAAATCTTCTTTCATGTAGATAGCATCTTTCTCTTTCATAATGTTGTAGAGCTTTTCATTTCCCATAATGACAACATCGATGACCCGTTCGTCTTCATAGTCAAAGTGATTTTGACGCAAAACGGACAAACGTTCATCAGGACCGAGAGAAATATGACCTGTTGTTGGTTCAATATCTCCAGCTAAAATTTTTAAAAAGGTTGATTTTCCAGCACCGTTGGCACCGATGAGACCGTATGTATTTCCCTCTGTAAAGTTAATATTGACATCGTCAAACAATTTTCGATCACTAAAACGTAGTGAGACGTCTGATACTGTAAGCAATGATATTCTCCTCTTTCTATAATGTCTTCATTTTACTAGAAAATAGGGGAAAATTCAACTTTTTTAGTGTCAAGCTTGTTTTACAACTATGTAAAATGCGTTTACATTGTTGTAAAGATAAGATTAATCAAAGGCAGATAGGATAGACTAACATTTTTAACTAGAAAGTGCTATAATGGAAGGGATAACGATTAAGGAGAAGAGTATGACGAAACCCATCATTTTGACAGGAGATAGACCAACAGGAAAACTTCACATTGGCCACTATGTTGGCTCTTTAAAAAATCGCGTTTTGCTACAAAATAAAGACGAGTTTAATATGTTTGTTTTCCTAGCGGACCAGCAAGCTTTGACAGATCATGCAAAAGATCCAAAAACCATAGTAGAATCTATTGGCAATGTCGCTTTGGACTATCTTGCTGCTGGCCTAGATCCTGAAAAGGTTACGATTTTCATTCAAAGTCAGATTCCTGAACTGGCAGAATTGACTATGTATTACATGAATCTTGTATCTTTGGCGCGACTTGAAAGAAATCCAACTGTAAAGACTGAAATCTCTCAAAAAGGTTTTGGTGAGAGTATTCCTACAGGATTTTTGGTATACCCTATTTCGCAAGCAGCGGATATTACAGCATTTAAAGCCAATTTTGTTCCGGTAGGAAATGACCAAAAGCCAATGATTGAGCAAACTCGTGAGATTGTTCGTTCCTTTAATCATGCATACAACACAGATGCTTTGGTCGAACCAGAAGGAATTTATCCTGAAAATGAAGCAGCTGGTCGCTTACCTGGTTTAGATGGCAATGCTAAAATGTCTAAATCCTTAAATAACGGCATCTACCTAGCTGATGATGCAGATACTTTAAAGAAAAAAGTGATGAGCATGTATACTGATCCGGATCACATCAAAGTTGAGGATCCAGGAAAAATTGAAGGAAACATGGTATTTCATTACTTGGATGTATTTGGTCGACCAGAAGATGCAGATGAAATTGCAGAAATGAAAGAACATTATCAACGTGGAGGCCTTGGTGATGTAAAGACCAAGCGATATCTTTTAGAAATTTTGGATCGTGAACTAAGACCAATTCGAGAAAGACGTCTTGAGTTTGCAAAGGATATGGGGGAAGTATACTCCATTCTTGAAAAAGGTAGTGAGCGTGCTCGCAGTGTTGCAGCGCAAACATTGGACGATGTAAAATCTGCGATGGGAATAACCTATTTCAAAAAATAAGGATTTACAAATTGGATAGAGACAATTTTCCTTTATTTCTTTACAATTTGCCAATAAATGATTGACAAATTGCGATAGAATGGTATGATATTAACAATAAAAATTCGAGACTTGCTCAAATAAAAAGAAAAGAGGATCCAGCGGATGTCTAATTGGGACACAAAGTTTTTAAAAAAAGGGTTTACATTTGATGACGTGCTTTTGATTCCGGCAGAAAGTCACGTATTGCCTAATGATGCAGATTTAAGTACACAATTAGCAAGTAATTTGCACTTAAACATCCCAATCATTACTGCTGCAATGGATACAGTGACTGAAAGCCAAATGGCAATTGCTATGGCACGTGCTGGTGGACTTGGTGTGATCCATAAAAATATGTCAATTGAGCAACAGGCAGATGAAGTAAGAAAAGTAAAACGTTCTGAAAATGGAGTTATTATTGATCCATTCTATTTGACTCCATCTCATACAATTGCGGAAGCAAATGAGTTGATGGGACGATACCGGATCAGTGGCGTTCCTGTTGTTGAAACACTTGAAAATCGTAAATTAATTGGTATTCTCACGAATCGTGACTTACGCTTTATTTCTGATTATAATCAACCTATTTCAAATCATATGACAAGTGAAAATTTGGTGACTGCACCAGTCGGAACTGATTTGGAAACAGCTGAACGCATTTTACAAGAACATCGTATTGAAAAATTACCATTGGTAGATGAAGAGGGTCGTCTTTCTGGCTTGATTACGATCAAGGATATTGAGAAAGTGATTGAGTTTCCAAATGCGGCTAAGGATGAATTTGGACGTTTGCTTGTGGCTGGAGCTGTGGGAGTTACTTCTGATACCTTTGAACGTGCAGAAGCCCTTTTTGAAGCTGGTGCAGATGCTATTGTCATCGATACTGCTCATGGACATTCTGCAGGTGTTCTTCGTAAGATTGCAGAAATTCGTGCTCACTTCCCAGATCGTACCTTAATTGCAGGAAATATTGCGACAGCTGAAGGTGCGCGTGCCTTGTTTGATGCAGGGGTAGACGTTGTTAAAGTCGGAATTGGACCAGGTTCTATCTGTACAACCCGTGTTGTTGCAGGTGTTGGTGTTCCTCAAGTTACGGCTATCTATGATGCAGCTGCTGTAGCTCGTGAATACGGTAAAACAATCATTGCTGATGGTGGTATCAAGTATTCAGGAGATATTGTCAAAGCTCTTGCGGCTGGTGGAAATGCGGTTATGCTCGGGTCCATGCTTGCGGGTACAGATGAAGCACCAGGTGAAACAGAAATCTTCCAAGGTCGTAAATTTAAAACCTATCGTGGTATGGGATCGATTGCAGCCATGAAGAAAGGGTCTAGTGATCGTTATTTCCAAGGATCTGTCAATGAAGCTAATAAATTGGTTCCTGAAGGAATTGAAGGACGTGTTGCTTATAAAGGTTCCGTAGCAGATATGGTCTTCCAAATGATCGGTGGTATCCGTTCAGGCATGGGCTATGTTGGTGCGGCAACCATTCAAGATTTACATGATAATGCTCAATTTGTTGAAATGAGTGGTGCAGGATTGAAAGAAAGTCACCCTCACGACGTTCAAATTACAAATGAAGCTCCAAACTATTCGGCACAATAAGTTTACTAACTTGTAAATAAAATTAACAGCACCTTGACAATTTTGTCAAGGTGCTGTTTTAATATGACCTGATTGAATGGAGAAAATTTTTAATTCCTTAGGCAAATCTTTTAAATGATCTAGGGTAGTTGTTGTTATAAATGTTTGAATACTGTTTGATATTGTTTCTAGTAACTGAAGTTGACGATCGTTGTCAAGTTCACTCATAACATCGTCAAGTAGTAAAATCGGTTTTTCTCTTGTCAGTTCTTCCATCAATTCGATTTCTGCTAATTTTAGAGAAAGAACAACACTTCGATGCTGGCCTTGACTACCAAAGTTCGCATTCATATCATTGATAAAAAACACCAAATCGTCTCTATGAGGTCCAATACTCGTTGTTTTTCTATAAATATCTTTTTGACGATTTTTTTCTAAGAGAAAGAGAAACTGCTGTTCTAAATCATCCACTTCTTCAGAAAATATGGTGGATAGGTACTGAATCCGTAGATCTTCTTTACAATTAGATAGTCGAGCGTGTTTCTCTTTTGCTTTAGCTTCTAACTTTTGAAGAAAATCAAGTCGGTGATGAATCACCCGGCTTCCAAAACTTGCTAGCTGTGAATCTAAGACATCTAAGAAAGTTGCATCAATTGTTTCAGAATTTTTTAGATAACTATTTCTTTGTTTTAAAACATGATGGTATTGGGATAGGTCAGATAGGTATATGGGCTTCATCTGTCCCAATTCAATGTCCATAAATTTTCGTCGTCCAACAGGGGCGCCTTTGATCAATTGCAAATCTTCCGGCGCAAAAAGAACCACATTCATATGACCAATGTAGTCAGATAGTTTGGCCTGCTTTAAATGGTTTACTTTAGTTATTCTCCCTTTTGGGGTCAAGGAAATTTCTAAGGGAATTGGACCAGTTTCTCTTTGTAAAAGACCAGAAACTTTGAAATCGGAGGATTCAAAGTAGATGAGATCTTTATCATTTCGTGTACGATGACTTCTAGTCAAAGCTAGAAAATAAATGGATTCGAGGATATTGGTTTTTCCTTGTGCATTTTGTCCCAAGAAAATATTTAAACCAGGATGAAACTCAATTTCAAGTTCTTGATAATTCCTAAAATGTTGAATAGATAATTGTTTCAGCCACATTATGAGATACCAGGAAAGCGAATTGCTCGTTCTTTTTTATCATGTTTTATTGGTTGTTTCTTTTGTTTTTGATTCTGATTGAGTTGTTTGACGAGTTTTGCAACACGTTCCTTTTCTTCTTTCTCTTTGAGATGCTCGTTAACTTCTTCTGAAGTAGGTTGAAGGATGGCAATTGTTATGTTTAGTTCTGGAATGTCCACCTGATCGTTCATACGAAGTTTACGACCTCTTCGTTGTTCCAATTCATGGTTAACATAGACTTCTTTTTCTTGAAGGAATGCTTTAATGGCGCCACCACTTTGAATAATACCGAGTTCTTTTAAGATAGCTTGTAATGTAATAAAGTCATCAAATAATTTATAATTCATAGTTCACCTCTTTGCGTGTTATTATACCATATTTTCAGTATATCTAGGGTAGAGAATGTGGTAAGATTTACAAACTATTTTCACAGTTTGAATTAGGATTTTAGTAGGATTTCGTGTTATAATGAAAGTTACTATTGAGTAGAACGAGGATGAAAATGGAATTAGTAAAGGGTGTGAATCTTCACTTTCTTCAATCAAAAAAATTTAAGACCAACAAAATTAAGGTCCGTTTTTCAGCACCATTAGATGAAAATACAGTAGCTGCAAGAGTTTTAGTAGCTTGTATGATGGAAACTGCGAACAAAAAATACCCAACCTCGCAGTTGTTTCGTGAAAAATTAGCAAGTTTGTATGGAGTAGAATTGTCAACTTCTGTATCAAAAAGAGGTCATGTTCATTATGTTGATCTGAATATTTCCTTTGTGCGCGACGCTTTTTTGAGCAAGAAAAATGTGTTAATTGATGAAATCTTAGATATTTTAGAAACAATTTTGTTTTCACCTTTGACAAATGAGGATCGCTTTGATAGTGAGACGTTTGAAGTGGAAAAGAAAAATACGATTTCGGATCTGGAGTCTGAAATTGAAGAGCCTTATTATTATGCTCACGGACAATTGAATCAACTTTTTTTTGAAGATGAAACAATTGGAATGTCAAGATTGGGTAAAGTTGAGTTAGTGAAACAAGAAACAGCTCAAAGTTCGCTTTCTTACTTTCACCAGATGCTAACTTCAGATACGCTTGATTTCTTTTTCATTGGGGAATTTAATGAAGTTGCTATTGTTGATCGAGTAAAAAAATTTGAATTTGAGCCACGTGAAAAGCACTTATCTATTAATTATCAACAACCATTTTCAAATGTCGTTAGAGAAAAGTTAGAACAAAAACAACAGCAACAATCTATTTTAGAATTGGGGTATCATCTTTCAATCCAGTATGGAGATCCCCTTCATATCCCATTAGTTGTCTTAAATGGCTTGCTAGGGGCCTTCTCTCATTCGAGACTCTTTCAAACCATCCGCGAGAAAGAAGGACTCGCTTATACCATTTCTAGCCATTTTGATATTTTTACCGGTTTTATGAGGGTTTTTGCAGGCATTGATAAAGAATATCGGACCAAAGTCATGACCTTGATTATGAGGCAGTTTAATGATTTAAAACGAGGTAAGTTTACAGAATCGGAATTGCAGTTAACAAAAGAGATGTTGGTCAATACGACTTTATTGGCACAAGATCGTCAAAATACCTTGATTGAAAGGGCGTATTTGAAAACGACTTTAGAAACAAAATTACTCTCTCTAGAAGAATGGCTAAAAGCGATTGACAAAGTTACAAAAGAAGACATTATCAAAACGGCAAAAACAATTAATTTACAGTCTGTTTATTTCATGGAAGGAAAGTAGTGTAAAGATTGAAGATTAAAGAAAAATATTACGAAGCGGTGGGTGAAAGAGTTTGCTTTACAAAATTGTCAAACGGCTTGACAGTCCATTTAATTCCAAAAGAGGATTACTACGAAACCTACGGTATCATTACAGCAAAGTTTGGTTCAGTTGACACTCGTATTTTAGTAAATGGAGTTGAAAAACAATACCCCGCAGGAATTGCGCATTTTCTGGAACATAAATTATTTGAAGATGAAAAAGGCCAGGATTTTCTAAAAAGATTCGTTCAATTAGGCTCCGAAAGCAATGCCTTTACAAGCTTTACAAAGACCAGTTATCTTTTTTCAACAACTTCAAAAGTAACAGAAAATATCCAGCTCTTATTAGAGATGGTTTCAAAAGCTTCTTTTACAGAGAAAACGATTAACAAAGAGAGAGAAATCATCCAACAAGAGATAGGGATGTATCAGGATAGTCCAGATTATCAATTGTTTTTTGGAGCTTTGGAGCAGTTATATCCAGCTACCTCTTTAGCTGACGATATTGCTGGAACAAAAGAGTCAATTGCAAACATTACAACTGAGAATTTGCATGAGAACTTCGATCTGTTTTATCATCCGTCTCAAATGCACCTATTAGTGATTGGAAATTTTGATGTTGATTCTGTGTGTCAAGTTTTGAAAGACTATGAGAAGGAGACTCCTCGTCAGTCAATCAAATTGGAGCGAATCCCTGTAGAAAAAAATGAAGTGGTATTAAATCAATCTTCTAGAATGAATGTTGCCATTCCTAAGTTGGCCATCGCAATCCGAGGAAATGATCTTATTCAACAAGAAGAAACGTTTCGTTATAAGTTGATACTGAAATTGCTGTTCTCTATGATGTTTGGATGGACCTCGCAACGTTTTCAAAGTTTGTATGAGGCAGGAAAGATTGACAACTCCTTGACACTTGAGGTAGAAGTCGAAGAGCTATTTCATTTCGTTATATTGACAATGGATACCCAGGAACCGGTATCTGTGTCTCATCAATTTAGAAAAGCTATTCGACAATTTGAAAAAGATCCAGATGTCAATCAAGAACATTTAGATACGATTAAAAGCGAAATGTTTGGTGATTTTTTACAAGGTCTAAATTCACTGGAGTACAGTGCTACTCAGTTCGAGTATTTTTCTAATGGTAGTACTTCATATGATCTTCCAAAGATTTTGCAAAGTATTAGTTTACAGGATATCATTAGATTAGGACATCAATTCATTGATCGGGCCGAAATGATTGACTATATGATTTTTTCAAAGTAGTAAACAATCAGTCAAGAAGGGAAAACATGAAGAAAAGAACAATTGGTCAAGTGTTACAACTGTCAAGAGTCAATTTACAAATTAGTTTACAAGACTTGGCACAGAAAACAGCCATTGAAATTCCTTATATAGAAGCATTAGAAAACGATGATTTTGATCTTTTACCTAGTCCATTTTACGCTCAGATCTATTTAAAAAAATTAGCATGGGCGCTAGGATTAGATGAAAAAATCTTGTTGACGGCTTTTCGTGAAGGAAAAGAGTTATTGTTTGACGAAGAAGTCCTTGTCAATGATGAAGACTTACATTCAAGGTTACAAAGACAAAAGAAGTCATGGTTGCCAATTCTTTACTATGTACTTGCTAGTCTTGCTATAATTGGATTTGTGATTTATATCGTATATTTTTATGAGTTTACAACATCTGTAAAATAGATGTAAAGCTACTATATTTTTGGAGGAACTATGAAAAAAGAAAATATTCCCAATACACTAACCCTAATCCGTGTTGTAATGATTCCCATTTTTATTATAATTCTAAGTCTTAGTCATTCCTATATTGGACATGTTCTTGCAGCAGTTATTTTTGCGATTGCAAGTATTACAGATTACCTTGATGGATTTCTTGCTCGAAAATGGAAGGTTGTCAGTAATTTTGGAAAATTTGCAGATCCAATGGCTGATAAATTATTAGTTATGTCAGCCTTCATCATGATGATTGAATTAAAAATGGTTCCTGCTTGGATTGTTGCTGTTATCATTTGCCGTGAGTTGGCTGTTACTGGTTTGCGCCTTCTACTTGTAGAGACAGGTGGTACGGTGCTTGCTGCTGCAATGCCGGGAAAAATTAAGACTTTTAGCCAAATGTTTGCGATTATCTTTTTGCTTTGTCATTGGACGATTCCTGGAACAGTCTTACTGTATATTGCATTGATTTTTACAATCTATTCTGGTTACGACTACTTTAAAGGAAGTAGCTATCTCTTTAAAGACACATTTAAATAAATGAAACATATTATTGACTTAAAAAATGTATCTTTTCGATATGATACAACTGTAGATGAGTATCAAATTGACTCCGTTTCGTTTCACGTGAAACAAGGAGAATGGCTTTCAATTGTTGGTCACAATGGTAGTGGCAAATCCACGATTGTACGCTTAATTGATGGTTTACTAGAAGCTGAGTCTGGCGAAATTGTCATCGATGGAATACCATTAACGCGTGAAACTGTATGGGAAAACCGCAGTAAAATTGGGATTGTATTTCAAAATCCTGACAATCAATTTGTTGGTGCCACAGTGGAGGATGATGTCGCCTTTGGTTTAGAAAATCAAGGCATTTCACGTGAAGAAATGCTCCAGCGTGTAGAGAAAGCGATTGAGCAAGTTGGCATGTCGGTATTTAAAGATCGAGAACCTTCACGTTTATCGGGTGGCCAAAAACAGCGAGTTGCAATCGCGGGGATCATTGCCTTAAGGCCTCAGATCATTATTTTAGATGAAGCAACTAGTATGTTGGACCCAGAAGGTAGAGAAGAGTTGATGAAAGTGGTGAGAACTCTCCAAAAACAGTTCCAGTTGACAGTTATCTCGATTACCCATGATTTAGCTGAGATCGCCTTAAGTGATCGAACACTAGTCTTTAAAAAAGGAAGATTAGAGTCTTCTATGACACCAAGGGAATTGTTTTCAAGGGACGATCTAAATCAAATTGGATTAGACAAGCCTTTTAGTAAGCAACTCCAAGAAACCCTTAGTGAGATTTTTCCACTAAAACAGGATTATCTAACAGAAAGTGAGTTATTAGACCAACTATGGGAATTTCTTTAAAGAATGTCTATTATACTTATCAAGAGGGAAGCCCTTTTGAAGGGCAGGCACTTTCTGATATCAGTTTGGAAATAAAGGATAGGTCTTACACAGCGATCGTAGGACATACTGGCAGTGGGAAGTCCACTTTATTGCAACTACTAAATGGATTACTTTGTCCGACTCAAGGAGAAATTCAATTTGACGATTTTGTTTTGGACCGAGAAACGGATCAAAAAAAAATGAAGCACTTGAGGAAAAAAGTGGGGTTGGTCTTTCAATTCCCAGAAAGTCAGCTATTTGCAGAGACAGTTTTAGCTGATGTAGCCTTTGGACCACAAAATTTTGGTGTATCCAGAGAAAGAGCTGAGGAAATAGCCAAAGATAAATTAGCAGTTGTTGGGCTCAATGATGCGATCTATAATAAAAGTCCGTTTGAATTGTCCGGTGGTCAGATGAGACGGGTTGCTATCGCTGGTATTCTAGCGATAGAACCTGATGTTTTGGTTTTAGATGAGCCAACAGCAGGGCTAGATCCAGCAGGTAGAAAGGAATTAATGGCGCTATTTGAGACACTGCATAAAAATGGGATGACCATTGTGCTTGTAACCCATACAATGGATGATGTTGCTAATTTTGCAGATACAGTATATGTTTTGAAAGGTGGCAATCTTGTTTTAGAAGGATCCCCTTCAAGTGTGTTTCAAGAGGTTGAGTATTTACAAAAGATTCAACTAGGGGTCCCAAAAATTACGAATTTTGCTCTTCAATTGCAACAAAAAGGCTTGAAATTTGAAAGACTACCAATCAAGATTGAGGAATTGAAGGAGATGTTGCTTCATGAATAATATGATTTTAGGCAGATATATTCCCGGAAATTCCATTATTCATCAATTGGACCCTCGTGGGAAGTTGCTTTCGATGTTTTTATTCATATTTCTCTTGTTTTGGGCAAATAACATTCAGACAAATGTCCTTCTTTTTGCATTTGTTTTTGGTTTAATGTATGTAACACGCATTTCAGTTGCTTTTTATGTCAAAGGTCTAAAGTCAATGATTTTTATCATTGCATTTACTACTTTATTTCAGCTATTTGCGACCTCTCAAGGAACAGTTTTGTATTATTGGTGGTTTTTTAGAGTGACAGATCAAGGCTTGATGCAGGCGGCGATTATCTTTTGTAGATTTCTCTTAATTATATTTTATTCGACGGTTTTAACGGTGACGACTACTCCATTAAGTTTAGCGGATGCTGTTGAAAAAATACTCACGCCATTTAAAATCATTAAGGTTCCAGCACATGAGATCGGTTTAATGTTATCAATGAGTTTGCGATTTGTACCGACTCTTGTAGACGATACCAACCGAATCATGAATGCCCAAAGGGCGCGTGGCGTTGATTTTGGAGAGGGAAATCTCTTGAAAAAAATTCGCTCCTTCATTCCTATCCTTATTCCTTTATTCGCCTCTAGTTTTAAACGTGCAGATGCACTTGCAATTGCTATGGAAGCGAGAGGATACAGAGGTGGTGAGGGACGAACCCGCTATCGAAACCTACAATGGAAGATAAAAGACACCCTTGCCATTGTTGTTATCTTGCTTCTGATGTTGCTGGTTTTTTGTCTAAAAAATGGATAGAAAGTCTGTGAATGGTGCAAAAATAACGAAAAACCGCTAAATAATGCTGTTTTTACATTAAATTCACATATTCCTGTAACATTTGTAACATATTTTATAATGAACTGTAACATTTAGTGTGTATCATAGAATTATATTCGAAAGGAGAATATAATTCATGATTAGTAAAAAATGTCAATGGACAGTTACTTCGCTACTTTCAGCAGTTTCACTTTTTATTTCTGGTATTGCTACGGTGAATGCTGAAACTTATCAAGTTAAGTCTGGAGATACACTATCAAAAATTGCATTAGAAAATAATACATCAGTTGAAAATATTATTGCTTCTAACAACCTTACCAATGAAGATTTGATCTATGCAGGACAAGTTATTGAATTGGGTGAGCGTTCTAAATCAATGGTTGATAAAGTTGCTCCGCAAGAACAAGCAAAACCTGCAGAAAACAAAGCAGCTCAGCCTACTCAAAATCAAGCAACTTATGCAGCAAATGCAAGCGTCACTTCTGCTCAGGCATCAAATGGAGGGATCGTCCTTTCAAACGGAAATACTGCTGGAGCTCAAGGATCATACGCAGCTGCTCGTATGGCTGAAATGACAGGTGTTCCCGCTTCTACTTGGGAAGCTATCATTGCACGTGAATCAAATGGTCAAGTAAATGCAGCAAACGCTTCTGGAGCAAGTGGTTTGTTCCAAACAATGCCAGGTTGGGGATCGACTGCAACAGTTGATGATCAAATTCAGGCAGCTTATAACGCATATAGCTCACAAGGCTTGTCAGCTTGGGGTTATTAAAAAAATGAGGCTGGGACGAAAGTTCCAGCCTCTTCTTGTTTTTGGATTGTTGAGCAAGACGCAGTGGTTGAGTGGGCTCTACTAGGCTGATTTCATCAGCTTTTACAGCCCTACTCAACTGTGTGGAGGTGGGACGACGAAATAGAATTCTAAAGAATTACCGATTTCTGTCCCACTCTCATTTTTTTAATGTTGAAAGAATTTCAAGAGGGGTGTGGCAAATATAATCTGGTGAATAAAGAAGCAGGTCATCTAGATCTCCAAACCCCCAGGTAACTGCCATTGTTTTAATGCCAACTGTTTGACCTCCAATGAGGTCAAATTTTGTATCTCCAATGATTAGTGCTTGATCTCTTGGAATGCCATTGCTTGACAAGGCATATTGGATAACATCAGCCTTGTGAACACGGTCGGGGCTTGAACCATAAATCCCATTAAAGTAGGTTGCAATTTCTAAATCTTGACACATTTGTAAAGCTACTGGTTCATATTTTGAAGTTGTGACGTAAAGCTGTAAACCTTCATTTTTCAAAGCTGTCAAAGCTTCAGTAATACGAGGAAATAGGGTTGATTCATACTGCCCTTTTTCATGATAATACTGGCGATAGATAGTGACTGCTTGATCTACCAAAGCTTCAGGAAGAGTAGCTTCAAAACTAGAAATCAAAGGTGGTCCCATAAAACTTCGAATGGTCTTTGCATCGGGTTCTGGAACTTTTAATACGTCAAACGTGTGTTGAAAACTGTTTGCTATGCCTTTTGAGCTGTCGACTAATGTTCCATCTAAGTCAAATAATAATGCTTGCATCTTATTCTCCAAATATTTCTTTTTGCAATTTACGACCGGTTGGTGTTGCCGCTAAACCACCTTCTGCAGTTTCTCTAAAGGCGGTTGGCAGACTAGACCCAACTTGGTACATAGCATCAATTACTTCATCGACAGGGATTTTTGATTTGATACCTGCCAAGGCCATATCAGCAGCAATAAAGGCATAACTGGCTCCCATTGCATTTCGTTTGACACACGGAACTTCAACCAGTCCTGCTACAGGATCACAAATGAGTCCAAGCATATTTTTGATCACGAAACAGATCGCTTGACTAGCCTGATATGGAGTTCCTCCAGCAGCAAGTGTTAGGGCAGCTGCACTCATGGCTGAAGCCGATCCAACTTCGGCTTGACAACCACCTTCTGCACCTGAAATAGAAGCATTATTGGCGATGACTAAACCAAAAGCCCCTGCAGCTAATAGAAATTCTAATTGTTGTTGATGGGTTAACCCTAATTTTTGGGTTGCAGCTGTGAGGACAGCAGGCAGACAACCAGCAGATCCCGCTGTAGGTGTTGCACAGACAAGCCCCATCTTGGCATTGTGTTCGTTGACAGCAATAGCGTTCTTAGCAGCCGTTAAGACAGTTACATCCGACAAGGTTTTTCCTGCTTGGATATAGCGATCTAATTTTGCAGCATCTCCTCCGGTTAATCCACTACGTGAATGGTTTTCATCTAAACCCAATCGAACAGAATCAATCATTACTTCGAGATTTCGTGTCATTAATCGTAAGACTTCCTCACGTTCTCGACCGGTTAATTCGTATTCGGTTGCAATCATTAATTCAGCAACGTTTCCTGCATATTGCGAGTTTGCTTGTTCTACGAGGTCTACAATTGAATAAAACATACCGACTCCTTATTTGAAAAAGTTGACATTATGAAGGTGAGGAATTTTACGAATATCTTTAAGAGCTTCCTCGCAACTTCTTGAGTCAACCTCAATAATCATAATTGCTTTTTCCCCTGCTTTTTCCCGTGTCACGTTCATTTGAGCGATATTAATATCGTAACGAGAAAGAGCATCTGTCACATGAGCAATCATACCAGGAACATCTTGGTGAACGATGATAATGGTTGGTGTGTTCATATTTAAAGAAATAGCAAAGCCGTTTAACTCAGTGACCTGAATATTTCCACCACCGATGGAAATTCCTGTTACGGAAATTGTTTTGTGGTCATTTTTGACTGTAATGGTCGTCGTATTTGGGTGCGGAGCATTGCTTTCTTTTTGGATGGACCAAACGATGCGAATGCCTCGTTCATGTGCAATTTTTAGACTATCTGGGATTCTAGGATCATCTGTGTCCATTCCTAAGATGCCCGCTACTAAGGCTAAATCTGTTCCATGGCCACGATAGGTTTTTGCAAAGGAATTAAATAATTGAAATTCGACTTCTTTTGGTTCCTCTCCGAAAATAGAAGAAACGATTTTACCAATTCTTACAGCACCCGCTGTGTGGCTACTGGATGGTCCAATCATGACAGGGCCGATAATATCAAAAACAGATTGGAATTTTAAAGAGTTCATACCTCTGCTCCTTTACAATCAATTTACTTCATTATATCAAATATACCTTCTGATTGCTTTTATTTTTTCTGAAAACGAGCAGAAATCTTAAAAGAGCCTTAAAGCATTTATATTAGCCTAGAACTTTAGCATTTCTAACATCTAATTGAAATATTTGATACATAATTTCAATAAAGATGAAATATTTCTTGTGTAGTATAGATGTATACCAATAAAGGAGTACATAATAATGAATAAAAAACAAATGATAAAACACGTGATTGGACTAAGTTTACTTGCAGGATTTTTCTTTCCAATTGTCGCTAATGCTGATTCTTATACTGTAAAATCAGGTGATACTTTATCAGCTATTGCAAAAGAAAAAAATACAACGGTTGATGCAATTGCTAAGAAAAATAAGATTAGCAATGTGAATCTCATCACGGTTGGTCAGGTTCTAGAGATTGAAGATGTGAATGCAACGAATAAAACTTCAGAGCAAGCTACCACTAGTAAAACTGACACTACACAAGCAACAACTAGTGTGTCTGCTTCAGATGGCTTGAGTGCAGAAGATGCAGCGGCCAAGGAATGGATTACCCAAAAAGAATCAAGTGGTAGTTATACAGCACAAAACGGTCAATATTATGGTCGTTACCAGTTGTCACTTTCTTATTTAAACGGTGATTTGTCACCAGAAAACCAGGAAAAAGTAGCCAATCAATATGTTGTCAACCGATATGGATCATGGTCGGCAGCTAAAAACTTTTGGTTGGCAAATGGTTGGTATTAAAATTATTTAGAAGAGTTCTTTACGAGGACTCTTTTTGCTTTACAGCACTGTAAACTAATCTACAATAACCAACAGGAAGAATAGCAAGATGCTTGTTTTCTACTATAAAGCGTGTTACAATTGATAATGCTCAAAACGACCTTCAATCGTTGAAGCAAACCACGACCTTCAATCGTGAGAAACGAAAAGATGGGAGAAATCTATGAGTGATAACTCGAAAACACGTGTTGTTGTTGGAATGAGTGGCGGTGTCGACTCATCTGTAACGGCTTTGCTGTTAAAGCAACAAGGCTACGATGTGATTGGCATTTTCATGAAAAATTGGGACGACACAGACGAAAATGGTGTTTGTACAGCTACAGAAGATTACAAAGATGTAGCAGCGGTTGCAGACCAAATTGGCATTCCTTACTATTCTGTCAACTTTGAGAAAGAATATTGGGATCGTGTCTTTGAATACTTCCTTGCAGAATACCGTGCAGGACGGACACCAAATCCGGATGTCATGTGTAATAAGGAAATCAAATTTAAGGCCTTCTTAGATTATGCCATGACCCTTGGTGCAGATTATGTAGCAACAGGGCACTATGCGCGTGTGGCGCGTGATGCGGATGGCATTGTCCATATGTTACGTGGCGTTGACAATGGAAAGGATCAAACTTATTTCTTAAGCCAGCTGTCACAAGAGCAACTTCAAAAAACCATGTTCCCGTTGGGACATTTAGAAAAGCCTGAGGTTCGCCGGTTGGCCGAAGAGGCTGGACTAGCAACAGCCAAAAAGAAAGACTCCACAGGGATTTGTTTTATCGGAGAAAAGAACTTTAAAGAATTTCTCAGCAATTACTTACCAGCCCAACCAGGTCGAATGATGACCGTCGATGGACGAGATATGGGCGAACATGCCGGTTTGATGTATTACACAATCGGTCAACGGGGTGGACTTGGAATTGGTGGCCAACAAGGTGGAGACAATGCCCCGTGGTTTGTAGTTGGTAAAGATCTGAGTCAAAATATTCTGTATGTCGGTCAAGGCTTCTATCATGAGGCCCTTATGTCAACAAGTTTACAAGCTAGTCAAGTTCACTTTACACGAGAGATGCCAGAAGAGTTTACACTAGAATGTACAGCCAAGTTCCGTTATCGCCAGCCAGATTCCAAAGTGACGGTTCATGTCAAGGGTGACAAGGCAGAGGTGATTTTTGCAGAACCTCAACGGGCCATTACACCAGGTCAGGCAGTTGTCTTTTACGATGGTGAAGAGTGTCTCGGTGGTGGCTTGATTGACAATGCCTACCGGGATGGTAAAGTTTGTCAGTATATTTAATTGACAAATTTTCTCAATTTGCTACAATGAAATAAGCAATAGAAATGATGGTCAAAGCTCATGGATGTTGCAGGCTTTTTTGTCCTGCACTTCTTGCGAGTTTTGACTGTTTTTGTGTCGTTTTCAGGGAAAGGGAAAAGATGATTCAACAAGACTTTCGTACCAAATTAGAGAATACGGTTTTTGGAGTTAGGGCCACTGCTCTGATTGTAGAAGAGGACAAGTTGTTAGTGGTAGAAGACGCGGATGGCTTTTACACGATTGGTGGGGCTATTCAAGTCGGCGAAAGAACGGAAGAGGCTGTAATTCGTGAAGTGAAAGAAGAGCTGGGTGTTAAAGCTCAGGTCGGACAGTTAGCTTTCATTGTTGAAAATCGCTTTGAACAAGCTGGGATCCACTATCATAATATTGAGTTTCATTATTTGGTTGATTTGTTAGAAAGAGCTCCATTGACTATGCAGGAAGATGCAAAGCAATTACCTTGTCGGTGGCTAGCTTTGAATCAATTGCATACAGTTCCCCTGAAACCAGACTTTTTAAAAACAGCTTTACCAGAATGGGACGGGCAATTACAACACATTCATCTTGAAAAATAGGAGAGAAACATGACTTATCATTTTATTGAAGAATACGATATCATTGTCATTGGTGCTGGGCATGCGGGAGTTGAGGCTTCACTTGCTGCTAGTCGTATGGGCTGTAAGGTATTACTTGCGACCATTAATATCGAGATGCTGGCCTTTATGCCTTGTAATCCATCAATTGGTGGTTCTGCTAAGGGGATTGTTGTCCGTGAAGTAGACGCACTTGGTGGCGAAATGGCTAAGAACATCGATAAGACCTACATTCAGATGAAAATGCTCAACACTGGTAAAGGTCCTGCGGTACGTGCCCTTCGTGCGCAAGCTGACAAGGAGCTCTACTCTAAAGAAATGCGCAAAACGGTTGAAAATCAAGAAAATTTGACTCTCCGTCAAACCATGATTGATGAGATTTTGGTAGAAGATGGCAAGGTTATCGGTGTTCGAACAGCGACCCATCAAGACTATGCTGCCAAGGCAGTTGTCGTAACTACAGGGACTGCCCTTCGTGGGGAAATCATTATCGGAGACCTCAAGTATTCGTCAGGTCCAAATCACAGTTTAGCATCTGTCAATTTAGCAGATAATCTCAAAGAGTTAGGCCTAGAAATTGGGCGTTTCAAGACAGGGACACCCCCTCGTGTCAAGGCTTCTTCTATCAACTATGACGAAACGGAAATTCAGCCAGGAGATGAAACACCAAACCACTTCTCCTACACTTCACGTGATGAAGACTATCTAAAAGACCAAGTACCGTGTTGGTTAACATATACGAATGGCCATAGTCATGAAATTATTCAAAATAATCTTTACCGTGCGCCGATGTTTACAGGGGTTGTAAAGGGAGTAGGCCCTCGCTATTGCCCATCTATTGAAGATAAAATTGTCCGTTTTGCGGACAAAGAACGTCACCAACTTTTCCTTGAGCCTGAAGGCCGAGATACTGAAGAAGTTTACGTTCAAGGCTTGTCAACGAGTCTTCCTGAGGATGTACAACGTGACTTGGTGCATTCCATCAAAGGCTTGGAAAATGCTGAGATGATGCGTACTGGTTATGCTATCGAGTACGACATGGTCTTGCCTCATCAGTTACGCGCAACACTTGAAACCAAGAAAATCTCAGGACTTTTCACAGCTGGTCAGACAAACGGTACGTCAGGTTACGAGGAAGCTGCTGGTCAGGGAATTATTGCTGGAATCAATGCGGCTTTGAAAATTCAAGGGAAACCTGAGTTGATTTTGAAGCGAAGTGACGGCTATATCGGGGTCATGATTGATGACTTGGTAACCAAGGGGACAATTGAACCTTACCGTCTCTTGACTAGTCGTGCCGAATACCGCCTCATCCTCCGTCATGATAATGCGGATATGCGCTTGACAGAGATGGGACGTGAGATTGGCCTTGTTGACGATGAACGCTGGACGCGCTTTGAAATCAAGAAAAATCAATTTGAAAATGAAATGAAGCGCTTGGGTAGCATTAAGCTAAAACCTGTAAAGAAAACAAATGAAAAAGTTGCTGCAATGGGCTTCAAGCCATTGACAGATGCAGTGACAGCTAAGGAGTTCCTTCGTCGCCCAGAAGTGACTTACCAAGATGTGGTGGCTTTCATCGGGCCTGCTGCAGAAGATTTGGATGACAAGATTATCGAACTGATTGAAACAGAAATCAAGTACGAAGGCTACATTTCAAAAGCCATGGATCAGGTTGCCAAGATGAAACGCATGGAAGAAAAACGCATTCCAGCCAACATCGATTGGGATGATATTGACTCGATTGCGACTGAAGCGCGCCAGAAGTTTAAGCTCATCAATCCAGAAACAATTGGTCAGGCAAGTAGGATTTCAGGGGTAAATCCAGCAGATATTTCCATTCTTATGGTGTATCTTGAAGGTAAAAATCGAAGTATTTCTAAAAATAAGGAAAATCAGTAAGTAGGAGCGGGACGGAACAATTGTAGAGGGACAGTTGCTCTATTCCGCTTTTAATGATAGTGATTGTTATTTTATTGACATTGTTGTCAACGAAGTTGACAGCTGTGTGAAGGAGCACCTCATTATTTTTGCTGGTTTATCTTGTTAGAAATAGAGAGAAACCTCGCATTTTAGGGCTATTTGTGGTATAATTTCGAGAAGAGGTTTATGATGAAAAAAATTCGCTTATCCTTCATCCATTATGTCTTAATTGGCTGTATCTCGTTTGCAATTTTAGCAATCTTTTTAAGAATTTTCGGTAAAGGGTATGTTACTCTAGCCGCTATTTTTCTGGTTATAACCGGCTTAATTGCTCTCTTTGAATACCAGTTACAGATTTCAGAGTTGGATGAATTAGAACAAATACAATACGTGAACCATCAGGCAGAAAGTGGGCTAGCTTCTCTCCTTGACAAAATGCCAGTTGGAGTCATCAAGATGAATGCTGAATCAAATGAAGTGGAGTGGTTTAATCCTTATGCTGAATTGATTTTTTCAACAGATGATGGCGATTTTGACGTTGATTTATTAAAAAAACTCCTCAATAGCTTGTTTGAGGATAAAGGCCATTATGTTACTGTTGCGGATAAAAAATATTCTGTTTATTTTGACCAAACAGCAAGTGTTGTTTATTTTTTTGATGTTTCCAGTGAATACGAGGCGACTGTGGGTCTGGTGACAACGCGTCCTGTAATCGGTATTATCTCTGTTGATAATTACGATGATTTGGAAGATGTTATTTCAGACTCTGATATTAGCCATATTAATACTTTTATCGCTAATTTCGTTGAGGAGTTTACAGCTCAATATCATATGTTTTATAGACGTGTAGGAATGGATCGTTTCTATTTGTTTACAGATTACACGGTTTTAGAGCAATTGATGGAGTCTAAATTCTCTGTTATTGATCAGTTTCGTGAAGATGCTCAGAAAAGAGAACTCCCCATTACTTTGAGTATGGGATTCTCTTATGGAGATGGTGGACATGATCAAATAGGGAAAATCGCCCTTCTAAATTTGAACTTGGCTGAAGTTCGAGGTGGGGACCAGGCTGTTGTCAAGGAAAATGATGAACAAAAAAACCCAATTTTCTTTGGGGGTGGAACTGCTTCAGCTGTGAAACGGACCCGAACTCGGACACGCGCCATGATGACAGCTATTTCGGATAAGATCAAATCAGTTGATCAAGTCTTTATAGTTGGACATAAAAATCTCGATATGGATGCCTTGGGTGCATCTGTGGGGATGCAATTTTTCTCAAGTAATATTTTGAAACCTTCTTATGTGGTCTATGATCCAAGTGCTATGGCTAGTGATATTTCAAGGGCCATTACGAAATTAGAAGATGAGCAGGTCACGAAGCTTCTTACCGTAGAAGATGCCATGCGTATGGTAACGGATCGGTCTTTACTGATTATGGTGGATCATTCGAAAACGGCGTTGACCTTATCAAAGGATTTTTATAAAGAGTTTCAACAGATTATTGTGATTGACCATCATCGTCGAGATGATGATTTCCCAGAAAATGTCTTGATCACCTATATTGAGAGTGGTGCAAGTAGTGCAAGTGAATTGGTGAGTGAGCTTATTCAGTTCCAGAAATCTAAGAAAAATCGGTTAACCAAGATTCAAGCTAGTGTCTTGATGGCTGGAATTATGCTAGATACAAAGAACTTCTCTGCTCGTGTAACAAGTCGGACCTTTGATGTCGCTAGTTATCTTCGCTCAAGAGGTAGTGATAGTGTAGCCATTCAAGAAATCTCTGCGATTCAGTTTGATGAATATCGTGAGGTCAATGAGCTGATTCTGACTGGTGAGAAGGTCTTTCCACATATCATTGTGGCCTGCGCCCACTCTACCAAGCCCTATGATTCGGTAACGATTAGTAAGGCGGCAGATAGCATGCTGGCTATGTCAGAGATAGAAGCCTCATTTGTGATTGCTCATAATCAAAATGGAACGATCTCCATTTCAGCTCGAAGTCGGAGCAAGATCAATGTCCAACGAATTATGGAACAACTAGGCGGGGGAGGGCATTTCAACTCTGCCGCTTCTCAAATTGAAGGACAAGACTTGGCTTGTGTCCATCAGCGGCTGATTGAAATCATTGAAAATGAGGTTACGATTGAAAAGGAGAATGTAGAATGAAAGTAATTTTTTTAGCGGATGTCAAAGGTAAAGGTAAAAAAGGTGAAATCAAAGAAGTGCCTACGGGGTATGCTCAAAATTTTTTGATCAAGAAGAACCTAGCAAAAGAAGCCAACGCCCAAGCAATTGGGGAACTTCGTGGAAAGCAAAAGTCCGAAGAAAAAGCGCATGCTGAATTAGTAGCAGAGGCGCAAAGTATTAAGGCAAAATTAGAGAACGAAGCAACTGTTGTTCAGTTTACGGAAAAGATTGGACCAGATGGTCGAACATTTGGATCCATTACCAATAAAAAGATTGCAGAAGAACTTGAGAAACAATTTGGCATTAAAATTGATAAACGTCATATCCAAGTTGCTTCTCCAATCCGATCAACTGGTTTAATTGATGTTCCTGTAAAAATCTACCAAGATATTACAGCTATCATAAATATTCGTGTTAACGAAGGATAAACACGATCGTTAGAAAGGGTTTTTATGGCTGAGATAGAGGAATTAAGAACACAACCTCAGGATATTCAGGCTGAACAATCTGTGTTGGGTGCTATCTTTATTGATGAGGGAAAATTGATCTTTGTTCGTGAATATATCGAGCCTAGGGATTTCTTTAAGTATTCGCACCGTTTGATTTTTAAAGCCATGATTGACCTGGCTGACCGTGGAGATGCGATTGATGCAACGACTGTCCGAAATATTTTAGATAGCCAAGGAGATCTGCAAAATATAGGTGGGCTCTCCTATTTGGTAGAAGTGATTAATTCGGTACCAACGTCGGCTAATGCAGAGTATTATGCAAAAATTGTAGCTGAAAAAGCCGTCCTGCGTCGTTTAATCTCCCGCTTGACAGAGAGTATCAATCAAGCGTATGATGGGGCAAATCCTTCAGATGAGATCATTGCAGGTGCTGAAAAATCCTTGCTGGATGTCAGCGAAAATGCCAATCGCAGTGGGTTTAGAAATATTCGAGATGTCTTGAACACCAACTTTGGAAGCTTGGAAGCACGTTCTCTTCAAACGACTGATATCACTGGGATTGCGACAGGTTATCGTGATTTGGATCATATGACAACGGGTCTCCATGAAGAGGAATTAATCATTGTGGCGGCTCGGCCAGCAGTCGGGAAAACGGCCTTCGCCTTGAATATTGCTCAGAATATCGGAACTAAATTGGACAAAACAGTCGCTATATTTTCACTCGAAATGGGTGCTGAAAGTTTGGTTGACCGGATGTTAGCGGCAGAAGGTTTGATTGAGTCCCATTCGATTCGGACAGGTCAATTGACAGATGAAGAATGGCGAAAATATGCGATCGCACAGGGGAACTTGGCTAATGCGAGTATTTACATTGATGATACTCCAGGGATTCGGATTACTGAAATTCGATCCAGATCTAGAAAGTTAGCGCAAGAAACTGGGAACTTGGGGCTTATTCTCATTGACTATCTTCAGCTGATTACAGGGACTGGAAGAGAAAATCGTCAACAAGAAGTTTCCGAGATTTCTCGTCAATTAAAGATTTTGGCTAAGGAATTGAAGGTTCCTGTTATTGCATTGAGCCAGCTTTCTCGTGGTGTGGAGCAACGTCAAGACAAGCGACCTGTTCTTTCAGACATTCGTGAATCAGGATCAATCGAGCAGGATGCAGATATTGTAGCCTTCTTGTATCGTGACGATTATTATGATCGTTCTGGAGACGAGAAAGAAGAAGGGATGCCCAACAACACGGTAGAGGTTATTATCGAGAAGAACCGTTCAGGTGCGCGTGGGACAGTAGAATTAATTTTCCAAAAGGAATACAATAAATTCTCAAGCATTTCAAAGAGAGAGGAGCAATAAGATGAGTGATGCATTTACAGATGTTGCAAAAATGAAAAAAATTAAAGAAGAAATCAAGGCCCATGAAGGACAAGTGGTTGAAATGACGCTTGAAAATGGACGGAAACGTCAAAAAAATAAATTTGGACGCTTGATTGAGGTCTATCCGTCCTTGTTTATCATTGAGTATACAAATGACAATAGCCTACCAGGTGAACCGGCAAATACTTATGTGGAGTCATACACCTATTCAGATATTTTAACAGAAAAGAATTTGATTCGTTATTTGGATTAATGCAACAAAGTTCTTGCATTTTAGATTAAAATCGGTTATTATAATAAATATATATGGGAGTCTGTGTACAGTCTGAGAGGAAGTGTAAGCTTCGACCGCACCTGATCTGGGTAATGCCAGCGTAGGGAATACAGGAAATGTATGTTTCTTTATGTGTGACTTTGTGCAATCCGTCTCCTAGTTTGGAGGCGTTTTTTATTTGGAAAGAGAGGAGGGTTGTATGTCCTTTGCAAAAAGATATTCAAAGCAGTTGATTGGTGCATCTGGCTTTGTTGGCTTAATTGTTTTTTGGCAAGTCGCAGGTTTTTTAACGATCTTGCCAAAATTCGTATTGCCAACCCCACTTGAAATTGTGGCAGCCTTTATTCGAGATCGTGCTTTGCTGCTTCATCATAGCCTGTCCACCCTTCAAGTTGCCTTAATCGGGCTTGTATTGGGGATTGTGCTGGCTGCTATCTTGGCAATTCTGATGGATAGTTTTGGATGGTTGAATGATCTGCTCTATCCTTTTATGGTGGTTATTCAGACCATACCAACGATTGCTCTAGCTCCGATTCTGGTTCTTTGGTTCGGTTACGGTGTATTTCCAAAACTCGTCTTGATCATTATTACAGTGGTGTTTCCCATTGTTGTGAGTCTCCTAGACGGATTTCGACATTGTGATCAAGATATTTTGCGTCTATTTCAGATTATGCAAGCCAATCGATTCCAAACCTTATTTCACTACAAGATTCCCGCAACACTCCCATACTTTTTTGCAGGTTTACGGGTGAGTGTTTCCTATGCTTTTATCAGTACAGTTGTGTCAGAATGGCTAGGGGGCTTTGATGGATTAGGAGTCTATATGATTCAATCGAAGAAGTTGTTTCAGTACGATACAATGTTTGCGATTATAGTGTTAATTTCTGCGATTAGCTTATTGGGTATGTTCCTTGTTGATCGACTAGAAAGGAGAATTCTAAAATGGAAATAGAATTGACAAAGCTGTAAATGTTGTAAAAATAGATTGACAATAATGTAAACGAGGTGTTCTCTATGAAAAAGTATATAAGTATTGTATTCACACTTTTATTTAGTGTATTTGTTTTATCTGCTTGTCAAAAATCTGTCAAAGATTCGTCAAGTGGGTTGAAAAAGATTGATTTTATCCTTGACTGGACTCCCAATACCAACCATACAGGGCTTTATGTTGCAAAAGAAAAAGGTTACTTTAAAGAAGCGGGCTTGGATGTTGACTTAAAACTTCCACCTGAAGACAGTAGTTCGGATCTCATTATTAATGGGAAAGCGCCGTTTGGTATTTATTTCCAAGATTCGATGGCTAAGAAGTTAGATAAAGGAGCTGGGATTACAGCTGTTGCGGCTATCGTTGAGCATAATACATCAGGAATTATTTCACGAAAAGATGCAGCTATTAATAGTCCAAAAAATTTAGCTGGAAAGCGTTACGGGACTTGGAATGATCCTATTGAATTGGGAATGATCAAATCCTTGATGAAAAAGGAAGGAGCTTCGTTTGATCAAGTTAAGTTAGTACCAAATAGTGACTCCAATTCGATCACTCCGATCGAAAACAATGCCTTTGACGCTGCTTGGATTTATCATGGTTGGGATGGAATTTTGGCAGAACAAAAAGGATTGAAGACCAATTTCTTCTATATGAAAGATTTTGTTCCAGAGTTCGACTATTATTCGCCGGTTATTATTGCCAATAATGATTATTTGAAAGAGCATAAAGCAGAAGCCAAGAAGTTTATTCAAGCTGTCAAGAAGGGATACCAATATGCTATGGAACATCCTGAAGAAGCAGCAGATATCCTGATCAAACAGGCTCCTGCTTTGGCCAACCAACGTGACTTTGTCTTGGCTTCTCAAAAATACCTTTCAAGTCAATATGCTTCTGATAAGGATAAGTGGGGACAATTTGATGCCAAAAGATGGAATGCTTTCTATGCTTGGGCTAAAGAACAAGGCTTAGTCTCAAATGATTTAAGAGACAAAGGTTTCACAAATGAATTGGTAGGTGACTGATATTTTAACAGTAAAAGATGTAAGTTTCTATTACGGTGATAAAGCGGTTTTAAATAGGGTTTCCTTGGAAGTGCCAAAAGGGGAAATTGTTTCTATTCTAGGTCCTAGCGGGGTTGGAAAATCAACCTTGTTTAATTTAATTGCAGGTATTCTGCCCTTGCAAGAGGGGGAAATCGAAGTGGATCATAGCCCGATCACTTTTGGAAAAGTCAGCTATATGCTCCAAAAAGATCTCTTACTGGAGCACAAAACAGTTTTAGGGAATATCCTTCTCCCTCTTCAATTGAAAAAAATTCCTAAGGAAGAAGCAACACAAACTGCGATGAAGTTGTTGGAAGAGTTTAAGTTGTCAAGTGTTGCTGACCACTATCCAAATGCTCTTAGTGGCGGTATGCGCCAACGAATCGCTCTTTTGAGAACCTATCTTTTAGGGCATTCTGTTTTCCTGCTGGATGAAGCGTTTAGTGCCTTAGATGAGTTAACAAGGCAGGATCTCTATGAATGGTACCTAGAAAGTAAGGAGCGTCTGGGGCTCACAACACTTGTGATTACCCACAGCATTGAAGAAGCTCTGACCTTGAGCGATCGGATCTATATTTTAAACAAGTGTCCCGGAGAAATTGTCGCCAATATCCCTTTGGAGTGGGATGGTGAAACGGATAAAGATTGGCAGAAAATGCAGTATAAAAAGAAAATTTTGGAATTATTGGCTGATTTTCATTGAAATCCTTTTGAAGTGCTTTACAAAGTGGCTATTCCGTGGTAGAATAGAGGTTGTGTGAAATGACAGCAGGACAAAATGAAGCTCGTCAACAGAAAGTCAGCTAGAAAAGTAACCTTTGCTGTTTGGGAGAAGGCTTTCTGAACGAATCAGGTTTGTCTAAAACGTTATTTCCTACAAAAATTATTTTTTAGGAGGACATATTTTATGTCACGTTATACAGGACCATCTTGGAAACAATCTCGCCGTCTTGGCTTGTCACTTACAGGTACAGGTAAAGAATTGGCACGTCGTAACTACGTACCAGGTCAACATGGACCAAACAACCGTACAAAATTGTCAGAATACGGTTTGCAATTAGCTGAAAAACAAAAACTTCGTTTCTCATACGGACTTGGTGAAAAACAATTCCGTAACTTGTTCGTACAAGCTACTAAGATCAAAGAAGGAACTCTTGGTTTCAACTTCATGCTTCTTTTGGAACGTCGTTTGGATAACGTTGTTTACCGTCTTGGTTTAGCGACTACTCGTCGTCAAGCACGTCAATTCGTTAACCATGGCCACATCCTTGTTGACGGAAAACGCGTTGATATCCCTTCATACCGTGTAACTCCAGGTCAAGTGATCTCAGTTCGCGAAAAATCAGCTAAAGTTCCAGCTATCCTTGAAGCTGTTGAAGCTACAGTTGGACGCCCAGCATTCGTATCATTCGATGCTGATAAACTTGAAGGTTCATTGACTCGCCTTCCAGAACGCGATGAAATCAACCCAGAAATCAACGAAGCACTTGTCGTTGAATTCTACAACAAAATGCTTTAATTTTAAGATATATCTTACGAAAAGCCTACAACAGTGGGCTTTTTGTTTTGTCTTAAAACGTTGATTTCTGGGTTTGTTCAGTTATAAGCTACCTAAAGCTGTTTCATACAATGATACGGACTTTTATTTTCTTCATACCGTAATATTCTAATAAAAAAGCCTGGGACAAAAGTCCTAGCCTCTTAATTGTTTTTGGATTGTTGGGCAAGACGCAGTGGTTGAGTGGGCTCTACTAGGCTGATTTCATCAGCTTTTACAGCCCTACTCAACTGTGCGGAGGTGGGACGACGAAATCGAATTCTAACGAATGACAGATTTCTGTCCCACCCTCAATGTTACTGTAACATTTTCATTAAAAAGTCTGCCATTTGTTGGGGGCTTTCTTTTTTTCCGCGAGAAACCCACATTTGACAGACTCCGAAGAAGGCATTGGTCAGATAGACAGAACTGTAGACTCTTTCAATATCTGTCAATGATTTGTGACTGTATCGTTCTTGGAGGCTATCAACGAGTAAGATCTGCAATTTATGGCGTAGGAAGGCCTGAATTTCCTTGCTCCCATTTTCTGTCAGCAAGACAGCAAAGAGAGGCTCCTTGGTTAGAAATTCGAATACTTCCGTAATGGCTTGGTGTTTGCCTTCTTGATGCTTATCAAAGATGTATTCGAGTTTGTGAAAGAGTGCTTGTTGGTAGCGTTCAATCATGTCGTATTTGTCTCGATAGTGGGTATAAAAACTCGAACGACTGATACCGGATTCTTTTGCCAATTCAACGGTTGTGATTTGGTCGAATGACTCTTTTTCGAGTAGGCGTACCATGGCTTCTTCAATGATTCGTTTGGTTTTTAAACGTTTATTACTTTCAGTCATCTGTCATTCCTTTTTGTACAAAATTAAACACAGTGTCTAAAAACGAGAGTTTCTACTTGTGAAAATTTCTAGAAACTGTATAATCTATTATATCAGAAATTTAGACAATGTGTATAAAAAGGAGACAAAAAATATGATGAAAGAATGGAAGGCGATTCTTAAAAAGCCGACATTTATTATTGTCATGATTGGAGTTGCGATGATTCCAGCTCTCTATAATATCATCTTTCTCTCGTCTATGTGGAATCCATATGGTCAAGTGTCAGATCTACCTGTAGCGGTCGTCAATAAGGATCAAAGCGCTACATATAATGGACAAAAGATGGAAATTGGGAAAGACATGGTGTCCAATTTAAAGGATAATGATGCACTTGATTTTCACTTTGTAGATGAAAAGAATGCGAAAAAAGGTCTAAAAAATGGGGATTATTATATGATTGTAACCCTACCTGAGGATCTTTCAAAGAAAGCTAGCTCCATTCTAACCAATCATCCAGAACAGATGACAATTGATTACCAAACGTCCAGTGGTCATAGTTTTATCGCAGGAAAAATGAGCGACACTGCAATGACAAAAATAAAGCAGTCAGTAGCTGAAAAAGTAACCAATACCTATACAACTGCCTTGTTTTTAAAAATGGGCTCACTGAAAACCGGCATGGGGACTGCGGCAGATGGTAGTGCTAAATTAGCAGATGGTGCAACAAAGTTGGAAAACGGTGGGGAAACACTGACTACTAATTTGAATACCTTAGCTAGCTCTAGTTTAACATTTTCAGATGGTGCAACAAGTCTACGTACAGGTCTAGCAGCCTATACAGATGGTGTGGGGCAATTGGGAAATGGTCTCAATCAAATGGCTGGTCAAATGCCAACGTTGGTATCTGGTGTTCAGCAATTAAACAATGGGTTTGGAAGTTTTAATACAGGTTTAATGGCTTATGCTACAGGGGTAGCTCAATTGGGAAGCGGCGTTAACCAAATGGCCAGTCAAACACCTCAGCTGGCTTCGGGAGTCGGTCAATTAACAACCGGTATGGGAACGCTTAATGATGGTCTTGGGAATTATACCAATGGCGTTCGTCAGTTGAACTCAGGACTATCAAACTTTTCAAATGGTTTAGTGACCTATACGAATGGGGTTGCTTCCTTGTCTGAAGGGGCAGGCCAATTGAGTAGTCAATCTGCAAGTCTTCGAAACGGTGTCTCTCAATTAGAATCGGGTATTCAAACCTTGTCCAGTCAACTACAAACCTCGACAAGTCAATCTGCTCAGCTCGATCAATTGACAGCAGGTTTGAACCAATTAAATGCAGCGATTCAAAATGCTTCAGTAGACACTAGTCAACTATCATCTGGCTTGACGAATATTGCAAATACGGCTCAATCCATAATTGCTTCAGCACAAGCAGATCGTGCCAACACGCTTGCAAATGTTCAAGGAACAGCAGCCTACCAAGCAATGACAGCTGATCAACAAGCAGAAATCAGCGCGGCGATTTCATCTAGTCCAAGCTCGACTGAGACAGCTGCTCAAGGGATCTTGACAACTGTTCAAACCATACAAGGTAGTTTAAACACAGGGAACGGCTTGACACAGTTGAAAACAGCAGCAAATCAGGTGTTACCGACAGCTTCCACTGCCTTGACAGACTTGTCAAATGGCTTGACACGAATTCAATCAGCCGTTACAGGACAATTGCTCCCAGCTAGTCAAACGATCAATCAAGGAATTGGCGCTTATACAGCTGGTGTCGATAAAATTGCAAGTGGGGCAACCCAACTTCAGACCCATAGTAATATCTTGACGTCAGGTGTCAATCAGTTGGCAACAGGAGTTGGACAATTAGATGGTAAATCCTCTGAACTCCTTGCAGGAAGTAACAAATTAGCTTCTGGCTTGGGTGAGCTAAATGGGAAGATGCCTGCTTTGACATCTGGTATGAACCAGCTGGTGTCAGGTGCAACCCAATTAACAGACAAGTCTGGTGAATTGATTGCTGGAGCTGGCAAATTAGCAGATGGTGTTGGGCAATTAAATAGTAAGACCCCTGAATTGGCCGGTGGGGTCAACAAACTTGTCACAGGTGTCAATCAGTTGACAGACAAATCCGGTCAATTGGTTACTGGTGCTGGCAAATTAGCAGACGGTGCAAATCAGATTTCTGATGGGTCTAGTAAATTGGCTGCTGGTGGCCAAACTTTGACAAACGGTTTGGGTGAATTAGCAACAGGAAGTCAAAACTTGAGTCAAGGTTTACAGGGAGCCAAAGGACAATTGAGCGCTGCCACAACTGAAAAAGAAAATGCCAACACCTTGGCAAATCCTATCACGACATCGAAAACAGACCATGACAATGTCCCTGTAAATGGGGTCGGAATGGCTCCGTATATGATCTCGGTAGCTCTCTTTGTTTGTGCCTTGTCAACCAACATGATTTTTGCAAAATTGCCATCCGGTCGTCACCCTGAAAGTCGCTGGGCTTGGTTTAAATCACGGTTTGAGATTAATGGAACGATTGCTATAATCGCTGGACTGCTGGTCTATGGAGCAGTTCACATGATTGGTCTTTCCGCAAACCATGAAGGTGCTACACTATTTCTTTGTGTGATTGGTAGTCTTTCGTTTATGTCTATCGTGACAGCCTTAACCACATGGCAAAGTAAAGTCGGTGCTTTCCTTTCCTTGATTCTCTTGCTCTTGCAATTGGCTTCGAGTGCAGGAACCTATCCTTTGGCCTTGACAAATGGATTTTTCCAAGCGATCAATCCTTTCTTGCCAATGAGCTATACCGTTTCTGGCCTTCGTCAAACGATCTCCATGACGGGAGAAATTGGGAATCAAGTTGCTTTCCTTCTGATGACCATCGCTCTTTTTGTAGGTCTAGGAATGTGGTTCTATAATCCTAAAAAATATGAAGAGGACTAATCCTTAAGGGCTCCTAACTCATCTGTAGTTGGGGGCTCTTTTTGTTTCACGTGAAACAAAAAGAGTGGAAGCAAGTGAATGATACAGGCCATTTACTTGTTTCCACTTTTTTAATTACTTAAAGAAAACGACGTCAGGATTTGGTGTGATGTAGAGGAGTTTGTCCTTTTCAAAAACGAGTTGGATAGACTTGTTTTGATAGGTGTAGATGGTGTAGTTGGCTCCCATTTGAGAAGCCTGTTTGAGATCAGCTGCCCCCGTCAAAAAGGCTTGGGCCTGTTCCTTTGTGAGTTTGCTCTCTTGCTTAAGTTTTTTAATATTTTCTAATTCTGTATTTACAAAAGATTTGGCCATATAGCTAGGGTCGGTTCGTTGTTCCTCAGGTTCTCCAAGTATTGTTCGTACAAGAGTCGTTGTATACCCTTCATAATCCGGTGTTTGTACGATAATTTCGTCTTTATTTTTAGAGTAGACTACTTTTAAATTGCCAGTTGCGTAAATCTTATCTTTGGGGGCTTCTTGGGCATTTTTAGGGAGCCCATCAGTTGTGAGGGATTTAGAGGAAGGCTCTGTACTTGGTGATGCCGAGCTAGGGATGCTTTTAGAACTGGTCGTGCTACTTCTTTTTGAATTTTTCTTTTTTGTCGTAGAAGAAGTCGGTTCATTTTTGAGATGAGCCTTGAAATCAGGAATGCAGGCAGACAAGGTAATGAGGCACCCTGTCAGTGTTAAGAGAAGGGGAAGGGTTCGTTTGTTCATGGTATTCCTTTTCGATAGGTTAACTGATTTCCTATTCTATCATAAAAAGGGCAACAAAAAAAGCAGGAAGAGGATTCCCACTTTTGTGATTGATTATTGATGCCCGCCTCCAGGTCCACCGCCTTGAGGTCCGCCACCTCCGGGAGCGCCACCGCCTCCAGGCATAGAGTTGACAATTTCCGTTTGTTTTTCACCGTTGATATAGATGTCTCCACCGGTGTAGGTAGCAGTACCATCAAAGTCGAATCCAGATTGACCTGTTAATTTAATGGTTCCTCCGGTAACAGTGATATTACCGTTTGAGTCGATTGGATCGGTATCCCCTTGGACGACTTCAACGTTGAGGGTTCCACCATTCATGGTGAAGAAAATTTCATCTTGGTTGGCATTGGCATTAGCCGCATTGACCCCGTCATCGGTCGCATAGATGGTGATATCTCCACCGTTAATGGTGATCGATTTTCCTTCGAGACCTTCGACAGACTCGGTTACCTTATAGGTTCCGCTATCGATGACCAGATCACCAGAAGCATGGATGCCATCGTCTCCTGCTGTGATGGTCATTTTGTTATCTGAAAGGTACATGGTTCCGACCGAAGTATCTTCATCATTGTCCACCTTGACTGCATCTTCATCTGCGTCAATGGTCATGGTCGTGCCAGTGATATTGAGTTCGTCATTGACATTGAAGGCATCTCCTACAGCCGTGATTTTATAGGTTCCACCCGTGATGTGAAGAGTGTCATTGGCCTTGATCCCGTTGTTCTTCTTGGCATCGATGTTGAGCGTACCTGAACCATTGATGGTGAGGTCGCCTTTAGAGAAGATGACCGCATCGGCATCTTCATCACTATTTGAACTTGAATCAGACAAGGTATTGGTCGTGCCATTTGCTAGAGTCAGGTAGACATGCCCTGCTTTTGTAGCAGAGATTGGTGCGTTGGTGTTGGTCATGGTAACCCCTTTTAAGACGATATGAACATCATCTGAGTCACCTGTTTCGACTTTGATTTGAACCCCATCGGATTTACCAGAGATGACATAGGTTCCGGCCTTCGAGATGGTCACAGTTGATCCAGAAACAGCTACGCCATCCCCTGAAACAGTTGCAGACGAACCAGATAGTTTGACAGTAGAAGCTTTACTTTCATCATATGAAGTATCTGAATCTTTTTCGGTAAAATAGTCAGATTGCTTGGTTTTAGTCGTTTTCTTTGAGACACTAGAAGCAGTTGTTGTTGCGCTTGTTGTAGCTGATTGAGATGATGCTTGGCTACACGATGTTAGTAGGGTGAGGGTTGCGGCCCCCGTTAATAAAAATTTCCATTTGTTTGATTTCATGAGCTTTTCCTCTCGTTCAATTGATATGCTCCTAGTCTAAAGTTGCTAGCTGAAAGATTCCTAAAGTTTTTCTGAAAAGAATCTTAACTTTAGTTTTTTTTAAGTTTGGATTAATGACCAGTTAAGAAAGTCCCATTAAACTGGAAAACACGTAAGTCGTATCCATACTTACTGAAGATTAGAAGCAATATCCCCCCTTAAAGGAGAAGAAACATGAAAAAAACAATTGAAACAAGTTTCAAGCGAATCGAAACAAAATATATCGTCGCAAAAGATGATGTAAAGGACTTGATCAAAGACTTAAAAGAATATGTTGTAGAAGATGATTATCCAACTTCAACTATTTCAAACATTTATTTTGATACGGAAAATTTTGAGGTCATTCAAGATGCTCTTGCCAAACAACACCGCCGTGAAAAAATTCGGATGCGGACTTATATAGAAAAACCTCAAGCAGACAGTCCGGTATTTCTAGAGGTGAAGTCAAAAGATGAAGAAGGAATTGGCCATAAATTCCGTCTAGTCGCTACTTCACAAGCCATTATCAACTTGATGACAGATGGGAAAGTAGATCATCAGATACAAGATCCAGACTTAGTGCAAGAGATTCAGAGATTGCGTAAACGCTATGGTCATCGATTGGAACCACGGATGTTCATTTACTACGATCGCTTGTCTCTCAAAGAAAAGAAATCCATTCAGGGTTATCCTTATCAGAAAATTCGCGTGACAATCGATCAAAACTTAGTCTTTCGTGATCAAGCTGTTAGTCTTTTTCGTGGAAAGAAAGGAGAATCTTTGTTAGAGGATGACTTCGTGATCATGGAAATTAAGGCTCCCGGACAAGAACCTCAATGGTTAAAGGATATTTTAGAGAAGTATGGTTTGGTCAAGCAGAAATTTTCAAAATATAGCTGCGCTTATCATAAATCACAAGGCTTAGATTATGCCGCAAGACCAGTGGAAGAAACGGTAGGTGCTGCCTATGTCTAATCTATTTGATTCTATTTTTAATAATGCTACAGCAACGGTGGATCCCTTGCGCTTACTGTTGGCCCTTTTAGTCAGCCTCTTTTTAGGGATGGCCCTATCTTGGACCTATAAATACCGGACACTTTACACTCGAGAGTTTGTCATTAGTTTGACCTTGCTTCCTTGTATGATGACCTTAGTGATCTTTTTGGTCAATGGAAGTTTGGGGACCTCGATTGCAGTGGCAGGGACCTTTAGTTTGATTCGTTTCCGGTCAGCTACGAGTGGTTCGAGAGAGTTGATTGCGATTTTTCTAGCCATGATTATAGGACTAGCAGCAGGTTCAGGCTATCTTTTATTGGCCATTTTATCAACCCTCGCTTTACTAGGGGTTTGGCTTTTATTGGAAAATAAACAGAGTAAGGCAGATCATCAACGGCGCCGTCATTTGACCATTACAGTCTCAAAACAAGATGCTGTTGCAGAACAAATCACTCAGTTGTTGGACCAAAGTTGTTCAGAAATTGACTTTATTTCTGTCACAACGGCCCAAGCTGGAGAACAATTGACCTTGAACTATGAGGTGAATATGAAATCGAACATCGATGATTTTGCACTTGCTAATCTATTGATTAGCAAGATTGAAAATTGTGATGTTGCTCTGACAAAGAAAGCCAAAAAAAGAAAGAATCTATAACGGCTATCCTACTTTAGGATAGTTTTTTAGGATTTTAAGAACTTTTTAAGAAAAAGTGGTATACTGTTTCTAAAAAATTGAAGGAATCCTTTATGAAAAAGACTGCTATTTTTGAAGATGTCGTCTCTATTATGACTCATGATTCATCTACCATCAAGGATCATAAAGGATGTGATCCAGATCGTTTTCGAGAAAAAATTACAGATGATATGACGGATGATGCCTTTCTCTACCAAGTTAAGACATACCTAGCTAGTTTTGGGGTGATTGGTCATGTTTCCTTTGGAAAGAAAAAGGCCCCCAATAAAGGTTTTTTGTTGCGCTCGACAGAAGATGGTCTCTATGTAGAAGTGACAAATGAGGATACGGGTCTTCAAGTAGGAGATCAAATCCTAGGTCTGGATGGAAGTGACTTGAAGCAAGTAGCGTCTCTTCATAAGGACTATTTTATCAGTAAGACCCCCGAAAGAAACTATAGAGAATGGGCGGATTTTGTCTCTCAGTCGACAAAGGTTACCCTGCTTCGAGAAGGGGTGGAAAAGACCATTGAAGTAGTCCCCAGCCGAGAGCCGATTCAGGATCATATATTTTGGAAACAATTGGATGAGGAGACCGTCTATCTTCGCTTGGATAATTTTATGGAAGAACAAGCGATTAGCCACTTATACAAAGAGTGTTTGCCCATCCTTCGGGAGACGAAATATCTAGTGATAGATGTTCGGAAAAATAGCGGCGGGACCGACTCCTTGTATTTCCCACTATTGCATCTTGCTTTGTCAGAAGGTCAAGACTATGACGCGATAGAGTGGCAGGATGAGGGTATGGAGATTCTTTACACCAATCGAAATGCAGATATACGTTTGAAGGATTTTGAGGATTTGCTGCAACAGGAATACCTTAGCCAAGAAACCAAGCAATTGATTCAAGAAATGAAAGAGGAGCTGTTAAAAAATCGTGGGAAAGGCTATCTGACTTACGGTGAAGATGACCCAGAATTTTTCCCAGATATCAAAGGGAAATCCTATCCAGAATCAATTGTTCTCTTGTCGGATGTTTATTGTGGTTCATCCGGAGATAATTTCGTTCGCATGATGAAGCATTTTCAGAAAGTGACAGTACTGGGGCGTCCGACACTGGGAATTTTAGATTATTCAAATTGCTGTGAGGTAGATTATGGAGAATACCAGTTCTTTTTCCCAACTTCTAGGTCGTTAGCGATAGATCATGGCAAGAGTATGACGGATAAAGGGGTCCAACCGGACATTTTGGTCCCATGGTCGCCCCGCCACTTGGAGAATGATGTAGACCTAGAGTTGGCCTTGAAATGGCTTCATCAAGGAGGGATCTAGGCAACTTGCAATGAAAAAATAGCAAGCGACAAATGATAACGTTTTCCAAGACCTACTTGCTATGTTTAAAATTGCTTACTTGGTATAAAAAATGGTAAAATGGATAATAACAATCAAAATGAAGAGTGAACCTTATGAAACATAAAACACTTTATAAATTTATCGGGCAGACGGTCTTGTATTTCGCCATTTTCTTAGCCCTGCTTTATTTCTTTAGTTACCTTGGTCAAGGTCAAGGTGGCTTTATTTACAATGAATTTTAGAAAAGGAGACTCCTACCTGTGTCAAACCAACCCATTCACGATATGATCGATACGATTGAACGCTATGCTCAGTTGCAACCAGACTATCCTGTCTACAATGTCCTTGGAGAAGAGCATACTTATGGTCAGCTCAAGGCAGATTCGGATAGTTTAGCGGCCCACATTGACCAATTGGGCCTTCCTAAAAAATCTCCAGTTGTAGTATTTGGTGGACAAGAATATGAAATGTTGGCAACCTTTGTTGCCTTGACCAAATCAGGCCATGTCTACATTCCAATTGATAGTCATTCGGCCTTGGAGCGCGTGTCAGCCATTGTTGAAGTGGCAGAGCCAAGTTTGATTATTGCCATTCATGAATTTCCACTAGAAAGTGGAGCCACTCCTATTTTGAGCCTGGACGAGGTTCGTGCGGCCTATGCAGCTCAGAATGCTTATGACTTGCAGCATCCAGTTAAGGGAGATGATAACTACTACATTATCTTTACCTCAGGGACAACAGGGAAGCCAAAAGGGGTGCAAATTTCGCATGATAATTTGCTCAGCTTCACCAACTGGATGATTACGGACAAGGAATTTGCAACGCCAGAGCGTCCGCAAATGCTAGCACAGCCACCCTATTCTTTTGACTTGTCTGTCATGTATTGGGCACCGACCTTAGCTCTTGGAGGCACACTTTATGCTCTTCCATCAGCCATCACCCAAGACTTTAAACAACTCTTTGCGACCATTTTTTCTCTTCCAATTGCTATCTGGACTTCAACACCATCTTTTGCGGATATGGCCATGTTGTCTGAGGATTTCAATGCTGAAAAGATGCCAGCAATCACTCATTTCTATTTTGATGGGGAAGAGTTGACCGTCAAGACCGCTCAAAAATTGCGTGAACGGTTCCCACATGCGCGCATCATCAATGCCTATGGTCCAACGGAAGCGACTGTAGCTCTTTCAGCTGTAGCTGTGACCGATGAGATGTTGGCTACTTTGAAACGTCTGCCAATTGGCTATACAAAGGCGGATTCTCCAACCTTCGTGATCGATGAAGATGGAAATAAATTGCCAAACGGGGAACAGGGAGAAATCATCGTGTCTGGGCCTGCGGTTTCCAAAGGTTATATGAACAATCCTGAAAAAACGGCTGAAGCTTTCTTTGAGTTTGAAGGTCTTCCAGCCTACCACACAGGAGATGTTGGAACCATGACAGATGAAGGACTTCTTCTCTACGGTGGTCGAATGGACTTCCAAATTAAGTTTAACGGTTACCGCATCGAGCTAGAAGATGTCTCTCAAAACTTGAACAAATCCAAGTATATTGAGTCGGCTGTTGCTGTACCGCGCTACAACAAAGATCATAAAGTTCAAAACCTCTTGGCTTATGTCATCCTAAAAGATGGTGTCAAAGGGCAATTTGAACGGGAAATTGATATTACGAAAGCCATCAAGGAAGATTTGGAAGATATCATGATGTCTTATATGATGCCATCGAAATTCCTTTACCGTGATAGTTTGCCGTTAACACCAAATGGGAAAATCGACATCAAAGGGTTGATTAGCGAGGTTAACAACCGATGATCGAGTTTTTGAAACAGCTCCCTCATTTAGAACACTATGGAACGCCGGTCTACTTCGTCTACCTTATTGTAGCTTTCTTGCCAATCTTTGTTGGACTCTTTTACAAGAAGAGATTTCCAATCTATGAAGGAGCCGTCAGTTTTGCCTTTATTATTTTGATGCTGACGGGGACGGATCTCAAGCAAATTTATGCCTTACTATTTTATGTGGTATGGCAAATCTTGATTGTGTATTCTTACAAGTTTTATCGTCAGAAGGCCGATAATAAGTGGATTTTCTACCTGCATTCCTTCTTATCCGTCTTACCATTGATCTTTGTAAAGGTTGAACCTGCCATCAAGCACGGCCATCAATCTTTACTAGGATTTTTAGGGATTTCCTATTTGACCTTCCGGGCTGTCGGGATGATTATTGAAATGCGAGACGGTGTTTTGAAAGAATTCACTCTCTGGGAATTCTTGCGCTTTATGCTCTTTATGCCAACCTTTTCAAGTGGCCCGATCGATCGTTTCAAGCGTTTTGATGAGGATTACAAAAAAATCCCAGAGCGTGATGAATTGTTGGATATGTTGGAGCAAGCTGTTAAATATATCATGTACGGCTTCCTCTACAAATTTATCCTGGCTCATATTTTTGGACACTTACTACTAGGACATGTGCAGACCTATGCCTTGTCTCAAGGAGGGATCTTTAACCTTGGAACACTAGGTGTCATGTATGTCTACGGTTTAGATCTTTTCTTTGACTTTGCGGGATATTCGATGTTTGCCTTAGCAGCTTCTAATCTGATGGGGATTAAGAGTCCAATCAACTTTAATCGCCCCTTCATTTCTCGTGATTTGAAGGAGTTCTGGAATCGTTGGCATATGAGTTTATCTTTCTGGTTCCGTGATTTTGTCTTTATGCGTCTCGTCATGGTCTTGATGCGTAACAAAGTCTTCAAGAGCCGGATTACCACCTCAAATGTTGCCTACATTATCAATATGTTGGTCATGGGCTTCTGGCACGGGGTGACCTGGTACTATATCGCTTATGGGCTCTTCCATGGGCTTGGAATGGTTATCAATGATGCCTGGATTAGAAAGAAAAAATCTATTAATAAAGAAAGAAAAGCAAAAGGATTGGATCCGATACCGGACAATCGTTGGACCAAGGCTTTGGGGATCTTTATCACCTTTAACACAGTGATGCTGTCCTTCCTGATCTTCTCAGGATTCTTGGATCAGCAATGGTTCCCAAAAGTGAAATAAAAGGAGAATAAAAAATGGATGTAAAATCACAAGTAATTGAAATTATTGACGAATTGTTTATGGAAGATGTCTCAGACATGATGGATGAGGATCTCTTTGATGCGGGTGTCCTTGATAGCATGGGAACAGTTGAATTGATTGTTGAGTTGGAAAGTCGATTTGGAATCCGTGTTCCTGTGTCTGAATTTGGACGCGATGACTGGAACACTGCAAACAAAATCGTAGAAGGTGTGATGGAGCTTCAGAATGCTTAAGCGTTTATGGTTGATTTTAGGGCCGGTTTTCTGTGCCCTTCTTATGGTGGTGACCTTACTAGCTTTATATCCGGTCAATCATAAACACAACTATACGGAAGAAAAAAAGGCTGCCGTTAGTCTAAATGCAGAAGGCTTCAAGAGTCGTACAAAGAAGCAAGAAGCACTTTCGGATCCACAGCATCGCTTTGTTCCTTATTTCGGATCGAGCGAATGGTTGCGTTTTGACGTGGTACATCCAGCAGTTTTGGCTGAAAAATATGATCGCAATTACAGACCCTACTTTTTAGGAGAACGTGGTGCGGCTTCTTTGAACCAGTATTTTGGAATGCAACAGATTTTGCCAGAACTCAAAGATAATACGGCTGTTTATGTTGTTTCTCCGCAATGGTTTACCAAGAAGGGCTATGATTCCTCTGCCTTTCAACAATTCTTTAATAGCGATCAGTTGAATAGCTTCATTGCCAACCATCAAGATGGTGCTGCTTCTGAGTATGCTGCAAAACGTCTTTTACAACAGTTTCCAAATGTTGCTTTTCAAAGTGTCGTGACGAAAATTTCTCAAGGGAAGAAAATTTCAACATTTGATCGTCAGTTGAATCAGTTGGTTTCACATCTCGTTCAACGGGAGGATGCCTTGTTTAGCAATCTTGCTACCCGAACAAATGGGAATTACGATCAGAAAGTTAAAAAACGTCTACAAGACTTACCGGATGAATTTTCGTATGAAAAGTTAGAAGAAATTGCAACAGCAGAAGCAAAAGTTAAAACCAATAACAATGACCTTGGGATCAGCAATCATTTTTACAATACTCGTTTAAAAATGAAGTTGAAGAAACTAAAAGGTTTCCAAAAGAACGAATCCTATGTTCAATCTCCAGAGTACAATGACTTGCAGTTGGTTCTAGACCAGTTTGCTAAATCTCGGACCAATGTCATCTTTGTGATTCCTCCTGTCAATGCCAAATGGATGAAATATACAGGTCTGAGTCAAGATATGTACGATCGAGCAGTGGACAAGATTCGTTATCAACTGGAAAGTCAAGGCTTTACCAATATTGCAGACTTCTCTAAAGATGGAGATAAGTCTTACTTTATGGAAGATACGATTCACATGGGCTGGAATGGGTGGATTGCCTTTGACAAAGCGGTTAATCCATTTGTCACCAAAGCTGAAAAGGCACCGACTTACCATCTGAATGATCGTTTCTTTACAAATGATTGGTCTCAATATACGGGAGCACCAGAAGAGTTTAAATAATGTTTGATTATAGGGGCTAGAGGTGATTCTAGCTCCTTGATTTGTGAAAAAAGTGAAGCTGGGAATGAGACTTACAAGGAAAGTTATCCACAGGATGTGGAAAAAGATCTTGTAAAATCATGAAAACAAGTCTTGATGCGATGGATTTACTCTCGTTTTAAGAAGGATTCATCAATAGTTATCCACAATTTTGTGGATAACAAAGAGAAAATGGTGGATAAGTTAAAAAATTGTGAGAAAACTAGAAAAAGGAGAGTCAGTGTGAAAAAAATATACAGGTATGCAGTGATTCAAGGGGTGATCATCTTTTTTATTGTGGGGATGCTGACCTATGTGTTTAGAGGGGATTTCTTTTTTCGCTACTTATCCCCTATTTTTGGGATAGCAGCGGCGGTGCTAAGATTTGGAACAGCGAATTTAATGAAAGTATTCCTACCGACCCTTTATGATGATCCTAAAAAGGAAGAAGATGTTGACAAACCATAAGTGGGCTTGAAAAAATAGGTCTAAAGGCCATTTCTGCCAGTCTTTGTGGTAAAATAGAAGCAAGAATATTAGTTTGGAGATAATGAAGAAATGAAACGTTCAATGTATGCTGGACGTGTTCGTGAAGAACACATTGGAACTCATATCACTTTGAAAGGATGGGTTGGCCGTCGTCGTGATTTAGGGGGCTTAATCTTTATTGATTTACGTGACCGTGAAGGGGTCATGCAATTGGTCATAAATCCTGAGACAGTCTCAAAAGAAGTGATGGCAACTGCAGAAAGCATCCGTAGTGAATATGTGATTGAAGCTACAGGTCTTGTAGAAGCGCGGGAACAAGCAAACCCTAACTTACCTACAGGTGCAGTAGAACTTAAGGTAGAAGCTATTACGGTTCTCAATACTGCAAAAACAACTCCATTTGAAATTAAGGATGGCATTGAAGCAAATGACGATACTCGTCTTCGTTACCGTTATTTGGATCTACGCCGCCCTGAGATGTTGGCCAACCTCAAACTGCGTGCAAAAGTGACCCATTCGATCCGCAATTACTTGGATGAATTAGAGTTTATCGATGTCGAAACACCATTTCTTACGAAGTCAACCCCTGAAGGAGCACGGGACTACTTGGTTCCTTCTCGTGTCAACAAATGCCACTTTTATGCGCTTCCACAAAGTCCTCAGATTACAAAACAATTGTTGATGAATGCTGGATTTGATCGCTATTATCAAATCGTGAAGTGCTTCCGTGATGAGGATTTACGAGGAGACCGTCAACCTGAGTTTACACAGGTTGATATGGAAACTTCTTTCTTAAGTGAACAAGAAATCCAAGAGATTACAGAGGGATTAATCGCACGTGTCATGAAAGAAACCAAAGGAATTGAAGTGACACTTCCATTCCCACGGATGAAGTATGATGACGCTATGAGCTTATATGGTTCAGATAAGCCAGATACACGTTTTGATATGTTGCTACAAGACTTGACAGAGCTTGTCAAGGGTGTAGACTTCAAAGTCTTCTCTGAAGCACCTGCTGTTAAGGCAATTGTTGTCAAAGGTGCAGCGGATCACTATTCTCGAAAAGACATTGATAAGTTGACAGAAGTAGCTAAGCAATACGGTGCCAAGGGTCTTGCTTGGGTCAAATATGCGGATGGTACCTTAAATGGTCCAGTTGCCAAGTTCTTGACAGATGTGACAAGCGAATTGACAACAGTTTTACACTTGGAAGACAAGGATTTGGTCCTCTTTGTGGCTGATAGTCTTGAAGTGGCAAATACAACGCTAGGTGCCTTGCGTGTTCGTTTGGCAAAAGAGCTTGACTTAGTTGACAACAATCAATACAATTTCCTTTGGGTAGTGGATTGGCCAATGTTTGAATGGTCTGAAGAAGAAGGCCGTTACATGTCTGCCCACCATCCGTTTACATTGCCACAAGAAGAAACAGAGCATGAATTGGAAGGTGATCTTTCGAAAGTTCGGGCAGTTGCCTATGATATTGTCCTCAATGGTTATGAATTGGGTGGAGGAAGCCTTCGGATTAATCATAAAGAACTACAAGAACGGATGTTTAAAGCTCTCGGATTTACAACAGAAGCTGCCAATGAGCAATTCGGTTTCTTGCTTGAAGCTATGGATTACGGTTTCCCTCCACATGGTGGTTTGGCCATTGGTTTGGACCGCTTCGTGATGCTTCTTGCGGGTGAAGACAATATCCGTGAAGTTATTGCTTTCCCGAAGAACAATAAGGCAACAGATCCAATGACACAAGCCCCATCTCTTGTTTCAGATAAACAATTGGATGAATTAAGTCTTCAAGTAGAGGGAGCAGATCAAGAATAGGACAAAATAGCGAACGGGAAGTTTAGCAATTCGTTTTGCTCAAAGTTCTCGTTTCATTTGATCAATGGATTGAATATGAATAAAACTCATTTTAGCAAGCTCCTTCGCTACCATGTGCGAAGACTAGCTTATAATATCAAATTATTGCGCGTCATGAAGAGTATCTCCCGTGAGAAATACGATGAAAAAGTGTCGGCATCTCTGTTGTATGGATTTTTATCTGCTATTGCTGTCAACTTCTTCTTCCAACCAGGACATGTGTATTCTAGTGGTGCAACAGGGTTGGCTCAGATATTATCTGTTTTGAGCCATCGTTTTATCGGTTTTACGATTCCGGTTTCTTTGACTTTTTATGCCATTAATATTCCCTTGATGATTGTAGCTTGGTATCAAATTGGTCATAAATTTACCATTTTTACCTTTATCACAGTCTCGATGAGTTCCTTCTTTATTCAGTTTGTCCCTGTAGTTACCTTGACAAACGATCCCATTATGAATGCCCTCTTTGGAGGTGTGGTCATGGGAACAGGGATTGGTTTTGCTCTTCGGAATAACATTTCCAGTGGGGGGACGGACATTGTCAGTTTGACCATTCGAAAGCGGACTGGAAAGAATGTCGGGAGCATTTCCTTTTTGGTCAATGGGACCATCATGCTGATTGCAGGTCTGACTTTTGGTTGGAAATATGCTCTTTATTCGATGATTACCATCTTTGTGTCGAGCCGAGTAACCGATGCTGTCTTTACCAAACAAAAACGGATGCAGGCCATGATTGTAACGAGCCAGCCAGATGCTATTATTGAAAAGATCCATAAAAAATTGCATCGTGGAGCAACGATCATCCACAATGCAGAAGGGACATATAACCATCAGGCCAAAGCAGTTTTATTGACGGTTATTACCCGTGCAGAGTTTAATGAATTCAAATACATTATGAGAAAGGCTGATCCACAGGCTTTTATTACGATTTCAGACAACGTTCATATCATTGGACGTTTTGTGGAAACGGAAGATTAAAAACAAGGCCCCACATTTCCTGTGGTGGCCTTGTTTTTGTACTTAATAAGTTTCGTGAAGAAGAAGCCAACTATGGGCAGAAAGGGTGAGCTCCTGACCTTTAGCAATCGGTGATTGGAGGTTGGCCTGCGGATAGGCGAACAGTAATTGGCTATCTGTTGGATGGTGGTAGTTTATTTCGTGATTCCCAATATTCACGATAATCGTTAGTTTCTCACGATTCTTTTCAATAGTGTAGGTAAAATGATGGTCTGACAACCAGTTGACATCACAATAGTCTCGGATCTCTTGTCCTCTCTTCAAATGGAGGAGCGGTTGTGATTTACGGTAGGCCATCAACTCTTTTACGAAAGAAATTTCTTCCTGACAATTTGCCAGAGAAGTCCAATCTAGTTGGTTCAGGCTATCCGGGAGGTTGTAAGTATTCTCTTCCAGATCTTTTGAACGGTAAAATTCTTGTCCGGCGTGGATAAAGGGAACACCTTGAGCTAGTAATACCAAGTGAAGAGCGAGGCGGGATAAAGCTTTTCTTTCTTCTAGAGAGACTTGTCCCTTCTCAATTTGGAAATAGTCAAATACAGTCGCATTGTCATGACATTCTACATACTGGATAGCTTGTTGGGGTTGCATGAAATGGGCTGGGCCAATTTTTCCGACATTTGCTGTCAGGATATTGGCAAAGTCGTTTTCAAGGTACTGGCTGTCGCGACGGTGGCCAGCTAAGAGTGTTCGCTTAATCGTATCACGGAAATTGTCACTGAAAAAGCCATAGGCTGGTAATTCGCTAGCCTTGTATTGATGAGCTAGTAGTTCTTCTGAGAGACCTGTATCCATCTTCCACCCTTCCCCATAGAGGTAGATGTTTGGATAGATAGTACGGAGCTCTTCTGAGATCTCTGTCATGGTTTGGATATCCAGGATTCCCATCAGGTCAAATCGAAAACCATCAAAGCCGTATAGCTCAACCCATTGCTTGAGAGACTGTTTGATGTAACGACGAACCATGGCGCGTTCACTTGCTACATCATTCCCACAAAAAGTCCCGTTGGTTCGTTCGCCATTTGTATCGTAGCGATAAAAATAACCTGGAACAATTTGTTCAAAAGCATATTCATCTGCCTTGTAGACATGATTGTAGACCACATCCATAATGACACTGAGGTTGGCCTTGTGATAAGTCGCAATAGTCTCTTGAAGTTCTAGGATTCGCGCATAAGGATCGTTTGGGTCGCTGGTATAGCTTCCCTCAGGGACATTGTATTGAACAGGGTCATAGCCCCAGTTGTAGGCCTTGAATTGATCCTCTTCGTCGACACTGCCAAAATCATAGACGGGTAGTAGCTGAACATGAGTGATGCCAAGATGGCGAATGTAGTCAAATCCAAGCTTCTCACCATTCAGTTGAGGAGATTCTGTCAGAGCCGTAAACTTCCCAGGGTGTTTAAATCCAGCCTCTTTTTGGACAGAGAAATCACGGACGCTCATCTCATAGAGGATCGCATCTGTCGGGTCTAGTTGATTCGTAGCACGTGTGATGGGATGCGTTATTTTTTTGCGGTCAATGACCAAGCTATCGCCAGAGTTAGCTAATGAAGATAAGGCATAAGGATCATGGATCCGACGTTCGATACCGTTGACACGGAATTCATAGTGGTAGCTAGCCCCTTCCCAGTTTCCCTTGAGCAAGAGTTCCCAGACCCCGTTCTCAGTGCGAGTCATGGAATGTACCTGCCCCTGAATATGGAGGGTCACGTCTTGCGAAATCGGAGCCCAGAATTTAAACTGAGTCTGGCTGGGTGTGTAGAAACTTCCAAGATCATCACCATCATAGGTGAAGGTTTGATCAAAGATCGGTTTACGAACGATTTCTCCGTAGTAAAGAAGAGAAGAAGATCCAGTTTCATCACAAATACGATATTCTTTTCCAAGTTCTAGTGGAATAGGACTTAGGAAATAATCTTCTTTTTCGTGGGCTGCACTGGAAAGTTTTACAGGCAGTATAGCAAGGGGACCTTGATTTGTTTCCAAATAAAAAGGAAGGATGCACTCCTCTCCTTTTTGGATACGAATCAAGTCTTGATCATCTAAATAAGCAGTAAATGTAGACATAAAGACTCCTATAGTTTCGTAATCGAGTGGTCAATTAATTGACGGTAGCAAACAGTTTTTCCTTCTTTGTGGTCCTTGATGATCTGAAGAATTGTTCGGACCGATTCACGCCCTAATTCGACAGCATTGATATCGATATAGGCTTCAATATCCAGGCGTGGCTTGATGGAATCAAAAGAAACAATTGGGATGGTTAACTGTTGTTCAGAAAGGTATTTACGGACCCCTTCAGCTACCAGAATATCTGTTGTCAAAATTGCATCCAGATCGGTCAAAGGGAGAGTTTCCATAATTTGATAGGAATTATCTTCCAGCATAAAACCAAATGAAAACTTCACTAATTTTTCATCTAGAGGGATGCCAGCCTTTTGAAGGGCTTCTTTGTATCCTTCGTAGCGGTCTTGAGAAACGAATAGCTCCTTGTTTCCTCCGATAAAAGCAATTTTTTGATAGTTTTGCTGAATCAAATAATCCGTCGCATCAAACGCAGCCTTGATGTTGTCGTTATCCACCAGCGATACAAAAGGTGAAGCGGCCTTTCCAAGGATGAGGAAGGGGAATTTGTCATTGATTGCAAATTCGACAAGTGGATCATTTGGGTTTGAATAAAGGAAAATCAAACCATCTACACGATTACCGTAGATCAGTTGTTTGAGATTCTCGAGACGTTTTTCTTCGTTTTGCCCAGTACAAATTTGGATGGCATAGTCATTGTCTGAAGCGATCTGGGTAATTCCTCTTAAAACTGTTGGGAAGAACGGGTTTTGGTAGAAAACATCACTATCAATTGGGAGTACCAAAGCAATGACTTGACTCGATTGGCTGACAAGACTGCGAGCGTTGAGGTTAGGATGGTAGTCCAGCTCGACCATGGCCTTACGGACTCGTTTTTTTGTCTCGTCACTAATCGTTGATTTATTTTGGATGACGCGCGTGACAGTAGAAGGCGCGACGCCAGCGAGTTTTGCAACATCTTTGATGGTAACACGCATAAGAAAACCTCCTAACGGTGATAGTCTGGATCACGGAAGTGGGTCTTATAAAATACCATGGCAAGATAGAGTACAAATAAGACGTTCTGGATCATAATCGTAGTGGTAAATACTTGATGGAAGAGTAAACTGATCAACACACTAAGTAGAATAGGCAGTCCCAAACAATTGAGAATACAGTTGAAACATTCCTTGAAGGTTTTGAGTGAAAAGAGCCGAGATTTTCGAGTCAGGTAGAGGAAGAAAGAGGCTCCAAATACTAAAATTGCAAAATTCACAGCAGATAAGAAACCTGAGAAGAGGACGAGGAAGAGGCTAACGGCCAATCGATTGGCTTGGAACCAATCTTTGGAAATGGCTTGGCTTAAAGCATCTTTATTTTCAAGACTCTTTTGATTGATTGCCTGATAAGGAATGCTTGCAAGTTCTTTATTTTCTCTGCTAATTACTAGTTGAGTCTTATCGAAATAGAGGGTTAATTTTTCACCTAATGAAGTTCCTTCGTGATGACCGATGATAACATGGCCAGCTTTGTTCTTATGAACTCCAAAATGACTGTTATAGACTAGTTCATGCTGGTCAATACGGACACTTTCTTTCAAGTCTTTCATAACATCCTCCGTTAAAGGATCAAATACATCGCTAACAAAGGTTGTCAATGGATAGGTCTTAAGTTGGGCGTTTTGCAGAGCCACAGGGACTAGCGTAATAGAAATCAAAAAGAAAGAAGTAAAGAGCATTTGAAACCAGCTGAGTTTTTTGCGGTTGGCAAATGAAGAGCGGAAACCAAAGATACTAGCAAAATAATTAAAAGGATAGGGCATAACAAAACCTTTCTAAGCATGAAGAACGAGGGCAATAAAAGGAGCCCCTTATTTGGATTTTATCCTTAACGAAAGGTAGTAAGGACCAAAAGCCATACTACCCTTAACTTAAAAATAAAATATGTATGTACCAAAATACTATTTTATCCTTTGTCCCCACCGGCTGTCAAGCCTGAAACAAAGTTCTTTTGTAGGAAGAAGAATAGAATACAGATTGGAACTGCGATCAAAATGGCACCAGCCGCAAAGAAGGCGATTTTTTGATTTTTTTGGTCACTGATAAAGGTTTGAAGACCAACGGCTACCGTATAGTTCACTTCGTCACGAAGCAAGAATTTAGACAAGATATAGTCTCCGAAAGGTCCCATGAAAGCCCAAAGTGCTTGAACGGCAATCATTGGACGAACAAGAGGAAGGACGATTTGCCAGAAGCGGCGGAAGTGTCCCGCTCCGTCCAATTTCGCAGATTCATCGAGGGAAATTGGAACAGTATCGAAGTATCCCTTCATCAACCAGGCATTCATTGGAATCCCACCACCAACATAAAGGAAGATCAAGAACCAAGGTTGGTTCAAGGCATTCAGCATCAAAGCCATAACGAAGAAGGCTGTGAGGGCTGCCATGGTTGGGACCATTTGGATGATCAAGAAGAAAACCAAACTTTGTTTACGCGCCAAGAAATTGTAACGACTGTAGGCGTAACCTGCGAAGGTAACGATACTTGTTTGTACAATCATGGTGATAATGGCGATCACCAAGGTGTTCATATACCAAGTGCCATAATGAGTTTCAGAGAAAAGTTTTGAGAAGTTATCTAGACTAAGCTTGCCACTAAAATCAAGTGTAAAGGCACTGACATTTCCTGATTTGAAGGCTGATAGAACCGTAATCAACAATGGATAAATGATAACGATTGAAAGAACCACCATGTACAGGTAAGTCAAGAAATGATTGAGGCGGCGTTTAAATTGAACTGAATTTTTCATTTTATACATCCTCCATATCAAATGCATGTAGTTTCTTGAAGGCGATCATAGAGATAGAGATTACGATCACAGAAATAATCAAGGTAACCGCTGCGGCCATTGAATATTGAGGAGAGGTATTGGTTGTCAACTTATAAATCCAAGAGATCAAGATATCTGTAGATCCAGCATTTCCTCCGACAGAACCAGGTCCCCCATCGTTAAACAAGTAAATGATGGAGAAGTTGTTAAAGTTGAAGGTGTATTGACTAATCAAGGTTGGTGCTGCAACCGCAAGGATCATTGGGAAAGTGATGTTGCGGAATTTTTGCCAACCGTTGGCACCGTCAATATAAGCAGCTTCGTAAAGATCGTTTGGAATTGATTGAAGGATCCCCAAAGTCAAGACATAGATGTAAGGGAAACCAAGCCAACCTTGCATCATAATCAAAGCGATTTTTGTCCAAGTAGGATCAGTCTTCCAAGGAATCAAGACCCCATCTAAGAATGGGAAGATTTTCGCAAATAAAGGAAGAACTTGCGCATTGATGGCCCCAACACTATCATTAAACATATTTGAGAAGGTTAGGATGGTGATAAAGGCTGGCACCGCCCATGGAAGCAAGAAGATAACTCCAAAGATTCGTTTTCCTTTTACGAATGGTTGGTTGGCGATAATAGCTGTCAAGATTCCAAGTACGATTTGAAGAGTAGATGCTGCAAGAGCCCAAATCAAGGTCCAACCAAGAACAGAGGTGAAAGCTGAACGGAAGGTGCTCAAGGTCCACATGTTTGTGAAGTTTTGGAAGCCAATCCAGTCCAGTAAGGTAGTTGGAGCCGTGTGCTTGAAGTCATAGTTGGTAAAGGCGATCATCAAGGTTACCAAAACTGGGAAGATAATCGCAAAGGTCATAGCAATATAAGAAGGGATAATCAATAAATAAGGGAATCCATTCTCATAGATCGCATGAACCATCTCCTTCAACGTTTTTGGAACGGCAATCCCATTGTTGATCCGTTTCGCAACGGTTCCTGCATCTCTGATGTTTAAAGCATAAAAGAGGAAGTAGACAACGGTGATGATCAAGTGAAATGCGCCACGAATCAAGATAAAGAGGGAATTATCTTGTCCACGAACGGTTCCAAGTGTGACCAACTTAGCCAGTTCCCCAGCCCCACTTCCAAGGAAGTAAACGAGAAAGAGAGCGGTAACGGCAAGGAAGATAGCCCCTTTAGCTTTCTGTTTGTTATAAATTTGCCCAAGACCTGGGATCAAAGAGAGCCCCATCGCCTTTTTAGGGTTTTGTTCTGTAGTCATTCAGATCTCCTTATAAATATCCTTGCTAGCAAGCAAGAAGACGAGTTCGACAGTTGAGGATTGGCCTGATAATTCAAGATAAGAGGTTGGGACCTAGTCTCCAACCTCTTACTCAAACCTAAAAACTGTCTTATTTGCTACCGAATTTTTGTTCAATAGTTTCTTTAATCAATTTAACAGCATCGTCAGCAGCGTCTTTAGCAGATTTCTTACCGCTTACAGCATCGAAGAGCATGGTAGCAGCTGGATCCCAAACAGTACTCATTTCTGAGATGTTAGGCATTGGTTGAGCGTTCTTGAATTGTTCAACAACGGCAGTTGTCAATTCATCATTTTTACCAACTGCATATTTACGAGCTTCTGTGTTAGCAGGAACTTCGTTTGTCTTGTCAAACAAAGCTTTTTGTTGGTCAGTGTTTGTCAAGTAGTCGATGAATTTTTGAGCGCCATCAAGGTTTTTCGCACCTGCAGGGATAACCCAAGCTTTACCACCACCAAAGGCAGAATATTGTTTTCCGTTTGGAAGGGTTGGAATCGTTGCGACACCATAGTTGACTTTAGCTTCTTTCAATGAAGCGGCTTTCCAAGGACCATCAATGATGGCAGCAGTTTTACCTTCTTGGAATTGAGTTTGGATGAAGTTAGCAGCACCTTTGGTATCTTGCAATCCTTTTGGCCATTTTGCATACCAAGTTTTCGCATATTCGATACCATCGATAGCACCTTTATTGTTCAAACCAACATCTTTTGGATCTGTACCATTTTTACCAAAGACATATCCACCGTTACCAGAAAGAAGTCCGTAAGCGTAGTAGAAGTTTGTCCAGTCAGCTAAGAAAGCAGTGTTTTTACCAGGTTCGCTAGCAAAATCATACTTGCTGTCTTTTGAAAGGTTTTCAAGATCAGAGAAAGTTTTTGGAGCTTCGCTCAAGAGATCTTTGTTATAGTAGAGAACCAATGTTTCGATAACAGCAGGTGCACCGTACACTTTACCACCGTTTGTTACAAGAGCTTCTGTAGTTTTGTCTGTGTGGCTGTCTTTGCTCAATTTCACTTCAGCCAATTGGCCATCGTTACCAAGACCACCTACACGGTCGTATGGTGCCATCATTACGTCTGGAGCTTTTTTAGATTGGTTATCAAGAGAAAGGTTATCCAATCCACCAAGAGCATCACCAGTCTTCACTTTTACTTTGATACCATTTTCTTTTTCGAAAGCTTTTGCAGCTTCTTCAATATAAGATTTGTAGCCTTTATCTACATAAACGTTGATTTCTTTACTTGAATCTGAAGAGCTTGATGAGCTATTGCTACAAGCAGCAAGTAAGAATCCGGCAAAACCAACTGTCCCAAGGACAGCAGCACTACGTAAAATTGTACGTTTCATGATTTATTCCTCCTAAAGAATAAAAAAAGATAATAATTAGAAAGCGTTTTAGACAAACGTTTTCCTAAAACGACTTAAGTATATCACAAGGAGAAAACGTTTGCAAGTAGATTTTAAAAATTTTTTAAAAAATATTTTAATTCCGAACTTTCTTCTATAAAAAGCATCGGAATTGTTGACAATAGTCTGGGGAAAGGATAAACTATGGGAGAGGGTGGTTTTGGGAAAAAATTTAAGAAAGCCCTTGCATAAAAAATAGAAAAAGGTTATAATATCTGGGAACGCAAACGTTTTCGCAAAAAATTGCGTAAACGAGATGCGCCTGTTGGATTTTATAATGGGGTAGAGGCGTTGGGAAGCGTGATAGGCTTTGCAACGATCACCTATACCGTGCACCGAATCTCAGGCTACATAGAAATAAAAAAAGGTGGTAACCTATGAAAAAACGTCAAAGTGGTGTTTTGATGCACATTTCATCCCTTCCGGGAGCATATGGAATTGGGTCATTTGGACAATCAGCTTATGATTTTGTTGATTTTCTTGTTCGGACCAAACAGCGGTACTGGCAGATTTTGCCACTTGGAACAACGAGTTACGGCGATTCTCCTTATCAATCCTTCTCAGCTTTTGCGGGAAATACCCATTTTATTGATTTCGATCTCTTGATGGAGCAAGGCTTGCTTTCAAAAGCAGATCTTGAAGGAGTGGATTTCGGTCAAGATCCGACTAGAGTCGATTATGCGAAGATTTTTGAAGGGCGTCGTCCTTTGCTTGAGAAGGCAGTAGCGACTTTCTTAAAGACCAGTGACTTAAAGGAATTTCAAGCCTTCTGTGAAGCCAATGCTTCTTGGTTGGAACTCTTTGCGGAATACATGGCGATCAAGGAACACTTTGATCTGAAAGCTTGGACAGAATGGCCAGATGCAGCGATTCGCGCCCGCCAACCTGAAGCCCTTGCTTCCTACCGCGCTCAATTGGAAGATCAATTGACTTACCATCGTGTGACGCAATTCTTCTTCTTCAAACAATGGTTGGCTTTGAAAGCATACGCTAATGACCATCACATCGAAATCGTAGGAGATATGCCAATCTATGTTGCCGAAGATTCAAGCGACATGTGGGCAAATCCTCATCTCTTTAAAACAGATGAAAATGGAAAAGCAACCTGCATAGCAGGATGCCCGCCAGATGAGTTCTCAGCGACTGGTCAACTTTGGGGGAACCCAATCTATGACTGGAAAGCCATGGACAAAGATGGCTACAAATGGTGGATTGAACGCTTGCGTGAAAGCTTCAAGATCTACGATATCGTGCGGATCGACCACTTCCGTGGTTTCGAATCGTACTGGGAAATCCCAGCTGGTTCTGATACAGCAGCACCAGGTAAATGGGTCAAAGGCCCTGGCTACAAACTCTTTGCAGCAGTGAAGGAAGAGCTCGGTGACCTGAACATCATCGCAGAAGATCTTGGCTTTATGACAGACGAAGTCATCGAACTTCGCGAGCGTACAGGATTCCCAGGAATGAAGATTCTTCAATTTGCCTTCAATCCTGACGATGAAAGTATCGATAGTCCTCACTTGGCGCCAAACAACTCAGTTATGTACACAGGAACGCATGATAACAATACGGTTCTTGGTTGGTACCGCAATGAGATTGATGATCCAACTCGTGAGTACTTGGCACGCTATACCAATCGTAAAGAGTACGAATCGGTACCACATGCTATGCTTCGTACGGTCTTTGCTTCTGTCAGCTTTATGGCCATTGCGACCATGCAAGATTTACTGGAGTTGGATGGAGCTGCTCGGATGAACTTCCCTTCTACTCTTGGAGGTAACTGGGCTTGGCGGATGACAGCGGATCAATTGACTCCTGCTGTCGAGCAAGAATTACTTGATTTCACAACCATCTATCGTCGTGAAAATAAAGACTTGAAGCCAAAAAAAGTCCACAAAGCCAAACACTAATTATACTGAAAGCTTGCTTACACAGGTAGGCTTTCCTCTATTTACAAATATTGTTGAAACAAAAGGAGACGCTCAACATGGAATCATTACAAAAATATGTGATTGATCATCATCAAAAAACAATTGCTGAATGTTCAAACGAAGAATTGTACATTGCCTTGCTAAACTACACTAAGCAAGCTAGCGCGCAAAAGAAATTAAATACTGGTAAGAAAAAAGTTTACTATATCTCAGCTGAGTTCTTGATCGGTAAACTCTTATCAAACAACTTGATCAACTTGGGTCTTTATGATGACGTCAAGAAAGAATTGTCAGACGCTGGTAAAGACTTGATTCAAGTCGAAGAAGTCGAATTGGAACCATCCCTTGGTAACGGTGGTTTGGGACGTTTGGCTGCCTGCTTTATCGACTCTATCGCAAGTCTTGGTTTGACAGGGGATGGGGTTGGATTGAACTACCACTTCGGTTTGTTCCAACAAGTCCTTAAAAATAACCAACAAGAAACCATTCCAAATGCGTGGTTGACTGATCAAAGCTGGCTCGTTCGTTCAAGCCGTAGCTACCAAGTGCCATTTGCACACTTTACATTGACGTCTACTCTTTATGATATCGATGTTCCAGGTTATAAGATTGATACCAAGAACCGTTTGCGTTTGTTCGACTTGGATTCAGTGGATTCTTCTTTGATCCATGATGGAATTGAATTCGATAAGACAGATATTGCGCGCAACTTGACCCTCTTCTTGTACCCAGATGATAGTAACCGTCAAGGGGAATTGCTCCGTATCTTCCAACAATACTTCATGGTTTCAAATGCAGCCCAACTCATTCTTGATGAAGCTGTTGAAAAAGGAAGTAACTTGCATGACCTTGCGGACTATGCGGTAATTCAAATTAACGATACCCACCCATCAATGGTGATTCCAGAAATGATCCGTCTCTTAACAGATCGTGGTATCGATGTGGATGAAGCTATCAATATTGTCCGTAGCATGACAGCTTATACCAACCACACCATTCTTGCAGAAGCCCTTGAAAAATGGCCACTTGAATTCTTGCAAGAAGTGGTTCCTCATTTGGTTCCAATTATTTTGGAATTGGACCGCCGTGTTCGTGCTGAATACAAAGATCCAGCTGTTCAAATCATTGATGAGAATGATCGCGTACATATGGCCCACATGGATATCCATTATGGATACAGTGTAAATGGGGTTGCCGCTCTTCACACTGAGATCTTGAAGAATTCTGAGTTGAAAGCCTTTTACGACATTTACCCTGAAAAATTCAACAACAAAACAAACGGTATCACCTTCCGTCGTTGGCTCATGCATGCCAACCCAAGCTTGTCTCACTACTTGGATAGCATTCTTAGCCGCGACTGGCACCACGATGCTTCTAAGTTAGAAGACCTTCTTTCTTATCAAGATAAGGCTGCAGTCAAAGAAAAATTGGAAGATATCAAATCCCACAACAAACGGAAATTGGCTCGTTTCTTGAAAGACCATCAAGGTGTGGAAATCAATCCTAACTCTATCTTTGATACCCAAATCAAACGTCTTCACGAATACAAACGTCAACAAATGAACGCTTTGTACGTGATCCACAAATACTTGGATATCAAAGCTGGAAATATCCCAACTCGTCCAATCACTGTTCTTTTCGGTGGGAAAGCAGCACCGGCCTACACGATTGCACAAGATATTATCCACTTGATCCTTTGCTTGTCAGAAGTGATTGCAAATGATCCAAAAGTGGCGCCATACTTGCAAGTGGTGATGGTTGAAAACTACAATGTTACAGCTGCAAGCTACTTGATTCCAGCTACTGATATTTCAGAACAAATTTCTCTTGCTTCTAAGGAAGCTTCTGGTACTGGTAACATGAAATTCATGTTGAACGGAGCCTTGACACTCGGTACTATGGACGGAGCAAACGTGGAAATTGCTGAGTTGGTTGGTGAAGACAATATCTATATCTTTGGTGAAGATTCAGAAACGGTTATCGACCTTTACGCAAAATCAGCATACAAATCAAGCGAATTCTACGCTCGTAAAGCGATCAAACCATTGGTTGACTTTATCGTGAGCGACGCTGTACTTGCAGTGGGAAATGAAGAACGCTTGAATCGCCTTCATAATGAATTGATTCACAAAGACTGGTTCATGACCCTTCTTGACTTAGAAGATTATATCAAAGTGAAAGAACAAATGTTGAAGGACTACGAAGACCGTGACGCATGGTTGGACAAAGTCATTGTGAACATTGCCAAAGCAGGATTCTTCTCATCTGACCGTACCATCGCTCAGTACAACGAAGATATCTGGCACTTGAACTAAGCTTTCTAACTATACCAAGGGGCAGTTTCTTATTAGCCTAGTGGGAGCGGGAGCTAACAAATGTCGAATGGCATTTGTTAGCTCTTGCTCCCTTTTTCTATACTGAAATTGGAGGTCTATGACGATCTAGTTGTCTGATTGAAGAATTTACCATAGTAAACAGGGAACCATTTAAAAATCCGACAAGCAATATCATTATTTTGTACTTTCGTGAAAAATCGGGGAAAATTTTACATAACTATTTAGTATATACTAAGAGTATAATTTGTAAGTATGAAAAAATTGCCTTCTTGAATGGGTAAAATTTCCCTGTTCATTAAGAAAACATACATTGAAAATCGTTGAAAACTCTTGAAAATTTCAATAATTGATCCTACTAAATGCAAGCAACCAAAAGAGGAAATCGCAACTGCCTGTAAAATTAAATAGTGTTTAATTAAAGGAATAAAAAATTACAAACTCGACAATTCTATGAAAAAAGTCAATTGTGATAGAATATGATTAACTGGTAGTAGCATTTTTTTGCCCCTACAGTGAGTTTTTTTGATTAAAACAATAAGGAGACTACTAAAATATGAAGAGCTATCGAGAGCATTCTTCCAAGCAAGAAACATTTTCCATCCGTAAGTTATCAGTCGGTGTTGTTTCATTGGCTGTTGCCGGATTGGTAACTGTCAATGCCTATGGAGCTGAGGTCAAGGCTGATGAAGTCACTACGCCTACAGCAGAAGCTACAATGGCTGCTACTGCAACTGATCATGCAACCTCTCAATTAACATCTACAACTGTGACAGAAGAGAACAAAACCGTTACAACTACTTATGTAGAGTCACCAGAACTTGAAAAAGCAAAAGCAACTGCAAAGACAGAAGGTGTGACAGTAACAGAAGAGGCTGAAAAAATCCAACCATCGATTGCAGCAGCAGAAGCGGATAATAAAGCTCAAACAGCTGAAATCAATACAGCCGTTGAAAACTACAAGAAGGCAAAAGCAGAGTATGAAGCAAAATCTCAAGAAATCACCTTGATGGAAAAGAGAAACGCAGATGCGGAAGCAACTTATAAGAAGCAAGTAGAAGACTACAATACGCAACAAGAAGCTTATAAAGCAACCTTAGCTGAATACAACACGAAAAAAGCAGAATATGATGTTAAAGTAGCTGAAAAAGCAGCAGCGGATAAGGCCAATGCAGAAGCAAAAGCTAAATATGATGCAGAAATGGCTGTTTATAATGCAGCTAAAGCGCAATACGACAAAGATTTACAAGAATACCAAGCTAAGAAAGCTCAATATGATAAAGACAAAGTAGCTTATGATCAGTTGCTTGCTAAGAAAGCAGAAGAAGATGCTGCAAAGGCTCGATACGAAGCGGATCTTGCAACATACAATGCTGAAAAAGCACAGTATGAAAATGACTATATTGCTTATCAAAAGAAATTAGCTGAATACGAAATTGCCAAAAAACAATATACGGATGCTAAAGAAGCATACGATAAATATATGACAGACAATGCGTATGCAGATATTAAAAATGTGTCAACTGTCCAAGATTTGACCTTCCAACGTGAAGGCGGAGCAACGCATGTCATTGATGGGATCAGCACCTACCTTACTCGTGATGCCCAAGCTCGTTTGAATACTAGCAATGTGCAACAATATGATTCCAATAAATTGGAAGCTTCTGATATTGTAGCAACCAGTCCTTGGGCGAATAATGAGACGGAATACATTCAAGTGAAAGAAGGCGACAAATTTGTTGTGACCTATGACAACTTGAACCAGTCTAGCATGCGTGAAGATGCGGATATGTATCCAATCAAACGTGTGATTTACCGTTATGAGATTTTAAGTCTTCCATCAAATGATGGCAAAGGGATTGCGGCGGTCAGCGCAGATCCAACAGTAACCCTTACAGTTGGTGCTTCAACAGACCAAGATAAACCTGTTAAAGTTGCTGTCGATATTGAATTTTATGATGGTAATGGCAATAAATTTGATTTGACAAAACGCAATGCCATTGTCGCTTTGAACTCCCTTAACCACTGGACAGGTGCTTCCTATGTAGATAGTGGAGACAAACCTCGTGCGATCACAGTGGAAGCCAAGGATGTGAATGGCAACACTGTACGGGGGACATGGGACCCGTATGCAGATGGTTCATCAATGAGCATTGAAAACAATGAAGTGAAGGTTAAAACAGGAAAAGCAGACTTTGGGACTGCTACTGTTTCCATTTCGGCGAACAATCCTCTTAAAATCGTGACACAGACCTATGGTTATGTAGAAGTCGAGGCAGGTAAATGGGCACCAGGTACCACTCCTGCGAAGGAAGAAGTAACAGATGCCTTAACTGTGAATGCTTCAGGTTCAGGAAGTGTTCATTCTATTGGAACGGAAGAATTTACCTTTGAAGGTAAGGATGACGTTCTCGGATCATACAAAGTAGATGCAACGACTGGTCAAATTACGTTCACACCTAAGAAGAAATTCGAAACAGTAAAACACCAAGAATCTGTAAATGTTGGAAGTAATAAATTTATTCCAATTCCAAACTCAAGCGTTTCTTATGATGCGGCTACTAAAGAAGTAACTTCCTTCAAAGATAACCAATATATTGAACATGGTTCCGTCTTTAACGGGGAAACATCTTCAACTCTTGAAGGTTGGGATAATCCATCTTCTAAATATCTCTATTACGGTGGAGCAGGTTTGAAGATGACAGATGGTCACTTAGTCTTTACCGCTAATGGTGCCAATGCAGCTGGTCAGCCAACGGTTTACTGGTTTGCGATCAACTCAAATGTAGGTCTTCCGAAGGAGCCAGGTGAAGAACCGAAAGAGCCAACAAAACCAACCGAACCAAAGGCTCCAATTCCACCAACGATTACAGTTGAAAATCTACCAGCAGAGCCGACGGAACCAACTCCGCCAACAGCTCCTACAGCTCCAACCGAACCTAACTATACTGTCATTACGGTTGATGTGAAGGAACCAACAGCTCCAACTCCACCAACCAAACCAACCCCACCAACTCCTGAAGTCGTTCCAAACACGAAACCGGTGAAACCGGAAGCTGAAGTGAAATGGCATAAGAATAAAGTAGTAACGGAAACAGCTATTCCAACCCCACCAACGCCAGTTCCACCAACTCCATACAACCCACCAACCCCAATTGTTCCACCAACTCCAGAGGTTCCGGAACAGCCTGTACAACCTGGGAACCCACAAACACCTGCGCTTCCAAATACAGGTACAGAAAACTCAATGGCAGCTGTTCTTTCAGGTGCGATGGCTGGATTGCTTGGATTAGGTCTTGCTCGCAAGAAAAAAGAGGATTAATTCATATCCCTTTCCTTCGTCCATCTAAATAAAGAAAGCCAGAAGGCAGAACCTTCTGGCTTTTTCAATGGATAGAGGATGACCAAATGGTGAAGAAAAAGGGCCGAATAGTTTTGTTTCCGATGGGAAAATAGATTTATTCAACCAAATGGTGTGAAAACAAAGCAGAATAGAAATTTTCTACAAAACCGTCAGCAATAACGGTATACTGGTCCTGTTCGAATGAAAGTTATAGGACTCCGTTATATCTCTAAATAATCCGAATAAAACAGTTAGCATGTCGTTTTTTCATCTTTTGTGCACACTATTTCTAAATGAATTTCATTTGAACAAATCAGTTATAAGGCAAGTGCTTCCACAGTTTTGAGGTGCTTGCCTTTCTGTTTGTATCGCGTTATAATAGAGGTTAAGAAATAAAAAGGAGTTTGTATGAAAAAAAATCCGATCTACTTGTATGTCCTTCTGTTTTTCTCAACAGTAGGTACCTTTAATTCGCTGGCATCAACTTTTATATCTTCTAAGGCCTTTGAGTTATCAGATGATTTTGCTAAACAAATGGGCTTAACAACTGCTCAAGATAAGGCAGATTACGTGACCTATATGGAAAAATCTGTTCAAGTTAATCAATCTCCCTTCGCCTTTTTGATGGTTTCCTTGATAACGATTGCCTTACTTGCGATCATCTATTTCCTATTCGTGAAGAGAGATTTGTTGAAAGCTCACTATGCCTTTATTGGACAAATCGTGATCAGCTATGTCTTCTCTTGCTATAACTATTTTGTATTGAGTTCCTTGTTTTCCGTTTTTTCAAACGAAACTCTTCGCCAACGCTATCAATCCTCCTCAGTATTAGCTTTGTTGCTCTTGACAGCACTAGCAGCTCTATTTTTGGGAATTATTTTGTATAAAACCTTGCGTCTTCGAAAACTTCAAGGTGTTGAAGTTCTAGATAAATAATCAATGAGTGTGAATGAAGCTCTCTTAAATGTTAAGAGAGCTTCCTGATTGGAGAAAAAGATGAAAGTATCCTTTGTTTATATTAGCCTGAGTGGAAATACAGAGAGTTTTGTTCGGCGGTTAAGCGACTATTTGCTTGAGGCGCATCCAGGTCTTGAAATCGAGACGGTTCATGTGAAAGATCTGGTCAAGGAGGGTCACCCTTTCTTTGAGATGGCCAATCCTTTTATCACCTTTTTACCGACTTATTTGGAAGGGGGAAATGGTGTAGACAATGGAGACGTGGAGATTTTGACGACAGACGTCGCAGATTTCATTGCCTATGGGAACAATGCCAGCAAGTGTTTGGGTGTCGTAGGCTCAGGAAATCGGAATTTCAACAATCAGTATTGTCTAACTGCCAAGCAATATAGTCAACGTTTTGGTTTTCCAGTGTTGGCAGATTTTGAAATGCGAGGCATGTTGGGAGATATCAAAAAAGTAGCTGCAATTGTGGAAGAACTTTATCAGTTGTAAATGAAAAAAATCGCTGAGGAATCAGTGATTTTTCTTTATATTCAAAGAGAAAAAGGAGACGCGAGGTCTCCTTTTAAAATTGACGGGTTGTTTCAGTTGTTGATGAACAAAGGACGATTGTCAAGGAGGTGGGAGGTGTTTTCCGGATTCTTGTTGCGCCTTACATCTTCTCTGGTGCTTGTACACCGAGTAGGCGAAGGGCTTCTTTTAACACGACAGCTGTAGAGTAGCTGAGGGCTAGACGGCTTTCGCGTTCAGGGCTTTCGTCCAAGATACGAGTGTGGGCATAGTATTTGTTGAAGGCTTGCGCCAAGCTGATCGCATATTTGGCAATCAAAGATGGATCGTAGTTTTCAGCAGCCCGTTTGATAATGCGAGAGAAGTCTTGGAGAAGCTTAATGATTTCCCAACTTTCTGGATCATTCAAGTTGTAAGTGGTGTCTGTAGAAGGTGTGAAGTTGGCTTTGCGAAGGATGGATTGGATACGTGCATAAGCATATTGAACGTAAGGTCCAGTTTCCCCTTCAAAGGATACCATGGCTTCTAGATCGAAGTCATATCCATTTCGACGGTCTGTCTTCAAGTCGTAGAATTTAACTGCACCAACACCAACTGCATGTGCCACCTCTTCCTTGTTTTCAAGTTCAGGATTCTTTTCTTCGATTTGCGCTTTGGCACGAGAGATGGCTTCTTGAAGAGTTGGTTCAAGCAGGATGATATTTCCTTTACGAGTGGACAGTTTTTGGCGGTTCTTTGTCACCAAACCAAAGTCAACGTGAACCATATCGTCGCTCCAGTCAAATCCCATTTTCTTCAATACAGCTTTCAACTGACGGAAGTGGTTAGACTGTTCTTGCCCAACAGCGTAGATGTTCTTGACAAAGTTGTAGGTACGTGCACGGTACATAGCTGTTGCGATATCACGAGTGATATAAAGAGTGGCACCGTCTGATTTTTTGATCATAGCTGGTGGTAGGTTGACGTCGTCAAGGTCTACGATGCTAGCTCCTTTAGATTCTTTTAACAAGCCTTTGTCTTCCAGGATTTGAACCCCTTCATCCATCTTGTCGTTATAAAAGGCTTCTCCGTTGAGGCTGTCAAATTCCACATCAAGTAGTTTGTAAATGCGGTTGAACTCCACTAAGCTTTCATCACGGAACCATTGCCACAATTCTGTTGCTTCGGGATCGCCATCTTCCAATTTTTTGAACCATTTACGTCCTTCTTCGTCCAGTTCTGGATTATGTTCAATTTCGGCGTTGATACGAACATAAAGTTTTAATAATTCATTAATCGGATTGGCTTCAACAGCTTCTTTGCTTCCCCACTTTTTATAGGCCACCATCAAGAGACCGAACTGTTTACCCCAGTCTCCCAAGTGGTTGATTTTAATCGTGTTGTAGCCCATTTTGCGATAGAGGTTTGAAAGGGCGTCCCCGATAACGGTTGAGCGTAAGTGCCCAACAGAGAAAGGTTTGGCAATGTTTGGACTAGAAAGGTCGATGGTAACGTTTTGACCATGCCCTTCGTCTTGTTGCCCATAGTCTGCACCGGCTGTAATGACGGATTTGATGACGTGGTCAGATATCTTCGATTTGTCTAAGAAGAAGTTGACATAAGGGCCAGTTGCAACGACCTTATCAAAGGCGCTTTGGTCGATTTTTTCAGCAATGTCTGCAGCGATTGCTTGAGGAGCCTTGCGTTCCACTTTTGCAAGTGAGAAGGCTGGAAAAGCAATATCACCAAGATCAGATGATTTTGGTTGTTCAAGCAAATTTAAAATAGCATCTTGGTCAAGAGAGTCAATCACTTTGGCCAATTCACTAGCAATGAGTTCTTTATTGTTCATAGTTTCTCCTTAGTCCTTTTATCTATTATTTTAACACAATTTTGAGCGAAATTTCAATTTTTTTGGTATAATTTAGAGTATATTTATTCAAAAGTGGAGGCCCAATGAAAAAGACAGAACGTCACCTTTTGATTCAACAGATGATTCGAAATGAAAAATTGTCAACTCAAAAAGAGATTCAGGATCGTTTGGAGGCAAAAGGGATTGCAGTAACGCAAACGACACTCTCACGAGATTTACGAGATCTTGGTCTTGTGAAGGTGAAACGAAAAGATCAATTGTATTATATTTTGCCAAATGAACCAGAGGTAGCAGAAATTTATATTATGTTATCCACTCATGCCAAATCTATCTCTCGGGCTGAATTCACGCTGGTACTACGAACTGAGCTTGGAGAAGCAGCTCTATTGGCCAATGGCGTGGATGAAATGACAGATGAGCGTATCCTAGGGACAGTAGCGGGTGCCAACACACTATTGATTATCTGCCGCGATCAAGAAGCAGCCATTGAGATTCAAGGTGAAATTTCAGGAATGATGCATTAATCAAGCTCATTTTCAAATGAAATAGGAGGAAGATAGAGGCTAGCATTGGTCGGAGCTATCTACTCCTGTTTTTATCTATAGCTTGTATCAGGAAATGCAACAGTAAGGAATAACAAAGTATGACAGTAGAAAAAATATCCCCTGGTATGCAACAGTATCTAGATATCAAAAAAGACTATCCAGATGCTTTTTTGCTGTTTCGCATGGGAGATTTTTACGAATTATTTTATGAAGATGCAGTAAATGCGGCCCAAATTTTAGAGATTTCTTTAACTTCACGGAATAAAAATGCAGAGCATCCGATTCCCATGGCCGGTGTTCCCTACCACTCGGCCCAGCAGTATATTGATGTTCTCATCGAACAGGGGTATAAGGTCGCGATTGCGGAACAAATGGAAGATCCCAAAGAAGCCAAGGGGGTCGTTAAGCGTGAAGTCGTACAGGTGATCACGCCGGGTACAGTGGTGGATTCGACTAAGCCAGATAGTGAGAATAACTTTCTGGTTGCTTTGGACCGTTCAGGGAATGATTATGGGCTAGCCTATATGGATCTGGTGACAGGGGAGTTTCAGGTGACGACCCTCAATGACTTCAGCATGGTTTGTGGAGAAATCCGCAATTTACGGGCGCGTGAGGTGGTCCTGGGTTATGACTTGCCAGAACAGGAAGAACGTGTTTTTGTGAGCCAGATGAATCTCTTGCTGTCACATGTAGAGACGGTGCTTGACGATGTCCAACTTTTAGGGGATCATCTGAGTGAACTCGAAAAGCAAACGGCTGGAAAACTTCTCCAGTATGTCCATCAGACACAAATGCGGGAATTGAGCCACCTCAAAAAAGCCCATCATTATGAAATTTGTGATTTCTTGCAGATGGACTTTGCGACCAAGGCTAGTCTTGATTTGACGGAGAATGCTCGGACTGGGAAGAAACATGGTAGCTTGTATTGGTATTTAGATGAAACCAGGACAGCCATGGGAGGCCGTTTGTTGCGGTCCTGGATTCAGAAACCCTTGGTCGATTTGAAACGGATCCAAGAGCGTCAAGATGTCATTCAGGTCTTTATGGATCATTTCTTTGAACGGAGCGACCTGACCGACAGCCTCAAAGGGGTCTATGATATTGAACGCTTAGCGAGCCGGGTTTCCTTTGGCAAGATCAATCCCAAGGATCTCTTGCAACTAGGAGATACTCTGGGGCATGTGCCAACGATCAAGTCGATTTTACTAGGGATTGGTGATCCGGTCTTGGATGTCTTGATTGCACGCTTGGATGAACTTCCCGAATTGCACCGCTTGATTACCTCTGCTATTGCTCCGGAAGCGTCTGCTGTTATTACAGAGGGAAATATCATCCGTACCGGTTTTGACGAGCAATTGGACCAGTACCGTGTTGTTCTTCGGGATGGTACTGGTTGGATTGCAGAGATTGAAGCCAAGGAGCGTGAAGCCAGTGGCATTACAGGCCTGAAAATCGATTACAACAAGAAGGATGGCTACTATTTCCATGTCACCAATTCTCAATTGAGCCACGTTCCTGCTCATTTTTTCCGCAAGGCGACCTTGAAAAATTCAGAACGCTTTGGTACGGAAGAATTGGCACGCATCGAAGGGGATATGCTTGAGGCGCGTGAGAAGTCTGCTAATCTTGAATATACGATTTTTATGCGGATTCGTGAAGAAGTTGGCAAGTATATCCAGCGCCTGCAAGAGTTGGCTCAAGCGATTGCGACGGTTGATGTTTTACAAAGTTTAGCCAGTGTTGCTGAGTCGCAACAATTGATTCGTCCGCTCTTCCATGAAGAAAGACGGATCGCGATCGACAAAGGCCGTCATCCGGTTATTGAAAAAGTGATGGGGGCCCAGTCCTATATTCCTAATAGCATCTTTATGGATGAAGAACGGGACATTCAGCTGATTACTGGTCCAAATATGAGCGGGAAATCTACCTATATGCGCCAATTGGCGATCATTGTGATTCTTGCCCAAATTGGCTCCTATGTTCCAGCGCAAAAGGCTGAGTTGCCAATCTTTGATGCCATTTATACCCGGATCGGAGCTGCGGATGACCTGGTATCGGGTCAGTCTACCTTTATGGTAGAGATGATGGAGGCCAATCACGCTATTCGCAAGGCAACGCCCCAGTCCTTGATTTTATTTGATGAGTTGGGACGGGGAACGGCGACCTATGATGGAATGGCTCTTGCCCAGTCCATCATCGAATACATCCACGATCGTACCGGAGCCAAAACCTTGTTTGCGACCCATTACCATGAGTTGACAGCTCTCTCAGAGACCCTGTCTCGCTTGGAAAATGTCCATGTTGCGACCTTAGAGCGAGATGGTCAGGTGACCTTCTTGCACAAGATTGAACCCGGCCCAGCGGATAAGTCCTATGGGATTCACGTAGCAAAGATCGCTGGTTTACCAGAAGAGTTGTTGAAGCGGGCAGATGCGATTTTGACCAAGCTCGAAGGACAAGCCCAGCAAGTACCGCTGGTGGATGCAACTCCTAAAAAGGAAGTACCTTCACAGGTTGCTGAACAAATGTCCCTCTTTGAGGAAGATGCAGAAAATACAGTGATCACAGAATTGAAGAATCTGGATCTCTACAATATGACTCCGATGGAAGTCATGATGGCAGTCGCCGAATTGAAAAAGAAATTGTAAAAAAAGATCCTCGTAGCATTGAGGGTCTTTTTGCTTAGTGGTTAGTAATGCTTTGATTGATTTCTTGGACTTGTTTTTTGTAAAAATGATAAGATACCAACCAGATGATCACATAAACGAGGGTGAATTCGACAATGAGCGAGAGGTAAAATCCGAGTCGTGCTGGGAACCAGCCGGCCAAGGTAGCTAGAGGAATAAAACCAAGTAACATGAGCAGATAGTGGCTCAGAGAGGCCCGCAAGAGGCTCCAGTCTTTTTGAAAGAGGAGGCTTCCCAAGCTAAAGAGGACCCCAATCGCACCCCAGACGAGGACGCAATAAAGCATGACCAGTGAGCCGTGAACATGATGCAAGAACATCCAGCGGCCAACAGCAGAATTAGGACTTAAGGGAAGGTACAACTCTGGTGAGAAGCGGTAGGAAAAGAAGATGGATAGGATGAGCCCGATGAGAATCCCTTTCAGGGCGTCAGAAAATGATTGTTTTAGCATGATAATTTCTCCTTAATAGCTTTTAAATAACGACGGGAGGAGTAGGTCAGATTCCCGTTTTTGAGATAGATTTGAACCGATCCGCTACCGGTAAAATGCAGGTGATCGATTTCTTTGGTATTAATAATTTCAGATTGGGAAATTTTGAGAAAGAAGGTCGGTAAGTCTTCAGATAGTTGATAGAGTGGTCCAGTCAGGATAAATTGATCTGTCATGGTCTCACCAATCACTTGCCGATTTTCAATGTAAAAACGTTGGAATAGCTGGCTTTCGATCAGGTAAGCCTCCCCATCCTTTTTGGCACGTAAGCGCCCTTTTTGATCCAATTCTTCCACAAAGTCACGGATTCTTTCTACACGCGTAGATAGTGTAGGTGCTGTAATCGTCACCGCTTCTTCTTGGAAGTGGGAATCAATGTGTACTTCTACTTTCATAAGATATTTTCTCCCTCCTTAGGTAAAGTCGGTTAGCCTGCTAGCCCGGCTCCTTCTTTACACTACTATTAAACACTTTTTCCAAAGGGAAGACAAGGGGATTTGTTTATGTGGTCATTTTCTTTGCCTATGCGGTTTTTAGGGAAGAAGATGGGGCCAGTATCCATTTTTTAAGAAAGGGAGTCCTGTGGATCTGTGGTATAATAGAGCTACGTGTATCGGTGAAAAAATAGGTAAAGGAGTAGCTATGTCACAGATTATTGAATTGCCAGAAGTCCTAGCCAACCAGATTGCGGCAGGTGAAGTAATTGAACGACCTGCTAGTGTGGTCAAGGAATTGGTTGAAAACTCGATCGATGCTGGAGCTAGCCAGATCGTCGTTGAAATCGAAGAAGCAGGATTGAAGTCGATTCGGATCACAGACAATGGGGAAGGAATTGCGCATGATGAGGTCGCTTTGGCCCTTCGTCGACATGCGACCAGTAAGATCAAGAATCAAGCGGATCTCTTTCGTATTCGAACGCTTGGTTTTCGTGGCGAGGCCATGCCTTCCATTGCTTCTGTCAGTATTCTAACCCTTCTAACGGCTCAAGAAGGAGCTTCCCACGGGACCAAATTGGTTGCAAAGGGTGGTGAAATTGAGGAATTGGAGCCAGCGACAAGCCCTGTCGGGACCAAGATTACAGTAGAAGATCTCTTTTTTAATACCCCTGCTCGTCTCAAGTATTTAAAGAGTCAGCAGGCAGAGCTATCCCATATCGTGGATATTCTCAACCGCTTGAGCTTGGCCCATCCAGAGATTGCTTTCACCTTAATTAATGACGGAAAAGAAATGACTAAAACAGCGGGTACTGGCAATCTCCGGCAAGCGATCGCGGGTGTTTATGGTTTGGCGTCTGCCAAGAAGATGGTGGCCATTGAAAATCGCGACCTAGATTTTGAAGTGACAGGCTTTGTGTCTTTGCCTGAATTGACTCGTGCCAATCGCAACTACATCAGTCTCTTTATCAACGGCCGCTACATCAAGAATTTCTTGCTCAATCGGGCTATTTTAGACGGTTACGGTAGTAAACTCATGGTGGGTCGCTTCCCGCTCGCGGTCATTCATATCCAGATTGATCCTTACTTAGCGGATGTCAATGTTCACCCGACCAAGCAAGAAGTGCGTATTTCTAAAGAACGAGAACTGATGGCCTTGATTTCCCAAGCCATTGCGAATGCTCTGAAAGAGCAGGACCTAATTCCGGATGCTCTAGAAAATCTAGCCAAGTCGACCATTCGTCGAGCAGAAAAGCCAGTACAGACAACCTTGCCTTTAAAAGAAAACCGCCTCTATTATGACCGCGAAAGTCAAGATTTCAAACTTCGACCAGAGGTGGCAGATCCTCAACGGCCTCTGACAGATGAGGTGGCTACAGATTCTACAAACCAAGAAAAACCGGCAGAAAAACCGACAAGCGTGATCAAGTTTGCGGAAAGAAAGGCTACGGTATACGATGAACTGGATCACCCAGAGTTGGATCTGGCTAGTCTAAACAAGGCTTATGATAAGTTGGACGGGGAAGAACATTCGACCTTCCCAGAGTTGGAATATTTTGGTCAGATGCATGGAACCTATCTCTTTGCCCAAGGTAATGGGGGTCTCTATATTATCGACCAACATGCGGCCCAAGAACGGGTCAAATACGAAGAATATCGGGAGAGCATCGGAGATGTGGACGGTAGTCAACAACAACTGCTGGTGCCTTATATCTTTGAGTTTCCTGCAGACGATCTGATCCGCCTGCAACAGCGCAAGCACCTTCTAGAAGAAGTGGGCGTCTACTTAGAAGAGTACGGAGCCAACCAGTTGATCTTGCGGGAGCACCCTATCTGGATGAAGGAAGAAGAAATCGAGGCGGGTATCTATGAAATGTGTGATATGCTCCTTTTGACCAAGGAAGTGTCCATCAAGAAATACCGGGCGGAGTTGGCCATCATGATGTCCTGCAAACGCTCTATCAAGGCCAATCACACACTGGACGATTACTCTGCACGCGATCTGATCTATCAACTGTCCCAATGTGACAACCCATATAACTGCCCTCATGGCCGTCCGGTTTTGGTTAACTTTACCAAGTCAGATATGGAAAAGATGTTCCGACGCATTCAGGAAAATCACACCAGTCTGCGGGAATTGGGCAAGTATTAACAAAGAATAAAGGAAGATTATGTACGAATACATTAAAGGAATCTTAACGAAAATCACCGCCAAATACATCGTGGTGGAAACAGCTGGGATCGGCTATCTCTTGCATGTGGCCAACCCCTATGCCTACTCTGGCAAAATGAATCAAGAGGTGCAGGTCTATCTCCATCAAGTGGTCCGTGAAGACGCTCACCTCCTCTATGGCTTTGCGACAGAAGAAGAGAAAAAGCTCTTTCTGAACTTGATCTCGGTCTCTGGAATTGGCCCAGTCTCAGCTCTAGCCATCATTGCTGCGGATGACAATGCAGGTCTTGTCCAAGCTATCGAAAGCAAGAACATCACCTACTTGACCAAGTTCCCGAAAATCGGCAAGAAAACAGCCCAACAGATGGTCTTGGATCTAGAAGGTAAGATTAATCTTGACCTAGAAGATGCACCGGCTCAGACCAAAGCTAAAGCATCCGAGGAAAACCAAGCTCTTGAAGAAGCTATGGAAGCCATGTTGGCTTTGGGCTACAAGACAACGGAACTCAAGAAAATCAAGAAATTCTTTGAAGGGACGACCGATACAGCAGAGAACTATATCAAGTCGGCTCTTAAGATGTTGGTGAAATAGGAGAAGTCTATGCCAAAACGCTGTGGTTGGGTTAAAATGAACAACCCGCTATATGTAGCCTACCATGATGAGGAGTGGGGACGTCCCCTCCATGATGACCAAGCTCTTTTTGAGTTGCTTTGCTTAGAGACCTATCAAGCTGGCCTGTCTTGGGAGACAGTGCTCAATAAACGCCAGGCTTTCCGAAAGGTTTTTCATGGCTATCACCTTCAAGGTGTTGCTGACATGACGGATGAGGAGCTGGAAGCTTTGTTAGACAATCCAGCCATTATTCGCAATCGTGCTAAGATCTTTGCGACACGGGCCAATGCCCAGGCCTTTTTACAAGTCCAGGCGGAATTTGGTTCTTTTGATGCCTATCTCTGGTCTTTTGTCGGTTTCAAAACGATTGACAATGAAATTACGAACTACAAGGAAGCGCCAGCTAAGACAGAGTTATCAGAAACCATGTCCAAGGCGCTGAAAAAGCAAGGCTTCAAATTTGTCGGTCCTGTTTGTGTCTACTCATTCCTAGAAGCAGCCGGCCTTATCAATGATCACGAAAAGGATTGTGACTTCAATTCACATAAAAATACCGTTTGAGAAAGACTCTCAACGGTATTTTTCAATTTCTTCTTTTAGCGATTTTTCTAGCTCTTTTTCATCGGCAAGTTGTAGTAGAGCAATCCCTTTTTTTATTAATTCGTTATCATTTTTGCAAATTCCAAGTCGAATCTGTGAAAGCCCGAGGGAATCATAACGTTTTTCTTTTTTTGACAAATCGTAAATGTACTTAGTAATTTCAGCGCATTCTCTCTTTAATCCATTATAAAGATAGATGGTAGAAAGGTTGACTAAGAGTCCGATTTGTACATTATTCCCATAGCGAAATGATTTGTATTTTTTTATGCTATTTAAAATCTTTTGGGTAAATTGTTTGATATTTTCTAAAGGGAAGAAATAAAGGATAGTAGAGAGAAGTCGAAAATCACTTTCATACCAAGTGTCCTGTTTTTCTAAATACGCCCAAATTTTATTGGTAGTAGCATTAATTTCTTTTGTCTCAGAAACTCCATTTTGTCTCAGATGGATAGTAATATTGATGATATCTAAAGCATGTTTAATCGGAATATCGGAAAGTTTATATAGATACGCCTCGCATTCTCTCTTTAATTGTAACAAACCTTTCGTCCCTGCAATAGACTCACCTTGGTTATAAAGAGAATTTAAAATTTTCTGTCTCTGACTAGGTTGATAATAATCACAAATGTATTTAAATTCTTCTAGTGTCATATCTATCTGGCGAAGTAAAAAAATCATGGTATCGAACTTTGGCACGACTTGTCCGCTTTCAATTCGTGCCAAAGTTGAGCGAGCTAAAAAATCTCCACAAATTTCTTCTTGAGTCAGCCCTTTTGATTTCCTAATTTCTTTATAGATTTTTCCATAATCCCAGCGCATAAGAACCCTCTTTGAAAATGTTACTAAAAGCTACGTTTTGAGAAAACGTTTTAAAATAGTATATCATGAAATAAAAGGGGGGACAAATATGAAAAAAATAATGTACAATTTAATTTTACTGGCAGTAACTTTAATAGTTACTAAAAGTGAGTTTCCATGGTGGTGGCCATGGGGGTAAAGTGAATAGCATAGGAAAGGAGTGAGTCCAATGGACTAAATAATTTAAATTGTTGGATTATGATATTGTAAAAGAAGAGAGGTTGAATAGTATGAAAAGGAAACGTAGTAAAACAATAATTACTATATTTACACTCTTATTAACTCTCGTAATAAGGGAGATAGCAATTGCTGCCACACATGGTAACTATTCAAACGGTGTAAGAAGTACAGAACATTATCAACTATACTATCATGGTGAAGCTTGGACTACTAGAAATGGGAATACTACATGGATTCGTTATTATAGGAATAACACTTATTTAGGTGGTGCCGTTGCCATGAAGGATTCTTGGAGACCTGCTAGTGACAAGACATATGCAGCTGTAAATGTTTGGGATTCAATGAATCCATGGGCGCCAAAAACAATTTACAGATATAAACTTTAATACGATAATAAATAGGAGAGATGATGAGACTATTTAACAATCAATATTGGCATCAAATTGCAGTACTAGATAGTTTGACGGTTTTCATTATTTCTCTTTCTGTTTACAGTCAGAAAGGATATTTTTGGATTCCTTTATTTTTTACTTGTTTCAATGTTATTATGTTAATTGTTATAAATAAAAAGTATCAGAAACAATTTATCATTTGTCATATTTTAGGTAAGTCACATACAAATTTTGTTGATCAGTATTTAAAATGGCATTTCTATAATTTGTTGATTAGTTATCTTATTAGTACCGCAATGTATCTTATTTTGCATCTAGCTAAGGACATAAGATTAATATTTATTTTTTTGTTATGGGTACTAATTATGTTTACCATCAATATTTGGATTTATGCTATATCTATAGGAAGAATTCTATGAAAAATATCTATTTTCTTATTTTAAAAAAACGCTGGTTCTTATTTACTATTCTATTTTTACTCGTTTTTCTAACAAATAGTGTTCTTTGGAATGAAAGCACACAACTGATTCGCAGATATCCAGCTATTGAAAGGTTAAAGATAGAGGCAGATAAAGGGAGCTATGAGTCGCTTTATATTCCAGAAGCTGACGAAACAGGGGCTCTTATTTCCATCAGCATGGAGGAGAGAAATGAATTATATCATACACTTTTGACTGCTTTAAGAGATGGCAGAGCAATTTATAGAAATAAAATTGCTTATATTGAAAAAGGTGAAAAACTTCAATTACTTACAGCAATAAAACTTAAAGATATATTCTCAAAAGAAGAGTTAAGCGAACATTTTTTAAACGATATATTGTTTAAAAAATCTATAGATAATAAGGAGTTGTTTAAAAAAATAATAGCAATTAATCAAGCATTCAGTATAAGAACAATGAAAGAGTCTTATCAAGTTGAGAAAGATTATTATATGAATAATTTTTATTTTGCTGTAGCTTTTTCATGTTTATTGCTTACATTTGCATTTTTTATATTATATTGGTTGCTTTCAGCATCAATAAAGATTTGTCAAGGAGAGTTAAGACTATTACGGGTGATTGGTGCAGGGGAAAAATGGCTAAGAGGACGTTTTCTAATTTTATTTTCGATTCCGATTGTGATGGCTTTTATAGGAATGGTGCTTTTTATATTTGCTATTGGATTAAACTTTATTTGGGCGGACTGGATCTATTTACTTGTCTTTAACTTATTCTTTATTATTTCAGCTCATGTTAATATATCTAGGCATACGAAAGGAGTTTTCAATGCTTAAACTAGAGAAAATTTGCAAAAAATATGATAATAAGAATATTTTTTGCAATGTAAATTTTCAGGCTTCAACAGGAGAAATTGTCCTGCTTACAGGAGAATCTGGTATTGGGAAGACGACTTTTTTGGAAATAATTGCAGGACTAAGAAAAATAGATTCAGGAAAATACTATTATGATAATCAAGAGATTTTAAGTAATGATGATGACATAATGAGTGATTTTCGTAATAAAAATATTGGGTATATTTTACAAGACTTTGCATTAGTGGACGACTACACGGTTTTAGAAAATATAATCTTGCCAGTATTATATAGTCGATTTTTTAGCAAAGAGGAAGCTATTTTAAGAGCTAAATCTTTTGCAGTAAAATTTTCTCTAGAGAAAGAATTGGATAAGAAAGTAAGATTTATTTCAGGTGGACAAAAACAAAGAGTTGCGATTATTCGAAGTTTAATATTAAATCCAGAAATAATACTCGCAGATGAACCTACAACCAACTTAGATAAAAACAATTTTCGATTGGTATTAGAAATGTTTCAAGAGTTAAAAAAACAAGAAAAAATTATCATTATCGCGACTCACGATGATCGTATCAAAAAAATTGCAGATAGGACATATAAAATTGTAAATCAAGAAATTATAGAAAGTCCGTAGATAAGATATATTTGTAAGAATGGAATAGAATTATTGGAGCTTTTTAGTTGTTTTGGAAAGTTGATTTATTTCAACTTTTTTATTTTGATAAAAGAAACAGATTGAAGAAAGTTACTTAAAATGGACTTTATCTTCAATCTGTTTTTTAAATAATTTAGGAAATTGTGTTAAAATGAAATGAAAATTACGAATAGTATAAGTAGGAGGCACCATGAAGGCGGAAATTATTGCAGTTGGAACAGAAATTCTAACAGGACAAATTGTCAACACCAATGCCCAATTCTTGTCTGAGAAATTAGCTAGTTTAGGGATTGATGTCTATTATCATGTGGCGGTAGGAGACAATGAAGGTCGTCTCTTCTCGACCATTGAGACGGCTTCAAAACGTAGTGATTTGGTGATTTTATGCGGTGGACTTGGTCCAACAGAGGATGATTTGACCAAGCAAACCCTTGCTAAGTTCTTAGGGAAAGAACTGGTTTTTGATCCGACAGCACTTGCCAAACTCGACACCTTCTTTGCCAGTCGCCCTGATTATGTCCGGACGCCCAATAATGAGCGACAAGCACAAATGATCGCCGGATCAATCTCTCTTCAAAACCGTACAGGTCTCGCGGTTGGAGGTTTGATTGAAGTCGACGATGTGACCTATGTCGTTCTACCTGGTCCTCCAAGTGAGTTAAAGCCCATGGTTAATGAACAATTGGTGCCTCATTTAACAACAGGGGAGCAGCTCTTTTCTAGAGTTTTGCGCTTCTTTGGGATTGGAGAAAGCCAGCTGGTTACGATCCTAGCAGATATTATTGAAGAGCAGAGTGATCCGACGGTAGCTCCTTATGCCAAGACGGGGGAAGTGACCTTGCGTCTCTCTACAAAGGCTAAGGATCAGGCAGAAGCGGATTCCAAGCTCGATGTCTTAGAAAAGCAAATCCTATCACGGCAGACCTTGGACCATCAACCCTTGCAGGAGCTGTTTTACGGTTATGGAGATGAAAATTCGATGGCCAAGGTTGCCTTTGATCTCTTGAAACGGACTGGTAAAACTATTACAGCTGCAGAAAGCCTGACAGCTGGTCTTTTCCAAGCGACTTTGGCAGATTTTTCAGGGGCGTCTAGCATCTTCGCAGGTGGTTTTGTCACCTATAGTTTGGAAGAAAAAAGCAAGATGTTGTCCATCCCAGCTCAAGAGTTAGAGCAACATGGAGTGGTATCCCATTTTACAGCCCAAGCCATGGCTTCGCAGGCCCGTAAGTTAACAGGATCCGATTATGGTGTTAGCCTGACCGGAGTTGCGGGACCAGATAGCCTAGAAGGACACCCGGCAGGAACCGTCTTTATCGGACTGGCGACTCCAAAGAAAGTGGATAGTGTCCAAGTCAATATCGCCGGACGTAGCCGAGCTGATGTCCGCGAAATTGCAGTTCTGCATGCCTTTAATTTGGTGCGCCTGGCTGTATTAAATGGTGAAAATTTGGTATAATGAAGTTTGTGCCAAATGAAGAATGATTCTACAAATGGACAGGAAATAAGCCTTTCAAATGACGGAAACCGTTGGTGAGTGGAGTGTATTTCCTGTATAGTAAAAAATAGGAGAAAAGAATGGCGAAAAAACAGAAAAAATTAGATGAGATTTCTAAGAAATTTGGAGATGAGCGTGAAAAAGCGCTCAATGATGCCCTGAAGTTGATCGAAAAAGACTTTGGTAAAGGATCGATCATGCGTTTGGGCGAACGCGCGGAACAAAAAGTACAAGTGATGAGCTCTGGTTCATTGGCTCTTGATATTGCCTTGGGTGCTGGGGGCTATCCAAAAGGTCGGATCATCGAAATCTATGGTCCAGAATCATCTGGTAAAACTACCGTTGCCCTCCATGCAGTAGCGCAAGCACAAAAAGAAGGAGGTATTGCTGCCTTTATCGATGCTGAGCATGCCTTGGATCCATCTTATGCGGCCGCTCTTGGGGTCAATATTGATGAGCTCCTCTTGTCTCAACCAGACTCAGGGGAACAAGGGCTTGAAATTGCCGGTAAATTGATCGACTCAGGTGCCGTTGATTTGGTAGTTGTCGACTCTGTCGCGGCCTTGGTACCTCGTGCGGAAATCGATGGAGATATCGGGGATAGCCACGTTGGTTTGCAAGCACGGATGATGAGCCAAGCCATGCGTAAACTTGGTGCTTCCATCAATAAAACTAAGACCATTGCCATCTTTATCAACCAATTGCGTGAAAAAGTAGGGATCATGTTTGGGAACCCTGAAACAACACCTGGTGGTCGTGCCCTTAAATTCTACGCTTCTGTTCGCTTAGATGTCCGTGGAAATACTCAAATCAAGGGGACTGGGGACCAAAAAGATACCAATGTCGGTAAGGAAACCAAGATCAAGGTTGTAAAGAATAAGGTGGCTCCACCCTTCAAAGAAGCCATGGTTGAAATCATGTACGGGGAAGGAATTTCACGTACCGGCGAATTGCTGAAAATTGCGACAGACCTCGATTTGATCCAAAAAGCCGGTGCTTGGTATTCATACAATGGCGAAAAAATCGGTCAAGGATCTGAAAACGCCAAGAAATTCTTGGCTGACCACCCAGAAATTTTTGATGAAATCGACCACAAGGTTCGGGTTCATTTTGGGTTGATTGAAGACGATGAAACAGTGAAACCCCTTGATAAAACTGAAGAAGAAGCTCCTCTTGCAGAAGAAGTAACACTAGATTTAGATGATGCGATTGAAATTGAAGATTAATTTTTTTCAAAATAGGTCGCTAGACTGATGGTTTTTGTGTTATAATTTAATACGATAGTAATATCGTGTAGCGAAAGGAGTGCATGCATGATTAAAATTTATACAGTGTCAAGTTGTACTAGCTGTAAGAAAGCAAAGACTTGGCTCAACGCTCACCAGCTAACTTATAAAGAACAAAACCTCGGTAAGGAAGGAATCACCAAAGAAGAATTATTGGATATCCTTACAAAGACTGAAAATGGAGTGGCAAGTATTGTCTCTTCAAAAAATCGATACGCTAAAAATCTAGGAGTGGATATCGAGGACTTGAGTGTCAATGAAGTGATTGATATCATCATGGAAACACCTCGTATCCTTAAAAGCCCGATCTTGGTGGACGATAAACGCCTCCAAGTGGGTTACAAAGAAGACGATATTCGTGCTTTCTTACCACGCTCCGTTCGAAATGTAGAAAATGCAGAAGCCCGGATGCGTGCAGCACTTTAAAGCGATGAAAAATCAGGAACAGCTTGTTTCTGATTTTTTTATCTTAAAAAATAGTGATGGTGTGCTATTTCGGACACCATTTTTTAAAATCTATGATACAATATTTGAGAAAACAATAACTAGTAAGGAACGAAGCATGAAAAGAAATCTCCTTTTATTGGGTGCACTAGCCTTGTTTTTGACAGGTTGTGGCCCTAAAAAACAAGTGAAAACACCAAGTTCAAGTGACCAAAAAGCGATCAAAGCGAAGGCTGAACAATTGCAAAAGGACAACAAAAGTATTTTGCAAAAAGCCGAAGACAACCAAGTGGTGACAAGAACTTTTGTCTTTCCAAAAGATGATAAAGGGACCCAACAAACCCAAATCGTGACCTATGTGGGGAACACCTTTAAAAAGTTGCAGACCATCAATGTGACGGCGACCGATGAGGAGTTGAAAAAAGGAATTCAGCAAGTCGGTCTAGAGGAAGCGCAAAAACAATTAAGGGACTCCTTTAACAAGGACGATGCTTTTAAGGAAGCCTTGACAGTTCCTGGCTTCACGGCTGATTTGACCCTAGAGAATGAGAATGAGTACAAGGTCACCATCACCTATGATTTTGAAGCGATGGATGTCAAGAAGGCGGAAGGTATGACTTACTTCAAAAACAATCACTTACCAGAGTTGTTGAAATTGACACCAAGCCAATTTGCAGAAAATCTCATCCATGCTGGAGCAAGTGAGCAAAAATAATTTGAAAATGATCGCCAAATAGCCTGAAAAAGCTGTAAAATCAAGGACTTGTCCATTGTGAAAAGGCTTTGAATATGGTATAATGGTGGTATTGTAAAGAAAGAGGGTGTTCTTGTGGGATTTACAGATGAAACAGTACGTTTTAATCTTGATGATTCAAATCGTAAAGAAATTAGCGAAACTTTAAAAGATGTCTATTTGTCACTGGATGAAAAAGGCTACAATCCAATTAATCAAATCGTAGGATACGTACTCAGTGGGGATCCTGCCTATGTACCTCGTTATAATAATGCACGGAACCAAATTCGGAAGTATGAACGAGATGAGATCGTTGAAGAATTGGTGCGTTATTATTTGAAAGGACAAGGAATAGACCTCTAATGAGAATTATGGGATTGGATGTTGGCTCAAAGACAGTTGGGGTCGCTGTGAGTGATCCCCTTGGTTTTACAGCTCAAGGTCTTGAAATCATCCAAATTGATGAGGACAAAAAAGAATTCGGTTTGGAGCGCCTGTCTGAATTAGTGACGCAATACAAGGTGGATCGTTTTGTGGTGGGCTTGCCTAAAAATATGAACAACACAAGCGGACCACGTGTAGAAGCTAGTCAGGCTTATGGTGCTATGATTGCTGAAACATTTGGCTTGCCAGTGGAGTACCAAGACGAACGCTTGACAACTGTCGCTGCAGAGCGGATGTTGATTGAGCAGGCTGATGTCAGTCGTAGCAAGCGGAAGAAAGTTATTGATAAGTTGGCCGCCCAGCTTATTTTACAAAATTATTTAGATCGCAATTTTTAGAAAGAAAATGAGGAAGAATAGTATGGCACATGATCACAACCACGACCATGAAGAACGCGAATTGATCACATTGGTGGACGAACAAGGAAATGAAACGCTTTTTGAAATCCTTTTGACCATCGATGGCAAGGAAGAATTTGGAAAGAACTATGTCCTTTTGATCCCTGCCAATGCAGAAGAAGATGAAAATGGTGAAGTTGAAATCCAAGCTTATTCATTTACAGAAAACGAAGATGGCACAGAAGGGGACCTCCAACCAATCCCAGAAGACTCAGATGATGAATGGAACATGATCGAAGAAGTCTTCAACAGCTTTATGGAGGAGTAAAAACGTCCGGGGGACGTTTTTAGCCCTGCTTCAAGAAATAAGAAAAAGCAGGAAGTCCGGGGGACGTTTTTAGCCCTGCTTCAAGAAATAAGAAAAAGCAGGAAGTCCGGGGGACGTTTTTAGCCCTGCTTCAAGAAATAAGAAAAAGCAGGAAGTCTGGGAGACTGTATCAGCCCAACTCCCAGAAATTGGAAAGAGTTGGAACGTCCAGTGGATGTTTTTACCCCTGCTTCAAGAAACAAGAAAAAGCAGGAAATTCCGGGGGACGTTTTTAGCCCAGCTCCTAGAAATACGAGAGAGCTGGTAAGCCAAAAGGGCTTGATGGAAATAGGAATGTGAAAAAACGAGTACAAAAGAAAGGAGCGCAAATGTCAGAATCGGCTTTGTCGCTTTTTTCTTTTAGGAGAAAGATATGAATCAGATTGAAGAATGGATGAATAGTCGGATAGGTCTAAATTTTCGATCGGGACTGGATCGTATGGAACAGGCGGTAAGCCTTTTAGGGAGACCGGATAAGGCTTACCCAATCATTCATGTAACAGGAACCAATGGCAAGGGTTCTACGATTGCTTTTATGCGCCAACTGTTGATGGCTCATGGGAAGAAGGTGGGAACCTTTACGTCTCCCCATATGATCAGTATCCATGACCGAATTTGTATTGGGGACAAGCCGATTTCGGATGAAGATTTTACTCGGATCGGTCAAGAAGTGCAGCAGATGGAGCAGACCTTGCTTCAAACTCAGGACCAACTCTCTTATTTTGAGATTATCTGCCTCATGTCCCTTCTCTATTTCAAGGAACAAGCAGTGGACGTGGTCTTGCTGGAAGTCGGTATCGGTGGACTTCTAGATACCACCAATGTAGTGACGGGAGAAATTGCTGTTATTACGTCGGTTGGTCTGGATCACCAGGAGACCCTGGGGAAAACGATCGAAGCAATTGCCCAGCAAAAGGCAGGGATTTTTAAAGAAGGTAAGAAAGCAGTGGTTGGTCCTTTGCCTGCTGAAGCTGCAGCTATTTGTCAAGAAAAAGCGGAGCAATTGGCTGTGGATCTCCACGCCTTCCGAAAAGATTTTGGGTTAAAGCAGGATCGTTTTTGGAATGAAAACGTGGAACTTGTCTTGCCACATCTGGGCTTGAAGGGGGATTACCAACGGGAAAATGCAGCGGTGGCTTTAGAGGCCTTTCTCCTTTACATGGAAGGTCAGCCTCAAGCAGTAGATCTGGAACAGGTCAAGCTGGCTTTACAAGAGACGCGGTGGCCGGGACGTTTAGAGTTGTTTGGCGACCAGGTGTATCTGGATGGCGCCCATAATCCTCACGCCATGGTGCGTTTGATTGAGTTTGCAAAAAGCTTAGACGGAAAACGCGTAAAGATTTTATTTGGAGCTCTCAAGCGAAAAGATTACAGTGGAATGCTGGAAACACTTCAAGCCGGTTTGCCAGAAGCTGAATTAATTTTGACGACCTTTCATTACGGAGAAGTGGTGGCCCAGGGCGATCGACAAGACCTGCCCTATGTAGCTGATTACAAAGCTTATATTCAAGAATTTATGGCTCGGCGTCATCCGGATGAGGTTTTGTTTGTGACGGGCTCCCTGTATTTTATTGCAGAAGTCAGGGCATGTTTATTAGAGGGCTAAACAATTGACCGAACGGCTTTCTTGGCGTATACTGGTGGTAAATAGTGTACGGTTATAGCGAAAGGAGTCGATCTTAATGAAAAAAATCATGTCTATACTGGCCTTGGCAGTAGCCCTTTTCCTGACTGCCTGTAGCCAGCAAGAACAAACGCCAAAAGCCTCAAGTAGCGCTAGCTCACATTCATCTGAGACAGTGGCTTCAACCAGTGCTGAAAAAGAGCAAGTGCAGTCAATCGATGGTAGCTACCGAGGCCAGGATGCCGAGTCCACGATATTGCTGGTTGTGACAGGGCAAAAAGGAACCTATACAGTCACAGACTCGGATGGAGAAGAAGAGACCAAAGAGGTGGCCATCGATCCGGTCAATCAATCCATGCGTATCGGAGATGAACTCTACCGTTACCGAGTAGAGGGTGATCAGTTGTCACTGGAAGATTTGGAACAAGCAGAAGATGACCAAGGAACGATTGTGCTAACCAGGCAATAATTACTCCTGTTGGAGGGTCTTGAAAGGTCCGTTTGACAACGATTTTTAAGGAGGCTGGGACAAAAGTCCTAGCCTCTCAATTGTCTTTGGATTGTCGAGCAAGACGCAGTGGTTGAGTGCTCAAAGCACTGCTTTGAGGTGGCGGATAGAACTTGCGAAGCAAGTATCCTAAGTCTTTGTTCGCTTTTTAAGCTTCAAAGATGCCCTATGTTGACGGAAACTATGTTTCCTTTATCTGCAACCTTCAACAGTCTCCCAGACTGTTGAAGCTGTGCGGAGGTGGGATAAGAATCGAATTCTAACGAATGACCGATTTCTGTCCCACACTCTTTTTGCTTGCTTTTGATTTTCCCAAATAGGGATTTGGCTGGACGTTGCATCGGAAAAGAAGAATTGTTATACTAGTAGAAGGAAAAAGGAGGATGTTTGTGACCTTTCGAAAATTACGTCTCTTAATGTCCAAGTATGGATTTAGTATCTTGTTTATGGGCTTTGAACTATGGGCTTCCTTTGCGGCCTTCTTCTGGCTAAACAAATGGTTTCCGCACTGGCTGTCTGTGGCGGTCATTGGACTCTTGTATGTGACGACGATTCTTGCCATAGTGAATCGCAATACCCCTCCAGAAAACAAGGTGACTTGGCTCTTGATTGCTGTGATTCCTGTCTTTGGCTCCCTCTTGTATCTCATGTTTGGCGAACGGCGCCTGTCCAAAAAAGAAATGGCCCAGCTGAAAAATATGGAATCAATGAAGTTTCGAGAAGACAACAGCAAACAATTACGCGCGGAACTCAAGCAAGAGAGCAAGGCAGTTTATGGTATGGTCAAATCCATTCTATCCATGGACCACAATGCAGATCTCTATAATGGAACAGCTTCGACCTTTTATCCCCTTGGGGAAAACATGTATGAGCAACTCCTAGAGGATTTGAAAGCTGCGAAAAAGTTTATCTTTATTGAATTTTATATCATCGATGAAGGCTTGATGTGGAATAGTATTCTGGAGATTTTAGAGCAGAAGATTAAAGAAGGGGTCGAGGTGAAACTTCTTTATGACGATATCGGCTGCATGGCAACCTTGTCAGGAAATTACACTCGTCGCTTGCAAAAAATGGGGATTGATGCCCATAAATTTAATAAAGTGATTCCACGTTTGACCGTAGCCTACAATAATCGAGACCACCGCAAAATTTTGGTCATCGATGGTCAAGTCGGCTATACGGGTGGGGTCAATCTAGCAGATGAGTATATCAACCATATCGAGCGTTTTGGTCATTGGAAGGATAGTGCTGTCCGCTTGGATGGGCGTGCAGTCAAGGCCCTGACGCGGCTCTTTTTGATGAACTGGTACATTAACCGTGGAGAAATTGAAGATTTTGATCGCTACCATATTGAGAATAAGGCGGTTGAAGGCCAAGGACTCTATATCCCGTATGGAAGTGGTCCTAAACCAATGTACAAATCCCAGGTCGGGAAAACGGTCTACCAGAATATTATCAACCAAGCGACAGATTACGTCTACATCACAACTCCCTACTTAATTATTGACTATGATTTGACAGAGGATATTCGAAATGCAGCCCTTCGTGGGGTAGATGTTCGAATCGTAACGCCTCATATCCCAGATAAGAAGTTGATTCAAATCGTTACACGTGGGGCTTACTTAGATCTGATGGATGCTGGGGTGAAAATTTATGAATACACACCTGGCTTTATTCACAGCAAGCAAGTCTTGGCGGACGATGAAGTAGCGGTTGTAGGGTCGATTAATTTTGACTATCGGAGTTTGGTCCATCACTATGAGAATGCGGTTTGGATGTATCAAACACCAGCTTTGAAAGACATACGAGCGGACTTTGAACACATCTTTGAAGTATCTCAAGAGATTACCGAGGATACCTTCCGCTTTACTTGGCACCAAAGTTTAATCAAAGAAATCATGCAATTATTTGCGCCAATGTTGTAAGAAAAGTAGAACGAGTGAGAAAGAGTTCGAGAGATAAGCTTGGCTCTTTTTCAAATGACTGTAAGAGGCTGACAGAGGCAGTAGAATTTGGTATACTAGAAAAGAAAATGAGCTTTTTTGAAAATGAAAGAGCAAAAGGAACATCTAGGAAAAGGAAAAAGAATGAGCGAAAAAGAGCAAGAAATGACTTCGAGAAAATTAGGCATTCACGTTGGAGATAGCTTCCAGGATACACGTGAAATTCGCGAAGTACTAGACAAGTCAGTCTTTCGGGAAGAAGAACCAACGCATGGGAGTCAGGCAGAAGTCCTAGAAGAGCCGGTAACCACGGCTATATCTGAGCCTGAGCCTGAGTCTGAACCGGTCCTAGCGGAAACTTCAGAGCCAAAACAAGAACAAACCTTGAGCCGGATGAGTCGTCATGCGCGTGAAGCTGCAAAACCAGTGCTAGAAGAAACAGCGACAAAATCTGAGGTGGAAGAAGAGCCTAGACATGCCCACCGTCAATGGAAGCGTCCAGTACCGGTTGTGATTCCTTTGATTTGTAGTATCTTGCTTAGTTTGTTGCATGTTGGTTTGCCATTTTTGACGCGATTTGCCACCAATCAGCAGTCTCAAAATCTCTATGCAGGTTGGGCGATGACGAGAGGTCAAGCTCCATTTGGTGATTTTTATGGGACCAATGGTTTTCTTTATTATGTGATCAACTGGCTTGGCAGCCTAGCAGGTGGCCATTGGATTCTGGTGATGCTACAGGCAGTTGCCCTCTTTTATGCAGGAACTTCTCTGTATCAGATGGTGCGCTTGCTGGTAGCGAATAAAGCAACTGCTCAGAATGTTCAATTGCTCTTTTATTTCTTGCTACTGGCTCTTGGTTTTGGAGGGACTTATGTGACCTTCTTTAGCCTTCCTGTTTTGTTTGCAAGTATGAATCTGATCTTGGCTTATTTCATTGGGCATCGTAAGGATGAAGCCTTCGTTGTCTATGGAGCGATGGCGGCGATTGCCTTCTTGATCGAACCAATGACCAGCACCTTGTTTTACCTCTTGGCCTTTCTTGGTTTAACAGCCTTCAATATCAAGCAAAAGAGATGGGCGCGTGGCTTTTATCAATTCTTAGCAGTCTTACTTGGTTTTTCGATTGTCTTTTATCCGGTCGGCTATGTGACTGTTTGGAATCAGACCTTTGGCTATGCCATTAACCAAGTTACTTATGTTTTGAATGCCTTAAATTATAGCAATGGACAAGCCTTCGGGAATGCGATCTATTACAGCTTATTGGCCCTCACCTTGGGTCTTGTCTCTGCATTTTTGATGAGCTTTAGCAAGCAAAAAAATACGCAGCTACGGATCTTCCGCTTTATAGGCTGGGTAGGATGTTTGGTTGTCTTCATCATTTCGATCGGCCTGCCTGAGCAAGGAGCTTATCAATTTTTACCAATGTTGCCATTTGTCCTTCCCTTGTTTGCCATTTGGTTTTCACGAGATGGGGAAGAAAGCGAGTCTACAGAACGCCGCACTCGTAAGAGAAAAAACAAGGAAGTCTGGTCTGCTTACTTTACCAGTCAGGCTTTCCTACCACTTGTAGCCTTTGTCTACTTAATTGCTTATCCAATCACTCAGGATTTGGTCCTTCAATCTGGGCAATCCAGTGAGCGGAGTGTCATTGCCAGCTATATCCAAGACCATAGTAAGAAAAAGGATACCATCTATGCTTGGGATACGACGGCAACTCTTTATCAAGAGAGCAATCGCCTATCTGCTTCAGCCTTATTGACACCGACTTCCTATCTAGGGATTAATGAGAACCGGACCAATGTGATTCAACAAATCGATCGAGCCCAACCCAAGTATATTGTGGTGAATAATCAGGTTGAATTGACCACTGAGATGAAGCAACTCTTAAAAGCAAATTACCGTCTTGTAGACAAGAAATATTCTCATTTCAAAGTCTACCAAGCATCTTAATAAAATCAATATCTTGTGTTTTAGAAAGATTTTAACAAATTTTTCCACAAGATATTGATTTTTATTTTTTCTAGTGGTATAATACATCTTGTACGATGTAAAAGTAATGAAAGAAGGCAGTTTGCGATGATCACCTTGAGAGAAGAACAGCTGAGAATGGCTCCTGATATTTTTGTAGAAAAACGAGATGGCCGTCGGGTTCCATTCGATGTTGAAAAAATTTATAAAGCCTTGCTAAAGGCCACGAAAGAAGTAACTTCTCTCACTCCGGTGATGGAAGCCAAACTAGAGGCCATTGTTGACCGCATTATTGCAGAAATCTTGGAGCGCTTTCCAAATGGCGTGAAGATCTATGAAATTCAAAATGTCGTCGAACACGAGTTGCTTCAAGCCAATGAATATGCGATTGCTGAGAGCTATATCACTTACCGGACCCAGCGGGATTTTGAGCGCTCAAAAGCGACGGATATCAACTTTACGATTGGCAAACTCCTCAATAAGGATCAAGCCGTTGTCAATGAAAATGCCAATAAGGACAGTGATGTTTTCAACACCCAACGGGACTTGACAGCAGGGATCGTAGGCAAGTCGATTGGCCTAAAAATGTTGCCCAAACACGTAGCCAATGCCCACCAAAAAGGGGATATCCACTACCATGATTTGGACTATAGTCCCTATACTCCGATGACCAACTGTTGCTTGATCGATTTTGAAGGCATGCTGAAAAATGGCTTTAAGATCGGGAATGCAGAAGTAGAAAGTCCTAAGTCTATCCAAACTGCAACGGCACAAATCTCGCAGATTATTGCCAATGTAGCCTCTAGTCAGTATGGTGGCTGTTCAGCAGACCGGATCGATGAAGTCTTGGCCCCTTATGCAGAAAAGAACTACCAAAAACACTTAGCGGATGCCAAAGAGTGGGTACTTCCTGAAAAGCAAGAGGACTATGCTTGGAGCAAGACTCAAAAAGACATCTATGATGCCATGCAATCGCTAGAATATGAGATCAATACCCTCTTTACTTCAAATGGGCAAACTCCCTTTACTTCGCTTGGTTTTGGTCTTGGAACCAATCGCTTCGAACGGGAAATCCAAAAGGCGATTCTGGAAATTCGAATCAAGGGACTGGGTTCGGAACACCGAACAGCCATCTTTCCAAAATTGATTTTTACCCTCAAACGGGGCCTAAATCTAGAGCCTGGAACACCCAACTATGATATCAAGCAATTGGCCTTAGAATGTGCCACTAAGCGCATGTATCCCGATGTCCTCTCTTATGACAAGATTGTGGAATTAACAGGCTCCTTCAAGGTACCCATGGGCTGCCGTTCTTTCCTTCAAGGATGGAAGGATGAAAATGGTGTGGAAGTCAATTCTGGCCGGATGAACCTAGGGGTTGTGACGGTCAATCTCCCTCGGATCGCTCTTGAATCAGAAGGGAACAAAGAAAAGTTCTGGCAAATCTTTAATGAACGAATGAACATTGCTGAAGATGCTTTGGTTTACCGGGTGGAGCGCACCAAAGAAGCGACACCAGCCAATGCACCGATTCTCTATCAATATGGGGCTTTCGGGAAACGCTTGGGTAAATATGATCAGGTAGATCAGCTCTTCCGTCATCGCAGAGCGACTGTTTCACTTGGTTATATCGGACTCTACGAAGTCGCAACCGTCTTTTATGGCCCAAATTGGGAACACAATCCAGAAGCCAAACAATTCACGATCGATATCATCAAGGATATGAAAGCGCGCGTGGAGGAATGGTCTGACCAGTATGACTACCACTTCTCCATCTATTCGACACCGTCAGAAAGCTTGACAGACCGCTTCTGCCGCCTGGATACGGAGAAATTTGGGAAAGTTCCAGATATCACAGACAAGGAATACTACACCAATAGTTTCCACTACGATGTTCGTAAGAACCCAACCCCATTTGAGAAGCTGGATTTTGAAAAAGTTTATCCAGAAGCTGGAGCTTCTGGTGGCTTTATCCACTATTGTGAGTATCCTGTGCTCCAACAAAATCCAAAAGCCCTTGAAACAGTTTGGGATTATGCCTATGACCGGGTCGGTTATCTCGGAACCAATACGCCGATTGACCGTTGTTACAAGTGTGATTTTGAAGGAGATTTCACGCCGACTGAGCGCGGATTTGCTTGTCCAAACTGTGGCAATAGCGATCCGAAAACGGTCGATGTGGTCAAACGAACCTGTGGCTATCTAGGAAACCCTCAAGCTCGTCCAATGGTCAATGGCCGCCACAAGGAAATCGCTGCGCGTGTCAAACACATGAACGGGTCTACCATCAAGTATGGTGGGCATGAAGTAACAGATTAGAAAAGGACATTATGGGAAAATACCAATTAGACGATAAGGGCAAGGCCCAGGTTCAACGATTCCACGAAAAGCATTCGACAGGTGGAGTCAATAAAAAAGACCGAGTAGCAAGCCTACGAGAGCAATTTTTAAATAAAAATAAGAAAAAGTGAGAGTCCGCTCTCGCTTTTCTCTTAGTGGGAGGGAATGATGGAATTACGCAGGCCAACATTGGCAGATAAAGAAACAGTTTTAGAGATGATGGCAGAGTTCGAAGAGACCCAATCGGCTCATGACGGTGGGTTTTGGAACGCCAACAATTTTGTTTATGAAGAGTGGCTAGAAGAAAATCTTCAAGCGGAAGCGGGACTCAATATTCCTGAAAACTGGGTTCCTGCTATCCAGCTGGTTAGTTTTGACGTAGCAGGCCAGGCTCTTGGCTTCCTCAACCTTCGTCTCCGATTAAATGACTACTTACTAGAAAAAGGGGGCCATATTGGCTACTCCATTCGTCCCTCTGAAAGAGGTAAGGGCTATGCTAAAGAGGCCCTCTGCCAAGGTTTACAAGTTGCTAAGGAAAAGAATATCAAACGAGCTCTGGTGACTTGTAGCACAGAAAATCCTGCCAGCAGAGCGGTTATCTTAGCTAATGGCGGTCAATTTGAGGATGTTCGAAATGGAACGGAGCGCTATTGGATAGAGGTGGAGTAGAAAGCATGACATGGAATACACCAAAACCAGGAGAATGGAAAAGTGAGGAGCTGAGTAAGGGGCGAATCATTGACTATAAGGCCTTTAACTTTGTGGATGGCGAAGGCGTTCGCAACTCCCTCTATGTCAGTGGCTGTATGTTTCACTGTGAAGGCTGCTATAATGCAGCAACTTGGTCTTTCAACGCTGGCATTCCCTATACCAAAGAGTTAGAAGAGCAGATCATGGAAGATCTTGCCCAACCCTATGTTCAGGGCCTGACATTGCTTGGTGGGGAACCTTTTCTCAACACCGGCATCCTGTTGCCCTTGGTCAAGCGCGTGAGAAAAGAGCTACCCGACAAAGATATCTGGTCTTGGACCGGTTACACTTGGGAAGAGCTGATGCTGGAAACGCCAGACAAATTAGAGCTTCTCTCACTGGTTGATATTCTGGTGGATGGGCGCTATGATAAGAGCAAACGCAACCTCATGTTGCAGTTTCGTGGTTCATCCAACCAGCGGATCATTGATGTTCAAAAATCCCTCAAAGAAGGAAAAGTCGTCATATGGGACAAGCTCAATGATGGCAAAGAAACCTTTGAACAAGTCAAGCGGGACGATCTTTTGTAGGCTGTTTAGCTGAGAGTGGGACAGGAATCGGTCATTCGTTAGAATTTGATTTCATTGTCCCACCTCCGCACAGCTTCAACAGTCTGGGAGACTGTTGAAGGTTGCAGATAAAGGAAACATAGTTTCCGTCAACATAGGGCATCTTTGAAGCTTAAAAAGCGAACAAAGACTTAGGATACTTGCTTCGCAAGTTCTATCCGCCACCTCAAAGCAGTGCTTTGAGCACTCAACCACTGCGTCTTGTTCGACAATCCAAAAACAATTGAGAGGCTAGGACTTTTGTCCCAGCCTCTTTATTTTCTAGAATCAGTATATAGGCGTTTACCTAGTTTTTGAAAGCGGTTACATCGGAGCTGTACTTAATAGACAAATTAGTGATAATTAATGCATTTTTTGTTAAAAATATGTTACAATAAATATGATTAGGACTAATTGGAGGTATTTATGTCAGAAAAAAGACGAAGTCGTCGTTCGGAGCACAAGTGGGGGCAATTGCGCATTGTCAATTCTGTCTTGCTTATTTTTTTGTGCATTACGGCAATTTGGGCGACTTATACGATCTTGGCGAATAATATCTTGGCCTTTCGCTATGTCAATGTCCTTTTGATTGCACTCTTCGTGCTACTAGTACTTTTGTCGGCATGGTTGATTGTAAAAAATCAGGCTAAAAAGACAACCCTTTTTTTGCTTTTGATCGGTTTACTGGCTAGCTCGGGAGTCTTGTTTGCCAGTCAACAACTTTTGAACCTCACCAGCAATGTCAATGGTCATTCCAACTACACAGAGTTTGAGATGGCTGTCTATGTCAAGAATGATAGTGACATCAAAGATATCAAAGAGATTAAAGAAGTTACGGCGCCCAAGGGTAACAACAACGAAGCCAACCTCACGGCTCTCTTAGACAATATCAAAAAGACTAAGGGTCAGGACATCTCTGTAGTAGATGCCCCAACCTATCTCGATGCTTATAAGAGCTTGCAAGAGGGGAATGCCTCAGCGATTGTGCTCAACAGCACCTTTGAGGACACCATTGCTGCTGAAGATGCTGACTATGCGAAAAAATTAAAGAAAATTTATTCTTATAAAATTCGAAAAGAAGTAGCAGCGACCAGCAAGGTGTCTGCCAATGCGGATGTCTTTAACATCTATGTCAGCGGGATCGATACCTATGGCCCAGTCACTTCCGTTTCTCGATCAGATGTCAATATCATCATGACCGTCAATCGGAAGACCAAGCAAGTCTTGTTGACCACAACGCCGCGGGATGCCTATGTACCAATTGCGGATGGCGGGAACAACCAAAATGATAAGTTGACCCATGCGGGGATCTACGGTGTAGATGCTTCCATTCATACTCTTGAGAATCTCTATGACATCAAGCTCAACTACTATGTTCGCCTTAATTTCACGTCCTTCCTCAAGTTGATTGACCTTCTAGGGGGAATCGATGTGGAAAACGACCAAGAATTTACGAGTCTTCATGGCAAGTTCCATTTCCCAGTCGGAAAGGTACATTTAAACTCAGAGCAAGCACTTGGCTTTGTTCGGGAACGTTATTCTCTTCAAGGTGGTGACAATGACCGTGGCAAGAACCAAGAAAAAGTCATTGCAGCCATTATCAATAAGCTAACCTCTACCAAGGTTTTGAACAACTACAATGAGATTATCGGGAATCTCCAAGACTCTGTCCAAACCAATATGCAGTTGCCGGTCATGATGAACTTGATCAATACCCAGTTGGAAACAGGTGGCTCCTATGATGTGACCTCTCAAGCCATTACAGGACAAGGTCGTACCGATCTGCCATCTTATGCTATGCCTGGTTATAACCTCTATGTTATGGAACTGGATCAAGCCAGCTTGACCAAGGCCAAGAAAACCATCCAACAAGTTATGGAAGGAAAAGAAAAATGATTGATATCCACTCACACATCGTCTTCGATGTGGATGATGGACCCAAAACCAGAGAAGATACGCGTGCTCTCTTGACAGAAAGTTATCGTCAAGGGGTGCGGACCATCATCTCTACTTCGCATCGCCGCAAGGGTATGTTTGAAACCCCTGAGGGAAAAATTTCAGAAAATTTTCAAGAAGTGAAAAAAATTGCGGCAGAAGTTGCACCGGATCTGACAATTCATTACGGAGCAGAAATTTACTTTACGAATGATGTCTTGAAGAAGCTGGAAGAAAAGACTATTCCGAGTCTTGCAGAGACGCATTTTGCCCTCATTGAATTTAGCATGGGAACGCCCTATAAAGAAATCCACACAGCCTTGGATCGCCTGCTTCATCTCGGTATTACGCCGGTGGTGGCCCATATTGAACGCTACAATTGTTTGGAGAAAAATGAGGAGCGCGTGCAAGAGATGATTGACATGGGCTGCTACATGCAGATCAATAGTTCCAGTGTTCTCAAGCCTCGCCTCTTTGGAGATGAGCAAAAGCACCTCAAAAAACGGGCTCGCTATTTCTTAGAAAAAGATTTGGTCCACTTTGTGGCTAGTGATATGCATAATTTGACGAAACGACCACCCTATATGGCAGAAGCTTATCGCTTGATCCAGGAGGACTACGGCGAAAAACGGGCAAAAGACCTCTTTGTCAACCATCAACAGCTCTTGTTAGCAGATGAATTAATCTAACCATGAAACAGGTGGAGAGATCCACATGAAGGAGTAATTAGGAAATGAACAATCAAGAAAATCAAGCAGTGGAAATTGATGTTTTCGCTATGCTAAAGACCCTATGGAAACGCAAGTTTTCAATCGTTTTGGTCGCTCTGGTTTTTGCCATTGCTGCATTTGGCTACAGTGCCTTTTTAGCTAAGAAAGAATACCAAAGTACTAGCCGGATCTATGTGGTCAGCCGTCAAAATCAAGACAACAATGCCTTGACCAACTCTGATTTGCAGGCTGGTTCTTACTTGGTTAAGGACTACCGCGAAATCATCCTTTCTCAAAATGTCTTGACCCAAGCGATTGATGAGTTGAAACTCGATATGACCCCAGCTGAGTTGTCTAAGAAAATCAATGTATCTGTTCCAACCGATACACGGATCCTCTCTATCACAGCCAAGGATGGGGATCCAAAAGAAGCGGCGCGCATTGCCAATGGCCTTCGCAATGTAGCTGCTGAAAAGATCATCTCGGTGACCAAGGTGTCCGATGTTACAACTTTGGATGAGGCAGAAGTGCCTCAATTGCCTTCATCACCAAATATCCGCCGCAATGTCCTTCTTGGTTTTGTCGCTGGAGCTGGTCTTATGGTGGTGCTCTTGGTTGTCGTAGAAGTCTTGGACGATCGTGTCAAGAGACCAGAAGACATCGAAGAGTTGATGGGCTTGACCTTGCTTGGTATTGTGCCAGATATTAAGAAATTATAGACTGGGGATTGCATGAATACGTTAGAAATTTCAAAAAACAAATTACAAGAAATTCGGAAGGCAGAAGAGTATTTCAATGCTCTTGCGACCAACATCCAACTGAGCGGTGTGAATCTTAAGGCCATTGCTGTCTCATCTGTTAAAGAAAATGAAGGGAAGTCTACTACATCAACCAACTTGGCTGTTGCCTTCGCGCGCGCAGGCTACAAGACCCTCCTGGTCGATTGTGATATCCGGAACTCGGTCATGACAGGGATTTTCCGTAGTCGTACCAAGATCCAAGGCTTGACTGATTTCTTAGCTGGTCGTAGCCAGCTGGATCAGGTCTTGTATGCGACAGATTTTCCAAACTTGGATATCATCGAGTCTGGACAGGTAGCTCCAAACCCAACGGGTCTCTTGCAAAGCAAGAACTTCACCGTCATGATGGATGCACTTCGGGAGCATTTTGACTACATTATCGTGGATACGCCTCCAATTGGGGTCGTGATCGACGCGGCCATTATCGCCCAACGCTGTGATGGGACTGTCTTGATTACAGAATCTGGTGCCAATGGACGCAAGGCCGTCCAAAAGGCTAAAGAACAGTTAGAACAAACAGGCACCCCTTTCTTAGGAGTGGTGCTCAATAAATTTAACATTAAAACTGCTGAGTATGGTTCGTATGGAGGATACGGATCCTACGGAGAGTATGGGAAAAAGTAAAGAATAGGAATTAGGGGAAATGGGAGAAGAAAGAATTGAACTGGAGAAATTGAATATTGTTCTTTTTCAAAGTTTAGCAGTCCTATTTTCGGCTTACATTGTGAGTCTCTTTAAAGATGCAGAATACACGTCTCAGACGATCGCCATTCTCTATCTCTTACATTTTGTATCCTTTTACATTAGCAATATTGCCTATCGTTTTTATAGCAGGGGTTACCTGGATGAGCTCTTTCAGGTCTCGAAATACAATGTGTTTTTCGCTGTTGGGATCACCTTTACCTCTTTTATGCTCGATGGGGTTTTCTCCATCTCTCGTCGGGGGATGATCTACTTCTTTCTTTTCAATACCCTTGCTGTCTATGTCATGGATCTCTTGCTCAAGAGATACCGCCGATCTGTTTCTCCTCGTCGAAAGAGTGGGCGAAAGATTTTTCTTCTGACAGCGACCAGTCGGATGGAAAAGGTATTTGATATTCTGCATTCACCCAACCTCTATCATGGAGAACTAATCGGTGTCACTGTCATGGATGATACGACATTTGATCATGCAGGTGTGCGTGTCATTCAGCCAGATCAAATGTTGGCCTTCGTTACGAAGGAAGTAGTGGACGAAGTGTTTATTAATCTTCCAAGTGAAGATTACAATATCAGTGAATTGGTTTCGGAGTTTGAGAATATGGGGATTGATGTGTCGGTCAATCTCAATGCCTTCAATTTTGCCCCTTTAGGGAATAAAAGAGTCCAAGAAATTGGAGGACTAAGCGTTGTTACCTTCTCTACCAATTTTTACAAGCCGAGTCACGTCTTTGCCAAACGCCTCTTAGACATTGTAGGAGCCCTCTTTGGTCTCTTGATTTGTGGCCTCGTGAGTATTGTCTTGGTTCCTCTAATCCGCAAGGATGGCGGACCTGCCTTCTTTGTGCAAAAACGAGTCGGTAAGAACGGACGCTATTTCAATTTTTACAAATTCCGCTCCATGCGTGTCGATGCCGAAGAGATCAAAAAAGATTTGATGTCTCAAAATACCATGACAGGTGGCATGTTTAAAATGGAAAATGATCCGCGGGTAACGCCAATCGGACGCTTTATTCGTAAGACCAGTCTCGATGAATTGCCCCAATTTTACAATGTTCTGATCGGTGACATGAGTCTGGTCGGAACTCGACCACCAACCGTGGATGAATACCAAGAGTATACACCAGACCAAAAACGTCGCCTCAGCTTCAAGCCGGGGATTACGGGCCTTTGGCAGGTGAGTGGACGCAGCGAGATTACGGACTTTGACGAGGTTGTCAAACTCGATGTGGCTTATATGGATGGTTGGACAATCTGGAGAGATATTCAGATCTTGCTCAAGACCGTGAAGGTTGTACTTAGAAAAGAAGGAGCGAAGTAGGGAAATCCCTGCTTCGTCCTTTCCATGTTAGGAGAAAAATGAAACGTTCAATTTACATCGTTGGATCCAAAGGTATTCCAGCAAAATATGGTGGTTTTGAGACCTTTGTTGAGAAATTGACAGAGTTCCAACAAGATAAAAATATCCAATATTATGTAGCCTGTATGCGGGAGAATTCAGCCAAATCAGGAATCACTGCTGATACTTTTGAGCATAACGGCGCAATCTGTTACAACATTGACGTCCCTAATATCGGTCCTGCGCGTGCCATTGCTTATGATATCGCAGCCCTCAATAAGGCCATTGAAATGGCCAAGGAAAATAAGGATCAAGCTCCGATCTTTTATGTCTTGGCTTGCCGGATTGGTCCTTTTATCTCAAAAATTAAAAAGAAAATCAAAGCCATCGGTGGGACCCTCATGGTCAATCCAGATGGTCATGAATGGCTTCGCGCCAAGTGGAGTCTTCCAGTCCGTAGGTACTGGAAATTTTCTGAGCAACTGATGGTTAAACACGCTGATCTGTTGATCTGTGATAGCAAGAATATCGAGGCTTATATTCAGAAGGATTACGCTAAGTATCAGCCGCAAACGACCTATATCGCCTATGGAACGGATACAAGCAAGTCTCTCCTGAGTAAAGAAAACGAGAAGGTACGGACCTGGTATGCGGACAAGCAAGTCTCCGAAGGAGATTACTATCTTGTCGTGGGACGTTTTGTACCTGAAAATAACTATGAGGCCATGATTCGTGGATTTATCCAGTCCAATTCCAAAAAAGATTTTGTCCTCATTACTAATGTAGAGCAAAACAAGTTTTATGAACAGTTGCGCAAGGATACAGGATTTGATCAAGATCCTCGAGTGAAGTTTGTTGGAACGGTGTACGACCAAGAATTGCTCAAATACATTCGTGAACATGCCTTTGCCTATTTCCATGGTCATGAGGTAGGCGGGACCAATCCATCCCTTCTAGAAGCGCTTGAGTCTACTAAACTCAATCTTTTGTTGGATGTTGGCTTTAACCGTGAAGTCGGTGAAGATGGTGCTCTTTATTGGAAGAAAGATCAATTGGCACATGTCATTGATCAGGCTGAACAATTGGATGATCAAGCGATTGAAACTCTCAATCAAAAATCTAGTCAACGGATTGCCCAATCTTTCACATGGGAAAAGATTGTTACAGACTACGAGAAAGTATTTAAAGGTTAATCATGCAGAAAATTTTATATCTCCATGCGGGTGCCGAAATGTATGGCGCTGACAAGGTGTTGTTGGAGCTGATTAAAGGATTGGATCAAGATGCTTTTGAGGCACACGTTATCTTACCCAATGATGGTGTCTTAGTGGCTGCTTTAGAAAATGTCGGTGCCAAAGTGAAAGTCATCGACTATCCAATCTTGCGCCGAAAATATTTTAATCCAAAAGGAATTCTTGAGTACTTTGGTTCTTATAACCGATATTCTAAACAAATTGCCAAGTATGCCAAGGAAAATGGTATTACCCTCATTCACAACAATACGACGGCGGTGCTTGAAGGAATCTACCTAAAACGTAAGTTGAAACTGCCTTTGATTTGGCATGTCCATGAAATCATTGTCAAACCAAAAGCCATTTCAGACTTTATCAACTTTTTGATGGGGCGCTATGCGGATAAGATTGTGACAGTTTCAAATGCTGTAGCCAACCACGTCAAACAGTCTCGCTTTGTAAAAAATGAACAAGTTCAAGTGATTTATAATGGGGTCGACAATGCCGTCTATCAGGTGATGGATGCTAGCGCTGTTCGTGATCATTTTGGAATTGCGCAGGATGCCTTGGTGATCGGTATGGTTGGTCGAGTGAATGCTTGGAAGGGGCAAGGAGACTTTTTAGAAGCTGTGACGCCAATCTTAAAAGCCAATCCAAAAGCAGTAGCCTTTCTAGCAGGTAGTGCTTTTGAGGGGGAAGAGTGGCGCGTGGATGAGCTGGAAAAAGCTATTTCAGACTCTCCAGCAGCTAGCCAAATCAAGCGAATTGACTATTATAGCAAGACGACAGAACTTTATAATATGTTTGATATCTTTGTCTTGCCAAGTACCAACCCAGACCCACTGCCAACAGTTGTTCTAGAAGCCATGGCTTGTGGCAAGCCTGTAGTGGGTTACCGTCATGGCGGTGTTTGTGAAATGGTGAAAGAAGGTGAAAATGGCCTTCTCGCTACTCCAAATCAGCCTGTGGAATTGTCAAAAGCGATTCAAGAATTAGCGGATAATACCGAGAAGCGAGAACAATATGGCACGGCCTCTGTCAAACGCCAAAAAGAACTCTTTTCATTACAAAGTTATATTGGGAATTTCTCGGAGTTGTATAAGAAATACTAAGATGAATACTGAAACAATTAAGAACAAATTAAAACCGTTTATCTATCCAATTATTAACTTTATTCCTAGACGAAGACTCAAGAATAAGAATTTCACGATTATTTGTGATAATTGTTGGGCTGGGAAAGTCTATCAGGAGTTGGGACTACCTTATCAAACACCCTTTGTTGGACTGTTTGTCTTTTCACCTGATTACCTCAAAATGCTCAAGAATTTAAAATATTATTTGAGTGGAGATATCCCCTTAAAATTTGTTAAGGAATCAAAATATATCGAGGATTTTGATAATGACTATCCACTTGCCCTTCTTGATGATATTGAACTTCATTTTTTGCATTATGCAGATGAAGAAGAAGCAACTCAGAAATGGCAACGTCGTTTGGCACGCATTCACTGGGATAATCTATATTTCAAATTCAATGATAATGATGCTTGTACTTATGAGTTGATGAAAGAATTTGAAGAACTTCCATACAAGAGTAAGGTGATTTTCTCTTCGAAGAATTATAGTGACTTACCTTCCTTAGTTCATTTTAAATCAGCTGAAAAGCAGGGATACGTTGGCGTTGATTTGAAAACGTACCACCGTTATTTTAATGCTGTTACTTGGTTGAATAAGGGTGGAGAGGATCTAACTAAATGAAAAGAATAAGACTTATTATTCCATATTTCGGAAGACTTCCAAAATTTTTCCCTTATTTTTTGTTGACCGCCAAACGTAATCAAAAGATTGACTTCTTAATTTATACGGATCAAAAGGTTGACCAATTTGACATTTTAAATGCTAAAAATATAGAATTTGTAACTCTTTCTTTTGATGAGTTAAGAGAGAAAGTTCAGTCTAAGTTTGATTTTAAAATCTCTCTTAAAACACCTTATAAATTATGTGACTATAAAGTTGCTTATGGACTTATCTTTGAAGAAGAATTAAAGGGTTATGATTACTGGGGTTTTTGTGACACAGATGTCTTACTAGGTGATATTTATCAATTTCTTGAAGAGCATAGCTTTTTTGAAAATGACTATGCTCGATATGGTCTTTTAGGTCATCTTCAAATTTTTAAGAATTTAAGAGAAGTTAATCGTGTTTTTATGTCTGGGCAAGGTTTATATTATCGATTGGATTATCACAATGTCTATACTAGTGAACAAAATTTTATTTTTGATGAGGCAGAAGGTATCCAAAAGCTTTTTGAAAAATGTCATTTCAAACAACTGCAAGATAAGTTTTTTGATGATATTGATATTAGTCATTTCTCATTTCGGGAATATGGCGAAAATGAACCGAAACGCTATTATTTTTGGTCAGAGGAAAATGGTTTGGAATCGATAAATTTAATCGATAGTGATATAGTGGTTAAGCGTCCTCTATACGCACATTTCCAAAAGAGAATGATTAAATGCCCTGACTTTAAACTAGTCGATTCATTTTATGTTATACCAAATCAATTAGTTATTGGAGAGAAAATTTCTAAGCAAGAGCTAGTAGAGGTGACAAGAAATAAATTCTATTGGGAATATGTTAAATCAACAATGTTAAAGAAGTTAAAAAAAGAAAAATGGACACTAGAATTTATTCGTCATAAATTAAGGATGAAGAGTAATGAATAATATAGATTTGAGTATTATTGTCCCAGTATTTAATGTTGAAGGTTATTTAAAAAGAGCCCTAGATTCCATACTTATGCAATCGTCACCGATCAATTATGAAATTGTGTTAATTGATGACGGTTCAAGTGATAATAGCGGTGCGATTTGTGATGAGTACCAAAATAATTTTTCTAATGTTTGTGTTAGGCATATTGAAAATAACGGAGTGTCAGAAGCTAGGAACCTAGGTATTTCTTTGTCAAGGGGTAATTATTTATTTTTTATGGATCCAGACGACTTCGTATCTGAGGATTTCTTTGAAAAAATATTTCCTAACCTCAATGATAAATGGGATGTTCTTTGTTTTGGCTACAATGAAATTAAAGAAAATAAGGACACTATTTTGTCTTGTCGTCCTCATTTGTATACGTATTGCGGTCTTCTTGGAAAGAATGAATTTAGAAATGAATTTATAGAGTTATTCAAAACGGATATGATGTATAATGTTTGGTCAAGAATCTATAACAAGTCATTTATTTTAAAACACGATATTAAGTTTCCTAGTAAACCAATAGGAGAAGATACTTCATTCAATTTTCAAGTTTATCGACATTTAAATACCATTCAATTTATTGACTCGACTCTTTATAATTATATTGCTGGTAGAAGCGGTTCAGCATTGACCAGTTTTCATCCTAGAAGAATCGAAATACAATTAGATGAACTTCAAGCATTGCAACAATTACTTGAAAAGTTCCAAATAGAAGATGCCTCATTAATTCAAGAAATTAAGACAAAAATCATTGTAAGTGCAGCCTTTCAAATTTCTAATTTAAATGCGCGAAGGAAAGAAAAGATACAATTATTGCAATCTATTATTACTAATAAAGCTTTTGATAGTATTTTTTCAGGAAATAGGAATCAAACGATTGGGTCTTATAAGACCTTATTAAGACAGCGAGATATTTCTTCTTTTCTTAGAAGATTGAGTATTGATCTTCTCACCCAAAAAAAATTTCGGACAGTCATCTTTATTGAAAAAATGAAAATGAATCCAATTTTACGTAAAATTGCTTTTAAATAGGTGTAGCTATTTTATTAAGAGTAAAAAGGTATTATGTTAAAAATTAAGTTTGAGAACCTTTTGGTTATTCTAGTATTGACTCTCATTGTTGGGTACGATACTCTTATGACAACAATGTTAAACAGAGTAATCCCAAACCTTCCGGTTGTTTTATTAATCTGTTTTTCATTATTATTATGTTTTAGATTTTTGTATATAAAAAAATTCACGTTCTTTTATATCTTAACTGCTATTTTATTACTACTAACAAGTTCTATCGTATTCATGCATACGGGCGGGACTAATTTCCTACTTTATTCATTATTGATTTTGTTATTATATGATGCAGATATTGATGTTATCTTAAAAACATACGTTATTGTGTCAGGAACGATAGTGTTGGGAGTTTTCTTACTTTCAATTCTAGGAGTTATTCCTAATTTACAATTTGCTCAGGTCCGTTCGTCTGGCTTTGTGATTAGAAATTCCTTTGGTTTCATTTATCCAACTGACTTTGCGTCCCACTGTTTTTATTTATTTATTGCTTGGGGATATGTACTACGGAAAAGGTTCATCATACTACGAACCTTAGTAGGTATTAGTTTAGCATTTTTTATCATCAAATTTTGTGATGCTCGGTTAAATGCCCTTTCTGTACTTGTAGCAACTGTCATTTTTATTGTTATGTATGTTACTAAAGAAAGAAAATTTAAAATTTATGGGATCCTACCTTATTTTGCAGCTATATTTTCTTTCTTAATGTTTTACTTATCGTATTTCTTTACCTGGTCTTCTTCATTATTTGTGAGCTTGAACAACTTATTCAGTATGAGGTTATTTTTAGGGAAAAATGCAATAGAGACCTATGGCTTACATTTGTTTGGAGCAACCGGGGTTAAGTTTATAGGGTATGGTGGCACAACAGAATCAGTATACAGTTATAACTATGTAGATTCCTCTTATATTCAAATGTTATTTTACTACGGAGTTGTTCCTGTCGTATTACTGGTATTGATATATGTACTTGCATCGAAGAGACTTTATAAACAAGGAATGTTTTTATTTCTAGCTCTATTATCACTTATTACAATAAACTGTATGATTGAAGCATTTTGGGTAAGACCAGGATATAATATTTTTATATTCACACTTTTTGCCAACCTTTTACCAGTTCAAAATAAAATGATAGATAGAGTTGAATGAACATGAAAGTTTTAAAAAATTACGCCTATAATCTTTCCTACCAATTATTGGTCATTGTGTTACCAATTATTACGACACCTTATGTAACTAGGATTTTTAGTTCTAAAGATTTAGGTACCTATGGTTACTTTAACTCTATTGTGACCTACTTTATTCTCTTAGCGACCTTAGGAGTTGCTAACTACGGGACCAAGGAAATTTCTAGTAATCGTAAGGATATTCGGAAAAATTTCTGGGGTATTTATACCCTCCAATTGATTGCCACTTTTTTGTCACTTTTTTTGTATGCGCTCTTGTGTTTATTTTTGCCAGCAATGCAAAACATGGTGGCTTATATCCTTGGGCTTAGTTTAGTATCTAAAGGAATGGATATTTCTTGGTTGTTCCAAGGTTTGGAGGATTTTCGTCGTATTACGGCAAGAAACACAACGGTTAAACTCTTAGGAGTTATTTCCATTTTCTTATTTGTAAAAACTTCCGGTGATTTATACCTCTATGTGTTTCTACTAACCTTTTTTGAATTACTAGGACAATTAAGCATGTGGCTCCCAGCAAGGCCATATATTGGTGAGCCTCAATTTGATTTGTCTTTTGCTAAGAAGCATCTTAAGCCAGTTATTTTACTGTTCTTGCCTCAGATTGCTATTTCACTTTATGTGACTTTGGACCGTACTATGTTGGGGGCCTTGTCATCGACAAATGATGTAGGGATTTATGATCAGGCTTTGAAAATTATTAATATTTTATTGACGTTGGTGACTTCATTGGGAAGTGTAATGCTTCCAAGGGTATCTGGTCTTTTGTCTAGTGGAGACTATAAGGCTGTTAACAAGATGCATGAATTCTCTTTCTTGATTTATAATCTCGTCATTTTCCCAATTATTGCTGGTCTCTTGGTTGTCAATAAAGACTTTGTTAGTTTTTTCCTAGGAAAGGACTTCCAAGCAGCTAATATTGCCATTGCCATCATGGTCTTTAGGATGTTCTTTATTGGTTGGACAAATATCATGGGAATTCAGATTTTAATTCCGCATAATAAGCACCGTGAATTCATGCTTTCTACAACGATTCCAGCATTTGTTAGTGTGGGACTTAACCTTTTATTGATTCCACCATTTGGTTTCATTGGGGCTTCCATTGTTTCCGTTCTTACAGAAGCTTTGGTATGGGTGATTCAGCTTAATTTTGCAAGAAAATTTATTAAAGATGTTTCGATTCTTCCTGCCATGTCTAAAATTATCATTGCATCAGTTGTGATGTATCTTGGACTTTTTGTCTTCAGAACCTTTGTTCAATTTAAACCTATGCTAAACGTAGCAGTAGATGGTTTTGTTGGAGCCATCATTTATTTAATTTTGATTGTTGTTTTACGTGTCCTTGATGTGAGAGACTTGAAGGAACAGTTAATGAAAAACTAAGGAGTAAACTATGTACGATTATCTTATTGTTGGTGCAGGTTTGTCTGGAGCAATCTTCGCACATGAAGCTACAAAACGTGGCAAAAAAGTAAAAGTGATTGACAAGCGGAATCACATCGGTGGGAATATCTATTGTGAAGAAGTTGAAGGAATCAATGTTCACAAGTACGGTGCCCACATTTTCCATACCTCAAACAAAAAGGTTTGGGATTATGTCAACCAATTCGCTGAATTTAACAACTATATCAACTCACCAGTAGCCAACTACAAGGGCAGTCTTTACAATCTTCCCTTTAACATGAACACCTTCTATGCTATGTGGGGCACTAAGACTCCTCAAGAAGTCAAGGATAAGATTGCCCAGCAAACGGCTGACATGAAAGATGTTGAGCCGAAGAACTTGGAAGAACAAGCGATTAAGTTGATTGGCCCGGACATCTATGAAAAATTGATCAAGGGCTATACAGAAAAGCAGTGGGGACGTTCTACCACAGACCTTCCACCCTTTATCATCAAGCGCCTCCCAGTACGTTTGACTTTTGATAACAACTACTTTAACGACCGTTACCAAGGGATTCCAATCGGTGGTTACAACGTCATCATTGAAAACATGCTTGGCGATGTAGAAGTGGAGCTTGGGGTAGATTTCTTTGCCAATCGTGAAGAACTGGAAAGCTCTGCTGAAAAAGTTGTCTTCACAGGGATGATTGACCAGTACTTTGACTACAAGCATGGGGAGTTGGAATACCGCAGCCTTCGGTTCGAACACGAGATCTTGGACGAGGAAAATCATCAGGGTAATGCTGTAGTCAACTACACCGAGCGTGAGATTCCTTATACTCGTATCATTGAGCACAAGCACTTCGAGTATGGGACTCAACCGAAGACCGTCATCACCCGTGAATACCCAGCTGACTGGAAACGTGGAGATGAACCCTATTATCCAATAAATGATGTTAAAAACAATGCCATGTTTGCTAAGTACCAAGAAGAAGCAGCCAAAAATGACAAGGTTATCTTCTGTGGGCGCCTAGCAGATTATAAATACTACGATATGCACGTGGTCATTGAGCGTGCCTTAGAAGTCGTAGAGAAAGAATTTAGTAAATGACAGAAGAAAAAATTGATATCGTGGTTCTTTGGGTTGACGGAAGTGACCCGGAGTTTGTCCGTGAGAAACAAGCCGTGACAGGTCAAATGGCAGAAATAGACCAGGAAATCGATGGTGAGCAACGTTATCGTGATTACGGTATTTTTAATTATTGGTTTCGAATGATTGAAAAGCATGCTCCTTGGGTAAATCATATTTATTTAGTCACAAATGGGCAAAAACCGGAATGGTTGAACTTGGAGCATCCACAACTCAAGTTGGTCACTCATAAGGAATTTATCCCTAAAGAGTATCTACCTACTTATAATTCAGCGGCTATTGAGCTGAATCTCCATCGGATTGAAGGCTTGTCGGAAAACTTTCTTTATTTCAATGATGATATGTACTTAATCAGAGACAGTCAGCCTTCGGATTTTTATAAAAATGGGCAACCGAAACTTTTAGCAGTATACGATGCTTTGGTTCCTTGGTCACCATTTACAAATACTTATCACAATAATGTTGAGTTGATTTACCGCCATTTTCCTAATAAGAAGGCTTTAAAATCTTCACCTTGGAAATTCTTTAATTACCGTTATGGATCTTTGATTTTGAAAAACTTGTTACTCTTGCCATGGGGGCCGACGGGATACGTGAACCAGCATTTACCTGTTCCGATGAAAAAGAGTACCTTGGCACATTTATGGGAAATTGAGGGAGAAATTTTGGATAGAACCTCCAGAAATAAGATTAGAAATTATGGGGTAGATGTCAATCAATACATCTGTTCTCTCTGGCAAATTGAAAGTAACCAGTTTTATCCGATGTCAAAGAATTTTGGAGAGACAATTGGTTTAAATCAAGTGGATAAACTTGATAAAATCTTTGAAGATAAACATAAAAAACTGCTTTGTGTGAATGATGATAGTGACCTTAAGGAAGAAAATCTCGTTCATTTTAAAGAAATCATACAAGAACGCTATCCTAAAAAATCAGCTTTTGAAAAATGAGAAATAAGAGATGAAATACTATTTAAAAGAAGAATTTTTACACGATCATAATGTGAAAAATGCCGGGAATAAGGCACGTAATGATGTTGAAGTGATCTTTAATAGACTAGGTTATGCCCCCTTAAAAGTTAGGGTAGATGACTGGTATAAAATGAATGTTCTTAATGCTCAGATTCACAAATATAGAGCACTTTTGAGAGCCTTCAAACGTTTAAAGAAAAATGATGATATTGTGATACAATTTCCCTTGTTACATCATTCTTTATTTATTAACAGTCTACTAAAATCTCTTAAAAATAGAGGTGTTAACACCTATCTTCTGATTCATGATCTAGAAACCTTGCGTTTTGTAAATGACAAGACTCTACCATTTAGAATGAAGTTACGGATGAAATTAACGGAAAGTGATACATTTCATAGTGTAACTGGCATTATTGCCCATAATCCAATTATGAAGTCAGTCTTGGTGGATAAAGGGATTGCGGAAGAAAAGATTGTGAGTCTTGGTATTTTTGACTATTTGATTCCAAATTTCCAAGAAAAGAGCGGCCAAACAAAAGACCAGCCCATTATTGTAGCTGGGAATTTGGCCAAGGAAAAGGCTGGTTATCTTTATGATCTTCCTGCAGAACCTGCTTATAATCTTTATGGAGTTGGCTTCGATGAGAGTAGAGCACTTGAAAATGAGACCTACTTTGGTTCTTTCTTACCTGATGAACTTCCTGCAGCCTTAAAGGGTGGTTTTGGTCTGGTCTGGGATGGAGATAGTGCGGAAACCTGTAATGGTGTGTTTGGTGAGTACCTTCGCTATAACAATTCTCATAAGGCTTCACTTTATCTGGCATCAGGTTTCCCTCTTGTGGTGTGGAAACAGTCAGCCTTGTCACATTTTGTGCTTGAGAAGGGTTGCGGGCTTGCAGTAGAGTCTCTTCATGATGTGAAGGATACTATTGATCATCTCTCAGATGATGATTACCAAAACTTGGTGGACAATGCCAAGCGTGTTGGTCAAGAGATTCGTGACGGACACTACCTAAAGACAGCATTAAAACATTTTAAATAAGGTAAAAAGAAGTTCAAAAGGGCTTCTTTTTTTAAATCCCAAAAAAATATCACTAATTTTAAAAATTTGCAATATAAAGCTTTCAATCGTTGAAGCTGTGTGGTAAAATGATAACCGTATAAAATTTGTATAAAGGGAAGTTAAATGAAAAAGAAAGATTTGATTTTTTATGCGAGTGCGGCCGTTTTGATGGCCGTGTCTGCTCAAGTGGCGAAAGCAGATGAGTTGGTTGCAAATGATTCAGTCAAAACAGAAGGCAACCAAACTCAAGCTGAAAAGACCACAGTAGCGGCAACGACCGATACGCAACTATCGCATTCAACAACTAGTTACACTGCACCGGCAAATGTGACCGAGCAGTCAACAGAGCCTGTTGTCAGTGAGGCTCCATCAGAAAGTCTGGTATCGACCAAAGAGAAGGATACAGTTGCAACGATTCCCGATAAGACTGAAGGAAATTCTGTTCAGTCGACGGGTACCACTACGTTTTATAACACGGGTGCGAACGCTCCAGCGGGTCGTTCAACAGATGTGGCGGTGCAGCCAAAATCATTCGTTGATGTGAGTAGCCACAATGGAGACATTAGTATTGGAGACTACCGTACCCTAGCTAATAAAGGTGTCGGTGGTGTCGTTGTGAAACTGACAGAAGATACATGGTACAATAACCCAAATGCGGAGAACCAAATTCGTAATGCACAAGCAGCAGGGCTTCAAGTATCAACTTATCACTTTTCACGTTACACTTCTGAAGAATCAGCGCGGGCAGAAGCACGGTTCTATATTGCAGCTGCACAACGTTTGAGTTTGCCTAAGAATACCCTCATGGTCAATGACATTGAGGATAGCAATATGCAGCCAAACATTAACCGCAACACCCAAGCTTGGGTGGATGAAATGCGTAAAAATGGCTACACCAATTTGATGTTTTACACTAGTGCTAGCTGGTTGGATGAAAACAATCTTCGCAAGAAAGGTCCTGTCAACACCGCTCAATTTGGTCTTCAAAATTTCTGGGTAGCCCAATATCCTGCTCCGAAATTATCTGTTGAAGATGCTAAGAGCCTACGTTACAACGGAAAAGCAGGGGCATGGCAATTCTCTTCCCAAGCAGAATTGCTTCCAGGGAAACATCTCTTTGACCACAGTGTAGACTATACAGGACGTTTTACAGCAAATGCAAAACCAGCAGCTGATCCAACAGTAGGAAACTTAAGTGGAACGATCAACATTGTCAATAATGATACCATGGCAGGTCGATTTGATGTTGTGATTTCAAATGTTAAAGCCCCTAACGGAGTTCAAACCGTTTCGGTACCAATTTGGTCAGAAATTAATGGCCAAGATGACATTATCTGGTATACTGCTGACCGTCAAAACAATGGAACTTATACAGTAAACGTTAAGGCTTCAGCTCATAAAAATTCAACAGGCCTTTATAATGTTCACCTTTACTATGTTCAAAACGATGGGCAATTGACAGGTGTTGGCGGAACAACTACTCAGGTCTTCATTGGCAAGGCCCCTGAGCAGTTAAGACCAAAAGCAAATTTTGCAATTGAGAATAACAATACTCAAAATGGGACATTTGACGCCGTCATTACTAATATCACTGCACCTTTGGGTGTTAAGGAAGTTTTGGTTCCGTCATGGAGTCTTGAAAATGGTCAAGATGACCTCATCTGGCATAAGGCAACTAAGCAAACTGATGGTAGCTATCGCGCCACTATCAAGGCGAGTGATCATAAAGGCAATAAAGGAAACTACCGAGCAGATGCTTATGTTGTAGATAACTCAAATAATCGTCACTACATTGCTGAAAAAGTAGTAACTGTTGATTATGCACGACCAAGCGGTGCTCTTTCAATTGAGAATAACAATACTGTAGCGGGGACATTTGATGCGGTTATTCGAGACATTGCCGCTCCAAATGGTGTTAAAGAGGTATTGGTTCCGTCATGGAGTTTAGAGAATGGTCAAGATGACCTCATCTGGCATAAAGCGACTAAGCAAAGTGATGGTAGCTATCGTGTCACCATTAAGGCAACCGAACATAAAGGGAATAAAGGAAACTACCGAGCAGATGCTTATGTTGTTGATAACTCGAATAATCGTCACTATATTGCAGAAAAAGTAGTAGCTGTTGATTACACACGGCCAAGAGGTGTCCTTTCGATTGAAAACAACGATACTGTAGCAGGGACATTTGATGCAGTTGTTCGTGACATCGTTGCGCCAAATGGCGTTAAAGACATCTTAGTTCCATCATGGAGTCTTGCTGGTGGTCAGGACGACCTCATCTGGCATAAGGCTACTCGTCAAGCCGATGGTTCTTACCGGGTGACGATTAAGGCAACAGATCATAAGAACTCTACAGGAAAATATCGTGCTGATGCTTATCTTGTAGATAATTCTAATACTCCTTTTTACCTAACCGAAAAAGTCGTAGAAGTTACCCAAACTCGTCCGACTGCAAGTCTTATTATTGAAAATAATAATGCTGAATTGGGAACTTTTGATGCGGTTGTTCGTAATATTTCTGCTCCAAATGGTGTTAAAGAGGTATTAGTTCCGTCATGGAGTCTTGTGAATGGCCAAGATGATCTTATTTGGCACAAAGCGACTCGACAATCAGACGGTAGCTATCGTGTTACCATCAAGTCCGATGAACATAAGAATTCGCTTGGCAATTATCGTGTTGACCTCTATATCGTAGATAATACAAATCAACACCATTATATCACTGAAACGGTGGTGAATGTTAAGCATAACAAACCAATTGGTACGATTTCAATAGTGAACAACAACAAAGATACGGGCACCTTTGACGTCATTATTAAAGATGTCTACAGCCCTAAAGGCGTGCAGATTGTTCAAGTTCCAACTTGGTCTGATAATGATGGTCAAGATGATATCCGTTGGTACGAAGCTACTCGCCAAGCCAATGGAGACTACAAGGTATCTGTGAAGGCTAGTGATCATAAAAATTCCACTGGGAAATACTTTGTTCACCTATACTACATTCAGAATGATGGCACACAAGTCGGTGTTGGTGGCACTAGTACAGACGTCGAATTCCGTAATGCTAAGACAAAAACACGGGCCTACATCAAGGACGTGAATTCGAATAACGGTACTTATACAGTAGTGGTTGATCAAGCTCCTCAAGGCCGTCAGATTAAGAAAATCAGTGTTGCTGTTTGGTCTCAAACACATCAAGAAAATCTTTACTGGTACGATGCTATACCGACTAGCACACATACTGAGGTCAATGTTTCCGCAGTCAATCACAAAAATATTGCTGGAAATTACACAACTCATGTTTATGTAGATTATACAGATAATACAGTAGAAGGATTTAACCTTGGACAAACGGCACTTTCTCCACGTAATCGTCGAGTTGAGCCGCAAACGGCTTATTATTCGCAACGTGATCCTCGATGGGCTGGGAAATGGTATGGTGTGAGTAATTTGGACCAATCAGGGTGTGTTCCAACTTCCTTAGCGATGACATTCACGGATATTCTCGGAAGGGAAGTGTTACCGACTTCAGTTGCTGATTATTTATATTACAACACTAATTCCTTTAATAAAATTTCGGTTGCGGGAACTGATGCGGAAGGTATCGTTTTAGCAAGCAGAAATTGGGAACTTAATAGTCAAATGATTACCAGAAAAGAATCAATTGCAACATCCTTAGTTGCAGGAAAGCATGTTCTCGCTGCTGTTGAGGAAAGTATTTTTATTAATGCTCCATACACTCATGAAATTGTTCTTCATGGGTATGATAATGGTAAAACGTATGTGAGAGATCCATTCAATGCGAACAATAATGGATGGTATTCTATTGATTATATCTTCTCAGTTAAAAGCACAGACCCAATTGATACTAAATTAGGTTCACCATTTTTCAGTATTTTTGCTTAAATAATTTCAATAAAAATTTTCTAGCTGGTATGTTGATAGAGGAATGAAAAGCTAGACCAATAACAAAAAAGAAGCCCTGTGGCTTCTTTTTTCGGCTCTTTGTCAACTGTAGTGGGTTGATGAAAAGTTACAACCTGGAGAGAACCAAATTGGTTCTCTCCTTTTTGATGTTCAAAGCGATGAGAATTCTCGTTTTAAAGTTTTCAAAATTTCGGAAGCCAAAAGCATTTCGCTTGATGACTTTGATGAGGTTATTTGTTGCTTCAAGTTTTGCGTTTGAGTAGGGAAGTTCCAGTGCATTAATGATCTTATCCTGATCTCTCAAAAAGCTCCTAAAAATAGTCTGGAAGATAGGATTCACAGCAGAAATGGACTCTGTGATCAATTCAAAGAAATAGTCAGCGTGCTTCTCTTGAAAATGAAACAGTAAGAGTTGATAGAGTTCATAGTGATCTCTAAGATCTTGAGAGTAAGAGAGAAGTTTTTCGAGAATCTCTTTATTGGTCAAATGCGCCCGAAATGTCGGACGATAAAATCGTTTCCTGCTAAGTGTATAGCTATCTTGTTGAATAAGTTTCCAGTAACGTTTCAGTGCTTTATATTCGTGTGATTTCCGATCAAACTGATTCATAATTTGGATGCGTACCCGATTCATAGCTCGACTGAGATGCTGGACAATGTGAAAGCGATCCAGAACAATTTTAGCATTTGGGAGTGAAACAGTCTGGGGGACTGTTTCAGCCTGAGCCTAGAAATTCGAAAGCGAAGTTTTCTGGCAATATCGTAGTAGGGACTAAACATGTCCATGGTAATGACTTTCACGCGACTTCTTGTCTCTCTAGAATATCGAAGGAAATGATTGCGAATAGTTGCTTGAGTCCGTCCATCTAGGATAGCTACAATCTTTCTTGTATCGTAGTCCTGTGCAATAAAGCTCATCTTACCTTTCTTGAAGCTGTACTCATCCCAGCTCATGTGTTCTGGAAGGTAGTTAAGGTCAGTCTTAAATTTGAATTTATGTAACTGACGAATGACTGTCGAAGTAGAGACAGATAAACTTTCAGCGATAGTCGTCATAGGGAGTTTCTCAATCAATTTTTGAGTGATTTTCTGTTTGACGATGGTTGCGATCTGGTGATTCTTCTTGACTAAGGAGGTCTCTGAAACAGCCATTTTTCCACAGTCTTTACAGCGGAAACGACGTTTTCTCAATCGAATGAGAGTCTTGTAGCCAGCACATTCGAGGTAGGGGATTTTAGATTCTTTTTGGAAGTCATATTTAGCCATTTGTCCCTGACAGTTGTGACATTTAGGGGCAGGATAATCGAGCTTAGCAATGACTTCTTTATGCGTACCAGCATCAAGATAATCTAAGATAATAATATTTTTGTCTTTAATTCCAAGTATGTTTGTGATAAAATTTAATTGTTCCATAAGATTCTTTCTAATGAGGGTTTGGTCACTTTTTCATTATAGGTCTTATGGAGCTTTTTTTCTACAACAAAATAGACTCCACAATTCCTACAGTGGTTTTACCCACTACAGAAATTATAGAGCCCTTTTTTCACGCTTTCAACCCTTTTTCAAAACTCTGGGAGGGGGCTTCGACTTGGATGGTTTCAAGGGTCAGTGGATTTGTGAAGGTCAAGCGGTGGGCATGGAGCATGAGTCGCTCTCCGCGTTCAGGGTTATAGAGAGGATCCCCGACAATTGGGTGCCCATGATGGGAGAGATGGACCCGGATTTGATGAGTACGCCCTGTCTTGAGTTGGCATTTGACGAGGCTGTTTCGTCCGATTTTTTTCAGTTGCGCCACTTGAGTTTCTGCGTACTGACCCTTTCGTGGATCAACCAGGCGCTTGCGCCGATCGTGGCGATTGCGTCCAATTTTATCCTTGTAGATGATGGTCTTTTGAGGTAGGCTTCCTTGGATCAAGGCCCAGTACTCGCGTTGGATTTGTTTCTCTTCCAAAATTCGGTTGAGAATGGGCAGGATAAAAGGATTTTTGGCAAATAAAATGGCCCCACTGGTTTCTTTGTCTAGTCGGTGGACGACGTAGCAGGTGGCCCCAACGTAGCTGGAAACATGGTTGAGCAGAGCAATTTCTGTCGGCTCATTGGCATGGGTCTTCATTCCTTCAGGTTTATTGACGATGATGACGTGTTCATCCTGATAGAGTTCTTCGACCAGACTCGAGTCACCTGCGGGTAGCTCCTTTTCAGGATAATCATCCGCATCAAAGATCAGCTGGATTAGGTCTCCTTTTTGAACCGGGCTCTGCCAGTTGATGGTCTCTCCATTCACCAAGACGTGTTTTTTGATCCGTAGGAAATGGCGAATTTTTCGGGGGATGAGAAAGTAGTCCTCGAGCAGCTCTTTCACGGTTAATTGCGGAAAGGATTGTGGAATAGTAAATTGATAGTTCATGCCCCTATTGTAGCAAAATCTAAGCTTAAAGAAAACTAAAGCGAAGGGGAGGAAAAGCGATCTTTTCTTGCTAGGACAGGGAGAAGGTGTTACAATAGCAGATATGAAAAGAATAAAAGAAATATTTGAAAACTTGATCACTTTTTATAGAAAGGATCAGCCACGCAAGCCGGTGGCAGAAGTAGTACCCGAATCGGAACTGCCGGAAGAGACAGTAGAGCCGACCTATAGTCGCTCGGGCAAGCACAGAAGTAAGCCCCTCTCTCAGCATCCCTTCCGTCGCTTTTGGCGTCGTTTCCATTTGACCAAGATCCTCCTGATCATTGGTCTAGGCTTTAGCCTCTTGACGGGGGCCTACCTCTTCTATATTGCGAAGACGACCAACGTCAAGGATTTGCAAAATGCACTCAAGGCGACCACCATTATCTATGATAAAAACGGTGACCAGGCTGGAAGCTTGACCGGGCAAAAAGGAACCTATGTCGAACTCAATGCCATTAGTGAGAATTTGCAACATGCCGTGGTCGCAACAGAGGACCGAAGTTTCTACAAAAATAGTGGGATCAATTACAGCCGTTTCTTCTTAGCGATTTTGACCCTGGGTCGCTCAGGTGGGGGATCCACCATCACCCAGCAGTTGGCAAAAAATGCCTATCTGTCTCAGGACCAGACCGTGGAGCGCAAGGCCAAGGAGTTCTTCCTAGCCCTTGAAATCAATAAGAAATATAGTAAAAAAGAAATCCTCACCATGTACCTCAACAATGCCTACTTTGGAAATGGGGTCTGGGGGGTCGAGGATGCCTCCAAGAAGTATTTCGGGGTGTCAGCCAGCCAATTAAGTTTGGACCAGTCTGCGGTTCTAGCGGGCATGCTCAAGGGACCGGAGATCTATAACCCGCTCTACTCAGTAGAAAATGCGACCAATCGTCGCAATACGGTCCTCCAAAACATGGTGGCAGCTGGCTATATTGATCAGAAAACAGCTGATCAGTCTGCAGCTGTTGATATCCATGGGCAGCTAGTCGATGCCTATCAAGGCAAATCAGAGGATTATCGCTACCCATCCTACTTTGATGCAGTAATCAATGAAGCGGTCAATGAATACGGATTGACCGAAGAAGACATTGTCAAAAATGGCTACCGAATCTATACCGAGCTGGATCAGAATTACCAAGCAAGCATGCAGGTAATCTATGACAATACTGCCCTCTTCCCAGTTGCAGAAGATGGCACGCGCGCAGAGTCCGGTAGTGTCGCCCTTGATCCTAAGACGGGTGGGGTGCGAGCTCTCGTAGGGCGTGTCGGAAGCGATCAAAATCCGGGATTCCGTAGCTATAACTATGCGACCCAGGCTGCTCGTAGCCCTGGCTCAACCATCAAACCCTTGGTGGTCTATAGCCCAGCTATTGCTGAAGGTTGGTCTACCAACAAAGAGTTGGACAATAGCACCACCCAATACGGAAGCTATCAGGTCAACAACTATGCAGGAATCCAGTCCAGCCCGACCGTACCGATGTACCAAGCCTTGGCAGAATCCCTCAATCTCCCAGCTGTTGCGACGGCTAATGATTTAGGTCTGAACAAAGTTTTTGAGTACGGGAAAAAATTCGGCCTCAATATGGACAAGGTAGATAAAAACCTTGCTGTCGCCTTGGGATCTGGTGTGACGACCAATCCGATGCAGATGGCTCAGGCTTATGGGACTTTTGCCAATGGTGGTGTCATGAATGATGCCCACCTCATTACCAAGATTGAAAATGCTAGTGGTCAGGTGGTCAAGAGCCACAGTCAGAAATCCACACGGGTTCTTAGTGGGTCGACCAACGACAAGATGACCAATATGATGCTCGGAACCTTTAGTAATGGTACAGGGGTCAATGCAGCACCGTACGGTTATACCATGGCAGGAAAAACGGGTACGACAGAGACCAGCTTTAACAAGGACCTCTCTGGAGACCAATGGGTGATCGGTTACACACCAGATGTGGTCATTAGTCAGTGGCTTGGCTTCCCAAAAACGGATGAAACTCACTATCTGACCGATAGTAGTGCAGGAACGGCTTCGGAGATCTTCCGCAATGTCGCAAATAGTGTGCTCCCCTATACCGATGGGACCCGATTTGATTCTGTTAAAAACTCCTATGCAGAAAACGGAATTGCTCCAGCTGGAGAAGAGCAGGCGCAAACAGAAACCAAAGAAGACAAAGGATTCTTTGAAGATGTCAAAGAAAAGGCATCCAATATGGTCGATGATGCTAAAAAAGCGATCGACAAGGCGGATATTCCAGGAAAAGCGAAAAATGCTTGGGATACCTTTAAAGGTTGGCTTGGTTTCTAATCAAAAAGAGAGTGGGACAGAAATCGGTCATTCGTTAGAATTCGATTTCGTCGTCCCACCTCCGCACAGCTTCAACAGTCTGGGAGACTGTTGAAGGTTGCAGATAAAGGAAACATAGTTTCCGTCAACATAGGGCATCTTTGAAGCTTAAAAAGCGAACAAAGACTTAGGATACTTGCTTTGCAAGTTCTATCCGCAGCCTCAAAGCAGTGCTTTGAGCACTCAATCACTGCGTCTTACTCGACAATCCAAAGAAAATTGAGAGGTTAGGACTTTTGTCCCAGCCTCGTTTTTTGCAGATTGAAGATAAAGTCATCTTAGCAACTTTCCTTAGGTGAGTACGGACGTCAGCGAACTTCGAAGAAGTTCCATGACTAAATTAAGATATAAAGGGCGCGGCGGATAAAGTCAAAATAGGAAGTTTGACGCAGAATCTTTAGATTCTAGGAAGACTTATCTTTTTGACACGATCCGCAGCCCGTGTTCAATTCGTTTTGAACCCATTCGCTTTTCAAATTTTAGGCTCATGCTAAAACAGTTCCCCGAACTGTTTTACTTCCCAAACTCCCGAGTGCTAGAAACAATCGTGTTTCTAGCACTTTTCTCACGGTGGAAAGTTTCTGTTGAAATGATTCTAATAGTATTAATTATTTTAATTTTTCAACACCACTTAGGTTGTTTTATGTAAAATGCAATTTTTGATTAGAGTTCACTATCTGATAGGCTAAAGGTGTCCCCGTGCTGGAGGTCCCCATACTCATAACCACGCTTGAACCAACGCATCCGTTGCTCCGAAGTCCCATGGGTGAAGCTATCTGGCACCGAGTAGCCATAAGCCTGCTTCTGTAAAGTATCATCTCCGACAGCATGGGCCGCGTTCATAGCTTCCTCGATATCCCCAACATACAGGAGATTTCGGTCTTGAATCGATCGTGCCCAGACACCTGCTAGATAATCGGCCTGCAACTCGATGCGGACACTGATGGCATTGCGTTCTTTTTCAGAAAGTCCTTGCTGCATGTGGTGGTATTTGCCAAGGATTCCCAGCTCATTTTGCACGTGATGGCCAACTTCGTGGGCAATGACGTAGGCCATGGCGAAGTCCCCACTAGCCTTGTATTTACTCGTTAATTCCTTGTAAAAGCTAATATCCAAATAGATCTTTTTGTCTGTCGGACAGTAGAAGGGACCCGCCGATGCTTGTCCAACTCCACAGCCTGTCTTTGTCCGTCCAGTATAGAAGACTAGTTTGGGCTCATGGTAGGTGCGCCCTTCTGCTTGAAAGACCTTGTGCCAATGATCTTCTGTTGTCCCAAGGACTTTGCTGACGAACTGGACTTCCGCATCGTCGATATGAGCCTGATTGGTGCGCGTGATGTGGCTGGATTGGTAAGGTTGCGAAGTTCCTGAGTTAAAGAGGCCACCTAAACCTGCTCCCCCTCCAAGCAGAACCATCAAGAGGATAATGACGATCTTGCTCTTGAAGCTGCCCGGGGATAGAAGGACCTGCAAGATCCCCCCACCAAGGTTGTTGCCACTCGACTGCGTATAGCCTTGCCCTCGACGGTCCTCAATATTTCTACTTTCTTTTAGGTCATCACTTTTCATATGCATCTCCTTTTGTTTTATTGTACCAAAAATGAGGCGAAAACCAGAGTGATAACGCTTTATATTTCCTTTTTTCTGGAGGTGGGGATTTCTGATCTTGTCAAAATGCAGAAAACTTGCTATAATGGGGTGAACGGAGGCGTTATGGCATTAAAAAAAGCAAGTCTAGCGTGTACGGTTTGTGGATCACGCAACTACTCCATCAAATTGAGTGGAACGCCCAAGCCAACACGTCTAGAAGTCAACAAATACTGCAAACATTGCAGTAAATATACCATCCATAAAGAAACACGATAGGAGAGAGTTGTGAAATTCATTAAAGATATTTTCGTCTTACTAAAAGATACAACTTGGCCAAATCGCAAGGAAAGATGGAAAAACTTTATCTCAGTGATTGAGTACACCGCTTTCTTTGTTGCTTTGATTTATCTGTTTGATAAAGTCATTGCAAAAGGCCTATTGCACATGATCAATTTCTTTTAAGAAGAAAAGCCAAGTGGGATCCCAAGGGTCCTGCTTTTTCTGGTCTTTTCTTAAAAATAAATCAGCAAACCCCTTTGCATTCCGGCAAAATGTGGTATAATGAAGCTAGGAAAACGAAAGCCAAGAGGCTTTTTTTAGTATGTTCAGAGATCTTTCGAGCAGGCTAAAAAGAAAGAAAGGATGCCCAAATGGACAGTTTTGATAAAGGCTGGTTTGTACTACAAACCTATTCAGGATATGAAAATAAGGTAAAAGAAAATCTATTGCAACGTGCGCAAACTTACAATATGTTAGAAAACATCTTGCGCGTAGAGATTCCAACGCAAACGGTGCAAGTAGAGAAAAATGGGAAGACTAAAGAAATCGAAGAAAACCGCTTCCCAGGTTATGTCTTGGTCGAAATGGTCATGACAGATGAAGCGTGGTTTGTCGTTCGGAATACCCCTAACGTTACAGGTTTCGTCGGATCACACGGGAACCGTTCAAAACCAACGCCATTGTTGGAAGAAGAAATCCGCAGCATCTTGCTCTCTATGGGTCAAACTGTTCAAGAGTTTGACTTGGATGTCAAAGTGGGCGATACGGTTCGCATCATCGATGGAGCCTTCACAGACTACACTGGTAAGATCACAGAAATTGATAACAACAAGGTCAAAATGGTCATTTCTATGTTCGGTAACGATACGGTTGCAGAAGTGAATTTGAACCAAATTGCTGAATTGTAAGAAAGAGAGAGTGGGACAGCTTCAACAGTCTGGGAGACTGTTGAAGGTTGCAGATAAAGGAAACATAGTTTCCGTCAACATAGGGCATCTTTGAAGCTTAAAAAGCGAACAAAGACTAAAGCAGTGCTTTGAGCACTCAACCACTGCGTCTTGCTCGACGATCCAAAAACAAGAAGAGGCTAGGACTTTTGTCCCAGCCTCTTTTCATTCTTCTTTATTGATTTTTATTCATGCCGGTGATGCCTTGTAACCGCTTGTTTTCTTCAGCAGACATGACACTGAAAATCTTGTCTCCTTGTGTAGAGAAGCTAGATTCATCTCCGTTGCTGTCTTTATAGAGATAGCTGGTCCCATTTTCCGAACGCATGATGGCATAGGGTTTTCCGAGACGTTCAAGGGCGTATTTTGCTGAATCAGATTTGGAAATGCTAGCAGTAGACTGGTGGTTGGCATCTCCACCTTTCAAATGGAAGGTAATATTTGTTAGGACATTATTGCGGAAGAAAGCCATGATATCGCCATTGTCTGTCACCCAGACATTAACCCCGTTGCCAGGATTCGCACTGTCTGTACTATCCATGGGCTGTCCAAAGGCTGCAACGACGACGTCGTAACTGCTTCTAGCTTTAGGCCCACCTACTTCTTGGCCATCTTGAGTTTTTAGTACAAAACCAGTCGTAGGATGAAGATTCTTAAGCTTTTCAATTTCAGGAATGGACGCAGCTCCAGGCACATATTGGAGAGAAGCCCCGTCATCAGGATCCATGCTGAAGCGATCTGAAAAATCATCTGAGCTGGAGCTTTCAGAAGAAGCACTCTTGTGTTTACTAGAGGAATTCTTGCTGGATGATTTTTTAGTAGAGGATTGTTTGATTGGCTTTCTTGAACTAGAAGTTGTCTTTGCTTGTTGCCCAGAGTTGGCAGGTGAGCAAGCAGCGAGTGTCAACAGTGAGAGAAGCCCGATTGTATAAAGTCGAATGTTTTTCATAAACCCCCTTTCTAAAGTAAAGCGCTAATCGCGCGTGCCTTATTATATCAATAATCAAGAAAAGGAGCAAATGACAACAAAAAACCCCTATTGCTAGGGGAATTTTTAAAAGATAAAAGATGATAAAAAATTTTATTATCAAGGCGGTAGACGGATTTGAACCGACGATCAAGCTTTTGCAGAGCCGTGCCTTACCACTTGGCTATACCGCCATAACATATAATATTGTAACCTAAAAATCAAGATTGGTCAAGAAAAACTTTTTGAGTCAAACAATTCTTCAGCAAGTGAAAGCGATTGACGGGAAAAAATATCTCAAATAGCTTGCGAATTCTAGCGATTTCTGCTATACTTATAGAGTTGTCTAAGACAGCAAATACTCATCTCGGATCCATTGTGGCACCGTTGCCCTTGTGGTCGTGCTGCAAGTTGACGTCTGAGAGAGGAGAAAAAAACAAAAAGGAGAACTTACTCATGGCAGTAATTTCAATGAAACAACTTCTTGAGGCTGGTGTACACTTCGGTCACCAAACTCGTCGCTGGAACCCTAAGATGGCGAAGTACATCTTCACAGAACGTAACGGAATCCACGTGATCGACTTGCAACAAACTGTAAAATATGCAGACCAAGCATACGACTTCATGCGTGATGCAGCTGCAAACGATGCAGTGATCTTGTTCGTAGGTACTAAGAAACAAGCTGCGGATGCTGTTGCAGAAGAAGCAGTTCGTTCAGGTCAATACTTCATCAACCACCGTTGGTTGGGTGGAACTCTTACTAACTGGGGAACCATCCAAAAACGTATCGCTCGTTTGAAAGAAATCAAACGTATGGAAGAAGATGGAACTTTTGAAGTTCTTCCTAAGAAAGAAGTTGCATTGTTGAACAAACAACGCGCTCGTCTTGAAAAATTCTTGGGCGGTATCGAAGACATGCCTCGTATCCCAGACGTAATGTACGTTGTGGATCCACACAAAGAACAAATCGCTGTTAAAGAAGCTAAGAAATTGGGTATCCCAGTTGTAGCAATGGTCGACACAAATACTGACCCAGATGATATCGATGTTATCATCCCAGCGAACGATGACGCTATCCGCGCTGTTAAATTGATCACTGCGAAAATGGCTGACGCTGTTATCGAAGGTCGTCAAGGTGAAGACAGTGTTGCAACAGTAGAAGCTGAATTGGCAGCTACTGAAGGTCAAGCTGATTCAATCGAAGAAATCGTTGAAGTTGTAGAAGGCGACAACGCTTAATTCTATTCAATACGTAACGAAACCTAAGAGGGCAGGGCTCAGCCCGACCCTCTTATTTTATTAAAAAATATAGGAGAACAAAAATGGCAGAAATTACAGCTAAGCTTGTAAAAGAATTGCGTGAAAAATCTGGTGCCGGTGTCATGGACGCTAAAAAAGCATTGGTTGAAGTAGATGGTGATATCGAAAAAGCGATCGAATTGCTTCGCGAAAAAGGAATGGCTAAAGCAGCTAAGAAGGCTGACCGTGTTGCCGCTGAAGGTTTGACTGGTATTTATGTGAACGGTAACGTAGCAGCAGTTGTTGAAGTCAACGCTGAAACAGACTTCGTTGCGAAAAACGCTCAATTCGTTGACTTGGTAAACGAAACAGCGAAAGTCATCGCTGAAGGAAAACCAGCTAACAACGAAGAAGCTCTTGCTTTGACAATGCCTTCAGGTGAAACGCTTGAAGCTGCATACGTATCTGCAACTGCTACAATCGGTGAAAAAATCTCATTCCGTCGTTTTGCTTTGCTTGAAAAGACAGACGCACAACACTTCGGTGCTTACCAACACAACGGTGGACGTATCGGTGTTATCTCAGTTGTTGAAGGTGGAGACGAAGCGCTTGCTAAACAATTGTCAATGCATATCGCTGCGATGAAACCAACTGTTCTTTCTTATAAAGAATTGGATGCACAATTTGTAAAAGATGAATTGGCTCAATTGAACCACGTGATTGACCAAGATAACGAAAGTCGTGCAATGGTTGGTAAACCAGCTCTTCCACACTTGAAATTTGGTTCAAAAGCACAATTGACAGATGCAGTTGTAGCACAAGCTGAAGAAGACATCAAAGCTGAATTGGCAGCTGAAGGTAAACCAGAAAAAATCTGGGATAAAATCATCCCAGGTAAAATGGACCGCTTCTTCTTGGACAACACCAAAGTTGACCAAGCCTACACTCTTCTTGCACAAGTCTACATCATGGATGATAGCAAGACAGTTGAAGCTTACCTTGAGTCTGTTAACGCTTCAGTAGTAGAATTCGTTCGCTTTGAAGTTGGTGAAGGAATCGAAAAAGCTTCAAATGACTTTGAAGCAGAAGTGGCAGCTACAATGGCAGCAGCTCTTAACAACTAAGAATAAACAAAAGAGGTTTCGATGGAAACCTCTTTTTGGTATGGGAAATATCTTATATCATTGTTTAAGCTGTTTTATAATATTAACAAACTTTGTTTTCAGAAAATATTAGACGTTACCGAAGATTTATCCAAATACTTTCTGAAACTTTCCGCCGTGAGAAAAGTGCTTGAAACAATGAAGTTTCAAGCACTCGGGAGTTTTGAACCTAAAGTTTCAGAGAAGATATTATGTGAATTGATAACATGTGCTCATTCTTTTACTTAATGTGCGAAAGTATTGATTCCTAAAAGAAGGGATAGTGTCCCCATGATGAGCCCAGCTAGGATGACTCCAAGCATAACAGCGAGACTGCTACGTTTGAAATCCCAGTCTAGGATAGAAGCAGCAAGGGTCCCTGTCCAGGCGCCTGTCCCAGGAAGGGGAATGCCAACAAAGAGCAATAAGGCCCAGAAGATTCCCTTATCTCCTGCGGCTTTTTCTAGCTTTTGTCCGCCCTTATGGCCCTTTTCCAGACACCAGCTAAAAAAGCCACCGATGATGGGTTTATTGGCACCCCAGGTGAGTGTGCGACGGGCGAAAAAGAAGATAAGAGGGACAGGGAGAAGATTTCCGATCACGCCGATGAAGAGGGCGGTCCACAAGGAAATGCCATTTGCAATGGCAAAAGGAATAGCTCCACGCAACTCAACAAGTGGCACCATGGAGATCAAGAAGGTAAAAATGTATTTCATGAAGTCTGCCTTTCAATTTGTCTTCTTCATTCTATCGTATCTTGCTATAATTGACAACTATTCCAACTGTAAATATCTTACTTTTTTAAGTCTTTTATCTTGACTTTCCTAGTGACTAGGCATATAATAAAGACATAGTTAATTAGAATCATTATAAAAAGGAGAAATGATATGACAATGTTAAAACATGAAGCTGCTACGGATGTAGCAACATTTGCATCTTCAAATAAAGAAAGTCTTCCAGAAACAAAAGCGATCTTGAACCAAGTGGTAGCGGATCTCTATGTAGCTCATATTGCCCTTCACCAAGTACACTGGTATATGCGTGGACGTGGCTTCCTTGTATGGCATCCAAAAATGGATGAATACATGGATGGCTTGGATGCTACTTTGGATGAAGTGAGTGAACGCTTGATCACAATTGGTGGTGCTCCTTACTCAAGTATGACAGAATTTTTGGAACACAGCAACATTGAAGAACGCCGTGGAACATTTACTAAAAATGTGGAAGAAAGTTTGACACGTGTTCTTGAAATCTTCCGTTACTTGGACGGGGTGTACCAAAAAGCTTTGGATGTTACAGATGCTGAAGGTGACGATGTAACCAACGATATCTTTGTTGGAGCAAAAGCAGAACTTGAAAAGAACATCTGGATGGTAGCAGCTGAAGTTGGTCAAGAACCAGGATTATAAAAGGAATGCATAGAAAGCCGAGGTAATAGCTAACGCTCTTCTAGCAGAATAATTTGAACCATACAAAAAAGCAGGAAAGAATGAATGTTTCATCATTTGTTCTGGCCTGCTTTTTTTGAGCATTCTATCTGTAGGAAACTGCAAGCACAACTCAGACGTTTTTCCTAGGAAGAGGCTGGGACAAAAGCCCTAGCCTCTTCTTGTTTTTGGATTGTCGAGCAAGACGCAGTGGTTGAGTGCTCAAAGCACTGCTTTGAGGTGGCGGATAGAACTTGCGAAGCAAGTATCCTAAGTCTTTGTTCGCTTTTTAAGCTTCAAAGATGCCCTATGTTGACGGAAACTATGTTTCCTTTATCTGCAACCTTCAACAGTCTCCCAGACTGTTGAAGCTGTGCGAAGGTGGGATGACGAAATCGAATTCTAACGAATGACCGATTTCCGTCACACTCTCTTTTTCTCCGCTGGGATAATTGATCTCAACTTTGGGATATCACCTGCGCGAAAAGCACCAGAGCTTCGCATTTTGCATAGTCTTTGCTTTATTTACAGAACTAAAAATTGTATAATAGTCAAAGAAGGTCAATTTTGATCTGTGGCTGCTGAACCTCAACTAAAAACGAGCAGACTAGAAAGGAGCATCATGGCAAATAAGAACACATCTGATAGCATCGAAGCCTATATCAAGGCTATTCTGGCCCAGGCTGGAATGGCGGAACTCAAGAGAAGTGAATTAGCAGATGTTTTTCAGGTCGTTCCGAGTCAGATTAACTATGTCATCAAGACGCGCTTTACAGAGAGCCGGGGCTATGTGGTGGAAAGTAAGCGTGGCGGTGGTGGTTATATTCGTATTGGCAAGGTCCAATTTTCAGATCACCATCAGATGCTTCAGGATTTAGCAGCCAGTATCGGAGAGCAAATCAGCCAGCATGTCTTCAATGATATTTTGCAGATGCTCTATGAAGAACAACTATTGACACAACGAGAAACACAGCTATTGCTGGCTACGACTTCAGACGAGGTCTTAGCTCAGGATGCTCCGATTATGAGAGCCCATATGCTGAGAAAAATCATTCAACAAGTAGATAGAAAAGGAAATAGCGACTAGATGAACTATTCAACAGCACTGTTAGAAAGTATAGAAGCAGCTCAGCTACTAGCAGGTCATTATGAGGGGGAGACCTTAGATACCTGGCATCTCTTGACGGCCATGGCCAATAATCCCTATAGTGTAGCAGGATCTGTCTTGAGTGACTACCCAATGCAGATCGACGAGTTCCAGGATGCGGCAGAGCATATTACGGGCCAGGCTTTTCATAGCGACAACAGCTATAAGGTTTTTCCATTTTCTTATCGAATGGAAGCCATCATGAAACATGCTACAGAGATTGCGCAAGTCCTTCATACCAAGGCGATTGGAACAGAGCATGTCTTGCTCTCTCTTCTTGCAGACCGTGGGACATTGGCGAGTCAAGTCATGGAGTTTGCTGGTTTTGCCTTTACCGAAGAAGACAAAGGTGTTCCTATTGCTTCACTTCGTAAAAATTTGGAAGTGAAGGCAGGATGGAACAAGGCTGACATCAAAGCGATCCGCAGCCTCTACCGAACTCAAAATCCTAACCGTCAAACCATGGGGAATATGATGGGAATGCCTCCAACGACCAGTGGTGGGCTTGAGGACTATACCCGTGATTTGACCGAGATGGCCCGTGCCGGCCAACTGGAGCCTGTGATCGGTCGGGATGCTGAGATTTCGCGCATGATCCAAATCCTCAGTCGCAAAACCAAGAACAATCCGGTCTTGGTTGGAGAAGCAGGGGTCGGAAAGACAGCTCTCGCTTTAGGTCTAGCCCAGCGGGTAGCTAGTGGCAATGTTCCAGCTGAGATTGCACAAATGCGCGTATTGGAGTTGGATCTCATGAGTGTGGTCGCAGGGACCCGTTTTCGTGGGGATTTTGAAGAGCGGATGAACAACATTATCCAGGACATCGAGGCAGATGGTCATGTCATCCTCTTTATCGATGAGCTTCACACCATTATGGGATCAGGATCCGGCATTGATTCGACCTTGGACGCGGCCAATATCTTAAAACCAGCTCTTGCGCGTGGGACACTTCGTACAGTCGGGGCAACGACACAAGATGAGTACCAAAAACATATCGAAAAAGACGCGGCACTCTCTCGTCGCTTTGCCAAAGTCACCATTGAAGAGCCTAGTGTCGCTGACAGCATCCAGATCCTTCAAGGTTTGAAAGAGACCTACCAAAACCACCATCATGTGACCATTACCGATGATGCCATTGAAACAGCTGTCAAATATGCCCACCGCTATTTAACCAGCCGTCAATTGCCAGATTCAGCCATTGACCTCTTGGATGAGGCAGCTGCAACCGTTCAAAACCGCCATTCAAAGGCTCAAGTAAAAGAGGAGTTAAGCGCCTTGGACCGTGCCTTGATGGATGGGAAGTGGAAAAAAGCAGCCCAGCTCTTACAAGTAGAAGCTGCACCGGTTGTCTATAAAAAAGAAGTAACGGATCAGGATGTCTTAGTGACCTTGAGCCAATTATCGGGTATCCCAACTCAAAAACTGACTCAAACGGATGCCAAGAAGTACCTCAACTTAGAAGCAGAATTGCACAAGCGCGTGATTGGGCAAGACCAAACCGTTTCGAGCATTAGCCGGGCGATTCGGCGCAATCAGTCAGGTATTCGCAGCAACAAGCGTCCGATCGGATCTTTCATGTTCCTAGGCCCTACCGGTGTCGGAAAAACGGAACTTGCCAAAGCCTTGGCAGAAGTGCTGTTTGATGATGAATCGGCCCTCATCCGTTTTGACATGAGTGAATACATGGAAAAATTCGCGGCGAGCCGCCTCAATGGTGCCCCTCCAGGCTATGTGGGGTATGAAGAAGGAGGCGAATTGACCGAGAAAGTCCGCAACAAGCCTTATTCGGTCCTCTTGTTTGATGAGGTGGAAAAAGCGCATCCGGATATTTTCAATGTCCTCTTGCAAGTCTTGGATGATGGGGTTTTAACCGACAGCAAAGGACGGAAGATAGATTTCTCCAATACCATTATCATCATGACTTCAAACCTTGGGGCTACAGCCCTTCGAGATGATAAGACAGTCGGCTTTGGTGCCAAGGATATCCGCTTTGACCAGGCCAATATGGAAAAACGCATGTTTGAAGAATTGAAGAAAACCTATCGTCCAGAGTTTATCAACCGGATTGATGAAAAGGTGGTCTTCCATAGCCTATCCAGCGAGGACATGCAGCAGGTGGTGAAAGTCATGGTGAAACCGCTCGTTGCGACCTTGGCCGAACAAGGCATGACCCTCAAATTCCTGCCGTCTGCCCTCAAATTGCTTGCGACCAAAGGATATGATCCTGAAATGGGAGCACGTCCTCTTCGTCGTGTCTTGCAGACTGAGGTGGAAGATCAGTTAGCTGAGCTTCTTCTCAAGGGAGAAGTCCAGGAAGGCCAAACGATCAAGGTTGGAACGACAGCTGGCGCTGTCAAATTTGAAATTGTCTAGGAGATAGTGATGACACTGCAGCGATTGACTCGGATTTCGCTTCTTGCCGCACTGTGTGTGGCCCTGCGTCAGGCCTTTGCTCCGTTTCCCAATGTCCAGCCTATCTCAGCCATCTTCTTTCTCTTGGTGATCTTTGAAGACTATATTTTCGCCTTTCTTGTCATGGCGCTGACCATGTTTGTCTCAGCTTTTTTTATGGGGATGGGCTTGATTGTTTTCTTTCAGATTGCCGCATTTGGCTGTTGGATGCTTCTTTGGCGCATATGTTACAAGTGGCTCCCCCTTGCTATCCAGATCCTTTTGGTGGGCTTAATGTCCTTTGGCTATGGGATTTTGATTGATAGCGTGTATGCCGTCTTTTACCACATGCCATGGTGGACCTATGCCTTGGTCAATGGCTTTAGCTTTAACCTAGCCCATGCTCTGTCAACCATTGGCTTTTACCCTCTACTCTATCGTATTTTTAGGAGATTCTATGTTGAAAAAAATCATTTCTAGCTGGATGACTTTACTTGCAGCCTTACTTTTAGTTGGTTGCACGTCGTCGAACAGCACAAACCATAAAACAAACTCTGCTAGCACAGAAGTTGCAAAGAAAAATGAAATTTCGATTACCGTTACCATCACCCCAGATGGGCAAAGTGCCCAAAGCAAAACCTTAAAGGTTGAAGAAAATAGCAACCTCATGAAAGTGCTCAAAGCCAACTACAAAATTGAAGAAAAAAATGGCATGATCACTTCGATTGACGGTCACAGCCAAGATGAAGCCAAAGGCCTCTATTGGATGTACAAGATCAATGGTGAAATGGCTCCAAAAGGAGCAGCAGAAACCACTGTTAAAAAAGGGGACAAGATCGAATTTTATCAAGAAGTATACAAATAAGAAGTAGAAGTCGGGCAGTCTGTCCGGCTTCAGATTAAAGATAAAGTTACCTTAGAAACTTTCCTTAGGTGAGTACGGACGTCAGCGAACTTCGAGGAAGTTCCATGACTTAGTTTTGAGCCCAAGGTCTCAAAACTCCCGAGTGCTAGAAACAATCGTGTTTCTAGCACTTTTCTCACAGCGGAAAGTTTCAGTAGATAATTGAGTAATTCTAACGAATAAAATTATTTTATCTTTATAGAAAGTATTAGATTTATATAAAAGAACAGCCTGTCCGGCTTTTTGTCTGCTACAGTTTAGGAACTGACCTAAAACTTCTTTTTACGTTCATTTTTTTATTTGAAAATCTATTGACAACCTCATATAACAGTGTTACAATAATATTACAAAATATTACAAATGTTACAAAAGAGGTCCGATGATGAAAAAGAAACAAATCATTTCCCTAGCAGCGCTAGCCCTTACAGCTAGTCTTTTCTTAGGAGCTTGTGGTGGAAATAAAGAAGAAAAGACATCAGAAGCAAGCTCTTCAAAAACGACTCAGGTCAAACAAACTTCTTCTTCCAAGAAAAAAGTGATTACGAGTAAGGATCCGATTGCTTCCTCATCTTCTGATAACAAATCAGAAGAAAGTCATACCATTGGCAGTAAGAATAGCCAAGCTGGGGCCAGTCAGACGCCTGCACCAGCCAATGCGGCAAAGCCAGCCACTCAACAAGTAGCGAAGGACAAGAAAGAAGAGGCTAGACCAGCTCAACCAGCCAAGGAAAAACTTCCAAGTATCGAAGAAGGCCATGCCCATGCCAAGCAACAAGCCTCTAGTACTGAAAACGCTCAGTACAAGGGAGTTTACTCTGTGGCAGGAGGAGATTTCTCTGCTGCTGCGGGAACATGGTCGGACAAGCGAGATACTGGTGTCAGTATAGCTCAAGGTGGTCAAGTCACCATCCAACTTCCAGGTGGTCAGCCCGAAGCTTATGGAATCAGTAGCTATAACTACACCTTGGATGATGGTCACTACCACGCCGACCTTTCTTCTAGCAAGGGTTCTGGAGCGACACTGGACATTATCATTGGAAAAGATGGTTCCGTATCTGGCGTGACCCTTGTCAAAGACGGGGTCAGCCATGCACTGACTCGTGAATAGAGCCGGAAAAGATCTGAAAGGGGGTCAATCCTTTTCAGATTTTTTATTCTGAAGAAAAATATATTTTTTTATAAAAAACTCTGGACAGATGAAAAATATAGTTTATAATAAAAACATAAAGAAAATCTATTTATAAAAAATTATAAAAAGGAGTTACTATGCAGAAAGAAAGAATTGCCCTGGTATTTGGGACCTTTGCCCCCTTACATCAGGGGCACATTGACTTGATCCAGAGAGCGAAACGCCAGTGTGATCGTGTCTGCGTGATTGTGTCAGGCTACCGAGATGACCGTGGAGGCAAAGTTGGTCTTTCATTGCAGAAACGCTTTCGGTACATCCGTGAAGCTTTCTCCGACGATGAATTGACCAGCGTCTACAAATTAGATGAAACTGAGCTCCCTCGCTATCCTCTTGGCTGGGAACCTTGGCTGGAGACAGCACTTGCGACCATCCAGTTTCAGAGGGTAACTCAGGAATTGATCTTCTACGTGGGAGAGCAAGCCTACAAGGAAGAGCTGGAGTCACGAGGTTTTGAAGCGCGCCTAGAGGAGCGTCGGTTTGGAATCTCTGCGACCATGATTCGCGAAAATCCTAGTAAGTACTGGAAATACATTGCCCAACCTTTCCGCCGTCAATTCACGAAAAAGGTCTTGATTATGGGGAGTGCCAGCAACGGGAAGACGACGCTTGCCAAAGACTTGGCCCGCTTCTATGATGCACCTGTTAGTCTGGAGTATGCGCGTGAATACCAAATCAAGAACAATGTTCGGGATGATGAGCTGACGCCAAAAGATTATTATTATCTTCTTTTAGGCCAATATGCTCAAACCTCTACTCTCATTGATAGTAGTGCCAATCGTGGCCTCGTCATTGCAGATACCAATTCCCTGGTCACAAAAGGCTACTATGACTACTATATGGAAGTCGAAGGGCAGGATGCCAACTTAAGAGATACCTTTGACAATCTCTTTATCAGTATCTTGTCCAAGGAAAAATGGGACCTGATCCTCTTTGTACAACCGATCGGCTCTTATGTCAACGATGGCTTTCGAGATATGACCATGGCTGATGAAGAGATTCGGACCAGCTTTTCCAACTACCTGGACCAATTGCGCCAGAAATACCTGGGCAATATTCCTACCGCATTTCTAGCAGCAGATTACCTGGGCAATTATGAAGAAGCAAAACAGGTGATCGATGCCATCTACCAAGCAGATTAAGAAGATAAAAATGGATAAATTAGATCAAATCATGATGAATTTTATGGGAAACTTCAGAAATGTTTATCGAGAAGCAAAAAAACAAGGATTTTTGGGGATTCTGAAGCTCTTTTGGCGGGACCTTTTTGCAGGGCGGACAACTTTTCAATGGGTCTATCTCCTTCTTCTTTCTAGTGTTCCCTTCTTTAGTATTTATCTCTGGTGGAACGAAAGTATCCATATTCAAGGGATGTACTGGGCGTACACGGTCAACAGTCTTGTGGGCTGGTACCAATGGAGCAAGGCTGTCAAAAAGGAGGTGGCTTAGTTGCCAAAAGTGACGATTCCAACCGGAATGACGGAAAAAGAGTATTTTGAGACCCTTGCCAGTGAAGCCGACTTTCTCAAATGGTACAAGGAGCAAGATCTGCCGACTTACGAGACGCCGAGTGTTACAGCGGATATGGTTGCTTATTGTTTCGTCGAAGGCCAGCTCAAGCTCTTAGCGATTCGCCGCAAGGCCCACCCATACCAACACCGTTTGGCCTTAGTGGGTGGTTTTGTCAATAAGGATGAGGATGCGACGCATGCTTGTATTCGAGAGGTCAAAGAAGAAGTCGGTCTTGATCTCACTGTCAATAAGGTGGAGCAGCTCATGACGGTATCCACTCCTGGGCGGGACCCTAGAGGCTGGGTGATTACCATCGCCCATCTGGTCTATCTACCTGCTGAAGCGGTAGACTTGGTCCGTGCAGGAGATGATGCCAAGGAAGTTGTTTTTCTGGATGTTGATTTCAAGAAGTCCCAGTGTTTGTTAGAGGGGAAACCCTTAGCTGCTTCTGATTTTGCCTTTGACCACTTCCAAATTATTCAAGAATCCATCAAGCGGATCCAAGGGCGTCTGGACTGGAATCCGACCTCCCTTCACCTCTTAGAGGAGCCCTTTACCGTCTATGAAGCGACCGAATTGGTCAACCTCATCAATCCGGGGCGTCCGATTGTAAGCAACAATTTCCTCGTCAAGTACGGTGAATTCGTAGAAGAAGTTGGCGTCAAGCGCGTGCCCAAGAAAAAACCACGCAAGACCTATCGCTTAAAGCCTTAAATCGAGTGCAGCCCTCTATAGAGCCCTCAATAGGTGGCAAACCAATAGAGGGCTCTTTTTTCATTTTCTATACGCAGCCTTGGCGCAAAGTGGTATAATAGAAACAATTGAATGCAAGAAAGTCGAGATTATGGAAGAAAAAATTATCTTACCACAAAATACACGACTGATGGGCGCTCTACTTGGTTTTATCGGTGGAGGTCTAGATGTCTTTTGCCATATGCACTACCGAAGTTTGGTTGCAACACAAACAGGGAATCTCTTGCTTCTCATTGCCGATTGGCATGATCCCAATGTGACCAATACCATCATGCGTTTTTCGTCTATCTTCTTTTTCTCGATCGGCTTTCTTGTGGCCTTGCATATCAAGGAATACCGCAAAACAGCCTTTTGGCGAACCAAGATGCTCATCCCCTTATTTGTTGTCACTTTATTGATTCCTCTAGTATCTTGGATGCCACCTTTTGAGGTTCCCTTTATTGCCTTTGGGACAGGCATGATGATGCTAACTTTTACTGGTACCCTGATTGAAAATCACCCCTATGTGATTTTTATGACGTCAGGAAATTACCGCAAGATGTTGACGGCCTTGTATCGTATAGCCCGAGGGAAAGGAGATCTGGTAGAATACCGTCGCCAGGCCATGAACTATGGGATTGTTGTTGGAAGCTTTGTCGGTGGAGCTGTTAGTGTTGCCTTCGTCATGCATTTCATTCACCAATGGGCCATCTGGCTGATTACGATCAATCTCTTTTTGATTATGACCTACTATACCGCAAGAGTCAAACAACTCGGCTTACAGACAGATAATCTATAATAGGACCTCACATGAGGTCCTATATAGATTGTAGACAAATTGTTTTTAATATTAAGCAATCTAGGTGATGCAAAAAAATTAAACTGATATATACTATTAGGATTGTTCAAATATACACTGAAACTTTCCGCCGTGAGAAAAGTGTCTGAAACACAATTGTTTCAGACACTCGGAAGTTTTGAGACCTTAGGCTCAAAACTAAGTCATGGAACTTCTTCGAAGTTCGCTGACGTCCGTACTCACCTAAGGAAAGTTTCTAAGATGACTTTGTCATAAATCTAAACAGGACCTCATGTGAGCTCCTGTTTGTTGTATTTCTATACTTTTTCTAATTGTAAGAGTTCTTCAATCTCTGCTAAAGTGCTAGCTTGCGAGATGGCTCCGCGTAGTTTAGCAGCGCCAGATGTTCCACGGAGGTAGTGAGGGGCTAGGCCGCGGAATTCACGGACGGCAACCTTTTCTCCTTTGAGATCAATCAAGCGTTTCAAATGTTCGTAGGCAATTTTCATTTTGTCTTCGAAGGTCAAATCAGGCAGGATCTCTCCTGTTTCAAAGTAATGATTGATTTGATTGAAGAGATAAGGATTCCCCATAGCGGCACGACCAATCATAACGGCGTCAGCACCGACTTCTTCGATGCGTTGTTTGGCATCTTGAACCGTCCGGATATCTCCGTTTGCAATAAATGGAATCTTGGTCAGCGCTTGGGCAACCTTGTGAAGGGTCTCGAGGTCAGCGTGTCCAGTATACATTTGTTCCCGGGTCCGTCCATGCATAGCGAGGGCAGAGACACCTGCAGCTTCTGCAGCAAGGGCATTCTCCACTGCTAAAGAAGGATCTGACCAGCCCGTACGCATTTTGACCGTGAGAGGAATATCAAGGACGGATTGAACTTTGTTAATAATAGAGTAGATTTTATCAGGATCCTTGAGCCACATAGCACCGGCCTCGTTTTTGACGATTTTATTTACCGGGCAGCCCATATTGATATCGACGATATCGGTTTTGGTATGTTCTTGGATGAATTCTGCTGCGCGTGCGAGGCTGTCCTCGTCGCTTCCGAAAAGTTGGATCGATACAGGATTTTCGCCTTCATCGATGTGAAGCATATGAAGAGTCTTTTCATTGTTGTACTGGATGCCCTTGTCAGAGACCATTTCCATGACAACAAGCCCTGCCCCCAGTTCTTTTGCAATGGTCCGGAAGGCTGAATTGGTCACGCCAGCCATAGGCGCTAGGACAGTACGGTTAGGGATTTCGACATCCCCGATCATAAATGGCGTATTAAGATTTGTCACGAATGAGTTCCTCCAAGTCCTTTTCGTCAAAGTGGTAGTGGGTTTGGCAGAATTGGCAGGTAATCTCTGCACCGTGATCTTCATCTTTCATCTCTTTTAGATCACTAGCTGGCAGACTTGCTAGAGCGCTCAAGAAACGCTCACGACTACAGTCGCACTGGAAGCGAAGTTCTTCTTCTGACAGGCGTTTGTATGGTTCATCACCATAGATTGCCTTGAGAAGGGCTTCAATATGGTCTTCACTTTCAAGGAGTGTTGAGATAGCAGGCATTTCCTGGATGCGTTTTTCAAAGCGGGCGATTTCTTCTTCCTTGGCATTTGGCAAGACCTGAAGCAAGAAACCACCAGCCACCTTGACCTTGTCTTGGTCATCCAACAGAACATTGAGTCCAACTGCTGAAGGGGTTTGTTGACTTTCCGTCAGATAAAAGGCTAGGTCTTCACCGATTTCACCGGTGACAAGAGGGGTCATAGAGTTATAAGGATTTCCAGTGCCATAGTCAGTGATGACTAGAAATTCTCCGTTTCCGACAAATGGCCCAACTAAGACTTCACCTGTCGCAGTCTTCTTGATATCCACTCCAGGGTTTTGCACATAGCCTTTGACATTTCCAGAGGTATCCGCAACGGTAATGATGGCTCCAAGTGAGCTTGTTCCAAGGACCTTGACCGTAATTTTGGTATCTCCTTTTTCATTTGCCGCCAAGATTTGACTAGCGATGAGGGTACGGCCGAGTGCGACCGTGGAACTTGCTTGCGTTTGATGTTTTTCTTGGGCAGTTCGTACTGTTTCCGTACTATCAAGTACATAGGCACGAAAAGCACCACTTTCTGAGATTGTTTTAATAATTTTATCCATACCTACTATTTTAGCACAAATCAGCCAAAGTGGGGCTAGGGAGAATTTTGAAAATCAGGAAGGTTGAAAGAGGCAGAGAAAATCTAGGAGATGCGAGTGAATCTTGAAAAAATGCTAAAAATTGCTTATAATAGAGTGTAAGACAAACTTGCAGGTGAGACTCCTGCCCTTAGTTTGAAGAAAGGCATAGATAGCATACTATCTATGGTATATGAAAAAGAATTATGACATCAGTTGTTGTAGTAGGAACCCAATGGGGTGATGAAGGAAAAGGGAAGATTACAGACTTCCTATCAGCCAATGCAGAAGTCATTGCTCGCTACCAAGGTGGGGACAATGCCGGTCACACCATCGTGATTGACGGCAAAAAGTTCAAGTTGCACTTGATTCCTTCTGGTATCTTCTTCCCTGAAAAGATCTCTGTCATCGGAAACGGCGTGGTTATCAACCCTAAATCGTTGGTTAAAGAGTTAGCTTATCTCCATGATGAAGGAGTATCAACGGACAGCCTTCGAATCTCTGACCGTGCCCATGTCATCCTTCCTTATCACATCGAATTGGACCGTCTCCAAGAAGAATCTAAAGGAGACAACAAAATTGGGACCACCATTAAAGGGATTGGCCCAGCCTACATGGACAAAGCAGCTCGTGTGGGAATCCGGATCGCGGATCTCTTGGACCGCGACGTCTTTGCGGAACGTCTTCGCATCAACTTGGAAGAAAAGAACCGTCAATTTACCAAACTCTATGATGCAGAGGCTCTGTCATTTGACGATATCTTCGAAGAATACTATGAATATGGTCAACAAATCAAACAATATGTAACCGATACTTCTGTCATCTTGAACGATGCTTTGGATAACGGTAAGCGCGTGCTCTTTGAAGGAGCACAAGGAGTTATGTTGGATATCGACCAAGGAACCTATCCATTTGTAACCTCTTCAAATCCAGTCGCAGGTGGGGTGACAATCGGATCAGGTGTCGGCCCAAGCAAGATCGATAAGGTTGTCGGTGTATGTAAAGCCTATACTAGTCGTGTGGGTGATGGCCCATTCCCTACGGAGCTCTTTGATGAAGTGGGAGATCGGATCCGTGAAGTCGGCCATGAGTATGGAACAACAACAGGACGTCCTCGTCGTGTCGGTTGGTTTGACTCAGTTGTTATGCGTCATAGCCGTCGTGTATCAGGAATTACCAACCTTAGCTTGAATTCGATCGACGTTTTGTCAGGATTGGATACAGTGAAAATCTGTGTAGCTTATGACTTGGATGGCAAACGCATTGATTACTACCCAGCAAGCTTGGAGCAACTCAAACGTTGCAAGCCAATCTATGAAGAATTGCCAGGTTGGTCAGAAGACATTACAGGTGTCCGTCACTTAGATGAGCTTCCAGAAAATGCCCGCAACTATGTCCGCCGTGTCGGTGAATTGGTAGGTGTGCGCATTTCAACCTTCTCAGTCGGACCAGATCGTGACCAAACCAATATCCTTGAAAGTGTGTGGTCTAGTTTATAAGCAAATGAAGATAAGAGAGTGGGACAGAAATCGGTCATTCGTTAGAATTCGATTTCATCGTCCCACCTCCGCACAGTTGAGTAGGGCTGTAAAAGCTGATGAAATCAGCGTAGTAGAGCCCACTCAACCACTGCGTCTTGCTCGACAATCCAAAGACAATTGAGAGGCTAGGACTTTTGTCCCAGCCTCTTTTTGAAAGCAGAAAGAGGAAAAAATGTATCAAACGATTTTATTTGACCTAGACGGCACCTTGACCAATTCAGAACTAGGGATTACCAACTCGGTGGCCTATGCCTTAGGAAAATATGGGATTCAAGTGCCAGACAAGAAAGCATTGAGAGTTTTCATCGGTCCGCCCTTGCAGGAGTCTTTTGAGCGCTTTTATGGATTTTCTAAGGAAGAATGTTTAAAGGCCATTGACTACTATCATGAGTATTTTTCCGAAAAAGGCCTTTATGAAAATGAGGTCTATCTAGGCGTTCCTGACTTGCTGGCTTCTCTCAAGCAGGCTGGCAAACAGTTGATTGTAGCTACGTCAAAGCCTGAAGAATTTTCCATTCAAATTCTCAAACACTTTGGTTTGTATGATTATTTTGACTTTGTCGCTGGTGCGACCATGGATAGAAAACGTAGTAAAAAAAGCGATGTTATCCAGTATGCCTTGGAGCAAAATGGGATTACAGATTTGGCGCATACCATCATGATTGGAGACAGGGAGCACGATGTGCTTGGCGCTCAAGCGCAAAAGCTTGATTCTATCGGTGTCCTTTATGGCTTTGGAAGCAGGGAAGAATTGGAAGAAGCCGGCGCCACCTATATTGCTCAAGAAGTTGGCGAAATTGCAGCTTTTATAGGATAACCTTTTCCAAAATATTAAAAGTTGGAACTTTTCTAATCTGCTGAATATTGCTTGATTCAATATTTCTATCGGTGTATACTTACTGTAGGTTAAGTCACACAGATTTGATGGATGATAATTATGAGAAATATTTATAAGTACATTGATAAGAAGTATCTTTTTCCTATTTTTTTAGGGCGTATTGTGAATAGTGGTTTGGTGTTGGCGCAACCTCTGATTTTAACGAAGGCCTTGAAGTTAGATCAAGACGGCCTTTCTTATGGAAAAATTCTCAATTTTGTTTTATTTGGTTTGTCTGTCTATCTTGTTATTTATAGTCTGATGCTGTTTTCAAACTATTCGCACAATATATTCCGAAGAGAAATCAACAAAAGTGTCCGTGCCCTTTTATTTAAGAAAGTCATATTGAATCCTAAATTTTCCAATGATGAAAAAGTTAGTCTGCTAACTCAAGATATGGAATATGTGGGCGATAATTATTTGGAAAATATAAATGTTATGGTGAGTTGGGGATTTGTCGCCCTTGTTACAGCCATTTATATTGTTTCACAAAATTTTCTCTTAGGACTTATTTTTGTCATTTTTACGATTATGAGACCTATTCCTCAGTTCATCATGAATCGTCGTTTACAAGATTCGGGAGACAGCTGGTCCAAGCTTAGAACGAAATTACATGGGCTTGTCTCGGATAGTATGCAAGGCAGCCAAACCTTACGGATTAATCAGGCCATGAGGCTGAATGAAGAGCGCGTGAATGATTTAAACGGAGAATATCAAAAAGCCATCCAAAGATTTTGTTTCACACATAATATTATTTTTTTCTTTAATGGATTTATGGTCTTTTTTAGTCAGGTTGTTCCTCTTGCTTTAGGCTTTTATTTGAGTTTACAGGGAAATTCTATTTCTATTACAAGCCTCATCTCTATGTATGTTGCTGCGGGGATGCTGGTAGAACCGATCCAAACTCTGATGTACAGTGCAGCCAATCTCCAAGGTGCCTTGCCGACTGCGAACCGCCTGTTTAAGATTATCGAGGAAGAACCTGATTTCGAAGAGACAAAGGATCAATTTGTTGAAAATCTCGAATCGTTGCGCTTAAATCATATTTCAAAAAGTTTTGCTGAACGTCAGCTTTTTTCTGATTTGACGGCGACGATTTCAGTAGGTCAGAAGGTCTTAATCAAAGGACCGAGCGGGTCTGGAAAGACGACTCTTTTTCGCTTGATTTTAGGAGAAGAAGTATGTGATGAGGGTGACATTTTCGTTCAGTATGATGGAAATCAAATAACGAGTCATTTCCAAGGGAATATCGGTTTAATTAGCCAGCATCCCTTCCTGTTTAACGATACTATCCGCTATAATCTAACTTTTGGTCAGCCTTTTCAGGACCATGAATTATTGGAGGTATTGGACCGAGTTGGCTTAATAGATGAATTTCAGGATATTTTGAATGTAGAAATTCATAATAATGGTGAAAACATTTCAGGAGGTCAGCGTGTCAGATTAGAGTTGGCTCGTTTTCTCTTACGCGAGAAGGATATTTTATTAGCGGACGAAGTGACATCAGCTTTGGACGAAAAAAATAGTCGTCTGGTTAGAGACCTAATCTTTTCTTTGCCGATCACGGTACTAGAAATAGCCCATCATATTGATGAAGAAGAGCGCTATGACCAAATCCTTGAGTTACGTAAAGGATGAGCGATGCCACAATAGTTGGTTCTGCGACAAAGCGGATAGTAGTAAGCCAGCAATTTGTCAGATATTTTTGAGATTCTAAGTGGTGATATTTCCAAAATCATCAATACTCAGAGAACTTAAGCTTTATTTAAGATAGGCCAGCTATACTAGAAGCATAAACAAAGACCTCCTAACTTTGTTTAAACCTCCTAAACTTTTTCATAATAATCTCCCATAAGAGTCGCCCAATCGGCGGCTTTTTTTGTGAGTCGTAAGCTGCCTATGGTATAATGAACAAAGAAACTAAAAGGAAGAAGGAAGAGATGGACTACACGATAGAGGAAAAAGCGATGTTTATGAGGGAAGCCCTGAAGGAGGCGGAGATTGCCCTCGCCAATGATGAAATACCGATTGGCTGTGTCTTGGTCAAGGATGGTCAGATTATCGGGCGTGGACATAATGCGCGTGAGGAGCTGCAGCGGGCGGTCATGCATGCGGAAATCATGGCGATCGAGGAGGCCAATCAGCGTGAAAATAGCTGGCGCCTGCTGGATACGACGCTTTTTGTCACGATTGAGCCCTGTGTCATGTGTAGTGGTGCCATTGGTCTAGCTCGGATTCCCCAGGTGATTTACGGGGCGACCAATCAGAAGTTCGGTGGAGCAGGTAGTCTCTACGACATTTTGGCAGATGAACGCCTCAATCACCGAGTCGAAGTAGAAACAGGAATCTTGGAAGCAGAATGTGCAGCCATCATGCAGACCTTCTTCCGCCAAGGTCGAGAACGAAAAAAACAAGCCAAACTCGCAGCCAAGGCCGAAACACAAGAATAAAAACCGGACCTTTGCAAATCGAACAAATTATGATATAATACCTATCGGAGCAACAGTTCTGCGTGAAGCGGGTCAGGGGAGGAATCCAGCAGCCCTAAGCGAAGTGAACTGTGTGCTCTTTTTCTATGTACCTTAGTGAATCAAGTCCAACGGACGCGGATGAACTTAGGTACATTGACGCAGTTCGAGCAAAGCGAGAACTACGTTCCGAAGTATCTAGAATCAAGCCTTTAAGGCGTAGATGAATCCTAGAGCAATGGATGGGAGTGGAACAGAACTTTTGTTCGTAGTTCCACCCCCGCAAAGCTGGTTAGGTTTTCTTCTGAGCTTGAAAAGCGAAAGAAGACACCAACCAGCTACTGCGTCAAACTGCTTTACTAAAATTTATTTTGGGATGAACAAATAGTCGCAGAATAAAATCTCTTAATAAAATAAGCCTGCAGGACGCAACGGAGCTTAGAGATATTGATCCTGAGGAGCACGGTGAAACTCACAGCCTGCGATCGACGGATCATTGCTTTTTAGAAGAGAATAAGAGGATTGTGCAAACGATTGCTATTGCGTCGTTGCTTGATTTGTGAAAATTCAAAATTTAAAGAATGAAAACGTTTTATAGATCTATTTCCCTTGATAAAATCTTCGTAAAGAGATATTATAGAGAGGAACAAAATTTGGAGGATAGATATGTCTCATATTACATTTGACTATTCAAAAACTTTAGAAAAATTTATTGCCCCACATGAAGTGGAATACATGCAAGCACAAGTGACTGCTGCAGATGAAATGATCCGCAAAGGGACTGGTGCTGGTAGTGACTTCCTAGGTTGGTTGGACCTTCCTGAAAACTACGACCGTGAAGAATTTGACCGCATCTTGAAAGCTGCTGAACAAATCAAATCAAACAGCGATGTTTTGGTAGTGATCGGTATCGGTGGATCTTACCTTGGAGCAAAAGCTGCCATTGACTTCTTGAACCACCACTTTGCAAACTTGCTAACCAAAGAAGAACGTAAAGCGCCACAAATCCTTTATGCTGGAAACTCCATCTCATCTACTTACCTTGCTGACTTGGTAGAGTACGTTTCAGACAAAGACTTCTCAGTGAACGTGATTTCTAAATCTGGTACAACAACTGAACCAGCCATCGCTTTCCGTGTCTTCAAAGAACTTTTGGTGAAGAAATACGGTCAAGAAGAAGCTAACAAGCGTATCTACGCAACTACTGACCGTGCCAAAGGTGCTGTAAAAGTGGAAGCAGATGCGAATGGTTGGGAAACATTTGTAGTTCCAGATGATATCGGTGGACGCTTCTCAGTATTAACAGCGGTTGGTTTGCTTCCAATTGCTGCATCAGGTGCAGACATCAAAGCCCTTATGGAAGGTGCGAATGCAGCTCGTAAAGATTACACTTCAGATAAACTTTCTGAAAATGAAGCTTACCAATACGCAGCTGTTCGGAACATCCTTTACCGTAAAGGTTATGCAACTGAAATCTTGGTTAATTACGAACCATCCCTTCAATACTTCTCAGAATGGTGGAAACAATTGGCTGGTGAGTCAGAAGGAAAAGACCAAAAAGGGATTTATCCAACTTCAGCCAACTTCTCAACAGACTTGCACTCCCTTGGACAATTTATCCAAGAAGGTGCTCGCATCATGTTTGAAACAGTTGTCCGTATCGACAAACCACGTAAGAACGTAACCATTCCAACTTTGGAAGAAGATTTGGACGGACTTGGTTACCTTCAAGGTAAAGACGTTGACTTTGTAAACAAAAAAGCAACAGACGGTGTTCTTCTTGCCCACACTGATGGAGATGTTCCAAACATGTTTGTAACTCTTCCTGAGCAAGATGCCTTCACTCTTGGCTACACGATCTACTTCTTCGAATTGGCGATTGCCCTTTCAGGTTACTTGAATGCGGTGAATCCATTTGACCAACCAGGTGTAGAAGCATATAAGAAAAATATGTTTGCCCTTCTTGGAAAACCAGGTTTCGAAGACTTGAGCAAAGAACTCAACGCTCGCCTTTAATCGACAGACAAAACGATCTCGAAAGAGGTCGTTTTTTTGTGCTCGATGCCTCTATATAGTGATGAATTGGCGCTTTTCAACAATTTATGATATAGTAGAAGAACGATTTTATACTTTATCTATCAAATGATTTTTGTTTAGAATGAGAGCCGAGAGAGACAAAGAAGATCAGAAAAGGAGAATGCAATATGTCAGAGAAAGATCAGGATTCATTTGTAAAAGAGCAACCCTTTGAAGGTGCTCCTCAGTTTGATGTGACGGCACCAGACTTTGTGCCGAAAGATGAAGCAGAAAATCTAGTAGAAACTCCTAACTTGGAGACTGACACGGTGGTGGAAGTAACAAGAGAACCAGTGACTCCAGCGAGCTTAGAAGGCGAGCCGGCTCTTGAAGCCAATCCAGGTGTCACTCCTTCTCCTCAGCCAAGCACGTCCCCAGTAGTTCCTCCAACTGTTTCCCCAACCCAGGACCCTACAATGCAAGTGCCACAAGCACCCGTTTTCCCTGTGAAACAGGGAATGAATCCAGCTGATAAAAAAGCGATTCAAGTAGCCCTAGGGATTTTTGCAGGCCTCTTGATTGGTGGTGTCAGCGGGTATTTGATCGGCCATGCCAAGCCAAGTAGTACGCAACCAAGCAGTCATCAGGAGGCTTCATTTGATAGAGAAGAGGATCCATCAGATGGAGTGGATTTGAGTCAATTGGTCACCGGAGATAACTCAAAAGACAAGTTTGAATGGGAGCCAGAGGATCTAGGAAATCTACAATTTTTGACAGACTCAGATCAAGGTGAGACGCCGGAAGATACAGTGAAGACCTTTGGAAAGGCGGACTATATCAAATTTGAGAATGGAGAGCTGGAATTGCGTTGGGGGGATATCTATGATGACAAAACTGCAGTTCAAGCCACCTATTCTAAAAAAGGGGATCGTTTCGAACTCATTAAGATTGACTTTGGTGGTTATGGTTTGAAAGAGGGCATTGAAGACAAGCTGATAGATGATCTAAAAGAAGGCGATTCCACGACAGGCAAGGGCGGTAGTTCCTATAAAGAACTTTTGAAGGACAATGCTGACAATATGGAAATGAGCATTAAGTCATCTGACTATTCAGACACTGTAGAACTCACCATGAATCTCCAGAAGAAAAACGGGGACTATGTGGATCTGACCTTTATTCGCCAATCTGACGGTGATTTTCTCTTAAGTCGTAAAGTTAGCTACTAAAGAAAAGTAGCGTCCTAGATGAATGCGATGATTCGTTGAAGGTTGGGTACTTTGGTCCCAGCCTCTTTCAGAATTGTCAAGACAAATAGGCTTTTTTCCTATACAATAGAAGTAATATTTATAGAAAGATTGTGGATCATGGGAGAAATAAAACAATGGATCAGAGAGCATAAAGAGTGGATCCTGGACGGCTGTATGGCTGTATTGGCCTTTGTAGTTGGCCTTGGGATGGTGTTTGTGATCCACCCTGTTGGGACCTTATCAAAGGAGCATATGCTATCTTTCCCTCAGATACAAAAAGAGAGTGAGCCTTTTGTTGGGTTGCCTACCAAGGAGCCTGCAATGGAAGATTTACTCCGTGTCGATCTAGCAGATATTCATGGCAAAGTTCAAAAAAATTGGCTGAGTTTGCCTGCCTTTGTCAAGAAATTTGGAAAATCAGAAAGCTATACACAAGAGAAAACCAATTTTGAAACAAAGGTGCAACTGGGTTATGGAAAAGCGGTAAAAGGCATTTATCCTTACAAACTAGAGTTCCAAGAGAAGGACAAAGACTTTTATTTGAGTGCGATCCAAGGTTTTGCTCCTAGGTCATCTCGTTACAAACCGAGAAAAAATTTGAAAAAAGAAGATTTTACCCACTACAAGACCATGGATGGTCAGAAGGAAAAAGGAAGCAGCATTGAAGAAGTATGCAAAAAAGCAGGTCTTCCCAACTCCTTTAGTCTGATGCGGACAAAGGACACGCAGATCGCCGCGATCTCTTATCAGGCAAAGGATGGATTGGTTTCCCTAACCTTTGAACGGGACGCTAGTGGCCAATATCGCTTGAGTAAGAAGGGGTGACAAGGATGCTTGAATGGATCAAACAAAATCGAAAAAAACTCTTATTACCAGGGCTGTGCTGTCTATTGGGAGTGCTACTTGGAATTTCAAGTATTCAAATCCAAGAGGAAGGGACCAATATCAAGGAAGACCGAACCCTCCTGACTTTCCAACCCAAAAAGTATCAGAACTTGATTGCTGGCGAACAAGATAGCAAGCAGTTTAAATGGACCCTTGAAGCGGTCTCTAAATTGCAGCTTCACCTCAAGCAAGACAGACAAGCAGGGACACGCTTGGAGACCGTCATTTCGAAATGGGGAAAACCTCAAAAGTTTTCCTTTACGAAAACTGCTGGAGATGCCAAGACCCAAATCGTCTTGACCTATGCTGCCAAACAGACAGATCAGGGGAAAAAGAGTGTAAGCTTGTGGTTTGAACAGGTCGAAAACAAGGGCTATCGTTTGACCATGGTGGATGCTACCAATCTGTTGGAACACCAAGATCAAGAAGCAAGTGGCAAAAAATAAGCTGGAAAAGACAAGGAAGTTCAGGGAGTGGATCAAATCCTCAATCGTTTAGGCAATCCGCAACGCCTGGTCTGGGATGAATTGCTTGAAGGGGGACAAGGGTTCCGAGCGAGTTATCAAGAACAAGGTCAGCCAGAAGTTGTCATGGAGTTTAAGGTCAAAGGCTCTAAGTTAATCATGGTCTAAGAAGGGAGAAAAATTGGATAATCATCGGACGGACATAAAGGCAGCTTCGTCTCACCATAGTGGCACACGCTTGATTTCGGAAGAAGATCTCGCTTCATTAGGTGGTGGGAGAACCCAAGAAGTACGAACGAAGCTCGGAGATATTTCGCCTGCTACAGCGAGCGTCTCTTCGTCCTCTAAGCCGGCGGGTTCTTTTTTCCTAACCTTCCTTGCTTCTATAGGCCTACTAGGCTTTGCTGTCTTGCTAATTGTAGGGGCTATCGATACCGATCCTCCTTCTTCTACTAGTAGCGCGCCCAAAAGCACTTCTTTCTCTCGTGGCATCAGGAAGGTCACCCTCCAGAGTGGGAATAGTACCTTGATTGCACCGGAAGGGGAATTTCAATTTCAAGTAACTTATGAGAAGGCCATTTCTCTGATTCCAGGCTTAAGTGAGGGGGATCAAGGACGTTACTCTTCAACTTCTCTTTCTCCGCAGGGTGTCGTAGAGGTACTGGGCAAGGCTAGTAGGGGTGAAGAAACTTACCAAGAAGGCAGTGTTGGTCCTTTCATGACAAGTTTGGATTATGGATTTGAAGGATCTCCTTCTTCCGTAACTGTTTTGATTTCAAATGTGGTTGGGAACCGTCTTTCTTCACTTGATTTTGAAAACTTAAACAGTGACCGATTGGCCAATAAAAATAGCAGTTTGAACAAGGAAGATTTCGCCAATATTAAAATAGGGACGAGCTATCCTGATCTTGTGAATACAGTAGGAATTCCAAGTCGTGTTTCCTGGTCGAGTCTGATGGGTTCAGAGTCCTTTTTAAACTTTTACTATAAGCTTTCTGATTCGCGCTCTGTCATTATTCAATTTGGAAGCAATCGTACCATTAGTGAAATCAAGGGTCTAGAAGATCCGGCGACATCAGCTTCCACAACGCCTTAGGTGTTCATCTCCCTAAGATTATGGTATAATATGAATACGCTTATTTGAAATGAATGGAGAAACTCATGACTGCACAAAAGATGTCTGCTCAAGAAATTATCGCTTTTATCGGAAATGCCGAAAAGAAAACCAATGTGAAAGTTACCTTTGAGGGGGAATTGGCAACCGCTGTTCCAGAATCTGTGACAAAACTCGGCAATGTTTTGTTTGGTGACTGGAAAGAGATCGAGCCCCTTCTTGCCAATTTGACAGAGAACAAGGACTACGTTGTCGAGCAAGATGGCCGTAACTCAGCTGTTCCATTGCTGGACAAACGTCATCTGAATGCTCGGATCGAACCAGGTGCCATTATCCGTGATCAAGTAACCATCGAAGACAATGCGGTGGTCATGATGGGCGCTGTGATCAACATCGGAGCTGAAATCGGTGCTGGGACCATGATTGATATGGGAGCTATCCTTGGTGGACGTGCTACTGTTGGGAAAAACAGCCACATCGGTGCAGGTGCGGTCCTTGCGGGTGTCATTGAGCCAGCTTCTGCTGAGCCTGTTCGGATTGGGGACAATGTCTTGGTCGGTGCCAATGCTGTTGTGATCGAAGGAGTTCAAGTTGGAAACGGATCAGTCGTTGCCGCTGGAGCTATCGTTACTCAAGATGTCCCTGAAAATGTCGTTGTAGCTGGTGTTCCAGCTCGCATCATCAAGAAAATCGACGAAAAAACACAACAAAAAACAGCGCTCGAAGACGCCTTGCGTAATTTGTAACATATTGATAGTAGAGGCCGTAAGGCCTCTATTTCTAGATTCTCTATTAAATAAGACAAAAAAGGAAAATAAAAATGACATTGGATTTAATCAAAATCAGACGGGATTTGCACCAAATCCCTGAAATTGGCTTGGAAGAATTTGAAACCCAAGCCTACCTCTTAGAGCGAATCGCAGAGATCACAGAAGGCAAAGACTTTGTAGAGCAACGGACTTGGCGGACGGGGATCCTGGTGTATCTCCATGGGTCTGCACCTGAAAAAACCATTGGCTGGCGGACGGATATCGATGGCCTACCAATCGTGGAACAAACTGGTCTTGATTTTGCATCTAAGCACGAAGGACGGATGCATGCTTGTGGTCATGATATGCACATGACGACAGCCCTTGGGCTTTTGGATCGACTAGTTCAAGTACAACCAAAAAATAACCTACTCTTTCTCTTCCAACCAGCTGAAGAAAATGAGGCTGGTGGAATGCTCATGTATAAGGACCATGCTTTTGGCGACTGGCTCCCTGATGAATTTTATGGTCTGCATGTACGCCCTGATTTGAAGGTGGGAGACATTGCGACCAACACCGGTACCCTTTTTGCAGGGACCTGTGAAGTCAAGATCACCTTTACAGGTAAGGGAGGGCATGCCGCCTTTCCCCATGAGGCAAATGACGCTCTTGTAGCAGCCTCTTACTTCATTACCCAAGTCCAATCGGTTGTCAGTCGAAATGTCGATCCGATTGAAGGGGCGGTGGTGACCTTTGGTTCCATGCATGCAGGAACCACCAATAATGTGATCGCTGAGACGGCCTTCCTTCATGGGACCATCCGGACCTTGACCATGGAGATGAACCTCCTGACTCAAAAACGAGTCAAAGCCATCGCAGAAGGAGTTGCAGCTGCTTTTGATGTAAAATTAGATCTGGAACTCAAGCAAGGGGGCTACCTACCTGTGGAAAACCAACCAGAATTGGCCAAAGAACTCATGGACTTTTTCACAGCTGAGGAAGACGTTCACCTGATTGATATTTTGCCAGCGATGACAGGAGAAGACTTTGGCTTCCTCTTGAGCAAGGTTCCTGGCGTCATGTTCTGGTTGGGAATTGATACGCCCTATGCCCTGCACCATCCAAAGATGAGCCCAAATGAAGCAGCTCTACCGTTTGCTGTCGAACATATCGGTAAGTTTTTGAAAATGAAAGCCAACCAATAATCACTTCATCCAACTCCGCCTAGAGTTGGATTTTTTATGTTCCTGTGTGGAATGATTTCGGATGTCCTAAAAAAATGGTACAATGAAAGCTAGACAAAAGGAGTCAGCATGAAGAAAATACTACGAAATAAGACCATCGCAGCCATGAAAGAGTTGCCTCAATCAGTGAAAGCGGAGGCCGATAGCCAATTAACCCAGCGTTTCACCCAGCTTTCTGCCTTTCAAGAGGCTCAGACCCTGGCCACCTATCTGTCCATGGGTCACGAATTTTCCACAGCTAGCTTGATCCAAGCGGCTCTTCAAGATGGGAAACGTGTTTGTGTGCCTCGGACCTATCCACAAGGTCGGATGGAATTTGTGGAATACGATCCAGAAATTTTAGAAAAAACACGCTTTGGTTTGCTGGAGCCCAATGAACAGGGTAAGGTTGTGGATAAATCAGAGATTGATCTGATCCATGTACCGGGAGTGGTCTTTCAATCAGAAGGCTACCGGATTGGTTACGGCGCTGGTTATTATGATCGTTATTTAGCCGATTATAGCGGGAAAACGGTCAGCACCATTTATTCCATCCAAGAGGGGGAATTCCAGCCGGATTCTTTTGATATAGCCGTTCAGGAGGTACTAGTCTATGAAACACATCTATGATCGTCGGTATCCTGTGACCAGTATCCTGTTGCTGGTCACAACGGTCGTTTTTCTTTCTATGTTTATCCGATTTGGAGGAGACTACCAAACGGGTGCTGCTGTCTACTATAGCGGTGGCGTGATGGGCGAAATTATAAAAGCAGATCCAAGCCAGTTATGGCGCCTGCTGACGGCCGTTTTTGTGCATATCGGCTTGGAGCATTTTGTGCTCAATATGATCACTCTTTATTACTTGGGCCGTCTGGCAGAGGATCTCTTCGGATCGAAAGCTTTCTTAGCGATCTATCTCTTATCAGGTATAATGGGCAATGTTTTTGTTGCGATTTTTACACCAGATGCTGTCGCAGCAGGGGCTTCTACAGCTCTCTTTGGTGTTTTTGGAACCATTGGTGCGCTCCGCTTTATTGTCCAAAGTCCCTATATCCGTCACTTGAGTCAGTCCTATACCAGCTTGATTCTGGTCAATTTGATCTTTAGCTTTATGCCAGGGATCAGTATGGCGGGGCACATCGGTGGCTTAGTAGCTGGAGTATTGCTGGCCTATGTCTTTCCAGTAAGGGGAGAAGCCCGCTTCATGAAGCGGAGCTATCAGATCGGTGCGAGTCTTGTCTATTTGGGACTTTTATTTTATTTTTTAGGGAACTTATTGAATCTTTTTTAAAATTTCTCGCTCTTCGATAGATACTTTCTTTGTCCCAAAAAATGTAGCAAAACCGTAAACTAACAGACAATTGATGAAATTGCCAGTAATTTTATATATTTATCATGATATAATTGCAAGGCCTAAATGAATTCTGTAGTAGTAGGATGCTATCTTAGAAAATCATGAATAAAGGAGTATAAATAGTAAGCTTGGTAAGCGTTTGCAAAATGGTTTGGAAAAGTGTAAACTGGAAATATAAATATCAAAAATAGTGCTATTTTGTCAGAAATAGTACAAAAATAAAGGAGATTTGCCATGAAAAAATGGTTGTTAAAACTCTCGTTGGTAGCGATGACTATTTTACTCCTACCAATTCAAGCTGTTCAAGCCTGTTGTGGGTTTATCATTGGTCGCCAATTGACCAAGGATGGTACCACTCTCTTTGGTCGTACAGAAGACTACCCCTACTATCCAAATGGAGGAAAGCACAACAAGAACTTTGTTGTTGTTGATGCAAAAAATTATAAGGAAGGGGATCAACTGGAAGACGAATCCAATGGTTTTACCTATCCACATGCTGTTAGTGAGATGAAATACACAGCAACTTATGATTCTGCTCGTGGAGATGGTAGTAATGGTGCCTTTGGGGAACACGGATTCAACGAAGCCGGTGTGTCTATGACCTCAACTGTTACAGCTATTCCAAACAAAAAAGTCTTGAAGACAGACCCATTGACAGAAAACGGAATTCCAGAAGCTGCTATGTTGGATGTGGTCTTACCACGCGTCAAGTCTGCTCGTGAAGGGGTTGAATTCCTCGCTAAAGTTATTGAAGAAAAAGGATCAGCAGAAGGGAACGTTGTCGTTTTTGCAGACCAAAAAGAAACTTGGTATATGGAAATTCTTTCAGGTCACCAATATGTAGCCGTTAAAGTTCCTGAAGACAAATATGCGGTCTTTGCAAATACCTACTACCTTGGTCACGTTGATTTGAATGATAAGGAAAATGTGATTGCTTCAAAAGATGTTGAAAAAGTAGCCAAAGAATCTGGCAACTACAAGAAAGACAAAGATGGTAACTTCCATATTGCCAAATCTTATGGACCAGAAAAATATGCTGAAGGGGACCGTTCACGTACTTACGCAGGGATCACTCTTTTGGATCCAAATTCAAAAGTGACTTATGAAGATGATGAATACGAACTTTTCCGCTCACCAACTGATCCAAACAAGAAATTTACATTAGAGGATGCTTTTGCATTGCAACGGAATCGTTTTGAACACTTGAATGGACGTTTTGTGCCAGACGATCAAATCGGCGTCAAGAAACAAGGTGATAATGGTAGCAATGATGTTGTTCGTAAAGATCAATACAAGTATGCTTTAGGTAACGAAAACGTTATCGATGCCCATGTCTACCAAATCAATCCAAAACTTCCAAAATCATTTGGTGGTACTCTCTGGCTCGGTATGGGGCCATCTCGGAACACTCCTTATGTTCCATTCTATGGTAATCTAAAAGATACTTACGAAGCTTTCAAACCTCAAACAGCAACTTATGATCCAAATTCATGGTATTGGACAGTATGGCACATTGACAACATGGCTATCAATAACCAAGATGTCTTTGGTAAAACAGTTCAAGATCACTGGAAAGCTCTTGAAAAACAATTGATTATTGAACAGGAAGCTAGTGATGCAAAATATAAAGCTTTGAAAGACAATCCGGAAGCTGCTAAAGCAGTAGAAGACGAAGTTACAGCAAATGCTCTTGCGCTATCTAAAAAACTGTTTGAACACTTCAAATCTTATGAAGCAGATATGCATGCACATTTGATTGAGCTAGGTCGTAAAGATGATCCATATCGTGCCTCTAAGCCAGATGATTACAAAGACCCAGAGCCTGAAAAACCAGTTCAACCCGAGAAACCAGCAGAACCTGAAAAACCAGTTCAACCGGACAAACCAGTGGAACCTGAGAAACCAGTTCAACCGGATAAGCCAGTACAGCCAGAAAAAACTCAGCCAATTCAAACCAAAGTCAATGAAGAAGGCAATCCGAATAACCGCTTCGGTTATGCAGCTACAAAAGATAAGGAATCTTATGTTTCTACTAAAGTTGAAACATTTGTGAAGCCAGAAGAAAAGGTTCAATATCCATCTGAAGCAGTTTCAGCTGGCAATGGTGGCAATGAGAATAATCGTTTTGGTTCATCTTTCGCGAAAACAACTGTTGAAACTTTCCCAAATACCAATTATTCTTACAATGTTCATCCTTAAACAGTAAGAATTAAAAAGTGAATTGGACCAAGTCCAATGAAACAAAAGAGGCCGGATTTTTATCCAGCCTCTTTTTTACAAAAAAAGATTGACCATTGTAAGGTAGCAAAGCCCTTACATTATATGGCCAGTCTTTTTGTATTCTTTTGATTTGTGAATGATTAGTCTGCAGCTTTTTCAGATGCTTCTAATTTCTTTCCAAGATCGATAATGTACTGTTTGAGATCGTCTTTGACTTGAGGATGTTTCAAGGCATAGTCGATCGATGTTTTCATGAAACCAAACTTATCGCCTACATCGTAGCGTTTGCCATCAAATTCACGAGCGAAAACACGTTGGGTTTTATTGAGGGTATCGATGGCATCGGTTAACTGGACCTCATTCCCAGCCCCTGGTTTTTGATTTTCAAGGATATCAAAAATCTCAGGTGTCAAGAGGTAGCGCCCGATGATAGCGAGATCACTCGGTGCATCTTCTGGATCTGGTTTTTCGACAAAGGTCTCAACGCTATAAAGCCCATTGATGCCTTCACCTTGAGGAGCAATGACCCCGTAAGAGGAAACCTCTTCATGAGGCACTTCCATCACGGCAATCGTAGAGGCATGTGTCTCATCATAATCATTGATCAATTGCTTGGTCAATGGCAGTGCATGATCGTCCGTGATATCCATGAGATCATCTCCCAACATAACGACAAATGGTTCATTCCCAACAAAGGCCTTGGCTTGAAGAACAGCATCTCCCAAGCCACGAGGGTGGCTTTGACGGATGAAGTGGAGGTTAATAGCTGTTGTATCATTGACCAACTTGAGGAGATCGGTCTTGCCTTTTTGCTCCAAGTTGTATTCCAGTTCAAAGTTTGAATCGAAATGGTCTTCGATGGAGCGTTTGGCTTTACCCGTTACGACGAGGATTTCTTCAATTCCAGATTTTAAGGCTTCTTCCACGATAAATTGGATGGTTGGTTTGTCTACGATTGGCAACATTTCCTTTGCCAAGGCTTTGGTAGCTGGAAGGAATCGGGTTCCCAATCCAGCAGCAGGGATGACTGCTTTTCTAACTTTCGTCATATCATTTCCTTTCTGAAAGGTCGGTTTGATGGAAGAATGGCTGCTTTATTTCCACTCATTTTCTTCTTTAAATTCATTGCTCATCATGTGGTGGATGGCTTCACGGATGCCTTTTCCTTCATAGATGACTTGGTAAATCGCTTGTGTGATTGGCATATAAACATCCAATTCTTGGGCCAGTTCATGGGCAACTTTGGTTGTTGAAATCCCTTCGATGATCATGCCCATATTGGCTTCGATATCTTCGAGTTTTTCGCCACGACCGAGCGCATCCCCAGCTCGCCAGTTACGCGAGTGAACAGAGGTTCCTGTTACGATCAAGTCACCAACACCAGACAGACCGCTATAGGTCAAGGGGCTAGCCCCAAGCTTCACACCGAGACGCGTGATTTCAGCGAGACCGCGCGTGATGATAGCTGCTTTGGCATTGTCCCCGTAGCCAAGACCATGCAGGGCACCAGCACCGACAGCGATGATATTTTTTAAGGCACCAGCTGTTTCTACACCGATGACATCTGTATTGGTGTAAAGGCGGAAGTAGTGGTTGCTAAAGAGCTCTTGAACGTAGCGGGCAGCTTCTAAATCTTTTGAGGCAGCTGTAATGAGGGTGATGTCCCGTACGATAGTTTCCTCCGCATGGCTCGGTCCAGAAACGACCACTACTTCACTGCGAAGAGAAGCAGGGATCTCTTCTTCAAGGATTTGAGAAATCCGATCATGTGTTCCGGGCTCCAAGCCTTTAGAAGCATGCATGACCGTCACAGGATGATCCAGTGTTTCAGCGACTTGCTTTGCGACCAAGCGCGTGACCTTGGTTGGGACCACAAAGAGGATGGCATCTACACCGTCCAAGGCTGCTTTGAGATCTGTCGTAGCTGTGATTTGATCGCTAATGACAGCCTCTTTAAAATAACGTTTATTGGTATGTTGGGTATTGATTTCGTCGATTTGTTCTTGGATATTTCCCCAGAGACGGACTTCATGGCCGTTATCATTGAGGACTTGTGAAAGGGCTGTTCCCCATGAACCAGGACCCAACACTGCAACGGTTTGTTTTTCCATTGTATCTTCCATTTCTATATGTATTTTCAAGCAAGGCTGGCAAGCAGCCAAGCCTCCTTCAATCATACTTTCAAGCACGCCTTGAAGGACGATTCTATTCTCTTCTCTATTTTATCATAATATAGGTGAAAAAACTTGTATGATTGAACATTGTTTTAGAAGAAAATGAAAGGTGATAAATAAAATCTATCACACTTTTAAAAAATACATATTAGACACTATCACTAATAGGTGGTAAGATAAGTACAAGAAAACGTAAAGGAGGAATGAATATGTGCAGAACGATCGTAGGAGTATCCGCTAATCTCTGCCCGGTTGATCCGGAAGGAAAAAACCTTCATTCCTCTGTATCTAGTCAGTTTGCCGAAGGCATTCGCCAAGCTGGAGGCCTACCAATGGTGATTCCAATGGGAGATCCTTCCTTGGTCAAGGACTATGTGGAAACCATTGATAAATTGATCCTGAGTGGTGGTCAAAATGTCGATCCAAGTCTCTATGGCGAGGAAAAAATGATTGAGAGCGATGATTACAATATCGAGCGGGATCAATTTGAATTGGCACTATTGAAAGAAGCTATTCGCCAAAACAAACCAGTTCTTGGAATTTGCCGCGGGGTACAGTTGATCAATGTTGCCTTTGGAGGAACGCTAAACCAAGCCATTGAAGGGCACTGGCAAGGACTTCCGTTTGGGACTTCTCATTCAATTGAGACTCAAAAAGGCAGTGTCGTCGAGCAACTCTTTGGCCAAGCGACACGGATCAATTCCGTGCATCGCCAAAGTATCAAGGATCTGGCACCAAATTTCCGCGCTACAGCTTTTGATCCACGTGATCATACCATCGAAGCCATCGAAGCAGTCGACGGTCATCGCATTATGGGTTTGCAGTGGCATCCAGAATACTTGGTCAATGAAGAAAAAGGGAATTTAGAACTATTTCGCTATTTGTTGCAAGAATTATAATGAAGTGAGAGGTTGGTCTTGAGCCGATCTCTTTTTGTATACTGAATTAATACTATCTAGAAATAGTGAATTATTTATGCTAGAATAGGAAATAGAATTGGGAGGTATCAAATAGAATGAAATTGATTCGGACAGTAAACAGCCATTATGTATGGCTACTGTTTTCTTCTTATCTTTTTGGGGTTATCGTAAATTTAGTACGATTTCCAACAAATACTTTATTTTTAGAATTAGGGAAGACAAGTGGAACCAGTATTATAGTAGGAATGATGCTAAGTTTTCCTCTTTTTTGGCTACTGACGGAAAGTAAAAAGTATGTAACCATACGAAGTGTTAATATTTTTCTGGTAGCATTTATTTTATTTTTTTCGATTCTGAAAGGTCCAAGCCTGTTCATGTCACTAGGCTTAATCTTGCTTTCTTTGATTTTATTCCTATTTTTTTATTTGGAAAAAGAGAAGTTATCCTATATATTCCTCGCTCCAGTACTCTTATCTTTTCCTAAATTACTGCTCCAAACAAGTGTTAATTTTCAAGACCAAGGGTTAGGGATCTTTTCGTTTACTCTTTCTGATTCAAAATTGCCAACCTTATTCTGGTCTGTTTTAATTTCGATCATTATAGCTATTTTGGTAGGTATCATTCTCTATAAACTACCTTTGGATAAAGCAAGTGATATCTGGATTCGAAGACTAACAGTTGTTGTATTACTATGCGGTTTTTTCTATGTCCTATACCTATCTGTAGTTGTGTATTATAAGGTGAAAGCCAATGCGGTCTCTTCGTTTGATATCGGAATTTTTTCGCAAATGTTTGAGAGAATGAGGCATGACCTTTCACAAATTACAACACTTGAAAGAGATGGAGCTTTGTCTCATTTTGCGGTACATATTTCACCAATCTATTATTTGATTTTACCCTTCTATATGTTATTCCCTTATGTGGAAACATTAGATATCATACAAAATGTCATTGTATTTTCAGGAGTGATACCATTGCTCCTCATTCTAAGAAAAATACAATTGCCAAAATTAATGACTCCTCTATTTACTGCACTATTTTTTGTCACACCTGTTATGACAACAAGTGGTGGCTTTCACTTGCATGAAAATTGTTTTTTGCCACCATTAATTCTATGGTTGTTTTATGGAATCATTTCTCAATGGAGATGGCGCTCGCTTTTGTTTGCACAGTTGTTACTCTTTGTAAAAGAGGATGCCTTCGTTTATGTCATTTCATTAGGTCTTTACTTTGCTTTTCAAAATCGTTTTACTTTCTCAGTTAAGTTTAAAAGATGGTTGTATATGATTACCATTGCCTTACCAATTCTTTACTTTAGTTGTGGATTACTTTTCTTAGCAACGCATGGCGAAGGGGCTATGGTATCAAGGTACGACAACTTATTAGTCAATGGTGAAAGTGGCTTGATGATGATAGTGAAGAATATTATCTTGAATCCACTTTATGTTATGGGGATGTTATTCACACCAAAGAGATTGGGATATATTTTTATAGTCCTATTTTCATTAGGATTCTTACCAGTTATTCAAAAACGTTGGGCGACCTATTTTCTCATCTCACCTCTCTTTCTGATTAATTTATTAACGGGGTGGCCGTATCAGCATGATATTGGTTATCAATATAGCTATGGTTCCATCACACTCCTATTTTTGATGGCCTTGTTGTCAGTGGATGATCTTAGTAAGCAACAGGTGATGAAAGAAAATGTATTGGTGGCCTTTGTAGCTTCTTGTGTGATTTTCTCAGGTTCTATCCTTTATAGTTTCACGAATAATTGGACTTTTGAAATTCATTATTACCAAGATCGAAAGGATTATTTTGACGGAATTCAATCAGTGTTGGATAAAATTCCCAAAGAAAAAGTTGTTTTGGCAGCAGGTGCTTACACTCCAGGCCTTCGAAAGAATGAAGCACTATATGACATCTTTTATCATCATGAAAAAAAAGTAGATTCAACAATTGACATCGTTGTAGTGCCAAGGGAAATGCAAGAGGAGAAAAATGGCTACTCCGAAACAGCAACTTTAAACCTCTATAAAGAGGCTGGGTACAAGGAAAGCCATCTCTCAACCAAGGATGTATTGGTCTTAGAGAAAGGACATTGATCGCTAAAGTTTGTCCAAGAAATAGGAGAGTGATCCTTAAATGTACAAAAAAGGACTTTCTGTTCATGAAACTTGACAATTTTACTATGTTGTGCTATATTGAAAACGCTGATTTTTTTTAAATCATAAGTAAAAGGGGAGAAAATATGAAAAAGTTAGCAGTTTTTTTGTCAATAGTTTGTTCGCTATTGATTGTGTCATTGACACTTTTTTCTAAAACTGTACAGGCGGAGACGTCTAAAAAAGTCGATGTGATTACAGAAGTTAAGATTCAAAATGATCAAGGTGGAGATTTAACAGAGGCCCTTGGTAGATATGATAATTTCCGACTAAATGCAAAATTTGCTATCGGGAAAAGGGGAACAGTCAAAGCGGGAGATACAACAGAAGTTAAAATCGACTCACCAATTGATATCAAATCACAGGATTTTGAGATTAAAGATCCAAGTGGGAACTTGGTTGCCAAGGCAAAAGTTGATGCAGCTACTGGTAAAATTATCTTGACCTTTACAAAATATGTAGAAACAAAAGACGATGTATCCGGTTCATTCTTCTTTTATGCGGCAGTTAACAGAGATAAATTCCCGAAAGAAGGAGATGCTCCAGTTAAAGTAACTGTTAACAATCAAGTGAAGTTTACAGGGAAGGTAGCCAGTGGGGTTATTGGAACTGCCAATCGTTACCCTATCATCAAAACAGGTTGGGACACTGGAGACCATAAGGAAATTGGTTTCCGTATTGCTGTGAATAGAACGAATGAAGCTATCAATAATGTAGTTCTTACAGATACAATCGAATCAAAAGCGGTTTCTTATAAAGCAGGAAGTTTTAAAATTTTCAAAGGAACTTGGGAACACATCAATGGTAAATGGGAACTTAAAAATAAGCAAGACGTCACTTCTCAATATACTGTAAATGCAACAGATTCAACCTTCTCTATTAACTTTGGGAACCTTTCTGCTACAGATCAATTTTCTGTAGAGTACTTTGCAAATGTTAACTATGCAGCTGTCGATCGTGAAGTTATTAAAAACAAAGCTACACTCAAACGTGCCGGTAAAGAAGATTTTGATTCAAAAAGTAATGTAAAAATCCAAATTGCTGGTGGTGAAGGAATTGGTTATGAGTTTAGTATCAAGGTAACCAAAGTAGACGAAAAGAATGGACCACTTAAAGGTGCAAAATTCCAAGTGATTCGTCAAGCGAACGGTGAAGTGATGGGAGAATTCGAATCCAACGAAAAAGGTGAATTTTCTGTTAAGAAGCTTTTGAGAGATAAATACATTATCAAAGAAGTCTCAGCTCCGAAGGGTTATGAGTTGTCTAAGGAAGATACTGTTGTGGAAGCTGGTGAATTTAAAACAGCGGATAAACCTGTTACAAAAACGATTGTAAACAAAAAGGAAAAACCTGTAACAACTACCACAACCACAACAACCACTACCACAACTACTACCACAACGACCAAAGCACCGACGACGACTACAACAACGACGGAAGCACCAACCACCACGACTACAACAACGAAAGCACCGACGACGACAACAACGTCGACGGAAGCACCAACCACCACGACTACAACAACGAAAGCACCGACGACGACAACAACGTCGACGGAAGCACCAACCACCACGACTACAACAACGAAAGCACCGACGACGACAACAACGTCGACGGAAGCACCAACAACGACAACTACAACGACGAAAGCGCCGACAACGACAACAACGTCGACGGAAGCACCGACGACTACAACAACGTCGACAGAAGCACCGACGACGACAACGTCGACGGAAGCACCAACCACCACAACTACAACAACGGAAGCACCGAAAACAACGCCGGAAGTACCAGGTAAACCAGTTAGAAAACAATCGACAACAACCTCTGGAATCCCAGGAGCAAAAGGCAGCAACCGCGGAGGAGGATACAGATCGCTTCTTCCGAATACAGGTGAAGTTGCAGCAACTGGACTTGTAGTCTCAGGAGTTCTTGTATTGTCAGGAGCTATTGTATTGAAACGTAAATTGTCCATGAACTAAGCAATGAGTTTCTATATCAGGGGAGAGCTTTTGCTCTCTCTTTTTTGAAAAAGGTAAATAGGAGTGAAGGGATGAAATTGTCCATATTAATAACTCTCTTGAATGAAGAGTTAGTACTACCTCAAACACATCGTGAGATTTCAAACCAGTTGGAGAAAATGTTAGATCATGAGCTCACGGATTATGAACTGCTTTACATCGATGATGGGAGTAATGATAAAACATTTGAACTGATTGAAGGATTTGCGAAAGAGAACAAACGGGTAAAATATATTCGATTTAGCCGAAATTTTGGCCGAGAGAGTGGGATTTTAGCGGGCTTTAAGTATGCAAGTGGAGATGCAGTGATGGTCATGGATGGGGATCTTCAACATCCACCATACTTGATTCCCTTATTTTTAGAAGCCTATAATGAGGGCTACGATATCGTTAGTGGACAACGTACTCGTGAAGGTGAGTCTTTCATTGGAAGTTCCTTTGCTCGTTTGTTTTATTTCTTGTCCAATCGTTCCATGGATGTCCATTTGACAGATGGGAAATCAGAATTACGACTGCTTAGCCGAAAAGCAATGGAAGCATTTGTATCCATGCCTGAGTATAATCGTTTTAACAAAGGCTTGTATGAGTGGATCGGATTCAAAGAGAAAGTCATCCCTTATAAGAATGAAATCCGTAAAGCTGGAAAAAGCAAATTTGGTTTTAAAAAATCATTGAACTATGCCATACAAGGGATTATTTCTTTTAATGATCGTCCTTTACGTGTATGTATTCAATTTGGTTTTGTCTCCTTAGGACTGGCCCTTCTATACCTGGTGTTTGAATTGATGAAATATATTCTTTCTGCTGGGAATTATGTCAGTGGTTATTTTACGACGATAGCAGCCATTATCTTATTTAGTGGTGTTCAGTTGATTTTTATTGGGATTCTTGGAGAGTATATTGGTAAGATCTATTATGAAGTGAAGCGTCGTCCTCACTTTATTATTGAAGAAACAAATATCGAAAAAGCAAAAGAAAATCATATCGGATAAAAAAGATAGGAGAAAACATGTTAATCTGGTTTATGCGCTGGCAAGAGCTTTTGAAAAAATATCCAAAGAAGATTCTCTATGTAGCTAGTGCTCTACTTCCAATGACTATTATGCTTCTTGTGTGGGCATCAATAGGAATGTATCCCTTTGGTAATAAAAGTTTAATGGCTGTTGACTTTGGTCAGCAGTATATCAGTTTCTTTGGGCTACTAAAAAATGCTGTACTGACTGGAGATCTTTCCAGTTTGAGTTATTCATTTACCAAATCTCTTGGTGGAGATATGATTGGGGTTTTGGGTTATTATTTGATGAGCCCCTTCAATCTGATCTACATTTTAACACCACTAAAGTATTTTGGAGCGGCTGTATTCTTAACGATTTGGCTTCGTTATGGAGCCATGGGAATGTCCTTTGCCTTCCTTTTAATCAAGCGCTACAAAGGATCGGTCTCTAGAAGGTGGATGGTGCCACTATTTTCAACGGCTTATGCATTATCTGGTATGATGGTTTCCTATCAGATGAATGTCATTTTCTATGATGCTATGATCCTACTTCCAATTGTCATTGTGTATCTGGAAAAACTATTAGATGGTCAATCCCCTTATCAGTATGCCTTGGCTTTAGGCTTAACCGTCTTGCTCCAATTTTATATGGGCTATATGATCTCCATCTTTATTGTCTTGTATGCTTGCTATTATGTATCTCCAAGATTAATGGGTGACGGAGATTTCAAGACAAGGCTGAAAAACTTTAGTCTCCCCCTCTTACAGCTAGTCATTTATACCATAATCGGGATTGCGACAGCTGCTATTTTGATTCTACCGGTATTCTTTAATCTGATAGAAAGTAAAGGACAAGTCGGTGGAGGCATGACCTTCTCCTTTGCCTTCCAAATTAATCCACTAGATATTCTTGCGAAATTAGTAGTGGGAGGCTTTGATACAACTTCTGGTTGGTCTGCTGGTCCAAATTTACCCAATATCTTTATCGGCGCTTTGAGTTTTCTCGGCTATATCTTTTATTTCCAATCAAAAGAGGTCTCGAAAGCTAAAAAATGGGCTGCGGGGATTGTGACTTTAGTCTTTCTAATTTCCTTTGTGAATGAATTTGTCAGCAAGATTTGGCATATGGGTCAAAATCCAGCAGGTTTCTTCTTCCGTTTTTCTTGGCTATTTTCATTCTTTATGTTGGTCTTAGCCTACCAGGCTGTGAAGACAAAGGTGCTTATTTCAAAATGGACCAATTGTCTCATTGGCCTAGGTCTACTGTTATCAGTGGTGTATCTATATTTCCACCAATATAGCTTTATTGCAAAGACTCAGCCTAAAGCCATTACCCAATTCTTCTCAAAATTTTCTATTTTAAGTGTTCTCTTACTTGCAGCAATTATTAGCTTACTCTTTTATGCCTATTGGGAAAAATCCCAGAAGAGCCAATTGTCAAAAGCCATTCGTATGGGAGGTGCTGGTGTTCTTCTAGTAGTAGCAGCTATCCTCTTAAAAATGGGTTACTTGTTGTCGCAAGTGGGAATTACAGTGATGCTTTACTTAGCTATCTTAGCAATTCTAAACCTTCAATGGTCGCGCATATCAGTGATTGTTGTGTCGTTATTGACAATCTTTGAGTTAGGCTATAATGCCTATTTATCTCAAGTGACATTTGTTTACGATGATGTACGTAAATTTGCAGATGCCACTGTTTCAGTTAAGCGAGTAACAGATAGTGTTCAAGAAAATGCTGATCAACCGTTCTACCGAATTGCAACTAATTTTGCTTATTCTAGAACGGTTCCTTCGCTGGTCTCTTATCCAGGATTAAGTACGTTTAGTTCGAGCTTGGAACGTAGTACAATGGATCATTTTGCATACATGGGAGACCTAGGAGTTAATGCGGCGACCCAGTATGCTAATGGAACGCCGTTGACAGATGCCCTGTATGGAATTCGATATTTTATGAGTACTAAAGACTGGGATCAAAAAGAGGTAGATGCACACCCTGAAAAGATGTACTCTTACCGCTTTACAGAGCGCTTTGATTTGAATCGCTACTTCTCAGACAAGGTCTATGAAGATGAGCGCTATGTCGTTTATAAAAATCCAAATTCATTTCCTCTTGCCTATGGAACCAATTCTCTAGTTAGAAATATTCGTTTTGGTGTCAACAATGCCTTTGCGAATCAAAACATTATCTTGAACTCGATGGAGGGACACCAACAGGAAAACAAGGATGTAGTTGAGTACTTTAAACCTCTAGCCTTTAGTTCAATCGAGACAGAAAATGTCAAGGAAGAAAAGGTCAATAAGGAGACTGGAGAAGCAATCTATAATAGAATTGATCCTTCAAAAGAAGCTATTATTCGTTACAAGGTCATTCCTCGTACCAATAATACTTATTACTTTTTCACGCCTGTATCTCTGATCCAAAATCAAGACTATTCTGTATTGCTAAATAATAAATGGTTACTAAATGATAAAATCTTTACCCAAAGACAAATTTGGCAGTTGACGGATCAAACAGAAAATCAAGAAACAGTTATTGAATTTAGATTTAAAACAGACCATATCGATATGAGTAATGCTGGTGTCTATCGTGCGGATATCGATCAGATTCAGCAAGTACTGGATAATCGTAAAAAACAAGGTTTACATGTGACGAAGTTTGCAAATACCCATATTGTTGGAGATGTTTCCATTACAGATGATAGCAACTATATGATGACCTCTATCCCTTATAGTGATGGATGGAAGGTGAAAGTAGATGGAAAATTTGTCCAAACAGAAAAAGCCTGGGACGCTTTCCTGTCTTTCCCAATTACAAAGGGAAATCATAAGATCGAATTTGTTTTTAGACAAAAAGGAGTTATTTTAGGAGCCCTTTTATCGATGATTTCGATAACCTATCTCATCATTCAGTTAAGACGAGAAAAGGATGAAATCAGCTCACATTAAAAAGACTCTAGTATCAAAAAAGAATAGCACCCTCGTGGGATGCTATTCTTTTTGGTATGAGTGAGATCCACTCTCATTAGTTATTTGAAATTTTACGTTTCAAGACGATTGCTCCTGATAGAACGACAACTCCTGTTAGGATAGCCCCTGTTGCAGCAATTTCCCCTGTATTTGGAAGGAAACCTTTGCCGACGGCCATTCGTTGACTTGGTCGTTCCAGAATGGTTGTTTGATGGTCCTTCTGGTGTAGTTGTAGTCTTAGTATTAGTCGCAGGTGTTCCTGGTGTAGTTGTAGTACTAGTCGTAGGCGCTTCTGTAGTTGTAGTGCTAGCAGTAGTCTCTTTTGTGGTTGTAGTACTAGTAGTAGTCTCTTTTGTGGTTGTAGTACTAGTCGTAGGTGCTACTGTAGTCGTAGTGCTAGTAGAAGGTGCTTCAGTAGTCGTAGTGCTAGTAGAAGGTGCTTCAGTAGTCGTAGTGCTAGTAGTAGGCGCTTCAGTGGTTGTAGTACTAGTCGTAGGTGCTACTGTAGTTGTAGTACTAGTAGTAGGCGCTACTGTAGTCGTAGTAGTTGTAGTTGTGGTTGTTTTTGGTTTTTCTTTTGGGTTGACAATTGTCTTCGTTACCGCATGGTCCGTTCCGCTAAAGTCTTCAGCATTAACTGGGGTATCAGCAGTAGTAATGGTATAACCTTCAGGTGCTTGTAACTCAGTTAAGATGTATTTATCTTTTAAAAGACCATTGACTGTGATATTCCCATCTTTATCGGTCACATATTCACCGATTACTTGGTTGTTGGCTTGACGTACCACTTTGAATTTTGCTCCAGCAAGTGGTTGATTCGCGTCGCCCACTTTATGGATATGAATGGTAAAGACATAACCGACACCAGATCCACCTGCAATTTGAATGGCAGAAGCATTTAAAGCTTGTTTAATAACAACACCTTTACCTTTTAGTGTCGCCTCATTCTTTAAAACTTCTCCATCGGCAGGTGTATATTTTAAGCGAACGTCATATAAAATTTGGTATTGATCTGCTTCAGTAACATTTCCAAGGTTAACAGTGAAAGACTGACCGTCATCACTAACCGTTACCGTATGTTGATCTGTCACATCTACTGTATCATTTAATTGCCATGAACCGTCAGTATCAGAGAAGGTTCCCTTATATACGCGAATACTACCTTTTACGTATTCTGCATTCGTAAATTGTAAATGATCTTCTACCGTAACTTCTTTAATATTTTGTTTATTTTGATTGACAGAAATTGCATATTTAATTAATGTTGGGTCTTTCTGAACATCACTTATTTTAACGAACAATTTAGGTTCTGAAATTCCAACCCCTTTGAAATTCACTTTTCCAACAATAGTTGTTTTGTTGTTAACCGTTACTTGAACCGGAACTTCTCCAGCTTCAGGATGTTTTTTATAATCTACTTGAGCGTAGAAGTAAAAAGAACCATTTGTATCAGAATGATTTTCAACATAATCCGTATATGTTAATGAAATCTTTTTATTATCCTTATCAACTGTTGCATGTGCAATAATTTGATTAGTTTGAGTGTCACGAATCTCAAAACTTTGTGAAGAAATGATTAGAGGGTCGGAAATAGAAATATCTGTCGTATCTCCTGCCTTCACATTTTTCCCAGCTAAATCATAGTTTGCATTAATTCTAAAATTCTGCCATTTTCCAACGCCGTCTTCAATATTACCTCCGTTCTCACTGGTAACATTGATATTCTTAATAGTATCCACAAACTTTCCACTAACGGTAATATTAGGTGTCTCGGCTGACGTTTTGGTCAGGCTGAGAGTGAAGAGAACCGTTAATAAAGCAAGGATAAATGTGAAAATTTTGATATTTTTTCTATTATCCATTTTATATTCCCCTTTTCTCATAAAAATCCTATTCCCACGAAACAATATGGTAAAACTGGTCAAGATCTATATAGGCTTCGTAAGATTTACAGTTCTCCAAATTGAAACTTGAGAAAGACCTCCATATATTTGTTTTAGCAAGGAAAATATTTTAGTTTTAAAATTATTCCCTACAGGAGGCATTATAGCAAAAATGAATCTAAGTATCAAGCATTCGATCATAGTTTTTTAAAAAACAACCTAAAAATATCTATGCAAAAAATTACAAATAATAGAATTGAAAAGATGCTTCACAAAAGATAGCCACATTATAGAAGAGATAAGAATAGCTATAGAGTAAAAGAGAACCTTGATGACAAAAATGGGCAATTTGACCAAACAGAGAAATAGGGGGGGTCTGCTATTCCTAATTGAAAGGGGATATTGCAAGATCGAATTTGCTTTTAGATAAAAAGGCTCTGGTATAAAAAAGAATAGCACCCCCGCGGGATGCTATTCTTTTTGGTATGAGTGAGATCCACTCTTATTAATTATTTGAAATTTTACGTTTCAAGACGATTGCTCCTGATAGAACGACAACTCCTGTTAGGATAGCCCCTGTTGCAGCAATTTCCCCTGTATTTGGAAGGAAACCTTTGCGACGACCATTCGTTGACTTGGTCGTTCCAGAATGGTTGTTTGATGGTCCTCCTGGTGTAGTTGTTGTTGTGCCAGCAGTAGGTGTTCCTGGTGTAGTTGTAGTACTAGTAGTAGGCGCTTCTGTAGTTGTAGTGCTAGTAGTAGTCTCTTTTGAGGTTGTAGTGCTAGTAGTAGTCTCTTTTGTAGTTGTGGTACTAGTAGTAGGCGCTTCTGTAGTTGTAGTGCTAGTAGTAGGCGCTTCTGTAGTTGTAGTACTAGTAGTAGGCGCTTCTGTAGTCGTTGTGCTAGTAGAAGGTGCTTCTGTAGTCGTTGTGCTAGTAGAAGGTGCTTCAGTGGTTGTAGTACTAGTAGTAGGTGCTACTGTGGTTGTGGTGCTAGTAGTAGGTGCTACTGTAGTCGTAGTAGTTGTAGTAGTTGTAGTTGTGGTTGTTTTTGGTTTGTCTTTTGGGTTGACAATTGTCTTCGTTACCGCATGGTCCGCTCCGCTAAAATCTTCAGCATTAACTGGGGTATCAGCAGTAGTAATGGTATAACCTTCAGGTGCTTGTAACTCAGTTAAGATGTATTTATCTTTTAAAAGACCATTGACTGTGATATTCCCATCTTTATCGGTCACATATTCACCGATTACTTGGTTGTTGGCTTGACGTATCACTTTGAATTTTGCCCCAGCAAGAGGCTCGTCTTTATCGCCTACCTTATGGATATGAATGGTAAAGACATAACCGATACCTGATCCACCTGCAATTTGAACTGCAGCTTTGTTGATGGCTACTTTAGTTTCTATATCTTTCCCTTTTAAGGTAGCTTGGTTACTTAAAATTTCGCCATCGGCTGGTGAGTAATTTAAATGGACATCATACGTAATACGGTATTGATCCGTTTCACTAATATCTCCAAGATTCACAACAAATGATTGACCATTTTCACCAACAGTAACTGGATGTTCATTGGTTACATCCTTAGTATTATTAAATTGCCATTCACCATTTACATAAGACATCTCACCTTTTGTCACACGAAAACTATCTTTAACATAAGAAGCATTGGTAAATTGCAATTTGTCTTCTACGGTTACCTGTTTAATATTTTGCTTTAGTTGGTTCACAGAAATGCCATAGGAAATAGTCTTAGGGTCATCTGAGTGAACCCAACTTGTTTTCTTTAAAAGGTTTGGATTACCATCACCAATACCTTTAAAGGTAACTTTACCTGCAATAGTTGTTTTGTTGTTAACCGTCACTTCAACCGGAATTTCTCCTTGTTGAGGGTGCTTCTTGAAGTCGATACGAGCGTAGAAATAAAAATTACCATGTGTATCTGAATGTTTCTCCGCATAATCCGTATAAGTTAATGAAATCTTTTTATTATCCTTATCCACTGTTGCATGAGCAATGACTTCATTGGTCTTTTCATCTTTAATATCAAAGCTTTGTGATGTAATGATCAAAGCATCTGATACAGTGATATCGGTTGTATCTCCTGCTTTTACATTCTTACCGGCTAAGTTAAAGTCGGCATTAATTCGGAATGTTGCCCATTGCCCTAGATCCCAATTAAGATCTCCACCTTCATTGTTAGACACTTGAACATTTAAAATGGTATCTACAAATTTACCAGTAATGGTTACTCCAGGTGTCTCGGCTGACGTTTTGGTCAGGCTGAGAGTGAAGAGAACCGTTAATAAAGCAAGGATAAATGTGAAAATTTTGATATTTTTTCTATTATCCATTTTATATTCCCCTTTTCTCATAAAAATCCTATTCCCACGAAACAATATGGTAAAACTGGTTGAGATCTGTATCCGCTCCGTAAGATCTCCGGTCTCCAAATTGAATCCTGAGAAAGACCTCCATATATTTGTTTTAGTAAGAAAAATATTTTAGTTTTAAAATTGTTCCCTACAAGAGGAATTATAGCAAAAAAGGGTTGAAGGATCAAGCCTTCAATCATAGTTTTTCAAAAAACAACCCACTAATATCTTTGCAACTTTTTATTGAAAAATTACGAATAATAGAATTGAAGGAACGCTTTTCAAAAAAGTGATGGTATAATAGAAGAGATAGAAATTATTTAGAATGAAAGAGGAATGATGATGACAAAAATTCGTGGATTTGAACTTGTATCAAGTTATACCAATCAGGACTTGCTACCAAAACGGGAGACGGCCCATGCGGCTGGCTATGACTTAAAGGTGGCAGAACGCACGGCCATTGCACCAGGAGAGATCGTCCTCGTGCCAACTGGGGTCAAGGCCTATATGCAAGCGGGTGAGGTGCTCTATCTCTATGACCGTTCCTCTAACCCTCGCAAAAAAGGTCTGGTCTTGATCAACTCGGTTGGTGTCATTGATGGAGATTACTATGGCAATCCAGGAAATGAAGGACATATCTTTGCTCAGATGAAAAATATCACCGATCAAGAAGTTGTTCTTGAAGTTGGGGAACGTGTGGTCCAGGCTGTCTTTGCACCATTTCTAATCGCAGATGGAGATGAGGCAGATGGCGTGCGGACTGGTGGGTTTGGGTCAACAGGGCACTAGGATGAAGATTATCTTTGTGCGTCATGGAGAGCCAGATTATAGTATGCTTGATAATCTTGAAAATCCACAACTCTATAGTGGTTTTGGCCGTGATTTAGCACCGTTGACAGGAAAAGGGCGCTGTCTGGCAAAAGAAGTTGCTAAAACTGCATGTTTTGGAAAGGCAGAGATTATTATTTCATCGTCTGTGACGAGGGCTTTAGAAACAGCCCATTATATAGCGGTTGAAACAGGATTGGACTTATTTGTTGAGCCATTTTTTCATGAGTGGCGTCCAGACTTAGATGGTACTAACTCTGATTTAACTAGTGTATTGGTAGCTCATGAATATTATCTAAAACATCAAGGAGGTTTACCCGAAGATTCTCCTTGTCGCTATGAAACTGCTCTGGAGATGCGTCGTCGTTTTTTAAGAACTTTGGAAAAATATAAAAATTATAAAACTATTATCATTGTAACTCACGGAATGCTGATGCGCCAGTTTGTGCCAAATGAGAAGATTGATTTTTGCCAAGTGATTGAGTGTGAGATAGAGATATAGAAAGAGGTTTATCATAGCAAAGAAAAAAGCGACATTTGTGTGTCAAAATTGTGAATATAACTCACCTAAATACCTAGGACGCTGTCCAAACTGTGGGGCCTGGTCTTCTTTTATTGAAGAGGTCGAGGTTGCAGAGGTCAAGAATGCGCGTGTGTCCTTGACAGGTGAGAAAACCAAGCCTATGAAATTGGCTGAAGTAACTTCTATTAATGTCAATCGAACCAAGACTGAGATGGAGGAATTCAACCGTGTACTCGGTGGGGGTGTGGTACCAGGAAGTCTCGTCCTAATTGGTGGAGATCCAGGTATTGGAAAATCAACCCTTCTCTTACAAGTATCAACCCAGTTGTCTCAAGTAGGAACAGTTCTTTACGTTAGTGGGGAGGAGTCTGCTCAACAGATCAAACTCCGTGCAGAGCGCTTGGGGGATATTGATAGTGAGTTTTATCTCTATGCCGAGACCAATATGCAGAGTGTTCGATCTGAGGTGGAGCGAATTCAACCAGACTTTCTTATCATCG